>Ga0268264_10003724_pt1 | contig 13097 bp, 12 predicted proteins | sample KBSSwiS32_FD_190357 | JGI IMG/M metagenome (GOLD analysis project Ga0268264, IMG submission 190357) | Switchgrass rhizosphere microbial communities from Kellogg Biological Station, Michigan, USA - KBS Switchgrass S3-2 (SPAdes) (version 2) | ecosystem: Host-associated > Plants > Roots >...
CGCCACGCCCTGCACGTTGCAGCGCTTGAGGAGTTCGATCTCCCGTCGCGCCTGGGCCTCGTTCAGCGGGATGAACACCTCGCCCTTGGCGGTCAGCCGTTCCTCGATCCCGCGCCGCAGGTAGCGCGGCACGATCGGCCGCCCGCCGGCGTCGCCGAAGTTGCGCCGCCAGGTGGGGTCGGTGATCGCTTCCAAGGGCCGCACCAGCGAGCCGCGGTCGAGCACATCGCGGTGGCCCTCGGTGATCAGGAAGCCGACCTTCGGCAGGCGGCGGGTGAGCACCGCGTTCAGGCCGGCGGTGCTGGCCAGGTTGAAGATCGAGGCGTCCGAGACGCCCAGCGCCCGGGCGCCGGCCAGCACCGACTTGTCGCTGGAGGCGGGGATCGTCGCCACCTTGGCGGTGGTGATCCTGCCGTTTTCCACGGCCACCACGTCGGTGAAGGTGCCGCCCACGTCGACGGCGATGATCTTGCCGCTCATTTGCGGCCGGCCTTGTAGGAGGCGAGCAGGACGTCGACGTGGCTGCGGTCGACATAGCCCAGCCGTTTCCAGGGCTTGCGCTCGATGCTCGCCAGACAGTCCTGGCACTTGGTCACCTGATACCAGCCGCCAGCGGAGAGCGCCTCATAGCGCTTCAGGGCATGCGCCCCGCACTCGGGGCAGGCCCCCGCGACGGGGACCTTCTCCACGCTCATCTGCTTCGCCACGATCGCCATGCAGTTCCTCCACCCTGGCCGCGTGCGCTCGACCGCGCCCGTTCTTGTCGACGGTTGCCCCGCGGCGAAGTTGACCGGATGATGCGCTTTCCGGGGTCTTCGAGCGAGCTGAATACAGGCGTCCGTCGCCGCCCCGATCTGAACCGCCGGCAGGCCGCGAGGTCAATAGACATCGGCTACCTGGTATAATAAGTCGGATCGGAAACCCGGAACGGCGGCCCCCAGTTCCGAGCGAGTTAGGGAGAGATCGATGGCCTTGGATCCGAGCATTCGCAACCAACTGACGCTTCCAGCGGTGTGCGCGCCGATGACCGCCGTCAGCGGCCCTGAGCTGGTGGCGGAAGCGTGCAAGGCCGGCCTCATCGGCGCCCTGCCGCCGCAGAACGCCAAGCGGCTGGACGAATTCAAGGGCTGGATGGTGCAGATCTCCGAGGAGTTGAAGCGCCATCGCGACCTGCACCCGAACGACCGGATCGGCCCGCTGGCGATCAACCTGTCCAGCCGCAAGTCGCCCGCCGACCAGATCGCCGACATGGAGGTCTGCGCCCAGTACGGGGTGACGATCTTCATCACCGCCATGGGCGATCCCACCGAGACCGCCAAGCGGGTGCACGACTACGGCGGCGTCATCTGGCACGACGTGACCAGCCTGAAGCACGCCGAAAAGGCCATGTCCGCCGGCGTCGACGGCATGACCTGCATCGGCTCGGGCGGCGGGGGGCATTCGGGCACCCTGACCCACTTGGTGCTGGTTCCGAAGGTCCGCGAAATGTTCAAGGGCACCATCATCATGGCCGGGGCGGTCAGCACGGGCGCGGTGATCCGCGCCGGCGAGATCCTGGGGGCGGACCTCGCCTATCTCGGCACCCGGATGATCGCCACGAAGGAAGCCCGCGTCGATCCGCGCTACAGCCAGATGCTGGCCGACGACACCTCCAAGGACCTGATCTACACGCCCAAGGTCTCCGGCGTGCCGGCCAACTGGATGCGCTCGTCGCTCAAGCTGCGCGGCCTGGACCCGGAGACCATGACGCCTTCCAAGGGAGTCGGCGACTACAGCCATCTGCCGCAGGGCGTGACGCCGTGGCGCGACATCTGGAGCGGCGGGCAGGGGATCGACCTGATCCACGACGTCCCGACCGTCGCCGAACTGGTGAAGCGCCTGCGCAAGGAATACGTCGCGGCCTGCGAGATTCCCGATATGGCCGACGCCGCGAGGCTGGTCGACGAAGTCATGAGCGCGGGTTGACGGCCCCGACGCCGGTCATCAGTCCAGCAAGTCCACCAGCCGGGTGTCGTCGCCCGCCAGCCAGCCCTCGTTGGTGGTCTGCAGGTGCTTGTGCCAGTGAGCCTGGGCCTGGTCGGCCTCGCCGCGTTCGATGAAGTCGACGAGCTTCCAGAACGACTTCAGGTGAAAGCAGTCCTCGGCGGTGCGGCCTTTGTCGTGGCGCCGGGCCTGGTGACGCTCGATGAGGTCGTGGATCATGGCGATCACCAGCTTCAGCGAGTTGGAGCCGGTGAGATCGACGATCAGGCGATGAAAGCGCGCCAGCGCTGTGCGGTAGGCCTCGAATTCGCCGGCGGCCTGCAGCGCCTCGGCCTTGGCGAGCTCCGCGCGCAGGGCGGCCACGTCCTTCGGGGAATGGCGCTTGGCCAGCAGCCAGGCCGCGTAGGGCTCGTTGGCGGCGCGCACCAGATAGATGTCCGCCAGCGTCGTTCCCTGGGCCTGCAGCACGAATCCGGCGTAGCGGGCGGGATTGGCGGCGTCGGGCAGGTGCACCTGGGCGCCGCTGCGCGAGCCGCGGCTGACGGACAGGAACTGCTCGACCTCGAGGATGCGGAAGGCCTCGCGGATCGTCGCCCGGGACGTGGCGAACCGCTCGACGAGCTGGGCCTCCGGCTGCAGGTAGTCGCCGGGCCGAAGCTCGCCGCGAACGATCATCGTGCGGATGTGGTCGGCCACGAGCTCGGCGGCCTTGGGGACGCGCAGGACCGGGGCGACGCCGGCCGCGCGGTCCTGGGCGCTTTCGTGCCGAAGGCCTGCTGCGGTGATCGTGGTGCGGTTGCTCATCGCGGACGCCAAATCTGTCAACAGAGCGGTTGACGCCTTAGGTCGTAGGGCAAATCGGGTCCGTCCTCAACGGAGGGGTCGAATTCCGCCGGCCGATCCGGGCCGACGGATCTGGCCAGGACGACGGACCTGCCCGTTGACGGCGATGCGCCGGCGACGTGGAGTGGGCGCAACGAACACGGGAGAACACGCGTGCAGGATATCGCAGGGAAGGCCGCCTTCATCACCGGGGGGGCGAGCGGCATCGGCCTGGCCATCGGCCGTGCGCTGGCGGACGTCGGCGCCAAGGTGACGCTGGCCGACATCGACCAGGCGCAGCTCGACAAGGTGACGCCCACGATCGAGGGCGCGTTCGGCGTGCGCCTCGACGTGCGCGACCGGGAGAACTGGAAGACGGCCAAGGCGGCCGCCGAGGCGCGGCACGGTCCCGTAGACATCCTGGTGAACAACGCCGGCATCGGGCCGGACGGGCGGCCCTTCGCCGAGATGGATCCCGTCGCCTTCGACCGTGTGATCGCCATCAACCTGACCGGCGTGTTCAACGGCGTCTCGGCCTTCGCCGCCGAGATGCAGGCGCGCGGCCGTGGCCACATCATCAACACCTCGTCGATGGCCGGGCTGATGATCAATCCAACGCTGGGCGCGTATACGACGGCCAAATTTGGCGTCGTCGGCTTGACCGAGACCTTGCGAATGGAACTGGCGCCGCACGGCGTCGGCGTCTCGGTGCTGTGCCCGGGCCTGATCGATACACGACTGGGCGAGACCACCCTCGCGGCCGGCAGCGAACGGGTGCAGGGAACCCGCAGCTTCTCGCAAAGCGGCCTCGACGCCACGATCGTGGGCGAACGGGTCCTGGACGCCATCCGCAACGACGACCTCTACATCCTGACGCACGGAGAATACCGCAAGTTCGTCGCCCGGCGCGACGAGGCCGTGCTGGCGGCGTTCGACCGGACGCCAGCGTCCACAGAGCTGGCGGCCAAGGGCTCTTGAGCGCGCTCAGGCCGCCGTTTTCGGCTTGTGCACCCGCGGCACGACCTCTTCCACCAGCCGCCGCGTCTGGGCGTAGAGGTCCTCGTCGCCCGCGCCGAGCGGGCGCAGGATGAACTTGGTGATCCCCGCCTGCACGTAGTCGTCGATGCGTTGCAGGATGTCCTGCGGCCCGCCCGAGACGATGACCGGGCCGAGGTCGCGCTTGGGATAGACCTTGCGCAGGGTCTCGCGACGCGCCGCCACAAGGGGGTCGTCGGGGGCGCCGAACCGGTAGAAGAAGCCGGCGCCGAAGTGCTCCGGGTCCATCTCCCGGCCCGCCTCGATCGCCGCCGCCTTGATGGCGGCTACGACTAGGGCGACGTCCGCCGGGCCTTCCAGCCCCGCCGACCAGCCTGTCCCGATGCGCCCGGTCCGCCGGATCGCGGCCTTGCTCGACCCGCCGATCCAAAGCGGCAGCGGTTGCTGGACCGGAAGCGGCGCAATGCGCGCGCCGCGGTACTTGAACCAGCGGCCGTCGGTGTCGACGGTCTCGCCGCGCCAGAGCCGGGCGATGATGTCGAGGGCCTCGTCCATCCGCGCGCCCTGGCCCTCGCTCGACTGGCCGGTGGCGGCCCAGTCCGGCGAGTTGGGATTGCCGATGCCGAACGCCGGCAGCATCCGGCCGTCCGAGAGGAAGTCGATGGTCGCGCAGGACTTGGCGATCACCAGCGGCTCGCGGAAGGCCACTGACAGGACGTTCATGCCGAACTTCAGGCGCCGCGTGCGGCCGGCGAGGGCGGCCATCACGCTCATCGCCTCCAGGAAGGGCTGCGGGCCCGACAGCCGATCCGATTGCCAGAGCGAATCCACGCCGCCCTGCTCGCAGAGGTCCACCCAGCGCCAGAACGCCGACGCGCCGGAAAAGGAGAAATCCGCCAGTCCAAGCCCGATCCGCACCGCCATGGCGTCCTCCTCCTAGTTCGGCCGCGTCCGTGCGGCGGCCCGCAGCTTGTCGATGAAGGCCGCGCGCTCGGCCGCCATCGCCCGGTCGGACGGGCGCGGCCAGGCCGAGTTGACCACGATCACCAGCCGTTCGTCCGGGATCACGTCGATGGTCTGGCCGAAGATCCCATTGGCCTGGAACTCGCCGCCGGGCCTCGTCCACCAGAGGTAACCGTAGCCCATGTCGGGATAGCCGGTGTCCACCTGTTTCGTGGTCGCCGCCGCGACCCAGGCCTTGGGCAGGATGCGCCGGCCGCCGGCCTGGCCGCCGTTCAGCATCAGCAGGCCCAGCCGGCCGGAGTCCCGCAGGCCAAGGCTCAGGCAACAGCCGCCGCGGTCGTTTCCGGCGGCGTTGTGGATCCAGGCGGCGTCGGCCTCCATGCCGGCGGGCCGCCAGATGCGCTTTTCCAGATAGGCCGCCATCGGCATGCCGACCGCCCGGGCGACCAGCACCCCGGCCAGGTCGGCCTCGCCGCTCTTGTACTGGAACCGAGTCCCCGGCGGCGCGACCCGGGGCAGGGTGCGCATGTAGCTGACCAGCGGATCGATCCCTGGCTCGCCCGCCCACGAACCGATGCGCACCACGTCGGAGGAAAGGTCGGCGTAGTCCTCGGTCCACCGGACGCCGGAGGTCATGGTGACCAGTTCGCGGACGCTGACCTGATCGTAGGCGCCGCCGCGCATCTCCGGCAGGTAGCGGGTGACGGGATCGTCGAGGCTCTTGATCGCGCCGTCCTGCAGGGCCGCGCCGACCAGGATCGAGGTGACCGACTTGGCGACGGAGAACGCGGACCAGGGGTCGGCGGGCGTACGGCCGAGCCCGTAGCGCTCGAGCACGATGCGGCCGTCCTGGATGACCAAGAGGCCGGACACCCGCTGGGCGGCCATGAAGGCCTCGACGGTCGCGGGCGGTATCGGCGGCGGCCGGCGGCTGCGGGGCAGGGGACGCGGGTGGGGGCTGCGCCGGGCGAGGTGGACGGGGAACAGCGTCGCGATGCGCTTGAATCCATCCTCCTGCTGCTGGGCGGTCCAGCCCAGCATGTCGGAAGGGCGCTGGTGGGGGGGATCGGCCGGCGCGGCGGCGGCGAGCGCGAGCCAGGCCAGGACGAGGCCCAAGCGCCGGGGACTGCGCCCGCGGCGGCCCCGGCCGGCCATCTCAGGCGCCGGCCCGCTCGGCCTGACGCCAGGCCAGTTCCGCCAGACGCGGGAAGTTCTGCGCGCGCTGCACCGCGTTTTCCGAGGCCGCCGTGCCGCGCAACATGCGGCCCTTGATGCCGTGGAAGATCGCCGCAATGCGGAAGAAATTGAAGGCGACGTAGAAGTCGTACTGCGGAACGCCGTCGCGGCCGGTGCGGCGGCAGTAGGCGGCGACGTATTCGTCCTCGGTGGGAACGCCGAGGGCCGCGATGTCCGCGCCCGCCAGGCCCGCCACGATGTCGGGCGGCATGCGGTACATCATCGAGTGGTAGGTGAAGTCCGCCAGCGGATGGCCCAGCGTCGAGAGCTCCCAGTCGAGAACCGCGACCACGCGCGGCTCGGTGGGGTGGAAGATCATGTTGTCGCAACGGTAGTCGCCGTGGACGATGGTGGTCTCGTCACCCGGCGGGATGTGGTCGGGCAGCCAGCTCACCAGCTTGTCCATGAAGGGATCGCGGCCGGCGTCCTCGTCGGCCAGGTACTGCTTGGACCATAGGCCGATCTGGCGTTCGAAATAGTTCCCGGGACGGCCGAAGTCGCCCAGGCCGATGGCGGCGTAGTCGACCATGTGCAGCCGCGCGATGGTCTCGTTCATGGCGTCGAAGTGGGCGGCGCGGGCATCCTTGCTCATGCCCGGGAAGGTGTTGTCCCAGATGATCCGGCCCTCGACGCAGTCCATCACATAGAACCAGGAGCCGATGACCGCGTCGTCGGTGCAGAGCCCGAAGATGCGCGGGGCCGGGAAGCCGGTGGTTCCGAGCGCCGCCATCACGCGGGCTTCGCGGTCGACAGCGTGGGCGCCCTTCAGGAGCTGGCCGGGCGGCTTGCGGCGCAGCACGTAGCTGCGGCCCGGAGTGACGAGCTTGAAGGTCGGATTGGACTGGCCGCCTTTGAACTGCTCGACGCTCAGCGGGCCCTGGTAGCCCTCGACGTTGGCCGCCATCCACGCGGTCAGCCGGGCCTCGTCGAAGTGGAAGCCGTCGCGGACCGCCGTGGTGCCGACGTTGTCATCGACACCGGCGCTCATGAGGGGTTCGCGCTCAGGAAATCGCGCTTGATCTTCTTGGCCAGCGACCATTTGTGGACCTCGGTCGGGCCGTCGTAGATGCGGAACGAGCGGATCTCGCGGAACACCTGCTCGACCATGGTGTCGCCGGTCACGCCCGTGCCGCCCATCACCTGGATGCAACGGTCGGCGACCCGGAACAGGGCCTCGGAGACGGCGACCTTGGCCATCGAGCTTTCGGCGGTGCCCAGCGAGCCGGAGTCGAGCACGGCGGCGCACCAGTCGATCATCAGCTCGGCCTGCTTCAGGTCGATGAGGTTGTCGGCGAGCTGGAAGCCAACGCCCTCGTGGTCGATCAGCGCCTTGCCGAACGCCTTGCGCCGGACCGTGTAGGCGGTGGCGATCTCGTTGGCCCGCACGCAGGCGCCGTGCCAGCGCATGCAGTGGGACAGGCGCGCGGGCGAGAGCCGGATCTGGGCGTATTTGAAGCCCTCCCCGCTGGCGCCCAGCATCTGGTCGGCGGGGACACGGAGGTTGTCGATGGTGACCACCGAATGGCCGCCGGGCATCGAGGAATCGATGGTGTCGAGCACGCGTTCGATGCGGATGGCCGGGTCCGGCAGCTCGACAAGGAACATGCAGGCGCCGTCGTCGGACTTGGCCATCACGATGCCGACCTTCGCGCCCTCGGCGCCCGTGATGAACGCCTTGCGCCCGTTGATCAGCCAGTGGTTGCCGTCCGGCCGGGCGGTGGTCAGCATCATCGAGGGGTCGGAGCCGGCGCCGTTGTCGCTGGCCGGCTCGGTCATGAAGAAGGCCGAGCGGGCGTGGCCCTCGACCAGCGGCTTCAGGAACCGCTCCTTCTGCTCGGGGCTGCCCACCTTGCCCAGCAGGTACATGTTGCCTTCGTCGGGGGCCATGGTGTTCACCGCCAGCGGCCCGAGGATCGAGACGCCGGACGCGCGCAGCACGATGGCGGTCTCCTGCTGGCTGAGGTGGCGGCCGTCCGGCAGGATGTGCGGCGTCAGGACGCCGGCTTTGCGCGCCAAGTCCTTCAATTCGAACACCAAGTCATCGGCCGGGCCGTGGGGCAGGCAGCGGGGGTCCTTCTCGTAGGGAATAACGACCTCGCGGACGAAGGCCTCCACGCGGCGCGCAATGGCGCGCGCCTCCTCCATACCCACGCCGCTCATACCGTCTCCCCTTTTTCCGATACGTCCTTGCAGACAGGCGCCAAAACGATATCCGAAATCAAGCCGCCGCTGGGTGAATGACGAACATCTGTTTGAATTTCGTCACGGCGATGAATTCGAGGAGGGGGCGATGCGCGCCTGCGTGTTCCACGAGCCCGGCCGTCCGTTGACGGTCGAGGAGATCCCGGACCCGACGCCGGGCGAGCTGGAGGTGGTGGTGAAGGTCGGCCGCTGCGGGATCTGCGGCACCGACCTGCACCTGACCCAGGCCGACGCAGGGCCGTACGGCGCGAAGGCGGGCGCGGTGCTGGGCCATGAATTCTCCGGCGAGGTGACGGCCCTCGGGCGCGGGGTGAGCAGCCTCAAGGTCGGCGACGCCGTCGCGGTCATGCCGTTCATCGGTTGCGGCAGGTGCCGTGCCTGCCTGTCGGGCGTCCCCAGCGAATGTCCCAAATCGCGCGCCAACGGCATGGGCGGCGCGCCCGGCGGCTATGCCCAATACGCACTGGCGGGCGAGCGCGCTTGCGTGCCGCTGCCGGCGGGGGTCGGGCTCGCCGACGGGGCCCTCGTGGAGCCCATGGCGGTGTCGTTGCACGGGGTGCGTCGGGCCGACCTGAAGCCCGGCGACACGGCGCTGGTCATCGGCGCGGGACCGATCGGGCTCGCCGCCGCCTACTGGGCCAAGCGCGCCGGGGCGAAGGTGGCGGTGACGGCGTCGTCCAACCGCCGCGAGGGGCTGGCGATGGCCATAGGCGCCGACGCCTTCGTGACCCCGGACCCCGACAAGCGTTTGTCGCGGCAAGTGGCCGAGGCCCTGGGCGGCCCGCCGAACGTGGTGCTGGAATGCGTGGGCGTGCCGGGCATGATCGAACGTTCGCTGGAGTGCGTGCGACGGCGGGGGCTGGTCGTCGTGCTGGGGTTCTGCGTGACGCCCGACACCTTCCACCCCGCGGCGGCCGTCGCCAAAGAGGCGCGGATGGAGTTCGCCGTCCTCTACGACCGCCGGGAGTTCGAGATCACCGTCGACGCCTTCGAGGCCGGCGCGCCGCAAGTCTCGGAGATGATCACCGACGTGGTGAGCCTGGACGAGGCGCCCGCCGCCTTCGAGGCGCTGCGCGAGCGCACGCACCAGTGCAAGGTGCAGATCGCGCCGTGGTGACGCGCTAGATCCCGGGGCTCAGGCCGCCGTCGACGTTGATGGCGCAACCGGTGACGTAGGAAGCGGCGTCCGAGGCCAGGAAGCAGGCGACGTTGGCGTACTCCTCGGCCAGGCCAATCCGGGCCATGGGGATCCGCAGGCGCTCGGCGGCGCGCTTCAGGAACTCCTCCCAGGGAAGCTTGCGGCCCCCGGCCTCCCAGCCGCGCCGGAGCTGGTCGCTCTCGATCACGCCGACCACAAGGCCGTTGACCAGCACGCCGAAGGGCGCGCCCTCCGCCGACAGGGCCTTGGTCAGCGCCAGGGTCGCGGCCCGGGTCACCGCAGTGGGAGTGGAATTGGCGGCCGGCGCCTTGGCGTAGATGTTCAGCGTGTTGAGGATGCGGCCCCAGCCGCGGGCCTTCATGTCCGGCAGGCAGAGGCGGCACAGGCGCACGGCGGCCAGCAGCTTCAGGTCGATGTCCTGGCGCCACATCTCCTCGGTGACGGCCTCGAAGGCGCCGGACATGTGGGCGCCGGCGTTGTTGAGCAGGATGTCCACCTTGCCGAAGCGGGCGACGACGGCGGCGTAGGTCGCCTCCAGGTCGTCCAGCCTGGAGACGTCGCAGACGAAGGGCTCCACGTCGCCGCGCGCGACCTGGCGGGCCTGCGCCGCGGCGGCGTCCAGCAGGGCGGCGTCGCGGGCGAGGATGGCGACGTTGGCGCCGGAAGCGGCGAAGCGGGCGGCGGTGGCGAGGCCGAGGCCCTTGCTGCCGCCGGTGACCAGGGCCGTGCGGCCATCGAGACGGATGTCCATGGATCTCAGCCCACCTGGGTGCGGCCGCGAGCCTGGATTCCCGCGCGGCGTTCGGCGACGGAGTCCGCGGTGACCTTGGCGTTGTCCGCCGCCGATCGTTCCGCCTCCAGGGCCATCCCGTCGCCGAAGGAGCGGGCGAACCCGTCGTCGATCAGCGCCTTGTAGCGGCGCACCATGTCCGGGTCGCAGGAGGCGATGTCGGCGGCGAGTTTTTTGGCCGTGGGAATGAGGTCGTCCGGCGGCACGACCTTGCCGACCAAGCCCCAGGCCAGGGCGGTCTGGGCATCGAGGAAGTTGCCGCTCAGCGACAGCTCCTTGGCGCGGTAGACGCCGATCAGCCGCGACAGGTGCTGTGAGAGCCCCCAGCCCGGCGTCACGCCCACCCGCACGTGGGTGTCGGCGAACCGGGCGTTGGTGGAAGCGATGAGGATGTCGCAGGTCAGCGCCAGCTCGAAGCCGCCGGTGATGGCCACGCCGTTGATCGCCCCGATCACCGGCTTGGCGGCGTCGGCGATCGCCTTGACCGGGCTCTTGCCGCGCACGCCGTCGGGCCCCAGGGCCAGGCCGTGGGTCGCCACCTCCTTCAGGTCGAGGCCGGCGCTGAACGCCCGCTCGCCCGCGCCGGTGAGGATGATGACCCGGACGTCCGGATCGGCGTCCATCGCCTCGACGGCCTCGGCCAGCGCGTGCTGCAGGGCGCGGGAAAGCGCGTTCATCGCCTCAGGGCGGTTAAGGGTGACGACCGCAACGGCGCCATCCTTCTCGACGGTGACCAGGGCCATGGCGGAACCTCTCGTGTTGGATGTCGGCGGGATGGGCGGGTGAGCCCTACATCCGCCCCGCCAGGCGCTCGTACTCGGCCACGGCGTCCTGGAGATAGACGCCGATCGTCGCCGGATCCGGAACTTTCGTGGGGTCGACCATGATCCCCATGTCGAGGAAATCGCCATTTCGCCGCGAGGTGATGTTGAGGAACCGGCCGCTGCCCAGCAGCGGCGTCGGGAAGTTGGCGATCTGGCGGAACCCGGCGTAGGTGCGGGTCTCGGCCGGGCCGGGGACGTTGGACAGGGTGATGTTGCCCGGAAGCACCGAAGCGCCGCCGACGTGGCGGGCGGCGAACTTCGCGCGGCGGTCCCGGGCGCCGTAGGGCTTTTCGAGCTGGCCCAGCATCGCCTCGTCGTAGCCCGTGCGCGCCCGTTCCAGCTCCATGGCGTGCTGGATCGCCCGCAGGCGCTCGACCGGATCCGCGATGTCGGTGGCCAGGTGCGGGTGCAACGCCACGATGCGGTTGCCGAACTGGCCGTGCTCGGGCCTCCGGTAGCTGCGGGCCGAGTTGATGACGATGGGCGTCTCGGGCAGGTCGTCGATCTCGACGAGGTAGCGGCGCACCGCGCTCGACGCGATCGCCAGGAACATGTCGTTGATGGTGCCCTCGTAGCGCTTCGACAGCGCCTTGACCCGGGCCAGGGGGATGCTGACCGTCGAATAGGCCCGCTTCGTCGAGGTGGGGCCGGACATCTTCAGGGTCGGCGTGAGCGCCCGCCTGCGGGCCGGATCGGCGTTGATCTGCTCCAGGGCGGCCAGCGCCTCCTTCCGGCGGGCGGACATCTCCGCGACGATCGGGGCCTCGCGGGCGAAGCGCTCGTCGGCGAGCCGGCGCCATTCCTCGTCGGAGGGCAGGCGGCCCTCGGCGGTCCGGGGCTCGGCGGGGGGATATTCGTCGCTCAGCATGCCCAGGATGGTCTGGAACCCGATGCCGTCTGTGATGGCGTGGTGCACCTTCATGTAGATCGCGCAGCGGTCGCCGGTGAGCCGGTCGAGGACGTGCACCTCGAAGGGCGGCCTGGACATGTCCAGGCGCTGCATGATGCAGTCGGCGATGAAGGCGTGCAGGGCCGCGTCGTCCATGTCGCGGTCGGCGGGCACGCGGCGGATGTGATAGTCGAGATCGCAATTCGGCAGGTCGAGCCAGACATCGGAATCGTAGCCGTCGGGCGCCTCGCGCACCCCTACCAGGAGAGGCGTGTGCGGGAGACGCTCGGCGATCTGCCTGCGGATCGCGTCGTAGAAGCCGGCCTTCCTCGCCTGCGGGACCTCCAGGATCAGCAGCGCGCCCACGTGCATCGGCGTGGCGTCCGTTTCGGTCATCAGCATGAAGGCGTCGTCGGGCCGCATGCGCCGCGCGCCGGGGACCAGCAGGTCGGGGTCCGCCACGCGCGCCTGTTCCGCCGTCCCGGTCATGGCCGATCCTCCCTTGCACTCGCGGCCCTGGGCCGCCCGGGCGCACTCTGGGACAAAGGCCGCAGCGGGAAAAGGGCGCGTTAGGAGAGCCTCGGCAGGTCGCACGGGACGGCCAGCGCATGGCGCGCAACCGAATGCTGGATCGTCGGGCTCGTCACCCTTAGGCTCGCGCCGAAACACGCATGAGGTTGAAGGATGACGCCGCGCACGACCGCCGAAGGCAGGTCCCCCGAGTTGGATGGTCGCGTGGCGATACCGGCCTGGTGGCGTGCGATCGCGGCGCGGCATGGGCCGCGCGAGCTGGTCCGGCGCGACGGGCGCGGCAGCCTGACCTACGCCGAGATGGACGCGAAATCGGCGGCCATCGCCCGAGGCCTCCTGGCGGACGGGGCCGGGAAGGGGACCCGCATCGGCATCCTGGCGCCCAACGGCCCCGAATGGATCGCAAGCTGGCTCGCCGTCTCGCGGATCGGCGGGATCGCCATCGGGCTCTCGACCTTCGCCTCGGCGCGCGAGCTGGCCTACGGCGTCCGCCACGCCGACGTGTCGATCCTGATCACCTCCGACCGCTACCTACGCCACGACTATTGCGCCCGACTGGAAGAGGCCTTCCCGGGGCTGGCCGGTCACGACGGGCGGGAAGTGTTCGCCGATAAGGAGTGCCCTTACCTGCGGTCGATCTGGGTCGCCGGCGAGGCGCCGAAGTGGGCGAGGGGGACGCTCGCCGACCTCGAGGCGAAAGGC
>Ga0268264_10003726_pt1 | contig 13096 bp, 15 predicted proteins | sample KBSSwiS32_FD_190357 | JGI IMG/M metagenome (GOLD analysis project Ga0268264, IMG submission 190357) | Switchgrass rhizosphere microbial communities from Kellogg Biological Station, Michigan, USA - KBS Switchgrass S3-2 (SPAdes) (version 2) | ecosystem: Host-associated > Plants > Roots >...
GGGCGCGGCCGCCGCACAGAACGCGAGGTAACGCTGCGCCGCATCGTCGACGCGCGCCGCCTTGCCGATGCGCACCGGCGCCGGCGCTGACGCGGTGTCGAGTTCGTGCTCGATCGCCAGCTCGACCGTATCGTCGAGTTTTTCGCCACGCGCCGAGAACAACTTGATGCCGTTGTCCTGGTACGGATTGTGCGAGGCGCTGATGACGATGCCGGCGCTGCCGCCGAGTTCGCGCGTCAGCTGGGCCACTGCCGGCGTCGGCATCGGACCGAGCAGGCGCACGTCGGCGCCGGCGGCGACGAGGCCGGCCTCGAGCGCCGACTCGAGCATGTAGCCGGAAACGCGCGTGTCCTTGCCGATCAGCACCAGTGCGTGCTTGCCTTCGCCGAGCACGCGGCCGATCGCCCGACCGAGGCGCAGCATGAATTCCGGCGTGATCGGGTGCTCGCCGGCGCGGCCGCGGATGCCGTCCGTGCCGAAGTATTTCTTTCCCGTCATTCGCTCGCGCTTGTCAAGAACAAAAGATGAACCACGAAGACACGAAGATCACGAAGACGGCACGAAGAGGAGCAAATCGATTTCTTCCATCTCTTCTTCGTGTCCTTCGTGCCTTCGTGGTGTTCTTTTGATTTCCAACCAGCCGGATGTGCCGGTCACATCGTGTGGGTCGGCCGATCGGCGTTTATGATGCCGGCGAGCGCCGCCTCGATCTTGATGCGCGCGGTTTCGCCATCGGCCGATTCGTTGAATTGCACGCCGATTCCTGCGGTGCGGTTGCCCTGTGCGCCGGGCGGCGTGACCCAGATCACCTTGCCGGCGATCGGCAGGCGATCCTTGTCCTCCATCAGGGTCAGCAGGATGAAGACCTCGTCGCCGAGGCCGTAGCGCTTCGCCGTCGGCACGAACAGTCCGCCGCCCTTCACGAACGGCATGTAGGCATTGTACAGAGCGCCCTTGTCCTTGATTGCCAGCGAAAGGATGCCCTGCCTCGGCATTGCCCCCATGGTTCCCGACATAACCGCCTCCGTCATCGAACTTCGCCGTGGCCGGCGGTCTATGCCGCTACGCGCGGCGCCCCGATCGCTTTCCAAGCCAGCAGCAGCTCGACAAGAACCAGTTCCGCACGCAGCGGACCGCGCAACAGGTCGCGCGTCCGGTTGGCCAGGTCGAACCAAGCCGATAGCTTGGTCAAATCGGCATCGGCGGTCAAGGCGAGCGGTCCCGTGGTTGCGCCGGCGAGTGCCCGCGCCTCGGCCTGAACGAGGCTCGCCGCAAACCACAGCCTGGCGTCGGGCTCATCCTTCGACCACGCATTGGCGATCTCCAGCACGTTGGCCTGCCCCCGCTTCAACGCGCGCAGGTGCTCGCCGACCTGAACGCGCAGGGCGAGACGGTCGCCGCGCGCCCAAGCCAGGGCCAGTGCCGGATTGCCGGCACTGGCTTCGAGTGCAGCGGCCGCCGCAGGGACATCCAGTCCGTTTTCGGCAAGCCAGGCCAGGGCCTGTCCGGAAGACGGCACCTGGAAGTCGATGCGCTGACAGCGGCTGCGGATCGTCGCGGGCAGCCGCGCCGGATGTGCGCTGACCAGCAAGATGTAGCGCGCGGGGCTCGGTTCCTCGAGCGTCTTCAGCAGCGCATTCGCCGCCGCCGCGTTCATCGCGTCGGCCGGCTCGATCAGCACGACCTGGGCGCGGCCGAGCTGCGGCGTCAGCGCCAGCCACGCCGAGAGCTCGCGGATCTGGTCGACGACGATCTCGGTATACATCTTCTGCGGCCGTGCCTTGTCGTTCCAGGCGTAGCCGACGAAGCGCGCATCGGGATGCCCCGGGTAGCCGTCGGGCTGCGACAGTGTTCCGTCCGGCCGTGTTTCTTCCGGATCCCGCTGCGAGCGAACGCCATAGAGACGACAAGCGCGACAACGTCCGCATGGCGCGGCGGCGCGATCCTCGCAGAACAGCAGCGCCGCGAGTCGTTCGGCCAAGGCGCGCTTGCCGATGCCCGCAGGCCCGGCCAGCAGCAGCGCGTGCGGCAACGTGCCCTGCCCGGCGCGCGCCGCAAGGCGTTGCCAGATCTCCGCCTGCCAGGCCGGAAGATTCATGCGCCGACACTCCGGGTGTCGAGAAAGTGATCGACGCAGGCGCGCAGATCCGCAAGCACGCTGTCCAGCGGCTGACCTGCGTCGATGATGCGGAAACGCTGCGGCTCGGCCGCCGCTCGCGTCCGGTAGGCCGTGCGCACGCGCTCGAAGAACTCGGCATTCTCCATTTCTATGCGATCCGCCGCACCGCGGCCGCTGGCCCGGCGCAGTCCGTCGGCGACCGGCAGGTCGAGCAGTACGGTCAGATCAGGAATCAGGCCGGCGGCGGCCCAGCGTTCCAGCTCGGCGATGCGCGCGAGGGGCTGGCCACGGCCGCCGCCCTGGTAGGCAAAGCTGGCGTCGGTGAAGCGGTCGGACAGGACCCAACGGCCCGCGGCGAGCGCAGGCTGCACGACATCGCGCACGAGTTGCGCGCGCGACGCGAACATCAGCAGCAATTCGGATTCCGCGCACAGGCCGCGCAATTGCGGATCCAGCAGCACGCTGCGGATCGCCTCGCCGGCCGGCGTGCCGCCTGGCTCGCGCGTGACCAGCACGTCGATGCCGCGTGCCTCGAGTTGCGCGCGCAAGGCTGCCAGCACCGTGCTCTTGCCGGCGCCCTCGCCGCCCTCCAGCGTTATGAGTCGTCCAATCATCGGTTCTGGTGCAGCTGGTAGCGGGCCACGGCCTGGTTGTGCGCGTCGAGCGTCGCCGAAAACTCGTGCGTGCCGTCGCCGCGCGCGACGAAGTACAGCGCATCGGTCGCGGCCGGATGCATCACCGCGGTCAGCGCAGCCTTGCCGGGCAGCGCGATCGGCGTCGGCGGCAGGCCGGCGCGCGTGTAGGTATTGTACGGCGTGTCGGCATCCAGGTCGCGGCGGTGGATGCGTCCGTCGTACTGCGCGCCGAGACCGTAGATCACCGACGGGTCGGTCTGCAGGCGCATGCCGAGCTTGAGCCGGTGCAGGAACACGGCGGCGATCTGCGGCCGCTCCGCGATCTGTGCGGTTTCCTTCTCCACGATCGAAGCCAGGGTCAGCAGCTGGTACGGCGAATCGAGCGGGAAATCGGCCGGGTGCTGCGCCCACAATGTGTCGAGCAGTTTCTGCATCGCTTCGTGCGCGCGCCGCAGCAGGTCCAGGTCGCTCATGCCCTTCACGTAGCTGTACGTCTCCGGCAGGAACCAGCCCTCGGCCAGCGCTCCGGACGCGCCGAGCCGGTTCATGATTTCCTTGTCGTCGACCGCCGCGAGTGTTTGCTGCAGCCCCTGGTCCTGGGCCAGGGCGAGGCGCAGCTGACGGAATGTCCACCCTTCCACAATGGTAAAATTGTGCTGGACCACGTCGCCGGCCGCCATCTTCTGCAACAGCCGGGTCGGCGTCAGGCCCGGTTCCAGCGCATATTCGCCGGCGTGCAGCCGGCCGGCCACGCCGAGCTGCCGGGCCAGCGCGCGCCAATACCAGACGTTGCCGGTGGCGATGCCGCGCTGCTGCAGACCGCGTACGACGCCGGTCAGCGACGTGCCGAGCGGGACATCGATCGTCGTCGCCTCGGTTAGCGGCGCCAGCGGCGCCGCAGCGAACGTGCGGTAGTCGTGGTACAGCCAACCGACCGCAGCCACGACGAGCAGCAGCACTGCGATCGGTCCGGCGCGGCCGCCGGATCGTCTGGATTTGCTCTTCACCGCCGCTCTCGCATCAGCCAACCGTCCCGACCGCATTGTGCCTGAAGCGGCCCGAATCGCGTCCGTCGTGGCGCCTCACGCGTCGGCTCCGAGTGCGCGCAGCAGACCGCGCGCCTTGGCCCGCGTTTCGTCGAGTTCGGTTTCGGCGACCGAATCGGCGACGATGCCGGCGCCGGCGCGGAAGCGCAACGCCGTGCCGCACAACGTCAAGCTGCGGATCAGGATATTCAAGTCCAGGTTGCCGTCGAGATTCAGGTACCCGAGGGAACCGGTGTAGGCGCCGCGGCCGGTGCCTTCCAACGTGGCAATGATCTGCATCGTGCGCACCTTCGGACATCCGGTGATCGTGCCGCCGGGAAACACGGCGCGAATGACCTGACCCGGCGTGGCGTCGGCGCGCAGCGTGCCGTGGACGTTCGAAACGATGTGATGCACGTGCGCATAGCTTTCCAGCGTCATCAATTCATCGACGACGACGCTGCCGGCCACGCAGACGCGGCCGAGGTCGTTGCGCTCGAGGTCGATCAGCATGACGTGCTCGGCGCGCTCCTTGGGATGAGCGATCAAGGCGTGCAACTGCGCGGCATCGTCGTCGCCGCCGCGACGCGGTCGCGTGCCGGCGATCGGCCGGGTCGAGGCGACCCGGCCGCGGACGCTGACCAGACGCTCGGGCGACGAACTGATGACGGCCCAGTCGTCCCACTGCAGCAGGCCCGCAAACGGCGCCGGATTCGCGCGCCGCAGCCGCGCGTACAGGTCGGCGGGTTCCATCGCTACGTCCAGCTGTGCGCGCCATTCACGCGACAGGTTGACCTGAAACGCGTCGCCGGCGCGCAGATGCTCCTTGACCGCAGCGACGCCGGTCAGGAAGTACTGCGGCGGATCTTCATCGATCAGCGTGTCGCGCATCTGCGCCGCAGGTACCCTCGCTGCGGCGAGGTCGGATTGCAATACGTCGATCAGTTCCGGACGACCTTGCTCGGCGAGCAGGTGCGTCTGGGCCGTGGCGCGATCGACGATGATCGCGGCCGGGCAGCGCAGCGCCAGCGCAACCGGCAGCGCAGCATCCGGTGCGGCCGGAAGGCGCAGGCTCGACTCGATCTCGCCGGCAAGCTCGTAGGCGAGGAACAGCAGCCAGCCGCCTTTGAATGGCAGGGCCGAAGGTTCAGGGCCGAACGCTGCAACGGCGCCGGCGTCATTTGCGCTGCGCTGTGCTTTCCACGCCGCGTCGAGCGCGTCGAGAAATTTCGCGCCGCAGTCGCGCCCGTGCGCATCGCGCACGCGACCGTCGCGGTGCAGGATCAGCGCGTCGCCGGGGAAGGCGAACAGGATATCGTAGCGCGCGTGCGGACCCTGCGCGGCGCTTTCGAGCAGGGCGGGATAACGCGCGGGATTCGCCGCCGCGAGCGGCAGCAGATCGACGGTTCCGGCAAGCGTGCGCACGATGTGGGCGCCCGGGTCGGCTTTCATCGGCGCCGCCGACGCCAGGGTCGCGGTTCAGGCGCGCCGGAAAACCAGCGTGCCGTTCGTGCCGCCGAAACCGAACGAGTTCGACAACGCGAAGTCGATCTTGGCCTGGCGCGCCGTGTTCGGCACGTAATCGAGATCGCAGCCCTCGCCGGGCTGGTCGAGATTGATCGTCGGCGGCACGATGCCGTCACGCATCGCCAGCACCGAGAAGATCGCCTCGACGCCGCCGGCGGCGCCGAGCAGATGCCCGGTCATCGACTTGGTCGAGCTGACCATGACCCGGCTCGCCGCAGCACCGAAGCTGCGCTTGATCGCCACCGTCTCGGCCAGGTCGCCGGCCGGCGTCGAGGTGCCGTGAGCGTTGATGTAGCCGATCTGGTCCGCATTGAGTCCGGCATCTTTCATCGCCGCGCTCATGCACCGTGCCGCACCGTCGCCGTCCTCGCTCGGCGAGGTGATGTGGAACGCATCCGCGCTCATGCCGAAGCCGGCCAGCTCGCAATAGATGCGCGCACCGCGCTTGCGCGCATGCTCGTAGTCTTCGAGGACCAGCACGCCGGCGCCGTCGGCGAGCACGAAGCCGTCGCGATCCTTGTCCCACGGCCGGCTGGCCCGGATCGGATCGTCGTTGCGGGTCGACATCGCGCGCGCCGAACAGAAGCCGCCCATCGCCACACCGGTGGTCGCGTACTCGGCGCCGCCGGCAACCATGACGTCGGCATCGCCGTACTGGATCATGCGCATGGCCAGGCCGAGGTTGTGCGTCGCCGTCGTACAGGCGGTGACGCAGGCGATGTTCGGTCCCTTCAGGCCGAGCATGATCGACAGGTTGCCGGAGGCCATGTTGACGATCGAACTCGGTACGAAGAACGGGGATATCTTGCGCTGGCCGTGCTCGTGATAGGTGATGCTGGTGCGCTCGATCGTGTGGATGCCGCCGATGCCGGCGCCGACGGCGACGCCGATCCGCTCGGCATCGTGTTCGTGCGGATGCAGGCCGGCGTCGGCCAGCGCCTCGATCGACGCGGCGATGCCGTAATGGATGAACGGATCCATCTTCTTGACGTCTTTCGGCGCAACGAACTTCGCCGGATCGAAGTCGCGAACTTCGCCGGCAATGCGCGTCGGGAACGTGCTTGCGTCGAAATGCGTGACCGCACCGATGCCGCTATGGCCGGCGACGACGTTGCGCCATGCGGTCGGCACATCATTGCCGACCGGGCTGACGATGCCGAGTCCGGTGATCACTACGCGCCGTTTGTTCATAGTGCTGAGGCTGAGGGCTGAGGGCCGAGATTCAAGAGCGAGCGGCTGTTCAGCCCTCAGCCCCTGCCCTCAGCCCAGAAACACGAACTGCGCCACACGGGCGCAGTCCAGGGAGCAAATCGAGGAAATCAGGCCTTGACGTGCGCCTTGATGTAGTCGACCGCCTGCTGCACGGTCGTGATCTTCTCGGCTTCCTCGTCGGGAATCTCGCACTCGAATTCTTCTTCCAGCGCCATCACCAGTTCAACCGTGTCGAGCGAATCCGCGCCCAGATCGTCCACGAACGACGCATTCGGCGTGACCTCGTCTTCCTTTACGCCAAGCTGTTCGACGACGATTTTCTTGACGCGTTCTTCGATGGTGCTCATGTGTGCTGGACCTCACTAAGGAGTGATATCGAACTCAGGTTCGGGGAAGGCGCGGATTGTAGTGGATGGCCGGACCGAGCGCCAGTAAACGGTCGTTTCACCAAGAGCCGTGAGCCGGCGCACGCTGCGCGCGCTCAACCATGAGCCCCGCTGGAAAGCCGTGAGCCGACGCGCGCTGTGCGCGCTCAACCGGGAGCCGTTAGCCGGAGAGCACGCGACGTATCGGCCCCTGCTCTCTCCGGCTACCGCCTACCGGTTCCCGGCTCTCGCCTCACGCCATGTACATGCCGCCGTTCACATGCATTGTCTCGCCGGTGATGTACGCGGCGGCCGGCGACGCCAGAAACAGCACGGCTTGAGCAATGTCGTCCGGCGCGCCGAGCCTGCCGAGCGCGATCTGGCCGAGCAGCGCCGCGCGCTGGTCGTCGGTCAGGCTGCGGGTCATGTCGGTGTCGATGAAGCCCGGTGCAACGACATTGACGGTAATCCCGCGCGATCCGATCTCGCGCGCCAGCGACTTCGAGAACGCGATGATTCCGGCCTTCGCCGCCGCGTAATTGGCCTGGCCGGGATTGCCGGTCAAGCCGACCACCGACGCGATGTTGACGATGCGCCCCTTGCGCGCCTTCATCATGCCGCGCATGACCGCCTTCGACGTGCGGTACACCGACGTCAGGTTCGTGTCGAGGATCGCCTGCCAGTCGTCGTCCTTCATGCGCATGAGCAATTGGTCGCGGGTGATGCCGGCATTGTTGACGAGGATCGTGACCGGACCGAACTCGGTGCCGATCGATTCGATCAATCGATCGACGGCAGCGCCGTCGGTCACATCGAGCACGCGGCCCACTCCGCCGTGACCGGCCAGACGCCCGCCGATCGCCTGGGCGCCCGCTTCGCTGGTGGCAGTGCCGACGACTTTCGCTCCGCCAGCCGCGAGGCGTTCGGCGATCGCGGCGCCGATGCCGCGGCTGGCGCCGGTGACGAGGGCGACTTCGCCGTCGAGAATTCCGCTCATGAGTTGCTCCCGCTGGTTGCGTTCATTGCCGGCGGCCAGATCAGCGCCTGCGCCACGATGACCTTGTGACCGTCGAACGTTGCGGCCGGCGATCCGTGCAGGCGGTAGCCGAGCGCGAGCGCCGCGCTGACCCGCCGGCAGAACGCGTCATCGTCGGCTCCGGTCAGGAGCCGGTAAACAGGAAGTCCGTCCGGGGCTGGCTGCATTGCGATGTCACCTCGTCGTATTAGCGTTGCCGCGCACAGCAGCTGTCGTCGTTGCTCTGCGGCGCGACCGCGCGGGACCGGCGTGTGGGAAGCCTAGTGGGTCTCGCGCGCGCGTATCGGTTGCGACCAATCGGCCAGCGCCTGGAGCAGGTCGGCCGGCCCGCCGATCGCACGGCCATCGATGGAACGCTCGATGCGCTTGATCAGGCCGACCAGAACCTTGCCCGGACCGCACTCGGCGGCGCGCGCAACGCCACGTCCGGCGAGCACATGGACGCACGCGGTCCATTGCACGGGCATGTAAAGCTGCTGTGCGAGGGCATGGCGGATCTGCTCGACCGTATCGTAGGACTTCGCTTCAACATTCTGAATAACCGGGATTTCCGGCAGGGACCATGAGGCGCTTTCGAGGCGCGCCTCGAGCTTGTCCGCGGCGTCGCGCATCAGCGCGCAATGCGACGGCACGCTGACCGCAAGCTTGACCGCTTTGCGCACACCCAGTTCGGCCAGGCGCGCCAGCGCGCGATCGACTGCTTCGCTGTTGCCGGCGATAACCAGCTGACCGGGCGCATTGAAGTTTGCCGGCGCGACGATTTGCCCTTGCGCTACCTCGGCGCAGACCTGCGCGATCTGTGCGTCGTCGCCGCCGAGGATCGCTGCCATTGCGCCGACGCCTTGCGGAACGGCGGCTTGCATAAGCCGGCCGCGCTCGGCCACGATCGCCGCCGCGTCGGCGAGCGACAGCGCGCCGGCACAGACCAGCGCGGTGTACTCGCCGAGACTGTGGCCGGAAAGCTGCGCCGGCTGCGGACCGCCGAGCTCCTGCCAGGTCCGCCACACGGCAACCCCGGCGGCGAGCAATGCCGGCTGGGTATTGTCGGTACGGTTCAGCAACTCCTCGGGGCCTGCCTGTGACAACGTCCACAGGTCGACGCCGGCTCCGGCAGAGGCTTCGTCGAACGTCGCCTTGACGATCGCGTACTCGCTGGCGAGTTCGGCCAGCATGCCGAGTGCCTGCGAGCCCTGGCCGGGAAAGACGAACGCGAGTTGGCTGGAGAGTGGCATTTTCAATATTTCGGCCCGAATCGAGACGCTGGTTTCAAAAGTCAAAGGTCAAAGGTCGCCCTTATTGACGTTTGACCTTTTTTTGACACAACTAGTAGCGGATCAGCGCCGAACCCCAGGTAAACCCGCCGCCGAACGCTTCGAGCAGCAGCAACTGGCCGCGTTCGATGCGTCCGGAGCGGACGCCATGGTCGAGGGCGAGCGGGACCGAACCGGACGACGTGTTGCCGTGCTTGTCGACGGTGACGATGACGCGATCCATCGGCATGTCGAGTCGCTTTGCGGTCGCCTGGATGATGCGCAGGTTGGCCTGGTGAGGAATCAGCCAGTCGATGGCGTGGCGATCGAGGCCGTTTGCCGCGAGGGTCTCCTCGACGACGCGGTCCAGAGTCTTGACCGCGACCTTGAATACCTCGCTGCCCTGCATCACGACGCGGACGCCATGGTTCTTCTCGTGGGTGAATCCCACCGAGACGCCGACCGGATTCCACAACAGTTCCTTGTAGCTGCCGTCGGCATGCATGTGCGTCGAGAGGATTCCGGCCTCTTCCGCAGCCGTGAGCACGACCGCGCCGGCGCCGTCGCCGAACAGCACGCAGGTGCCGCGGTCGTCCCAGTCGATCATGCGCGACAGCGTCTCGGCGCCGACCACGAGCGCGGTCTTCGCGCTGCCGGAGCGGACGAACTTGTCGGCGACGGTCAGCGCGTAGATGAAACCCGAACAGGCGGCATTGACGTCGAATGCCGGGCAGCCGTTCGCGCCGAGACGATGCTGCAGCAGGCACGCCGTCGATGGAAAGATCAGGTCCGGCGTCGTCGTGCCGAGCACGATCAGGTCGACGTCCTTCGCAGCGACGCCGGCCGCTTCGAGCGCGGCGGTCGCCGCTCCGAAAGCCAGGTCGCAGGTCGTCTCGCCATCCTCGGCGATGTGGCGCTGGCGAATGCCGGTGCGCGACGCGATCCACTCGTCGCTGGTATCGACGCGTTTCTCGAGGTCGGCATTGGTTACGATGTTCTTCGGCAGGCAGCTGCCCGTGCCGGCGATGCGTGAATAGATCAAATCGTTGTCCCCCTGCAATCGGGACCGCCCACGCGATCACGGGTCAGTTCATGTCGACCGCTGTTCGACACCGCGTAGCCGCTCCGGCAAGGCGTCATGAGCGCAGCTGCCCCGCCATGCTGTCGCGGCGTGCCACGCAGTTGCGCCACGACCGCTCGATCATGGGGTGCAGCGCTCGCGCGCCGCGCTCTTAGTCTTCGTCGCGGACGCGGGTCTTGCTGTCGATGACCTTGCGGCCACGGTAGTAGCCGTCCTTGGTCACGTTGTGGCGGACGTGCACTTCGCCCGAGGTCGGGTCGGTGCCGAGCTGCTTGGCGCTCAGTGCGTCATGGGCGCGGCGCATGCCGCGGCGGGAGGGGGACTTGCGACTCTTTGCAACAGCCATCTTGCTTCTCCAGAAAATCCTGCGTGCGATTTCGCACGAATGCGGCGGGTACCGCGTGAACGCGGAATGCCTACCGCGAAATCTTGATTGTCTTCAATGCCGCGAACGGGTTTTCGCGCGGCGCCGCCGCCGGCTCCTCCGGCGCGTCGCCCCAGACGCGATCGACATGTTCGCTACCCGGCTTCACCGGCACCGCCGGCACAGCCAGGATCAATTCATCCTCGACGACGTCGGCGAGCCGAAGCATGCCGTCACCGACCAGCAGCGGTTCGTAGCCTTCCGGCAAACCCGCCTCGTCTTCTTCCCGGACGATCAAGCCGAGCCGGGCATCGACGTGCACCGGCAACTCGAAACGATCCAGGCTGCGCTGACAGATCAGCGGCAATACCGCATCGGCTCGAACCTGCAGGTACGGCACGCCGAGTTCGTCCTTGTCGAACTCCAGTGCGAACGTCACCACGCCGTCCGGTTGCGCCAGATCACCCGCGAGTCGCGGCAACCCGGCAAGCGCAAGCGCTCCGTCGAAACTGCGTCTGGCTTGCACCATGCGCCACGCGTCGACTGTTTCTGGCAAGGCCTGGGACATGGCGCGCGCGATGGTAGGTTCCGCACTGCACAAAGTCAATGAAAACAGGGCTGACGCCCGACCTGAGAGCCGGTGCGGCGGCCTCGCCGCGCCTGCACGATCTCGGCCCGTGGGCGATATTGTACGAAAAACCTCGATTCGTTACCTGATTGATCGCATCGGACACGGCAAACTGTCGCGATCCCGGCAGGTTTTACGAATCCGACGCCATGCGTCAGACTGCGGGGAAGCAAACGGGGATCCGATCGATCGTGCTCTACCTGATCCTGATCGCGGCAGCGGCCGTCGCATCGCTGCTTGGGCTGGCGCTGCGCCGGCACCGCCTGAATCAGCGCTTCCAGGCCATCCGGCGCCTGCTCGATGGCGCCGACGCAATCGAGAGCCAGCTGCTCGCCTGCCGCACGCGCATGCAGCAGCTGCGCACGATGCTGGTCGCGTTGCCGGAGGAAATGAGCGCGACCGCGACCGTCGCGTTGACCGCCGACGACAAGGTCCAGGCCGGCTTGCGCGATCTCCTGGCGCATCGCCTGTGGATCAAGCAGCACGCCGAGGAGGCCACGTCGAGCGAGCTGGACCGTGCCCTGGCGGCGATCGAGCAGTCACGCCAGGTGCTGGCGGCGCAGCTGTCCCGGCTCGACGCGATCACCGGCGAACTGGCCGCAGCGCAATCGAGCGCCGGCTCGGTGACGCCACGCGACCGGTCGGCGTCCTAGCGACGGTCCGGGGCTGCGAATGACCGGAATCGACCGGGTTGACCTGATCCTTGCGTCGAGCTCACGCTACCGCGCCGAACTGCTGGCGCGGATCGTTCCGCGCTTTCGTCAGCTCGCGCCGAACGTGGACGAGACGATCCGATCCGGCGAGTCGGCCACCGACCTGGTCGCCCGGCTCGCCCGCACGAAGGCCAGCGCGATTGCCGATGCGCACGCCGGCAGCGTCGTCATCGGCTCGGACCAAGTGGCCGAATTCGACGGCCGTATCATCGGCAAGCCAGGCACCCTACCCGCGGCGATCGCCCAGCTCGGTGCGGCGAGCGGCCGGACCGTCGCTTTCCACACCGGCTTGTGCGTCGTCGATGCGCGCCGTCTGCCGGCTCGGCATCATGAAGCCATCGATACGACGCGCGTAACGTTTCGTGCACTCACGGCGGACCAGATCGAAAGCTACGTGCGGCGCGAACAACCGCTCGATTGTGCCGGCAGCTTCAAGGCCGAAGGTCTCGGCATTGCCCTGTTCGAACGCATCACGTCGGAGGATCCGACCGCGCTGGTCGGGCTGCCGCTGATTGCGCTGTGCCGGCTGCTCGCCGCAGCGGATTTGGACGTCATCTGAACGCCGCCTCGATGCAGGCGGTGTTCGCACCGCTGCCGGGATCCGGATTCGCGTCGGCGAGGCCGTCGGCGCGCAGGAACAGGTAGCGCTTGCGTCCTGCATACAGATCGAGTCGTTCCAGAACCTGCGGCGCCGCCGCGCGCGCGCAGACCTGAGTCATCCACGCGACGCGTTCGCGCTCGCGGCGTGCAGTCGGCTCGGCGACGATCAGCAACGGCTGCCGGCCGGCCGCGCGCAAGGCCGCTTCGTCGAGTCGCCACAGGCGCAGTTGCGGCACGCGGCCGTGCTTGGCATTGATCGGATGATCAAGCGTATAGACCGGACGGGTCCGGCCGAGCGCGAAGTCGAGTTCCGCGGCGAGCATGAAGTTGTCGGCGACCAGCACCGCGTCGCGCTGCTCCGGCTGATCGAGCAGGACGCGGGTCCGCGCGGCGACTTCGTTCCAGCCGACCCAATGCTCCGGAAATGCCTTGACGCGTGCCAGCGCCGCGGCGCCACCCGGCACCGCGGCAAGCGTGAAATAGCCGAACGCCGTCAGCGTCCCGGCGCCCAGTAAGGCGATCGCGGCGAAGACAAGCGCGT
>Ga0268264_10003727_pt1 | contig 13095 bp, 9 predicted proteins | sample KBSSwiS32_FD_190357 | JGI IMG/M metagenome (GOLD analysis project Ga0268264, IMG submission 190357) | Switchgrass rhizosphere microbial communities from Kellogg Biological Station, Michigan, USA - KBS Switchgrass S3-2 (SPAdes) (version 2) | ecosystem: Host-associated > Plants > Roots >...
CGGGGGACACGGCTGTGCTGGTTATTCGGGGTATCGTGCCTTCACCAGATGCGATGACTGTAGAGCTGGACAGCCTGCGAGAGACGGGACCGCAACGGGTCGAAGGAGTAGCCCTCGCGATTACCACGGAGCCGGGCGGCGGGGAGCCCTTGGAAACAAACGACCGAATCACCTGGGGACGGCTGGATCTCGCAGCTATCCGGAAGGTGCTACCCTACCCGGTTCGCGGCATCGCGATCTTGCAAAGTCCCGACTCGCTGCTTCCCACTTTTCCCCGCCGCATCGAGCCGGCGCCGCTCGACGATGGGCCGAATTTGAGTTATGCGGTGCAGTGGTTTGGGTTCGCGCTCACGGCGTTGATTGGCGGGGTTTTGGTGGCGAGGAGGGAGTAGTACCGCGTACCGAGTACCGAGTACCGCGTACGGACAAACTCAACATCGCTTAGCTGAGCGAGCAGGAATTTGCGACCGATAGAGGGCCCCTAGGAGCTGACCCACCTCCGTTGCCAGCTGAGCAATACGAGCAAACTCCGTAGGGCTCAGCCATCCGATATCGCTGGCGAGATACAGTTGAGCACGAAGCTCTGCGCACGATCCCCTGGCGTAGCCCAGGAATTGGGCGAATGAGCTGGCTCGCTTTCGCTCGAATCCTTCAGCGACGTTCGAAACGATCGAGATTGCCGACCGACGCAACTGATCGGTAAGAGCGTAGTCGTGTGCTGCCCGGCCTGCCGTGCACACTGAGTGCACTTCGTGCGCCAATGTCCTGGCTTTCTGCCAGACGATCAAATCTTCGAACCGAGATATAGATGCCATGCAGGAAACTGTGCCCTGTCGCACTGCATCCTCTAGCATCAAGAACACGCCAGCACTTCTCAACAAAACGCGATAGCTTCCGTCCACCACGACCCTACGCGGTACTAGGTACGCGGTACGCGGTACTACTTGTCCAACTCCTCAATCGTCTTCGTCGACGGCTGCCGCTCAGCCTGGTCCTTCTTCGCCACCGCCTCGGCCTGTCGCAAGACACGGAGAACGTTCTCGCCCGCCAGCTTCTTGAGATCCGCATCGCTCCAGCCCCGCCGAATCAGCTCGGCGAAGAGGGCCGGGAATTTCGAGACGTCTTCGAGTCCGTCGGGGCCGGCGTCGATGCCGTCGAAATCGCTGCCGATGCCGACGTGATCCACCCCTGCCACCTTCCGCGCATGCTCGATGTGGTCGGCCACCTGGGCGATCGTCGCGTGAGGGATCGGGTGACTGGCGCTGTATTCCCGGGCAATCCGTCGCCGTTCCGTCGTATCCGTCACCTCCTTGAGCAGGCTGTCGATGACCTGTCCATTGGCCCTCTCCGCCTCCCGCACCGCGCTTGAGACGAAGCCCGGCACGAAGGTGACCATCACGACTCCGCCGTTCTGGGGCAATCGCGCGAGAATCGAATCCGGAACGTTGCGAGGGAAGTCCACCAGCGCGCGGCAGGAGGAGTGGGAGAAGATTACCGGTGCTTCCGCAACATTGAGCGCATCGCTCATCACACCGGGTGAGACGTGAGACAGGTCCACCAGCATGCCCAGCCGGTTCATCTCGTGGACGACTTCTTCGCCGAAGCGAGTAAGGCCATCGTGGCGGACACTGTCCAGCGCGGCGTCGGCCCAGTCGAGCGTCACATTGTGGGTCAGGGTCATGTAGCGAGCACCCAGGTCGTAATACGACCGGAGGGCGCCGAGGGAATTCTCGATCGCGTGTCCGCCCTCCATGCCAAGCAGGGACGCGATCCTCTTTTCCTTCTTCGCCTTGACGATGTCGTCGGCCGTGAGGGCGAGCATCAGACGGTCGGGATAGCGGGCAATCATCCGGCGCGCGATGTCGAACTGCTCGAGCTGCACCCGGGCGAACCCGCTGTCCTTGATCTCCCCAGGGATGTAGATGGACCAGAATTGCGCTCCGACCCGACCTTCGGCGAGGCGCGCGAGATCGGTCATTCCTTTGCGCGGAGTACGCAGGTCATACGCCGCAACGTCGCGGGGAGCACCTTCGGCGGTCCGGATTTCCCAGGGAAGGTCGTTGTGCCCGTCGATCAGTATGGTCTGCTCAAGCAGCTTCTTCGCATGAGCGAGCTGCGCGTCGGTCTGGGCCATGAGGGGAGAAGCGAATAGTGAGGTCAGCGTGAGGAACGACAATCGCAAGCCCATGAGCGCTCCTGAAAGATGGACAGTCTATCATGTCCGAATTGCCGGCTCCCTGCTCTAATTACCTGCTGGCTACCTGCCGCTTCGCCCGGCGTCCGATGCCCTGAATCTGCACCAGCCTCCTGCCGGCGAGGAATTCCGGACAGATGGTCTGATCGAACTCATAGGGGCCGCCGTGCTCCGCATCGATCCAGGGAAATCCCCGGCACACCGCGGGGTAGGACGGGTCGCCGTGAATGATGCAGATGTTGTTCTCCAGGAAGACGCAGCGTCCCCCCCGCACTCGAGTGCGCCACTCACCCCAGCGCGTCTGGTAAACCCGCTCGGTGCCGAATCGCGCACTCAGGTCCTGCGCCTCTTCATCCGTCAGTGTCGTCCCGTATGCGCAGCAGGCCGACCCGTGCGGGCAGGGGTGACAGGGCAGCGGCGGTAGGCCCTCGGTCATGGTCAAGGTCAGGATCCTTTTCCCGCGACCTCGACCACTGTGTGCCCATCCAAAGGCTCAAAGGGTTTGACCCGAAGCAGCGCGGCCAGAGTCGGGGCTATGTCGACTGTCTCGATCGATCGGGTGAAGAGTCCCGATCGAACCCCGGGACCCATGAATACGATGGGCACGCTGAGGTCGTCGGGATTGGTCGTTCCATGAGTAGTCGAGGTTGCGTCGTCCGACCAAATGTAACCCGGACTCAAAGAGGCGCAGAGCAGCCAGGGCAGATCATCTGGAAGGCTGCGCCGCCAGAGGGTTGCGTCTGGCTCCGATGAACCGGGAAGAGTCCGTGTGGTGTAAACCCGGCTCACTCCCGGCATGGCCTGAAGAGTCGCCCCGAGCGCCACGGCGACGCTGTCGATATCCAGTCCCCGAGACCGCAATTGATCGAGGTCCGCGGTCAGCAACCCACTGTCGAAATAAAGCCCGGGCGATTTCACCCCAAGGGCGTTAAGAGTGGAATCGGCGTGTTGCTGAAACGCGGTGGGCGAGACTCGTCCGCCGGGGCGACCGTTCAACCGCGCGTCTTCGGGAAAGGAGGTAACACCATGATCCCCGGTCATGATGACGAGAGGCGCCTGACCCTTGAGCAGCGTGGTCAAGGAATCGAGAAACCATCCGAGGGTTTGGTCCAGCCGGAGCAGCTGATCGTGCAGCTCCCGCGAGTCGGGACCGAATTCGTGCCCCACGTAATCGGTGGTTGAGAGCGAAATCGCCAGCACATCGGTGCCTCGACGGCGCCCCAGCTGGAGACTCTGAGTGCCCTGCAGCGCGACATCGAGCGTGAGCGAGTCCATCCACGGAAAGCCGAGCGCCTGGCGCATGGCCTTGTCGGGATCGTCCGGGACCCGGTGAGGGAAGATCACGTCGCGGCCCCCCTGCTCGAACGGCAGTGAATCCGGCTCGGCGTACGCCGAATCGGGGAGGAGCAGCGTCCACCTCCGTCCCGCCAGCGTCGCAACCGCTCCACGCTCGTTCCACCCCGTGAGCCAGGAGGGCAACGTGTCGGCGTAGTACCGGCTGGTGACGAATCGTCCCGAGGCATACCAGAACACCGGACCCCGGCTGGACCCGATCGGAAGAATCGCGCCCCGGTCCTTGCCCGAGATGGAGAGAAAGCGGAAGTCGGAATCCTTCGCGCGCAGCCAGTCCACCAAGGTGCTGCCCCGGAAGCGACGGGGAGAAGCACCATTTCCGCCGTTCACCCCGACAAGCGGAGAGTCGCGGTCGGGCACCCCGAAATAATTGCTCGGGATCCCGTTGTGAGCCGGATTCCGACCGGATAGCAGCGTCGCGTGCCCCGGGGCGGTCTCGGTAATGGCATGCGCTTGCCTGGCGTTCGGGAAAACGGCACCGCGGCTCAGCATCCGGGCGAAAGCGCCGCGCCACTGGCCGCGATAGCGCTCCAAGTAATCCCCGCGGAGTTGATCCACGGTGACGAGGACGACCAGATGCGGAGGTGCCGCGTGCAACAGCGGAGGCGCCGCCAGCAGACCAGATAGGAGCCCGACAATCGAGAGACGCCGAAGCAGCTTGCCGGTGGCAAACGCGAGGGGATTCTGCGATGACATCACTGCAGTGTATCCGTACAGTATGATATCATAAGTTGTTTATTATAAAGCAGTTATACTCATTGGCACTGTTTTGGCTCTAAACAGATCCGAAGTCAAAAAGGTGTCGTTCGCGTAAACACGAACCGCCCGATAAGAGCACACCCGGAGCGATCCGGGGCCGCAAAACTAGAGGTCTCCCGTGAAACCCGCGAGAGATAGCTCGGTGCCGAAGGTGGGTCAGTGCGGAGCGTGATGCGAATTCGAGCCGGAATCCGGCTCCCACGTGTCGCGCTTTTGTGTTCTCGGGCATGGGAGAACCCATGCCGCAGTCGTCCAGGACCGCCCGCAAGGCGGAGCCCAAAGCCGGTCGCATCCAAGGAGCCCCATTGTTCTGCCTTGGTCTGCTAGTCTCGATTGCCGCATGCGAAGCACTGGCGCCGTCTGCGCCGCTCCCGGAGAACGCCCAGCTCATGCCGGCGCCTCCGCAGTTCATGGAGTGGTGGCAGAAGACCGAGGAGTGCTCCGGCCTCCGGGGCGACCCCTCACAAATCGAGTGGTATGTGGTCCCCAACGTCTCGGTCTTCTCGACGGGCGACGGCGAAAAGGTCGGCTTGTGGACCCGCTCCAGTGAGGGAACCCGGATTATCCTGGCCGGAAACTACATGCAGAACGAGCTAGTTGTGCGGCACGAGATGCTGCACGCTCTGCTGGACCATGAAGGACATCCCAAAGAGTATTTCATCGAGCGCTGCGGACTCACCTGGGATTCCTGGCACGGCGGCAACTAACTTAGCGGCTCGCTCTCCGGGCGGCTAATCACAAAACAAGAGCACAGAGATCATGACCAGGTCTCTGTGCTCTTGGCTTTGTGAAGCCCCTGTTCGCTACGGCTGGCTGATCGGTGTCGGAGTCTCCCTCTGGAAGACAGTCCCGTCCCCAAGCTGGCCGAGCGAGTTATCGCCCCAACAGTAGGCCTGGCCGCCGCTGGTAACTCCGCACACGTGGTCGGTGCCTGCCGAGATCGCGGTGAAGGTGTGGCCGCCCGCGACGAGGGTCGGTGTGGTCGCGTTGTCGGTGCTGCCGTTGCCCAGCTGGCCGGAAACATTGAAGCCCCAACAGTAGACCGCGCCGCCTGAGGTGAGGCCACAAGTGAAACTGGTGCCCGATTCCAGTGAGCTGAAGGTCAGACCTCCGGAGACCGCCAGTGGCGTCAGGCTTTCAGTCGTCGTGACCGTATCCTGGCCCAGCCGTCCGTTCAAGTTGGATCCCCAACAATAGGCGGCTCCGCTGGTCGCCAGTCCGCAGGTGTGAACCTGACCCGGGGCCACCTGAGTGAAGAGCAATCCGCCGATGACGGCCGAGGGCTGATTGGTATTGGCCTTCGGGGCGCCGTTGCCCAGTTGGCCGAAGCCATCCGCACCCCAGCAGAACGCCGCCCCGCTGGTCCGCACCCCGCAGCTGTAGAAGGCCGCGGCGGACAAATGAGTCCACGTCCCAGAGACCAGGACCGCACTCGGGGTGGACACCGGAGCGAGTGGTGCGCCGTTACCCAACTGTCCGACGCCGTCGGCGCCCCAGCAGTAGCCCGTGCCGGCGCTGCTGATGGCGCAGGTCTGGCGGCCGCTTCCGGTGCCCGTTGTGATGGTCTGGAACACGATTCCGCCGGAGACAGCGTGCGGCACCGAGTCAAGCGCGGTGGTGCCGTTGCCCAAAGCGCCATCGGAGTTGCGGCCCCAGCAATAGGCGGCGCCGGCATTGGTAAGAGCGCAGCTATAGAGGCGTCCCGCCGATATCCGCGAGAAGGTGTGGGCTCCAGAGACCGGAACCGGAGTCATCCGGCTGGTCAGACTGTTGTCTCCCAGAGCGCCCTCGGTGTTATCGCCCCAGCAGAAGGCGACTCCATCTACGGTCAGAGCGCATGTGTGCCCGCTCCCGCCGGCAATCGACGCCACGTGGAACGTCCCTGTCGCGTTGAAGTTGACAGTCGCAGCGACAAGCGCGGCACTCGCGTTCACGGTGTTGCCGCCGACGGAGGGACCCAGGGTCCAGCTCGTGAGCGTGGCGATACCGGTCGCGTCGGTGGTCATCGGGCTGGTCGGACTGATCGTTCCGGCGCCAGCCGTGACAGCGAACGTCACCGCGACGCCGGAAACCGGGTTACCGCTCACGTCGGTTACCCGTACCGAGGGAGGATTGGCCACACCGGTGCCAACACCCGCAGTCTGACCGAGCGGCGAGAGCGCGACGATGTTGGCAGCTGGCCCGGCACTTAGCGCGATCGAGGAGGAGGTGGCAGCGGTAAGGCCTGTCGCCGCGAAGCTCAACGTGTAACTACCGGTCGCGCCGGTCAGGGAGAGATTGGGGAAGGCAGCGAGGCCGTTCGCATTGGTGTTGATGCTCAGCGCGCCACCGAGCGCGGCGGTGTTGGGGGAGCGGGACACGGTCACCGAGACGCCGGCCTGACTCACTGCATTGCCACCAGCATCCACCATTCGAACCCTGGGCTGCCGGGCGAAGACGCTCCCATTCGTGGCGGTCGCCGAAGGCTGGGTGACCATGGCGAGTGCCTTCGCAGCCCCGGCAGTCAGGTTGAAGCTTGCGGACGTAGCTCCAGTAAAGCCGGTCGCGGAGAAGGACAGCGTGCGGCTACCGACAGTCCCAACCAGCGAAAGGTCAGTAAATGTCGCCACGCCATTGGCGTCGGTCGTAATCGTGGTGGCGCCGCCAAGAGTCCCACCACCAGTGGCGATGGACGCGGTGACCGAAACACCCGCCTGCAGCGCCGGATTGCCAAAGCCGTCCTGCAGGGCCAGGATCGGCTGGGTGGTGAAGGCGACTCCGTTCACGGCACCGGAAGGCTGGGTAGTGATCACCAAAGTTGTGCCCGGGCCAGCCACGCCAGTCGCGGTGAAGGTGACAGGCGAGCCGGTCAATCCAGCGGCAGTCGCGGTCACGGTATTCGTGCCCACCGCGCTACCCAAGGTCCAGCTGGTGAGTGCCGCGATGCCGTTGGCGTCGCTCGAAGCCGAACCACCGGTGATGCTGCCACCACCCGAAGTGACAGCAAAGGTCACCGAGACGCCCGACACAGGATTGCCGCTGGCGTCCGTGACGAGGACGGCTGGCGGAATGGCCACGGCGGTTCCGACCGTGTCCGATTGCGAGGTGAGGGAGCTCGCCACAATCGTGGTCCCACTGCCGGCCGTGAGGGGGAATGGATTCGACGTTGTGGCGGCAAGGCCGGTCGAGGTGAAGCTCAGGGTCCGGTTACCCACCGTGCCCGTGAGCGAAAGATTGCTGAAGGTAGCCTCGCCGTTTCCAGCGCTCGCGACGGAGAGAGTCCCACTCAGAGTCCCACCGCCGCTCGCCACGCCCGCCGCGACTACAATGCCCGATTGCGCCAGGGGGTTACCGTAGGTGTCCTGGACCTGCAGCACGGGGGCGGGAGAGATCAGCGCTCCATTCTGGGCACTCGCCGGCTGGGTAATGACGCCCAGCTTCGCTGCGGAGCCAGCCTGCGCCGTCGCGGTGAAGGTGACAGGTGGGAGAGTGTCAACTGAAGCATCGAGCGTGTTGTCTCCCACCACGGTGCCCAAGATCCAGCTCGTCACCTGGGCGATGCCACCAAGACCGGTCGAAACGCTGGCGCCAGTGACACTGCCGCCGCCGGACGTGACGCTGAAGGTGACGGTAACTCCAACCACGGCATTGCCGGCGGCATCGGTCACCTGGATCGTCGGCCGGTTGGAAACCGGCTGGCCAACGGTACCACCAAGAACCGTGGAGGTGGTCGGCGTAATGGTCGCAGGCGTTCCCACTTGCACATCGATTGCGCCCGAAGTCACCGAAGTCAGGCCCGGACTGGTGAACGTGAGGGTACGAGAGCCGACCGATCCGATGATGGCCAGGTTGGTGAAGTTGGCCGCGCCGTTCGCGTCGGTGTTCTCGGTGAGGGTCCCGTTGAGGGTGCCACCACCCGTTGCGATCGCGACGGTTACCGGAACACCCGCCTGAGCCCTGTCATTCCCGTAAACGTCACGCAGCTGCACCACCGGTTGCTGAGGGAACGCGCCGCCACTCGGCACGATGGCCGAGGGAGCGGTGGGCAGCGCGAGGGCCGTTGCAACGCCGCCGGTTCCGGTCGCGGTGAAGTTGGCAGGGGTGAGTCCGGTAACAGAGGCGCGCAGAGTGTTAGCGCCTGCGAGGGTACCAAGGGTCCAGGAGCCGACTGTGGCAACACCGTTGGCTCCAGTTGTAGCTGTGCCGCCGGTGATGGTGCCACCACCAGATTGAACCGTGAAGGTGACGTCCACCCCCGACATCGGGTCACCGTTCTGATCGCGTACCAACACTGCGGGCGCGATGGGAACTCCGGTCGCAACCTCAACCGACTGGTTGTTGCCGGCGCTGATGCCCATGCTGCTGGCGATTTTTGGAGCCGGACCGGTGCCGCTGTCACCACCGCTACAGGCGACCAGGTAGGCCAGCGCGCTAACGAGTACAATCCGGCGAGGGAGGCGCATCACGCATCAGGTTTCAGGATCGGGGTTGCGCCTGCTGGTCCCTCAGCGGCACACGAGGACGGGCGCTAGAGGCGAGAACTGTGCCCATGGCCAGATTGGCGGGCACTGTCTAACCCCAATGGGGAGTATGTTCTTAAACTATTGAATTATTTGATGTTACGGCGGGGGGAAAAGTGATGAAATGCTATACAGAGGCAGGAGCGAGCTCTATTGGACTCGCGTTGCGCAAGCAAACCCCGGAGCTGCAAAGGCTTGCCGCTCAGTTCGGACCGCTCCCGGCCGTTACCCCGGTGGGGGCGGGCAGGTACAGATCGAAGACCTTCATGACGACGTCTCGCGGCTTGATGTCGGTCCGGTTTTGCAGGAAGTAGATCGAGAAGTGCTGGCTCCGGCAGCGAAGAATGTAGGAGAGGTAGCCCTCCCAGCTCCCCGAGTGCCCTTCATAGTGATAGCCATTCCTGTCGGCGATCCCCCAGGCGAAGCCGTAGTCCACCGACTTGCCATCCACGAGGCGCCCCGGTTCGAACGCGTCCGCGAGCGTGGTCTGCCGCACGAGCTGATCGGTATAGAGGGCGGCGTCATAGCGCGCGAGATCCTCCACCGAGCAATACACCGAGCCGGAGCCTACCAGGTTGTCGAGCGGGTCCTGGTCGTCGGCGGTGAATTTCTTTTCTGTCTTGTCGTATCCCCGGGCCCGCTCCGGCTCGGCGAAACGTTTGGCGTTGGGCATCGAGAAACAGCCGGTCATTCCGGTAGGGCCAAACACTCGCTGCTGAAGAAAGCCGTCGAGCGATTTTCCAGAGAGATGCTCCACCAGCGTGCCGAGCAGGTCGTAGCCGCTGTTGCTGTAGACGAACTCCCTGCCCGCCGGTTTCGGCGTTCCCCAGCGGTGGAGCAACGCCAGGGCGTCGTCGTTCGTTGGCATCGGACTCGAGGCGAGCAGCAGCTTGTAGCCCGTCGAATCGTCGTAGTAGTCGGGAATGCCGGAGGTATGGTGGAGCACCTGCCGGATGGTGAGCGAATCGCCGAACCGGGCGACCTCAGGCAGGTGCTTGCCGACCGGATCGTCGTAGTCGAGCCGGCCGTCCTGATGCAGCATCATCAGGGACAGTGCCGTGAACTGTTTGCCGGTCGACGCCATGTGGTATCGAGTGCCGGGGAGATTCGGCTTCCTGGAGTCGAGATCCGCGAGCCCGTATCCCGCGACATGAACCACCTTGCCGTCCCGGATCACGACGATGGAGCCGCCCGGCTCGTTAGACTTGATGACGGCCTGCACGATGGCATCCACCCGAGGGTCGCGCGGTGCGTTAGATTGGGCGACCAGAGCGGGCGCCACAACGAAGAGCAGAGCACCGAGCGCGAGCGGGCGACGCAAGACCGTCATGCCTGACTCCGATTAGAAAGGATCGCTGAAGGTATTTGACCCAGAAGCCAAACGAAACCCGTCCGTTGCACGTGCCGTATCCGTTCTGAACCCTTCCTTCATAGTTCCATATGAGACGTTTCTGGCTCGGCCTGGTCCTTGGTGCGCTCCTGCTCCCGCTGGGAACTCTCACTGCGGCTGCCCTCGGCCTCATGGGGACAGACACGGCGCCCAATCCGCCGCTCTGGGAAGCCAAACTCGCCCGACTCGCGTTCACCCGGTCGGTTGCGCGGCACGCCGATTCGGTTCCAAATCCGGTCCATCCCAGCGAAGACCAGCTGCGCATCGGACTCCGGATCTATTCCGGCAATTGCGGCGGATGCCATGGATTCCCCAATCATCCGAGCAGCTTCGGCCTTTCTTTCTATCCGCGGGCGAAACAATTCGCCGAAACTCCGCCGACGCGTCCCGATTGGCAGAACTACTGGATCATGACTCACGGGATCCGGCGGACGGCGATGGCGGCCTGGGTGAACGAGCTTTCGGAGGAGAAGCGGTGGCAGGTGGCGACGTTTGTGAGCGAGATGGGACATTTGCCGCCCGCGGTGGACAGTGTGTGGCGGCGGGCTGGAGGAGATTGAAAATTGGTAATTGGGAATTGAAAATTGAGGGCCGAGGACATTCCGGAAACGAAGACGGCTCCGTGAGGAGCCGTTGACGTTGAGTGCGCCGCGTAGGAATCGAACCTACAACCTAGTGATTAAGAGTCACTTGCTCTGCCAATTGAGCTAGCGGCGCTCTATAGCCCCAACGGGAATCGAACCCGTCTTTCGACCTTGAAAGGGTCGCGTCCTGACCGATAGACGATGGGGCCATGGCCAGAGACGAGTACCGAGTTGAAAGGATAGCGCTAACGGGATTCGAACCCGTGTTTGGGCCTTGAGAGGGCCCCGTCCTAGTCCCCTAGACGATAGCGCCGTGCGAGTCGAGAGCGACGACACTTCCAGCAGGCCCGGCAGGAATCGAACCTGCAACCCCCGGTTTTGGAGACCGGTGCTCTACCAATTGAGCTACGGACCTAAGCGGTCTGGCGGGATGGCGGTCAGGCGGAAAGAGAAGCCTGGGTTCGATCCAACACGATCGCATTCGATCCGCTTTTTCCTACCGCCCTCCCGCCTTTCCGCCTTCCCACCCTAGGGTGGCTGACGGGACTTGAACCCGCAACCTCCGGAGCCACAGTCCGGCGCTCTAACCACTTGAGCTACAACCACCACGGCCCTCGGCCGACGGTCCCGAGCCGGGGGAAACTATCGGACGGCCTAGGGTCGGTCAAGCTTACGCCAACCCTCAGGATAGGGTGTCCCAGAACCTCCGTTGGAGGAGTGCCGTCCCGGGATGGGAAGGAACCGGTTTGCCGTCCAATCGGGCCACCGGAACGATGCCCCGAGCCGCATTCGCCAGGATGATCGGGATCCCGTCCAAGGTATCCCGCGGCACGACTCGCTCCGTAACCGGGCCAATTTCGGCGATCCGTGACCGCGAGACGCTGGGCAGGATCCCCAGCCCCAGGGAAGGTGCGACCAAGGTCGGCCCATCCCACCAGAACACCGTCCAGATCGTACACTCGGCGACCATTCCCTCCGGCGTGAGCATCAGCGCATCGTCCGCCCCGGCACTCTCCGCTTCCGCCGACGCCTCGGCAAACTGGGTTCGATCAGCGGTCTTGTGAGGATACGGCTGGTGTGCTTGCCGAGCTGTTATCAGCCGGACTGGCTCGACCGAGCCGACTTCGCGCTCGGTGACCTGCTTCCCCTTCATACCCACCACGATCCGTTGTACCCGATCGGTCCCTCCCGAGGGAACGTCGAATTCGAGAGGAAACGGAATCCCCAGAGTCCTGCAGCTCGCAACCAGCCGGCGGAGATGCAGGTGCCAGAGCGGCGCGCGACCATCTCGAACTCGCACGGTCTCGATCAGCGAGGGAGTCTTGAGCATTGGGCTAATCTAGCGGGAGTCCCACCATGCTTTGACCCCGGTCGCACCCATGATCAGGGCGCCGCCCAAGAGCGCTCCCGGTCCCGGCGCCTCGCCATGGACCAGCCAGGCCCAGAGGGGATTCAGCGCGGGTTCGAGGAAGAGCAACAGTGAGACTTCAAGAGCGGGAAGCTGCTGGATCCCTCGGGTGAGCCAGAGATAGGCGAGGCCGATCTGGAATACGCCGAGGTAGATGATGATGCTCCAGTCGGTCACGCTGTGGTGGCCCAGCGGAAGGATTGCGGGCAGGGCGATGAGAAAGGCAAAGAGATTGCCCAATCCGACCGCGGACGCAGGTGACCCGCCACGCTTTCCGATCCAGCGCATGCCGATCAGCATGAGGGCGTAGGTGATGCCGCTCAGCGTCGCCAGGATATTCCCGCGCACCGGATCGGGGGCGGTAACGAACGTCTCCTGGCGACCCACGAAGAAGAACGCCATGCCGATGCCGATCACCAGCATGAAGCCCAGGTCTCGCCGCCTGATGGGCTCGTTGAGCAGCACTGGACTCAGGACGAGGATGTAGACCGGCGCGGTATCCTGAAGGAAAATCGTGCTGGCCGCGGTCGTGAGCTTGTTGGCGAGGACGAACAGGACCAGCGTGGCGGCGTAGGCGAGTGAGACCAGCACCGTGCGGCCCAGCTCGGCGCCCCTCCCCAGTCGCCTCGCCTCGGGTACCAGCAGGCAAACGGCGATGGTCGCCAACCCCGAGCGGAGACCAGCGACTTGCCAGCTGGTGAACTGGGCGGACTTGATCGCCGCACCGCCGGTCGAGAACAGCAGGGCGGCTCCCAGAACGTAAAGCCGGGCGCGGGCCAGCGAGGTGTTCACCGCTGATCCGTCGCTTCAGCCGCCCTGGTCCACTCCGCGAATGCCTCCTCCAACTCGGCGCGAGTAGCCTCAAGCTCGCGGGACAACTCCTCCGCGCGTAACGCGGTGGCAGGGTC
>Ga0268264_10003734_pt1 | contig 13077 bp, 9 predicted proteins | sample KBSSwiS32_FD_190357 | JGI IMG/M metagenome (GOLD analysis project Ga0268264, IMG submission 190357) | Switchgrass rhizosphere microbial communities from Kellogg Biological Station, Michigan, USA - KBS Switchgrass S3-2 (SPAdes) (version 2) | ecosystem: Host-associated > Plants > Roots >...
ACCGGCAAATGTTTCCATTTGCCGCGCCTCCAGTCTTTTCTGGTCAGGCGTTTGCGAATCCCAGGACGGTATTTCCTTCGGCCGCGCGGTGAGCTCGGCATTCTGGGGTATCACGCCCATCTGCTTCTGGCGGGCAAAGGTCTCCTGGCGCAGTACGTCCCAGCCTTTGTCGAACTGTCCCTTGTAGCGGTCAATGTAGGCCTTGGGTACGTGGTGAGGCGCGTGCAACGCGCCGGTGGCAAAGTAGACGAAGAAGGGCTTATCCGGCGTGAGCGCATGCTGCGCCTGCATCCAGCCAATCGCCTGATTGGTCATGTCCACCGTAAAGTGATAGTCCGGGGTCTGCGCGTACTCGACGCGGGTGGTGCCATCGAATATCGCCGGCGCCCATTGATTGGTCTCGCCGCCGATAAATCCGTAGAACTTGTCGAACCCCGAGTGCGTCGGCCAGCGATCGTAAGGGCCTGATACCGACACCTCCCAGGCCGGTGTCTCATGATATTTGCCGAATGCGGCCGTGCTGTAGCCATTCAGCCGCAGCATTTCAGCCAGCGGGGCGACGCTCTGCGGGCGGATGCCCGTGTTGCCCGGAAACGAGGTCGCCAGCTCCATGATGGCCCCGGTGTTGGTAGCGTGGTGGTTTCGGCCGGTCAGTAGGGCCATGCGAGTGGGCGAGCAAAGGGCCGTAGTATGAAAATCGTTGTAGCGCAGACCCTCGGCGGCGAGTTTATCGAGCGTCGGCATGCGGGCCGGTCCGCCGAAAGCGCTTGATTGGCCGAAGCCGATGTCGTCCAGCAGCACCACGACGACATTGGGCGCTCCCTTCGGCGCGCTGACGGAGAAGCGTCGGGGCGCCGTGGCGTTGCGCGCATCGAGCTCAGTAATGGTCGGTGGCTGCGGTTCCGGGATGGGTAGCACCTTGCGATCGAGCTGCTGTGCCATCATCGGCAGCGACAGCAAACTCAATACAGTGGCCTGCGCTCCGCAGAGCGCCCATTTACGCTGCAACATCCGATGGCTCCTCAACTTAAGGCAGGCGTGTCTTGAAATTTTCTCTCGGGCCGGTGCCTGCGATCCCACCACGCGGCGGATTGTACGCGAATTTCATCCGGGCCAAATATTACGCCTCAAGATTTCTGGCAACGCTTAGGGCCGCATCGAGTTTCCTTTCAGCTTTGAACGTCGTTACAGGCCGGCACGCCGGTATACAAGCGTAGCGCCTTCCCGTACCTGCCGGCTCGGGTAATCCAGCGGCCGATAGGTCGCCGTCGTATCGGAAGTCCGTTGCCAATCCAGACTGTTGCCTAGTACATCGAGTCGGAGCGTTCTGGTTCCAAAATCGGTTTCCGTGCTCCACGGATTAAAGGCATTCAGGTTATCCACGGCCACCAGCACATCGATGCCTGGAACGTCAAACTCCCGATCGTCGTGCAGTTCACCAAAGGTGGCTTCGTCGTCGGAAAATACGAGAAAATCCCAATCCGACTCCGGTCGGGCGTGGTTGTTGGCGCGCGATCCGATCAGCCAGATTTCCCGAATGGCGGGGTAGGCGGCCAGCAGCCGTTGTATATAGTCAGAATCCATATGGCGGGTATCGGTGGTCGCTTACCAAGTCATCGAGCAGTTAATGCTCGTGTTGGCGGCCTAGAGCCCGATAAGCGATATAAGCAAGCAGCGCTGTGATGATTGTCACCGCCACTACCACCAGCAGAAAGCCATGACGGAATTGTGCCAGCGGGATGCCGCCGACATTCATGCCGAACAGGCCGGCAATGAGGTTGATCGGCAACGCCAGCACAGTGACCACAGTCAACACAAACAATGTGCGGCTGGTCTGCTCGTTGACCTGGGCGATTAACTCTTCCTGCAGAAGCTTGACACGTTCTGAAAGCGCCATCGCGTCCGCGACGGCCGCTGAAAATTCTTCGGCCGCCTGCCGCAGATCCTGCGCGTCACGTTCGTTGACCCAAGCAGCGGGACGGCTAAGCAGCCGAAACAAGGCGGCGGGCTCGGGGGCAAGCAGGCGCTGCAGCCTCACCAGCGTGCGCCGCAGGGCGCTGAGTTCCTCGCGAGTCACCGTCATGCGATTGGCTAACAAGGTGTCCTCAAAACTGTCCACCTGACTGGTGGACTGGCGCACGATATTGACCAGTACATCGGCCTGGTCGCGAAGCAGGTGAGCGAGCAGCTCGGCGGTCGAGCGCAGCTCCTGCCCGGCGCGAACGGCGGCCCGCAATCGATCAAGAGATCGCAGAGGCCTTAAGCGTGCGCTGATCACCAAGCGCGGGGTTACGCAAAGGGTTACCGTGGAAACACTTGAGGAGTCAAAATTCGCGGTATCGAAAAGGACATCGTGGATTACAGCAACCAGCGCATCCCCGGCCTGTTCCAGGCGAGTGGATCCAACGCTCTCACGCAGGGACTCGTAGTAGCCCTCGGGCAGTTGCAAGGACTGGCGCATCCAGCGTTCGGCGGCGGTGTTGGACAACGAAAAATGCAGCCAAAGGAAAGCCGCTTGGTCGGATGCCGGCGCGCCCCCAATCCACTCGGCGGCCGCCTCGGAATCGATTTCCTTGGGCGGACCATCGGCTCCGAACAAATACCCCCAGATCAACCCGTTCTTGTCCGAGCCATATGAGACCTGAGGAACATTGATTCCGGGCATGCCGTCGATGATAGTACGAACCGTGCGGCCGAGGGCCATCGTCGGTCCTGCCAGAGTGAACTGTATAAACTCGAAGACCCTCAGCCTGCCGAATTACTGGGAGAGAGCAATGCGCTATCGATTCCTGAGTCTTGGTGCACTCGCAGTGATGGTCTGCGCCGTCGCGCAGGGCCGGGAGTGCAGTGGGGTAAGTTTTTCGGAACAGCTGCAGTCCGAGGCTGGGCCCCTGGTGCTAAACGGGCTGGGGATGCGCCAGGCTACGGTCTTTAAGGTCGACGTGTATGTGGGGGCACTCTACCTGACGAAGCCCTCTACTGACGCCAAGGCGATACTCGATTCCGGCTCGCCCTATGCGGTGGTCATGCAGTTTGTGCGAAATGTCGGGGCGAAGGATATCGCCAAGGGCTGGAGCGAAGGCTTTGATCGCAATGACCACGATCAACTCCCCGCGCTCAGCGCGCGCATCGCCACGCTCACTAGCTGGATGAGCGACATCAAGACCGGTCAGCGACTGCAGTTTGTCTCCAAACCCGGAGCCGGCCTGGAAGTGAACGTCAACGGCACGGTCAAGGGTTTGATCAGCGGCGCCGATTTCGCGCGTGCCTTTCTGTCGATATGGCTCGCGACCCCGCCCAATCCTGAGATCAAGGTTGGGATGCTCGGCGGCCACTGCAACTAAACGCAGATTCTGAGTCGGCTTTGATCGCAGGAAAGCTGCTGCGACGCATCGCCTACTACGCAAGCGTCGCTCGCCCGCGACGGACGCACGCCTACGCGGCCGCGGCGCTTTGACGCCCGCAATCGGCGACTGCTAAGCTCAAGTGGAATTTGTCGGAGCAGTCCGAAGGCAGAGCCCGCCAGATTTCCGGGGGAAGTTTCAATGCGAACATTGTTGATCGCTGCGCGGCGTGCCGCGCTCGGACGGACCATCGCGCAAGTGGTTTCCGCGGCGGCTGCGCTGGCCGTGATGGGAGTACCGCCAGCATATGCACAGCGCGGTGCACAGGCTGCGGACAATGTCACCGAGATCGAGGAAGTCACTATTACTGCGACCCGGCGCGAGGAGTCGCTTTCGAAGGTGCCTATAAGCGTAAGCAGCATCGGTGCCGCAGAGATGGATTCGCGCGGCGTGAAGGAATTCGCCGATCTGATACGACTGACACCGGGTGTCAATCTCACAGGTGATTCTGCGACCGGAGCCAACCAGATCGCGATTCGCGGGATTTCCTCGAGTGCGGGTTCGGCGACCACCGGCATCTACATTGACGATACGCCCGTGCAGGTCACCAACCTCGGCTTTGGCGCCGCCAATGCCTTCCCCGGCCTTTTTGATGTGGATCGCGTGGAGGTTCTGCGCGGGCCCCAGGGAACACTTTTCGGTGCCGGTTCGGAAGGCGGTACCGTGCGCTTCATCACCACCCAACCCAAGCTCGACCGCACCTCGGTGTACGCGCGCGGCGAGATTGGCACGCTCAGCCATGGCTCGCCGTCGTACGAACTCGGGTTGGCCTTCGGCGGGCCCATTGTGTCAGACAAACTGGGCTACCGGATCAGCGCCTACTATCGGCGCGAAGGCGGGTGGATAGACCTCGTCGACGGCAGCTACCAGATTGTCGATCCTACGGGCGCGTCCTATGGCAACTCGGTGAACTTCAGCCGTACTTCAACGCTGGCCGAGGATATCAACTGGAGCCGGACGGAGGCAGTGCGGGCGGTGCTGAAGTACACGCCCACGGACTCCCTGACCATTACTCCGGCGATCTTCTACAACAAGCGCCATCTGAATGACGGTGCCGGCGACTACTATGACCTGAGCACCTCGGACAGTGGCTCGAGAAACTACTCCCGCCAGGGCTATCGCATCGGTGCAGCAGGCACGGTGTTTAACGTTTCGGTGACCGACCCGAGCGGTTCGGCGTCGGTGCAGCCGCTGTCGCTTAATGCAATGGACGCCCCCAACAATGCCTTCGGCGATGACGAGTTCACGCTTTCCTCGCTGGGCATTGCCTGGGACTTGAGCGCCGTGCAGCTGGTGTCCAGCACCTCCTACTTCGATCGCACCGACACCCAATGGTATGACTATACAAAGGGCTACGTGGAGTACTACGTGCCCGAATTCTTCCTGGCGAGCGACCGGATAACCTCCACGGGTGATTACGCGCCGCTCGGGTGGAAGTCCATGGCGCGCTACGACGATAGCCAGCAGAATTTCGTGCAGGAATTCCGCCTGCAGTCTAGGGACGGCTCAGCGCGGCTCACGTGGGTGGCGGGCTTGTTCTACTCGCACCAGAAGCAGAACGCAGGCGAGCCTATCAACGAGAATTTTCTCATCAATTCACCTTGGGTGGGTTTCTATCCGACCGCCTGGGGCTATGGCTACTACGGCGTGAACGGCGGACCACCGTTCTACAACAACTGCGGCACGCCGGGACCGTGTACCGCCGCGCAGAATTTCTTCGGCGACAACATGCTGGCTAATGCGGTTTCCTTCCAGGGCATCTGGAAGCGGACCGATGAGCAGTTCGCGGGCTACGCGCAGTTCGACTACAAGATAACCGAGCAATGGCAGGTCACCGTGGGGCTACGGGTGTCGCACAATAGGCTGGACTTCGAGGGCGACTATCTCGGTCCTGAAAACAATGGCAACGCGCCCTTCGGCGGTGATCCGGCGGGCTTCGGAACCGGCTGTCCAATAGCACCTGCGCCCTGCGCCTTCGGCAGCGGACCGCTGGCACCGCTCTACCCAGTCTCCAACGTGAACCTTTCCGAGAACGCGACCACGCCCAAGTATGGCGTCACTTATCACGTCAATGACGACAACATGCTCTACGCAACGGCGGCAAAAGGGTTCCGCCCGGCGGGTGCCTCGCTCAGGGTGCCCTCCATATGCGACTACGATCTGGAAGTGAACGGCTACGTGGACGCCAGTGGCACGCCGGTGCAGCCGACCAGTTACCAGTCCGATTCCGTGTGGAGCTACGAGCTTGGCTCCAAGAACCGGCTGCTCGGCGGCCGGCTGGTGCTGGACGGAAGCGTCTATGAAATCAAGTGGAAGAACATCCAGGCGAATGTGGACCTGCCCAACTGCGCCTATAACTTCGTGGACAACCTGGCCAATGCCACCTCGAAAGGGTTCGATATGGCCTTCCAGCTGCGTGCTACCGAGCACCTAGAGCTGGATGGTTCCGTGGGCTACAACAAGGCGACCTTCGATGAAGACGCCAAGTCTCCCAATGGCTCGACCATCTACAACGGCGGCTCGAGCATCCCGAATGCCGGCGCGCCCTGGACCGTATCGCTCTCGGCCGAATACGGCATGCCACTAGCAGCGGGCCACCACGGCTATGCGCGCGCGGACTACACCTACAGCTCCGAGTGGCGGCGCTACGGCGCCACCGATCCAGGCACGCCCTATTACGATCCGCGCCTCAAACCGATCCCGGCCTACAACGTGCTGAACCTGCGCTTCGGCACGCAATTCGATGCGTACGACATTTCGCTGTTTGTGAACAACGTGACTAATGCCGCGCCCGACCTGGCACTGACCAGCAGCACTATCTACGATCCGCAGGATTGGCAGAACGTGACACTGAGGCCCCGCAGTTACGGGTTGACTATGACTTTCCACAAGTAAGCGCAGGACCACTGCGGGCGGGATTCCAGGATCAGGCCGGCGGCTATTGGAGTTTGGTAGGTAACCAATGAGGACTATGCGCATGCATTATCGGCAACTATTAAGTCTTTGGGCCGCGTCATGGATCACGAGCGCTGCGGTTGCAGCCGTTGCGCCAGCGGATTTGGTTATGACCAACGCCAAGATATATACCGCCGATGCCACTCGCAGCATGGCATCCGCAGTGGCCGTGATCGGTGGACGAATTGTGTATGTGGGCAGCAACGCGGGTGTGCAGCCGTACCTGGGCAAACAGACCAAGGCCGTGGATCTGCACGGTCGTCTGGTATTGCCCGGCCTCATTGACTCGCACATTCACCCCAGCGGCATCGTCGATCTTGACGTGTGCGACCTGAAAAGCGTTGCCAAGTCACTCAGTGAGATGACCACGTTCGTTAAGGGCTGCATCAAGCGCTACAAGGTCCCCGAGGGCGAGTGGGTCAATGTGCGCCTATGGAATTTCAGCGATGGCAACATTCCGGACCCCGCTCACCCGACATTGCGGGCGACGCTGGATCTCGCCTCCACCCGCCATCCGATTCAACTGTTGGGTAACGATGGCCACCACGGCGCTTTCAACAGCATGGCTTTGGCCCGGGCCAAGAATGACGCGGGAAAGGTAGTAGGGCTCTCCAAGGCGACCCTTGCCAGCGACTTTAAGGCCTACCGCAAATTAGTCGGGGTCGACGCGGGCGGCGAACCGAACGGCAACGTCAATGAGGAGGCGCGCCATCTCATGGGCGGGCCCTCGCTAATCACCGTGGACCTGCCTGAAGTCATGAAGGCGCCCGAGCGCATAACTGCCCGGCTCAACAGCGTGGGGATCACGGGAGTGCTAGATGCATGGGTGGGACCTGAGACCTATCCGCTCTACGATGCTCTGGAGAAGTCCGGCAAGCTGACCGTGCGGGCATCGCTCGCCCAGTTCTACGATCCCGACGCCATTCGAACGCCCGCCGGCCAGCCCGATTGGGATCGCATGCTTGCGGATGCCAAGGCGACGCGTGCGAAGTACGCCCACGATCCGCTGATTCGCGCCGAATTCGTCAAGCTATTCGCGGACGGCATACTGGAGGGTAACCCTTACGCGGTTCCTCCGACCTTGCCGGAAGTCGCCGCCATCAAGCCGTACTTGCAGCCGATATTCAAGGCCGGCAAGGACGGCCATCTGTCGGTCGTGGGTTACGTCGATACGGCCTCGACCGATTGTGTCGCCGCGCGTGCCCACCCGGAACAATTCAACGATCCGGCCGCGGTGGCGTCCTTCACGCACAAGCACGGATATCATCCCGGACAGTGCCAGATCTCATCGGGGCAACTGCAGCACGACCGGGCCGTCATACTCGAGTTCGTCAAGCGCTTTCACCTCGCAGGTTTCGGCGTGCATATCCACGCGATTGGCGATGAGGGCGTGCGTACGGCGGTGGATGCCATCGAGGCGGCGCGCGCCGCCAATGGCGTGTCTTCGCAGCATGATGCGCTCGCGCATATTCAGCTCGCCGCTCCGGAAGACGTTAAGCGCATCGGGCGCGACCACTTGTATCTGGCCTTCACCTATGCATGGGCGATCAACTCGCCAGATTACGATCTTTCGGTAGTGCCGTTCTTTGACAAGGTGCACGGCGGGGATGCCGCCGCATTGCATCCGGCCGATGGCTATTACGAGAAGAATGCTTACCCGGTGCGCTCGGCGAAGCAGGCTGGCGCAACTTTGCTGGGTGGCTCGGATGCGCCGGTCGACACCCGGGATCCCAGGCCCTTTATCAATATGGCGATGGCGGCGACCCGACGCCTGCCGGGCCAGCCACCGCTCAACGCCTCTGAGTCCGTGCCCATCCGTGACGCTATAGAGGCCTACACCATCAATGGCGCCAAGTACCTGAACACGGACAAGGACGCCGGTTCGATCGAGGTGGGCAAGTCGGCCGATCTTATCGTGCTTGATCAGGACATCCTCGCGCTGGCCGATGCAGGCAAGGCCGAGGACATCATCAAGACCAAAGTTCTGGAGACCTACTTCCGGGGCGAGCAAGTCTACCGGCGGGAAGGCCACTGACTCGCAGCTACTGGCAAGCCGTTTCCGTAGCGCCGAGACCCATGCTGTGATCTCGGTCCGCCAGAGAGTGCTGCAGCCCGATCGTTTTGATTCGCGGGCATCCGCTCCGAGCATGAAGGCGGTCGTCACCAGCGGCGCGGGCGGGTATGAGCGCCTCGAGTATCGCGATGTGCCGCGTCCGATCCCAGCCAGCGGCGAGGTGCTGGTCCAGGTTGAAGCGGCGGGTGTGAACAACACCGAGATCAACACCAGGGTTGGGTGGTATGCGCCCTCGGTGCACACCGGCACGGCGGACGCATCGGCCGCGGCCGATTCCGGCGCTTCCGAGGGTGGCGAAGGTGGCTGGCGCGGAGCAGTGCCTTTTCCTTTGATTCAGGGTACGGATTGTTGCGGCACCGTGGTGAGCGTTGGGGCGGGTGCTGATGCCGGCCAGCTTGGGGTGCGAGTGCTGATCTGCCCTTGCATGCGCACGCCAGGGAGCGCTACCCAGGAGGAGCTCTGGCTGGGCTCGGATCTGGACGGTGCTTTTGCGCAGTATGTCTGTGTGCCGGCTTCCCAGGCCTTTCCGGTCCGAAGTGCCTGGAGTGCCGCTGAGCTGGCCGCCATTCCCTGTGCCTTCGGCACCGCGGAGAACATGGTGCTACGCGCTGGGATCACCAGCCATCATCGAGTGCTTGTGACCGGAGCTTCGGGTGGCGTGGGAAGTGCAGCCGTGCAACTCGCGAAGCTCCGGGGCGCCGCCGTAACCGCCGTTGTCGCACCGTCGAAGTCCGCCGCGCTGCGCGCATTGGGTGCCGAACACACCATCGGACGGGATGCCGATCTGGTTGCGACTCTGGGCGAGGAGTCAGTCGATGTCATCATCGATACCGTGGGCGGGCCGACGTTTCCCAGTATGCTGCGCGTTCTGCGGCGAAGAGGGCGGTACCTGACAGCAGGGGCGATAGCGGGCCCGGTGGTGAGCCTGGACATGCGCACCCTGTACTTGAAGGACTTGACGCTGCTCGGCTGCACCTCCTGGGGATTGGACGTGTTCCCGAATCTCATTACCTATATAGAAGGCGGGCGAATCCGCCCGCTGGTCGCCAAGACCTTTGCGCTCGCGGAGATCGCCGCTGCGCAACGCGAGTTCGGGCAGAAAAATCACGTCGGGAAACTCGTATTGATTCCACCGGTGCCGCTTTCCAAGGCTGACCCGTGAGAAATGCCTTGATGGTGCTGGGACTGGCGGTGGTGCCCTTTGCCACGGGTCCGGCGTGCACTCCGACAGCCCCCGCCGCGGTGCTGGATGGCACCGCGTGGACCCTGTCCACTCTGAGCTCGTCAGCCGCAGAATCGGTCAGTCACGTGACGCTAGAGTTCTCGAAAGGTCGGGTGCAGGGCAGCGACGGGTGCAATCACTACAGTGGCTCATATCGAGCCGGCGACGGAACATTTGCGGTCGCACCCGATTTGATCTCGACGCAGATGGCCTGCCCGACGCCAATCATGGAACGGGCCAGTGCCTACATCAGCGCGCTGCTGGGGGCCCGGAATTACCTATTGGGCGAAGGGCAGCTGCAACTGCTTGGTGCCGACAGGAACCTACTGGTTACGCTCAAGGCACAATCACCGGCCACGCCCGTGCAGGCCGCATTGCCCAATTAAACCGCCAATTGACGGCACCTGAACCTTGAGGAGCGATCCAGATATGCACTACCGGATGTTTCTGTTGGCGGCTTTGGCCACGCTTGGCGGACTGGCCAACCAGTCCACTCCTGCGCAAAACTCCCCCGGTGCGGACACCGAGTTCAGGGCGCTGCTCGCGGACGAGTGGCAGAACCGTATGATCATCGATCCGCTCTACGCCACACAAATGGGCGTGCGCGACTACGACGACCGGCTGCCGCAGGTCACGCCGGCCGATTTTCAGAGGCGCAATCATCAGTATCAGGACTACGCTCGCCGGCTGGCCGCAATCAACCGCACAGCGCTCAGCGTTCCCAACCGCGTCAGCTATGACGTGTTTGATTTCGAGATCCATCATCGGCTGGCGCTAAGCGCCTACGAGACCTGGCGGATTCCGCTGACCAGCGATGAAGGGTTTCATATCGAGGTGATGCGCATGGCCGTCGGTGTGGTCATGAACACCCCGAAGGATTACGAGAACTACATCGCGCGTCTGCATGCGATCCCGGCCTATTTCGCGCAGCAGCAGGCCAACATGCGCGAGGGTATCAAGGCGGGATTCACGCTGCCCTCGGCCATCATGCCGGGAATCATCAAGGTGCTGGACGGCCAGCAATACCAGTCGCCCGATCAGACGCCGTTCTTTGAACCCTTCACGCGCATGCCATCGACCATGGACGCGGCGCGGCGGACGCAGCTCACAGGGGCGGGCCGCGCGGCGATCCAGAGCGATGTGATTCCCGCTTACCAGCGCCTGCGCAAGTTCTTCACCGAGGAGTACTTGCCGGCCGCCCGCCAGAGCGTCGGCGCGAGCGATCTGCCGCAGGGCAGGGCCTACTACGAGGCGCTGGTCAAGTTCTACACCAACCTCGAGGTGACCCCTGAGCAGGTGCACGAACTGGGGGTCAAGGAAGTTGCACGAATTCGCGCCGAGATGGATGCGATCATGCGGCAGACGGGCTTTCAGGGCGACTTTCCGGCCTTTCTCCAGTTCCTGCGGACCGATCCGCAGTTCTATGCCCGCACGCCCGACGAGCTGCTCAAGGATGCATCCTTCATCGCGAAGCAGATCGATGGCCTGCTACCCGGTTATTTCGGCAAGCTGCCGCGCATGCCCTACAGCGTGCAGCCCGTGCCGGCGGAACTGGCGCCCAACTACACCGGCGGGCGCTACTCGCCGGCGCCCATCGGTGGACGCACCGGGGGCGAGTTCTGGGTCAATACCTATGATCTTCCCAAACGCCCGCTGTATTCGCTGACCTCGCTGGCCTTGCACGAAGCCGTGCCCGGTCATCATCTGCAGATTTCCCTGGGCCGCGAATTGACGGATGTGCCACCGTTCCGGCTCGACTTTTACTCGCACGCCTTTGGCGAAGGCTGGGGGTTGTATTCCGAGAAGCTCGGCGAGGAAATGGGCCTGTACAAGACGCCTTACGACCACTTTGGGCGGCTGTCCTATGAAATGTGGCGCGCCTGCCGGCTGGTCGTGGACACCGGGATGCATGCGCTCGGCTGGTCCCGGGAACGCGCCCTCAAGTACCTCGCCGACAACACGGCCTTGTCCAACCAGGAAGTACGCACCGAGACCGACCGCTACATCGCCAATCCAGGACAGGCGCTGGCTTACAAGATGGGCGAACTCAAGCTGTGGGAATTGCGCGCCAAAGCGCAGCACGCCCTGGGCGAGCGCTTTGAAGTGCGCGAGTTCCACGATGCGGTAATGGCTAATGGCTCAATTCCGCTGCCCGTGCTGGAACGTCAAATCGACGAGTACATTGCCGCGGCCGGCGGCAAAAGCGCTACTCACTGACTGCTGCGAACGGCCTCCGGCTGCGGCTGCGCGGCCAGCGCCGAGCGCAGCATCATGAGTGCCGCATAGACGACCACGCACACCACGAGCCAGCGTAGCCACACCATAGGCATCGACTTGACGATGAACACGGCCATCAGCACGCCGGGTATGCCGCCGAGCGTGAGCCCCAATGCGGCAGGCAGGTTGTAGCGACCGGTCCGAATGAAGCGCTCGCCGCCCACGGGCATAAGGAATGCGCACGAGCCCATCATGATGGGAAACGCGGCCAGCGGGCTCATGCCCAGGAGGCTAACGAGTATCAGGCAGGGTGCGTACAGCCCGATCCCGAGCATCATCAAGGCGCCCAGCAAGAAACTGACGGCGATCGCAAAGATCAAGCGCCCACCCTCGAGCCCCAGAGCGGCGCCACCGCCCGGCAGCCAGTCGACGTTCTTGGCCGCGAAAAGCCCCCCGGCCACGATGAGCGCCACGCCCATCCCCAATTGGATCGCCCGCCGGGGCAGACGCGCCACCACGCCCACACCGAGCCAGGCGCCCACCACCGCAGCGACAATCATGCTCACGAGCGTCAGGGCGTCGACGGTGACGGCGGAGATGAATACCAGCGCCTCGACAACCACGGCAAGGGTGTGCCCAGCATTGAGCGTGCCGGGAATATTTTCGTCGGGCACGCGATTGCGCAGCTTGAAGTAAGCCGTGGTGGGTGCGAAATTGCCGATGCCCAGCGCGTCGAAGAAATTCGTTACAAAGCCGACCACACAATCCTCGCCGTTGGGCCACAGCGGACGGCCGGGATGTTGCAGGCGCCGGGCCTTTTCGATCGTCCACCAGCGGAATACAAACCAGCCGGCGAGCAGCAGCAGCGCGCCCAACAGCGCAATTGTCGCGACGCTCATGCCCGATCAGGCACTTCGACAAGAAACAGCAGGCGCTCAGTCAACATGGCTTTAGCCCCCCCCGGCCAGCGTGAAAGACCGAACGCATAATTGTCTGGAAGCGTCATGAACGCAACTGCCGGGCCTGGCGCACTGCGGCTCGCAGCAAGTTGATGGGTGCCAACGGCGGTCTTTCCCACCGGTACAAAACCGCCGCGGTATCGACTAGGATTCAGCGCGGGGTAGGGTGCCGCGCTCACCAAGGCGCGTATGATGGAATCAGGCTGCAACCGGCCTGCTGGCCGCTACGTGTGGCACCCATGTTGT
>Ga0268264_10003739_pt1 | contig 13067 bp, 11 predicted proteins | sample KBSSwiS32_FD_190357 | JGI IMG/M metagenome (GOLD analysis project Ga0268264, IMG submission 190357) | Switchgrass rhizosphere microbial communities from Kellogg Biological Station, Michigan, USA - KBS Switchgrass S3-2 (SPAdes) (version 2) | ecosystem: Host-associated > Plants > Roots >...
ATCGTGAGGCGTGAGACGTGAGGCGTGAGATGTCAAACCTGAGGCGCGAGTCTCCGCCATTCCGCCATTGTTGGTGTTATCACCAACAATAATTGTTACCGATAAAGTAATTTTAGCAATGATAAAATATTTGGCTGCTATATCATTTTCAATACTATGCATTTTATTTAATGCGCAGTTATACGCCCAGACCATTTCCAAAGACGAGCTGATTTTTCTCACTTCCGAATGGAAGGGAGAAAGATTTGCAGATGGTCGCCCAAAAATTCCCGATGATGTACTGGTACGTGCGAAATACATCAATATTGATGATGCATGGACGGTTTTGAAAAATGAGGGCTATACCAACCAGTTTGAAGGCAATTGGAAAACGGTGAACAATGAACCGGTGATTGGCCGAGCGGTAACAGCTATGTTTATGCCCAGCCGGCCCGATATTGAAAAAAATATTAAGACACGTGGTACCGTGCGGGACGGAAGAAAAGGCAATACCAATGCATGGCCTATTGAGACATTGGTAAAAGGAGATGTATATGTAGCCGATAATTTTGGAAAGATAGGAGGGGGAACATTGATGGGCTCTACCCTGGCCACTGCTATTTTCAGTAAATCGGGCAATGGCGTAGTGTTTAATGGTGCATCAAGAGACCTGGGAGAAATACAGGAAATGAAAGGCTTCAATGCGTTTGTACGCGATTTCCATCCATCTTTTTTGGAAGAAGTGGTATTGATGGGCCTGAATACACCCATACGCATCGGCAATGTGATGGTGCTGCCGGGCGACCTGGTGCTGGGTGTACGGGAAGGCGTGTTGTTTATTCCCGCTCATCTGGCAGAACAGGTGATCAGTACGGCAGAATTTGTGATACGCAAAGACAAATTTGGTTTTGAAATGGTGAAGAGCGGCCGCTATAGTACCGGGCAAATAGACAGCCAATGGACTGATGAAATAAAAAATGAATTTCTCAAATGGCTGGGTGCACATCCTGAATCAGGAAAAATGACCAGGGCGGAACTGGATAAAATGATGAGTAAAAGAACCTGGTAGGAGTAGGGGCGAGGTGTAAGGATAGTCCGAACCAATTTAAAATATACAATTCAACATTTAAAATAAAAACGAACTATGGCAAAAACGATTGCCAGGCAGCGTTGGTACCGGTTGATCCCAATCGTGTTTATTACCTATAGCCTTGCCTATCTTGATCGCGCCAATTTTGGATTTGCAGCCGCGGGCGATATGGCAAAGGATCTGCACATTACGGACGCTGTAAAATCATTATTAGGTTCATTGTTTTTTCTTGGCTATTTCTTTTTTCAGATTCCGGGAGCATTGTATGCTGCCAATAAAAGCGCTAAGAAATTAATTTTCTGGTCGTTGATATTATGGGGCGCACTGGCACTGGCAACAGGCATTTTCAAAAATATAAATGTGCTGATTGTAATCCGTTTTATGCTGGGTGTTGTTGAAAGTGCCGTTATGCCCGCTATGCTGATATTTTTAAGCAGGTGGTTTACAAAAACGGAACGTTCGCGCGCCAATACCTTTTTGGTGCTGGGTAATCCGGCTACCCTGCTATGGATGTCGATCTTGTCCGGCTATCTCATAAAATCAGTTGGCTGGCGCTGGATGTTTATTTATGAAGGCCTGCCGGCGATTATTTGGGCCTTTTTTTGGTGGAGGCTGGTAGAAGATCAGCCCAAAAATGCACAATGGCTTAGTATATCGGAAAAACAGGAACTGGAAGATGAACTGCAGCGCGAGCAGCAACAGATCAAACCTGTGCGCAACTATGCAGCGGCTTTTAAATCGCGTACCGTGGTATTGTTATGTCTTCAGTACGCTTTGTGGAGTATCGGCGTTTATGGATTCGTAATATGGCTTCCTTCTATCATTCATGCCGCGCCGGATATGAATATTGTAAAAACGGGCTGGTTGTCTGCAGTACCTTTTGTGCTGGCAATTGCAGGCATGATAAGCGTCTCTTATTTTTCTGACAAAACACTCAACAGGAAAATCTTCGTTTGGCCATTCCTGTTAATAGGTGCCGTAGCCTTTTATTGTTCCTACCTGGTGGGTGCCGGAAACTTCTGGCTTTCTTTTGTGCTGTTGATTATTGCCGGGGGGGCGATGTATGCGCCTTATGGACCTTTCTTTGCCATTATAACAGAAATATTGCCCAAAAATGTATCGGGCGGCGCCATTGCATTGATTAATAGTTTTGGGGCGCTGGGTTCTTTTGCCGGGTCTTACCTGGTAGGTTATCTTAATGGACGCACCGGCGGATTCAGTGCATCGTACATTTTCATGGCCGGCTCTCTTTTTCTCTCAGCTATTATTACCCTGCTGGCCCTCAAAGGAACAACCGGTAAATTGAAAGAAGAACAAACCGTCCTGCAATTCTCAGGCGCCGAAGCTTCTGTTCCAAATACTATTTAACAGGTATCGGAAAATTGCGCAGGAACAGCCGATAAATTAATATTGATATGAAGCAATGGCTTTCCTTTATGTTGGCCGGATCAATGTGCTCAGGTTGTATCAATGGCAACAATGCGGAAAATGCTGCTCCGGAAACCGGCAAAGACTGGCCTGTCTACGGCGGTAATAAAGCAGGCAATCGTTATTCGCCGCTGACAACCGTCAATCTGCAGAATGTAAAAAACCTGAAAATAGCCTGGCAGTACGATGCAAGAGATAAAGCCGATACAGGTAAACAAGGCAGGCAGCGTGAAATACAGTGCCAGCCAATTGTTGTCAATGGCATTTTATACGGCACAACACCCAATCTTGATTTATTTGCGGTGAATGGAGCTACCGGGCAGGAATTATGGAAGTTTGAACCAGCGAAAGACCAGCAGCGCTTTAATACCAACCGGGGTGTTGTATACTGGCAGCAGGGCAATGATAAAAGAATTTTGTATTCCGCTGGAGCATCGCTCTATGCCGTCAATGCCCTGACGGGTAAATTGATAATTGGTTTTGGCGCCGCTGGTAAGATTGATCTGCACGAGGGCCTGGCCGCTAACCAGGATCATGATATCAGTAATCTATCGGTGACGGCTACCACGCCCGGTGTTATTTGTAAAGATGTGCTGGTAATAGGTTCCAGCGTTTCGGAGAATGGGGATGCGGCGCCCGGTCATATACGCGGTTTTGATGTTGTAACGGGGAAGCTCAGGTGGGTTTTTCATACTATTCCGCAACCAGGTGAACCGGGTTATGAAACCTGGCCAAGGGAAGCGTATAAAAAAATTGGCGCTGCCAACAATTGGGCCGGGCTCGTGGCCGATGAAAAAAGAGGTGCTGTATATTTCGGTACGGGTTCACCCGCATCGGATTTTTATGGCGGCGACAGGGAGGGTGCCAATCTTTATGCCAATTGTATTATTTCGCTGGACGCAGGCACCGGTAAACTAAAATGGTATTACCAAACCATTCATCATGATCTATGGGATCGGGATATCCCCTGCCAGCCCAACCTGGTAACGGTAAGGCACAATGGTAAAACGGTGGATGCTGTGGCACAGGCTACAAAGGACGGGTTGGTATACCTGCTCGACCGCGACAATGGTGGTTCCCTCTTTCCTGTGGAAGAAAGGCAGGTGCCCGTGAAAGGCCTGCAGGGCGAGCACCCTTTTGCTACACAGAAATTTCCCCTCAAGCCAGTTCCTTTTTCGCACCAGGTATACAGCGACACAGATATTACCAACATTTCAGCCGAAGCACATGCTTTTGTAAAAGAACGCTACCAGCAATACAGGGGTTCTGATAATAAATTCACGCCAGCTTCCGTTGCCGGCACTTTATTGTTTGGTTATAGTGGCGGGGCAGAATGGGGCGGCAATGCGGCAGATCCACAGGGTATTCTTTACCTGAATGAAAATGAAGATGCCTGGGAGCTCAGGATGATAGACCGTGATACACGCAACAAAGAAATGGCATCACTTTCGCCCGGGCATGGATTATACCTGAGGAATTGTGCAGCCTGTCATGGCGCAGATCGGCTTGGAGCCGGCGCTGTATTCCCGGAACTATTGTCGATAGCCGGGAAGCGTTCCGCGGAACAAATCAATACTGTAATAAAATCGGGCAGCGGAAGAATGCCGTCTTTCCAATTTCTTCCCGAAAAGGATCGCAGGGACATCGTAAATTTTTTATTGAACAAAGAACAAAAACTAATTCCCAGGCCGGCGAATGAACATAGCATCACAGATACAACGGCAGCAAAAAAGCAGGACTTCCCCTATGATCCTTTGTATACAATTAAGGTATGGCAGAAGTTTACTGATCAAAATGGTTACAACGCGGTGAAGCCGCCATGGGGTACATTGAACGCGATTGATTTGAACACCGGCGATTATCTCTGGCGTGTTCCATTGGGAGAATTTCCGGAACTCACGAAAAAGGGGGTGCCTGTTACCGGTTCAGAAAGCTATGGTGGCCCACTGGTAACAGCTTCCGGTTTGTTGTTTATAGCCGGTACGCGCGATGAACGCATCCGTGCCTTCAATAAAAAAACAGGGGAAATAGTGTGGGAATACCAGTTGCCGGCCGGTGGTTTTGCAACGCCGATCACCTATGAAATAAACGGCAAACAATACATAGCCATTGCTGTTGGTGGAGGCAGGGGATCAAAACCGGGAGGATGGTATATTGCGTTCTCTCTGTAACCTGTTTCATTAGCTAAAGATCCATAGTCCCAAAAATATTCAATATTCAATGCTCAATACCCGGTTGCCTCAAACCTGATCATTGATTATGAAAATTGCTTATTGATCATTTGCCCGATTATTTTTAACCATAGCGGATTTTTGAGTCGTTCACAGAAGTGTAAAAGAGTTTGACGAATATCTCCTGCGCCTCTGTGAAAGCCTCCGCGCACGCTGTGTAAATGTTTCACGGCTATTGCCTCTTGAACTTTGAAAGTTGTTTGTTGGTTATTTATTTCAATTGTCTTTTATACATCTGCACTGCATTCTCATAGCCTATATACAATGCATCGCATACCAATGCATGACCTATCGAAACTTCCGCGAGGGATGGAATATGCTGCGAAAAATATTTCAGGTTATCCAAATCAAGATCGTGTCCCGCATTGATGCCCAGACCCAATTCAACAGCTCTTGCTGCTGCAGCAACATAAGGCGCAATGGCCCCTTCTTTATCGCCTTTTGCGAACTGAGTAGCATACCCTTCCGTATACAGTTCTATGCGATTGGTACCGGTAGCAGCAGCACCTTCTATCATTTTAATATCAGGATCGGTAAAGATAGAAGTCCGGATACCCGCCTTTTTAAATACGTTGATGATATCAATAAGATAATTTTTGTGTGCAATGGTATCCCATCCATGGTCCGATGTTAGCTGCCCTTCCGCATCTGGCACCAGTGTTACCTGATCTGGTTTTACTTCCAGTACCAGGTCAACAAATTTTTGTTCACGGCAATTGCCTTCTATATTGAATTCCGTTGTAATGATTTTTTTGATGGCCCGCACGTCTGCATAGCGGATATGACGCTCATCCGGCCGCGGGTGAACCGTTACACCATCTGCCCCAAATAACTGTGCGTCGGCAGCTGCTTTTAAAACGTCGGGATTATTACCACCTCGGCTATTGCGCAGGGTTGCAAACTTATTAATATTAACACTCAGCTTTGTCATGCCGTAAAATTAATAAGTATTTATTGCAAAGGGCAGACACTGCCTGCCCTTTGGGAATGGTTATTCACCATATAATGAGGGGTTCCGGATTAAAACGGTTATGCGGGTTATGATGCGGTTTGTATCATGACTTAACAAGCTGTATGGTTTCCAGCAGATCGCCGTTGAGCAATTTAATTTCCAGCCGGTAGGCGCCCGCGGCGTAACGCTGCAGCTTGTCGATCTTCATTTTATTATCACCTTTTTTCAGCGCACCGGATGTAATCCTTATTACGGTGCCGCTGCTATCTATCAAACGAATGACGACATTGATATCAAAATTGCCCTGTATCAGAAGCGACAATTCTGATGTAAACGGATGGGGGTTTACAATAACTTTTAATTTCATCGGAAAGGTTTTCATGGTCGTTTCGTGGCACGAAACGGGTCCGGATGAGTAACAGCTATAAAGGGAGATCAACGGTATTTGCAGGTTACTGGTCTGGTGTAGGTTGTAAAGGAACCTGTAACCTAAAAAGTAAAAATATGTATTTTTACTAAAGATTTAAAGTGTTTATACCTTATTTTTTATATAGTAAAAATACTGGATTTTAGAACCTCGTTACCAGTTTCAGGTTGAGCAGTCTTGGCGTGAGACGATTGGGAATGGAATAGATCGTGTTTGAAAAATCCTTGATCAGCAGGTAAGAGATGGTATTATCCCTGTCAATTAAATTAAACACTTCAAGCGTTGCCCATATATTCTCAAAGCCTTTGAACGGGCTATGGCTGCGGCGTTTGCTCCGGTCGCCATCGAGTAGCAAGGCACTGAAGCCGATATCCACTCTTATGTAAGGATCAATTACCAACGCATTGCGATATTTTACGCTACCGGGTATATTATAAGGAAGATTGCTGCCGTATAAAGTGTTAATGTATACTTTAAAATTCTTATTGGTAGAAAGATAATCCTGGAAAAACATCCCAAAAGTAATCATGCGATCCGTGGGTCGGCGCACCCATCCTTGTTTCGTCAAAGTACTGTCTACCGGTTGGTTCAATGAATCCAGTTTGTAATTGTAAAAAGTAGCACCTGCAATATTTTCCCTTGTTCTCATGAAACCCAGGCTCACCCAGCTTTCAGCATCTTTTACCAGCTCTCCGAAAAGCCGTAGTTCTATGCCGGTTGCATAGGCTTTAGCGCTGTTTTCGCCGAAATAACGGATACGCACATTGTCAATATCATACGGTACCACATCGTGCATATTTTTGTAATACGCTTCGGTCGTCAAACGCATTGGCCTGCCGTTCCAGCCTTCAAAGCTGTAATCGAAGCCGCCGCTGACCTGCCAACTTTTCTGCGCTTTCAAATTTGTATTGATGCTGCCATCCGTACGCCTTAATTCGCGGTAAAAAGGAGGTTGATCATAAATGCCTGCCGCTCCGCGAAAAACAATGTCCTTTTTCCAGGTAGCAGGTTTCCATGAAAATCCTGCGCGCGGCGATACCAGGAATTCTCTGTTTAAATCGTTGTAATTAAAACGGGCGCCAGCCTGCAAAATAAAGCCTGATGAATCACCGAATGCGATATTGTCCTGCACAAAACCGCTGAAGCGGTTAATGCTGAGATCCGCATTTGATTTTAACACGCTGAACAAAGAAAGGGATGAAGGTTTATAGGGTAATGAATAGCCGGCAGAATCCTGGTATTGCCATTCGTTTAGTTTATCAAGTATGGTTTGGTGTTCGGCGCTCAGCCCCCATTGTACAGCATGCTTTCCTTTGTCATAATACCCTTTATGGCTGATATTCCAGACATCAATATTCAATTGGTTCCTTGCATGGTTCTGAAATATACCTGCGCCAAGCGGGTTTATGATCAATCCGAAGGTTGGTTTGCTTTTATCGAAGTCGCGTTCGCCAAAGAGGTAGGCACCCGTAATGTCAAGAGATTCTTTTTCATTGTCTTGAAAAAAACTGCCCATCCATTTTAACCGCAGGTTTTTCCTGATCTGCTGGTTCACGGTAAGGCCAATCATATTTGTTTTATAGCGATCCTCTTCTTTGCCTTCAAAGAATATATCCAGTCCAAGGTTGGCTGTAAAATAAGGTGAGAATACTGAAGCGGTCTGTTGCGAAAAAGAAGGTATCAATGTAAACTTTGTCTGGGAAAAATTACCCATCAAAGAAGCATTCCACTTACTATTAAATTGATAGGTCAGCAGCAGCTGAAGGTCGGAAGAAGAAGGCACATAATTACCCTTTGTTTCCTGGCTGGAGAGCAGGTTGCGGTTACTCTTATTGCGAACACCCACCAGGTAGGTAAATTTATTTTTTGCTGTCACGCCTTCCAGGTGAAAACCTTGCTCAAGCAAGCTGGCATACGCCGATCCCCCAAAAGTTTTTGGCTTTTTATATTGGATGTCCAGCACACTGCTCATTTTATCGCCATACTTCGCCTGGAAGCCACCATTGTAAAAACTTACGCTGCGTGTCATCTCCGGGTTAATGAAGCTAAGTCCTTCCTGCTGACCGCTGCGGACGAGATAGGGGCGGAATATTTCAAAATCGTTTACATAAATCAGGTTTTCATCGTAGTTGCCGCCACGCACCGAATAGCTGGATGTAAGCTCATTGTTGGAACCGACAAAAACTTTGATCAGACTTTCTATGCCGCCGGTGGGAGAGGGAATATTGATAGCGTTTTTAGGATTAACGGAAATCAGGCCCGCTTCTTTCCGCTGACGTTGATCGGTTACTGTTACAGCTTCCAGTTCGGTGGCACCCCGTTCCATCCGCAGGGTCAATTTTTCTTCTTCAGCATCATTCAATAAAAAATTCCGTTGTTCTGTTTTGTAGCCGGTATAGGAAAAAACAAGGGCAAAAGCTTTATTGACCGGTACTTTTATTGAAAAGGTCCCTGAGTCTGAGGTGGCGAGCCCGGTATTGCGGCCGAGAATGGTAACATTCACCCGGCCCAGCGGATTTTCATTTTCGTCCAGTATCCTGCCCGAAACAGTGGCTGATTTTTTCTGGGCATTGGCAAAAGCAGTCGAAAAAATACAAAGTAGTACTAAAAATGACCTGGTTTTTGGCATTGTGATTTTATAACGGAATACTGCAGGCAATATTACAGAAATTAAACTTTTGTTTGGCGATGCCACTGTTACACCGGCAGCCATCTTGCGGCAAGATATCTGCAGAGGTATTATTTCAACAGATATTCAATAATTTTAAAACTAAATTACAGGCTATGAATACCAACCGTCTTTCAGAAAGCATCCAGTCGGCGCTGAATGCTCAAATGACAAAGGAAGCACATGCTTCGCAGATTTATTTATCCTACGCGTCCTGGGCATCCGGCGAGGGCTACGATGGAATCGCCAATTTTCTTTTCAGGCATGCACAGGAAGAAAGGAACCACATGATGAAAGTACTGGAGTATATACTTGAGCGTGGAGGCGTGGTAAAGGTGGAAGCCATTCCTGCACCCCCGCCCAATCCCAGTACCGTTCAGGGTTGTTTTGAAAAAGTACTGGAGCATGAGATCGACAACACCACATCTATTTATAAACTTGTAAAAATGAGTTTAACCAGCGAAGACTGGGCTACCTGGAACTTTATGCAATGGTTTGTGAAGGAGCAGACAGAAGAGGAAACACTGGCATTGAACCTGCTGGATAAAATAAAAATTGCCGGCGGCACCAACGCCAGCGGAGATGCCTTATATAATCTTGACAGGGATTTGGAAAAAACGCCCGATGATGCAGTACTTGCACAGGATAAATCTGCAGCCAATCCCTAATGCGACCATTAGGGCAGTTGTTAGCCCAGTTGTTTTAATTTGTGTATGGTAGCCTTCGGGTCCCTGGATTTAAAAACGGTATTCCCGGCTACCAGTACATCCGCGCCGGCATGTACAATGGCGGCGGCATTTTCTAGGGTAACGCCGCCATCAACTTCAATCTTTACATGCAGGGCCCTTTCAACAATCATCTTTTTAAGATCGCGGATTTTTTGAATGGTGTGCAGAATAAACGACTGTCCGCCAAAACCGGGGTTAACGCTCATCATATTTACCAGATCAATATCGTGCAGAATATCTTTCAGGCTTTCTACAGGCGTGTGCGGATTAATGGCCACACCCGCCTGCATGCCAAGTGACTTTATTTGCTGTATGTTACGGTGCAGGTGCGGACAGGCTTCTATGTGCACCGTTAGTATGGTTGCGCCTGCTTCTTTAAATGCTTCGGCATAGCGCTCGGGTTCCAGTATCATCAAATGCACATCGCAGGGTTTGCTGGTGGTTTTTGTGATTTGTTCAATCACCGGCAGGCCGTAGCTGATGTTGGGCACAAACCTTCCATCCATTACATCCAGGTGAAACCAGTCCGCTTCGCTTTCATTCAGCATGGTACATTCTTTCTGGAGGTTCAGAAAATCGGAAGCTAATAATGACGGCGCGATGATAGGCATGATTGGTTGATTGGTTGATTGGTTGATTAACCGGCAGGCAAGGTAATAAAATTAGCGGGGCTCCCGGATTTTGATCACCCCCCAAGGGGTCAATTTTTCAACCTCCGTATCGCTTCTCTTGCTTCAGTAAAATTTTTGTCGAATGTGAGCGCTTTGTAATAGTAATCGATGGCTTCCTCCTTTTTGCCGATGGCTTCATAACAGCGGCCCATCCAATAGTAATTATCTGCGCTGGTATATGAAATATTGGCTGCATACTGGAATGTTTTCAACGCCTCATCATAATTTTTTTGTTCAAATAAAATGATCCCTTTTTCAATATAGGGATCAACAAAACGCCAGTCGCGCTTAATGGCATCATCAAAAAGCGGGATAGCTTTTGCATAGTCTTTGACGTTGGAATAATACACGCCCTTTAAAAAGACCGGGTCTACAAAATCGCGTGCGGTATCTTTCTGCTGCAGCGCGTCGCACAGCGCAATCACTTTCGCGTTTTTCGTTTCTGCGTAGAGGTTAGCGAGGGCCAGCCCGTTTTGAAGGATGGGTTGCCTGCGATACGATTGCTCCAGCATGGAAATTGCACTGGCCGTATCTTTCATTTGCGCATAGAGCATGCCTTTTTCGTATAATGCTTCAAAGTTGCCCGTATCTTTTTTTAGCATTTCGTCGTATTGGGCAAGTGCCAGTTTGGTATCCCCTGTTTGTGTATAGCCTTCACCCAGCCGGCGTATAAATTCCATATTGGCGGGGTATTGCTGCGCGCATTTTTTTAATAGATCGATGGCATCTTTGCTACGGCCTGTTAAAAAAAGATTGGACGTAAACAACAGGGCCGATGTTTCGGAGGGCTGCAGTTGCCAGCTTTTTTTATAGTCATAGTAAGCTATATCATGCTGGTTGTTCTGGGTCAGCAATTCCGCACGCCGCAGATAGAGACTGGCATCCGCCGGATTTTTGTCAATGCTGTCGCTGACGGATTTGTAGGGTGGCTGCTGCAGAATTTCATCAAAGCCGTTGGCCGATTTGCTGCCCGCCAGGTTGCAGCCGAAACCGGCCGTGCATAAGCAAACAAAATAAAAAACGACATGCTTCATCAAACAAAACTAACCGATTTTGGTAATTTGTTTATGACAATATCCTGATTGTTTTCTAAAGCTTTGCCAATACCTTTATAGCATGCAACAAAGCCAGATGAAAAAATATCATTATTACTTGTATGCCGGCCTGCTATTACTGGCAACGACCGGCCTGTCGTTTAATCATGCATCGTTATTCCTTTCGCAGCCGACCAACAAAAGCGATACCATACTATACCCCGATGAACATCATTTCAGAAATATTCAGCAACTCACCTTCGGTGGTGATAATGCCGAAGCTTACTTCAGCGCAGATGGAAAATACCTGATTTTTCAGCGTACCAATGCGAAAGAGGGCTTGCCCTGCGACCAGGAATTTATTGGTAGAGTGCCGGGAATGGGCGAAAAATTTATGTATAAAATGCTAAGCAATGGAAAGGGGCGCACCACCTGCGGTTTTTTCACCAAAGACGGCCGGCATATTATTTATGCATCTACTCATTTGGGGGCGGATAGTTGTCCACCGGTTCCTGACAGGAGAAAATATGGCAACAAATACATCTGGCCGGTATATGCCAGCTTTGATATTTTTATGGCCGACCTTGATGGTAAGATTGTAAAACGATTAACCGATACACCCGGATACGATGCTGAAGGAACGGTATCGCCCGATGGAACAAAAATGGTGTTCACTTCTCTGCGAGACGGCGACCTGGAGCTATATATGATGGATTTGCAAACATGGCAGGTAAAAAGAATTACCAATCACCTGGGTTACGATGGCGGTGCATGGTTCAGCCCGGATGGCAGGAAACTGATATGGCGCGCTTCGTCTCCCCAAACACCGGAGGCAATAAAAGAATACAAAGATTTATTATCAGAGAACCTGGTGGCCCCTACCAATATGGAAATATGGGTTGCCAACGCAGACGGAAGCAATGCTCACCAAATTACTTCTTTCGGGCAGGCTAATTGGGCACCTGCTTTTCTGCCCGATAGCAAACGGATCATATTTGCATCGAACCAGGAATACAAACGCGGCTTCCCTTTTAATTTGTATACGATTAATGCAGACGGAAGCAACCTGCAAAAAATAAGTCGCGACAATGGTTTTGATGCCTTTCCCATGTTCAGTCCCGATGGAAAAAAGATTGTATTCTGCAGTAACCGCAACAACGGTGGAACGCACGACACCAATATCTTTATTGCTGACTGGATAGAATAGAATAGATTTCGCTTTTACACATTCTGATTTTAGATTTGCCCTAAATACAATAATTATGGATACTGGCCTCCTGTACCTCCACAATCTTTTACGCTGGGTTATCTTGATCCTTCTACTGGTATCAATTTTTAAAAGTTACTCAGGATGGCAACAAAAAAAGCTGTTTACAGGCGGCGACAAAAAAACATGGCTGTTTACCATGATAGCTGCGCACATCACCTTACTGGTTGGCTTATACCAGTGGTTGTTGGGCAGGTATGGATTGATAAGTAAGGGGCTGCCGGAAGGGACCAATATTATGAAAGATAAATTTTATCGGTTCTTCCTGGTGGAACATCCAACGGGCATGATCATATCAATCATATTAATTACGCTGGGCTATGGGATGGCAAAAAAGCAGGTGAGCGATGAAACAAAGTTTAAAAAAGCGTTCTGGTATTTTACCTTTGCATTGCTTGTAATACTGATAACAGTGCCATGGCCTTTCCGGCAAATTGTGGGCAGGCCGCTTTTTCCAGGGGTTCATTCGTGAGTCGTGAGTCGTGAGTCGTGAGTCGTGAGTCGTGAGTCGTGAGTCGTGAGTAACTTTTGGTTACGCAAGATACATAATTTTCCTTAGCCCGAAAGGCGTCACCTGCATAACCGCGGGTGC
>Ga0268264_10003741_pt1 | contig 13064 bp, 9 predicted proteins | sample KBSSwiS32_FD_190357 | JGI IMG/M metagenome (GOLD analysis project Ga0268264, IMG submission 190357) | Switchgrass rhizosphere microbial communities from Kellogg Biological Station, Michigan, USA - KBS Switchgrass S3-2 (SPAdes) (version 2) | ecosystem: Host-associated > Plants > Roots >...
ACCCGCGAACGATCGCGACAACTCCGGCGGCAACAACCCGGACAGCTCGCGCGGGAGCGGCTCCGCCCGGCGGTCGTCGTAGTGCAGGACCGGCGCCCCGCCGTCCGCCCGGCGGGCGACGGCCAGCGTGCGCTCCCCATCCACCGTCACCGCCAGCAGGCACCGCTGACGCAGCGCCCCCTCGGGAGCGCCGCCCAGCCGCTCCTCCTCGAACAGCCGGAGCGCACCCTCCGCGTCGCGCCGCTTCCCGGCGTCCAGGATGAGCGCGGTGTATGCGTAGGCGAGCGCCTTGCGCGCGAACGGGTCCCGGAGCGCCAGCCCCGCCGCCTTGGACCGCTGGATCGCCCCGCGCAACCGCTCCGCCCCATCCGCCTGGCCGGTCTCGATCCCCCACCGCCCCAGCGCCTCCTCGGCGAGCGCGCGCTCTCCTTCCCCGAAGACCGGGCCGGACGGGTGGGTGCGGAACGCCTCCATCGCCGCCGCGTCCTTGGGGGAGGGAAAGCGCCGCGCGATGTCGGAGAGCGCCAGGGCGCCGGTGAGGCCCAGCGGGAGGCCGGTGGCGATGGCGGCGTCCAGCTGTCGACGTGCCTCGGCGAAGCGCAACTGCTGCACGTCGAGGATCGCCAGGCCCTCGTGGGCGTACCGCTGGTGCTCGAGGCTGAGGTTCTCGCGCGCCAGCGCCTCCTCGTAATACGCCCTCGACAGGATGGTGTCCTGCCGCTGGCGCGTCATCTGCGCCAGTTCGAGGACGAACTGCATCTGCCGCCCCCACTCGTTGGCGGTGATCGCCGCCTTCCAGCCGTTGCGCGCGTGCGCCAGGCCCTGCTCGAGGTCCGCGGCCCGGTCAAAGGCGTAGGTCAGGGCCAGCTCCACTTCGACGCAGCGGTACTCGAGCCGGGCCGCCATGCACGCGCCCAGGGCCTTTTCGTACGCGTCGCGCGAGGCCTGGTCGTCCCCCGCCCGCTGGAGCGCATCTGCCTCCAGCGCCAGCGCCTGGGTGTACAGCCACGCATCCTGCGAGGTGGCCTCGGCCAGGCGCTGCAGATCCTTCACGTCCAGCGGCGCCTTGCTCAGCTTGGCGACCGCCCCGACGAGGAGGTCCGCCTCCTGGGAGCCGCGGAGCCGGTCCAGCAGATGGGCGGCGTCCAACGTCTGGTCCTGCGCGGCCAGCCGCTGGTAGCCCTCTGCCAGCGGGCGGCGGACGGTGAAGTCCCGCCGCGACGTCTCCTGGACGTACCTCACCAGCGCGGCGTCGCCCGCTTCCTCCGCCAGCGGCAATAGGCCCAGCACTGCCTCCTTCGAGGTCTGGACGCGCACCGCGTCGTAGAAGAAGTGGCGGAGGACCGGGGCTTGGCGCAGCAGGTGTGGATCCGGCAGCGACCCGGTCTCCACCAGGTGCTGGCCGACCTCCACCATGGCCAGCCAGTTCTTGTACCCGTCCGTCACCCGCCTGCGCAGGCCCGCGGCGCGGAGGGTCGCCTCCTCCTTCCACCCTGGCTCCCCTAGCGCGGCCACCGCCTCGAAGTCCTTCGCCGCCAGCAAGTCCAGTCCCAACGCTTGGTGCGCCAGCGCGCGGTTCCACAGCGCTGGCCCATGGTTGGGCTGCCGCTCCAAGGCACGGGTCGCGAGCCGGAGGGCCATCTCGGGCTCAGCCTGGTCGGCATCCCCGCTGACCAGGTAGGCGTACGCCTCCTCGCTCAGGACGTCCGCCGACTCCGGCGCGCCCTCCAGCGCGCGCAGCGCGAGTTGCGCGTCGGCCGCCGTCCCCTGGGCGAGGTAGAGCGCGGCCACTCCCAGCTTGTCGCCCTTCCTCTCCAGCTTCCCCAGCACCACCCCGGAGATCGAGTGCGCGGCCGCGCCGGAGCCCGGCCCCCCCAGCGTCCCCTCCTGCAGGGGCTGGTACGCCCGCGCCTGCGGGTGCGCCGAGCGCGCGTCGGTGAGACGCCCCCGGCGGCCGGGGGAGAAGGCCGAATCCGGCACGCCGTCCAGGGCGCCGATCGAGATCGCGACCACCAGCGCGGCGGCCAGCGCGACCCCCGCGCCGGTGCCGACCCACCGCCACCTCGGGACCCGGGGCGCGGGCGGCGGCATCGCCGGCGGCGAGAGCGAGAGCCTTCGCCGGTATCGATCCTCCAGCGCCCGCAGCTGCGCCAGCTCCGCCAGCTCGCCTTGGCAGTACGCGCAGGTGACGGCGTGGTTGCGGAACGCCTCGGCCTCCTGCGGGCTCAAGGTGCCGTCGGCGAATGGCTCGACGTTTCCGCAGAGCTGGCTCATGACTCGAATCCCTTCGCGGCCCGGCGGAAGACCTCGCGAAGATCCTTGCGCGCGTAGCAGAGGCGCTTGGCCACCACGCCGAGGGTGACGCCCAGCTGGGCGGCGATCTCGGAGTTGCTCAGCCCCTGAAGGTGGAGCTCGTACGCCTCCCGCAGCTTCGGGCGGAGGGATCGCACGGCCTCGGCGAACGCCTCGTCGGTGACCTCTTCCAGGATCGCGGACATCCTCGTCGCCGGGAGGAGCTCCGCCTCGTCCGAGGAGGAGAACGGCAGCAGCGCTCGGAAGCCCGGATCCGTCTCGTAGCGCTTGCGCGTGCTCCGCCTCTTGAACTCCGTGCACAGGAGGCTCTGGAGCACCTTCATCAGATACGCCTGAGGGCAGGCGGGCGGAGGCCTGTCGGCGAAGACCCGGAGGCTGCGCGCGAAGGTTTCCTGGACGAAGTCCTCCGCGTCCAGCCCGGTGCCGATCAGCTGCGCCTGCGCGTAGCCGCGGAGCATCGCCCGGTGCTTCACCAGCGCGGGCATCCACCGGGAGTCGGGATGGGGAATCTCCGTCATCGGCTTCATTGACGCTTTGCTCGTGAACCGTTCCGCAATGCGCTTGGATATTTCGCCGAGTGTTGTCGGCGCGGATTTTTCCCGGCTCATGGCTGGCGTCGTGCGGTTCGGCTGGAAAAGAGCAGCGACCGCAGTTGCCGCCGTGCGTCGGAGAGCCGTTCTCGCACGGCGTCCTCGGAAATTCCGAGCTCGCGGGCGATGGCCGCCCGGTCGAGCCCGCGGAGGTGACCTTCGTAGACGGCCCGGACCTCCGGCATCAACGAGTCGAGCCCCCGCCCGAAGGACGCGTCGTCGCTCCCCGTCTCGCGAGGGACCAGCAAGCGCCGCAACGCATCGAGCCACCGGCACGCGTAGGCATCGAGCGTGCCTCGATACTGATGACCCATGTGTATCGCCCCTCCTACGAGGGGTGCGCCCCGTGCAACCAATATGCCTGGCGCGCGCTCTCTGTGCGCGGCGGGCCGCAGGGACGAATGTGTCCCGACTCAGCTCCAACCAGGGACGCGAGGGCGCAGCTCCGGGTCGGAGTGAATCGCGCTGGTGCTCACCGCGGTGTTCTGGAACGCGAACTGGCCGGACGCGTGGATGCCCACCACCAGCCCGGTGCGACAGTCGATGATCGGCGACCCGGAGCTGCCGCACAGGGTGCTGCAATCATGGGAGAAGCGGTGGCCCTCCACGCTGGTGATTTCACCGGGCGAGGCGCGTTTCACCGAGAACACGTTCTCGAACAGCGCGTCCACACAGTGGGGGCTCCGCGCGTCGAACAGCGGGTACCCGACGACGATCACCGGGTCCCCCACCCGCATCGCGGGCTCGCGGGCGACGTGCACCTCCACCGGGTCCGGCGCTTCGCGGGCCAGCTCCACCAGCGCCACGTCCTCCGTCGGGTGCCCGTCGATCACGCGCAGGACCGGGACGCCGGCGTCCAGGTGCGGCTGCTCCCGGTTGTCGAACCACGCCACGAAGTGGTCCGATCCCTGCGCGTCCTCGAAGCGCGCCATGTACTCGGCGACGTGGCGGTTGGTGACCAGCACCCGCGGCGAGACGAGGAAGCCGGTGGCGAAGCCGACGCCGCCGATCCACCCGATGAGGGCCACCCCCGGCAAGAGCGCCTCCACCACCGCGCGCTGCGGCGGCGTGAGCTGGAGCGCGGGGCTCGCCGGGAGCCGGCCGCCCAGCAGCCGGAGGGCAGGGCGCGCCAGCCGCAACCCCATCTCCAGCGCCTCCAGCTCCGCCGGGTGCGGCTCGCGCCCGGCGCGGAGCTTCTCCACCGCCCGCTCGGCCAGCACGACGTCCATGCTGGCGGTCGCGCCCGCGCCCAGGCCGGTCAGCGCGCGCGCGGTCGGCCACAGGCTCCGCACCGGCGAACCCTGGAGCGCCCGCTCCACGCGCTGGAGCAACGAGTCATTGCTGGTTCGAGTCATGAGGCCCCTGCGACAGCCAGAACGAGAGGTGCTTCACGGCGTGGAACGAGGCGGCGGCCGGCGCGGAGCGATACCCCTCCGTCTCCAGCGCCCGCAGGTCCTGCGGCGCGCTCGAGATGATCACCACCAGCGACTCCAGGCGGGCGCCGGTGCGGGGGACGTCCCCCGGCCACTCCAGGCGCAACCCCTCCAGCGCCCCGCCCGGCCGCCGCCCCAGGACCTCGACCTCGCCCGGCCCCAGGCCGATCCCCGAAGGCTGGGACCGGTTCAGTAGCGCGACGCGCCCAGCCACGCCCACGTCGAAGACCGACGCGTACAGCCGGACGGCGCTCTCGTTGGACAGGCGCACGTAGATCCGCTCGCCGGCCGACAGGTACGCGCCGGCCCAGGGCAGCGGCCTGGGCGCGCCGCCCATGACGCGACCCCACTCCAGGCCGAAGGCGACGGCGCGCTCGCCCTCCAACTCCCGCATCGCCTGTGCGCGGGCGACAAGCTCCAGGCGCCGGATCGCCTCGTGGGCACCCCAAGCATCCGCGGAGAGCGGGGGCGCCAGCGGATCGCCGCCGCCGTCCAGCACCTCGATCCCGCTCCCGATGGGCCGGATGCGGCCCACGGGAGGCTCGGCGTCGGCGCCGAGGCGGAGGCATGTGGACGCGCGGAGGCACTCCTCCAGCAGGCGCCGCGCGGCCCCGCCCTCCGACCCGGGCTCCAACGACACCGGCCGGCGCGGCGCGGCGGAGCGGAGCGGGAACGCGGGCGCCCCCTCGGGGATGTGGCCGCCGGGCCGGTCCAGCGCCACGCGGCTGCGGTCCCCGACGACGTCCACCACCACCGCGGTGGCCAGCCTCCGCGCCGCGTCCGTCCCCAGCGACTCCAGCGGCATCACCGCGTACTCGTCCCCCTCGCTCACCCCCAGCAGGCGCCCGCCCCTCAGCCAGTGCAGCCCGCGCTCGCGGTAGTACGGCAGCGCGCGCGCCTGCTCGAGCTCCTCCACCTCGAACAGGGCCCGCCGGATCGGCCCTTCGATCTCCGGGCGCTGCTCGGGGAAGCGCGCCATCACCCGCTCGCGAACGCGGCGGCCCAGCACCGCCCAGGAGATCCGCAGCCCCGCCGCCTCGCCCAGCGCGGCCAGGAACGAATCGGTGAGCATCCCGGTCCGCCGGCCGTCGGCCATGGTGTGCTCGTATGCGGGCTGGTCCGGCCCGCACGCCACCAGCCGGACCGCGTGGGGGTTGCTCTCCACGTCCGGCCCTCCCAGCCTCGCCCCGGAGGCCCGCAGCATCGCCAGGTGCCCGGCCACCTTCGCGCTCGGGGGTGCCGCCAGCGCCTTCACGGTGGGCCCGGGGCCCCGGACCATGCGGGACGCGAAGCAGCAATCGAGGACCATGGTCGCGTTCCGCGTCCTCGCCGTCAGCTCGCCCAGGAGCGCTGACAGCTCGGGTGCGGCAATCCCCCGGAACTCGCGCTCCGTGGACGCCTCGAAGTCCACCGGCACCAGGAACTGGACCGGCCCGGGATCCGCCACGTCCGCCGACCACGCCCCGTGCCCCGAGTAGTACACCAGCGCCGCATCGCCGCCCGAGGAGGCTGCGATCAGTCGCCGGTAGGCGGCGAGGATGCCGGCGCGCGTCGCGTCCTCCCCGGCGCAGCGCTCGACCTCGAATCCGCGCTCGGCCAGGGCCGCCGCGACGCGCTCCACGTCGGACGGCACGGCCGTCAGCCCGTAGGTCTGGCTCCCGATGAGCAGCGCACGCCTGGTCATCGCCTGGGACCCTTTGCGAACTTCAGGCCGCGTTTCGTCCCTGCGCGGGGCCGCTGTCGACCCTCCGGCCCGTATCACATCCGCACTTTCAGGGACGAAAGCGTCCGCGCCGGCAGCCCGGGGGACGGATCCGGCCTCGCACCCGTGCCGCCCGGTCACTTCCGACCCATCGAACTTCTTACCGCGTTCTGGCACGGCCGCTGCTTGGGTGCGGTTCGCCTCATACCTTCAGCGAAGAGGAACCGCCCATGCCTGACGCTTCGACGATCGGTGATCAGATGGTCCCCGCCTCCACCCTGCGCGAGATCTACCTGGCGCTTCTTCGACCGGACGACAGCTACGTGAAACGGCTCAAGCGCGTGCAGGCCGCCGCCGCGCAGTACGAGCCCGACCGCCCGGAGAGCTCCACGGTCCTGGAGGGCGAGTTCTCCTCGCTGATCGGCCGGCCGGTGAAGCTGAGCGACATCCAGCTCCAGTGCTTCAAGGAGATCTTCATCAGCGAGCCGGCGTTCGCGCACATCGCGCCGTGGGACGACCTCAGCGCGTCCTGGTGACGCGGGCATCACACGCGAGAGGGCCGACATGTCCGGTTCCATCGACGACACCTACCGGGCGGTGGTGGACGACCTGCCCGCGAGCCTCCGGGCCGCCGCGCTGGACCTGCTGGGTGGCGCGCGCTGGGGGGACTTCTTCCAGCTGGAGCCGTGCCGCGACCTCCCGGTGTTCGCCGCGGTTCCGGAGCTGGACCTGCGCGGCGACCGGCTCGCGGCCTGGCGCCGCGCGCACCACGGCGCCTGCTTCTACGGCGTGCTCGCGGACCTCCTGGCCGACCGGCAATTGGCGCGGTCCTCGGAGCACGACCGGCTGCTCTTCTACCTCCTCGACCATTGGCGGCGCGCGCTGGCGGAGGCGGAGGGCGACGCGCCGCTGGCGGACCGCATCATCTCGAAGGGGATGCGCCTCTGGGCGCTCGGCGTCCGGGCCGAGCAGGCGGCGCTGGCCCGGCGCGCGCTGGGTCTGGCCCGGTACGCGCGGATCGTCCTGTTCAAGCTGGGGTGGGGCGGCATCGCGGCCGAGTGCGCGCTCCGCCGGCTCCCGGACGCGCGCCGCGTGGCCTGCTTCCGCCGGGCGTACCTGCTGCTGATGCTCAGCCTGCAGTGCGTGGACGACGCGATGGACGCCGAGGAGGACGCGGCGCTCCAGGGCGCGAGCGCCCCGGCGGCGCTCGGCCTGCCGCCGAACGCCCTCTTCGCCGCGGGGGCCTGGCTGGCGCGGGCCGTGGCCCGGGAGGCGCGGGCGGGCGGGTTCGCCCACCTGGAGCACTGGAGCGGCACCCGCGCCGAGGAGCTGCAGCGGCTGATGCGGGAACGGATCACGGCCGAGGACAAGCTGGCGGGGCTCGCCGTCTCGTCGGCGCTGGAGGAGACATGTCGATCCATGGCGGCGCGCTTCCGCGCATGCGGGAGCGGAGGCAGCGGGGCTATCACCTCCTCCGGGAGATCGGCGTCGGACCTTCCGCGGAGGATCTCCTCCTCCTCGACTACTCCGTCGTTTGTCCCCTGAGCGACGGCGCCGCCCCGCCGAGCTGGGTGCCGTTCCCCTCCGTGGGGCCGGAGCGGCTGTACGTGTCCCCCTCCGCGGACGAGCGCGCGCGGCCCAGCCGCTTCGTCCAGCCGCTCGTCTGCCGGAAGCGCCGCCGGATCGGCGTGGACGGCCGGGTGCTCACCGGCGAGCGTTACACGGAGTCCCTCCCGCCGGCGCCGCGGCACGCTTTCTCGGTACACGCCGATCTCCCGGAGCTCGGCCGCCCGCGCGTGGCGCTCGCGATGGAGTCGGTGCTGGCGGCCATCGGGCTGACGCCGGAAGCTCGGGAGCTCCTCCCGGTTGGCCGGGCGCTGCGGGTGGCCGTGATCGACGCCGACTTCGGCGGGTGGAGCGCGCTGGGCGAAGCCGTGGACCGCGCGACCCTGGAGTTGGTCCCGCTCGGCGAGCGGCTCCAGTTCCCGCGCGCCGCCGAGCGGCCCGCGCCGGTGCAGCGCGCGGTGGGCCACGGGGTGGCGATGGCGGGCGTGGTGCGGGCGATGGCGCCCGGCGCGCGGCTCGGGCTGTTCGAGGTCCCGCTCACCCAGTCCTCGTACGTCTACCCGACGGACCTGGCGGCAGCGATCGCCCGCGCGGTGGGCGCCTGGAACGCTGACGTCGTCCTGGTGGCGCTCGCGCACGGGTACTGGGGAATGCCGGCGCACCTCCGCGCCGTCCTCCGCGGCGCCGCGCGACACGGCCGCGGCGGGCGCGGCGCGGCGGTGGTCTGCTGCAGCGGCCGGCTCGACCAGAATCGCGACGTCCACGGCGACAGCGCGGCGCTCGCGGGTGACGACTTCACCAGCCAGCCGGAGGTCATCCCGGTCTCCGCCTGCGCGCTGGACGGGCGGTGGTACCGCTTCCACCAGTACCCCTTGAGCCGCCTGGGCCCGGCCATCGAGCTGTGCGCCCCCGGAGACCTGGTCTCGGTGCCCGGCGCGGGGACCGCGGACGACTCCAGCCTCGCCGCCGCGCTGGTGGCGGGCACGGCGGCGCTGGCGCTGGAGGCCAACCCGCGCCTCGGGCTGGCGGAGCTGCGCCACGTGCTGCGCGCCACCGCGGACGCGGGGGAGGTGGACGGCGCGCCGCCGGGCACCGGCCTCGAGGCGGGCCGGCTGAACGAGTGGGATCGGACGGGGCACAACTTCAAGATCGGCTACGGGAGGGTGCACGTCCTCCGGGCGTGCCTGGCCGCCGCGGACCCCATCGCGCTCGCGCTCCTCTCCGCGCGCCACGCGCCGGGAGCCGACCCGGCGGCCGAGGCGATGGCCGCGTCCTGGGAGCGCCATCTCCGCGCGCTCCCGGCGGCCCGTCGCTACCTCGAGGTCCGGGGCCGCCTGGTCGCGGCGGCCATCGGCGACCTGGACCTGCGCGACGCGCTGCTCTGGTTGGCGCGGCACGCGCTCGCCCTCCGCCGGGAGGGGGCGCCGGCCTGGCGGGACGACGGGATGGATCACGGCGTGCTCGCCGACCGGCTCCAGCACGCGCTGGAGCTGCTGCGCTCCTCGGCGGCGGGCAGGCGCTCGCCCGCCATCCGGCGCTGGGCCGGCGGCCTCCTCACCGCGCTGGGCGGCGCGCCAGCCGGAGACGTCGCGGGCTTCGCCGCGGCGGCCCTCGACTTTCCGTCCGGACCTGAGGCATGACCCGGATCGTCGCGAGATGAGCGTCAAGCCCACTCCTCCGGTTTTCCGGCGTCCGGTCCTGCTGGGCCTGGGGGCGGCCGCGGCGCTCGCGCTCACGGCCGCGGCGGCGGCCGGCGCCTGGTCCACCCGGGGGATTCCATTTCCCTCGCTGGTCGTCGACCCCTACGGCCACTTCTCCATGGTGACGCTGCCGTCCTGGGAGGCGCTCCAGGGCGAGGCGCGGCCCTCCTCTTCCTACCGGGTGGTGGAGGTCGACGGGCGGCGGCTCGAGGCGCGCAGCCCCGCCGGCGTGGGCGACGCGCTGGCCCAGCGCCTGGAGGCGCTTCCGCCGGGGCACCAGGACGTCGTCCTTGGGTTCGAGCGGCCCGGGGCGGCCGCGCTCGTGGTCCGCGCGCCCCTCCGGATCCTCGGCACCGACGAGCTGATCTTCCTCTTCGCGATCTACGCCCTGGTGGCCTGGATGGTGCTCTGGTCCGGGGGGGTGGTGTTCGTCCTCTGCGAGCGGCCCGCCGCCCGGCGCGCCTACCTCTTCTGGTCGGCCACCAGCTTCGTCTTCATGACGGTCTTCTCCGACTACCACTTCCGCCGCTGGCTGGCCCCGCTGTTCTCGGTCTCCACGGTGGCCCTCCCGCTCTCGGCCCTCTGGCTGGCCTATGCGTTTCCGGAGCCGCCCCGGGCCGGGCGCGGGCCGATCCGGGCCGCGCTGCTCGCCTCCTGCACTGCCTGCGCCGCGGCGGCGGCCTGGCTGGTCTCCTCGTACTTCGCCGGCGGGGACCCGCTCGCCGTCCGGCGCGCGGTGGATGCGGTGATCGTCCCCAGCCTCGCCGTCCTGGGGCTGTCCGTCATCGTCCGGATGCAGCGGAGCACGGGGCGCAGCCGCGCGGAGCTGACGACCGCCGTCTGGGGGCTGGTGGTCACGCCGCTGCTGATCGCGCTCATCAACCTGGTCCGGATCTCGGCGGAGATCGACGTCCTGTCCCTGGCGCTGCCGTTCATCGTCCTGCTCTTCCCGCTCGCCATCGGCTACGCGCTGATCCGCCACAACATCCTGGCCACCAGCTCCGTGCTCACGCCCCGCATGCTGATGGTGCCGCTGGCGCTCCTGGGCCTCATCGCGGCGGTGCTGGCAGGGTACGCCGCGGACTGGGCGATGGCGCAACCGGGCGGGCCCCGGGCGATGGCGGTCGTTGCTGGGATCGCCTGCTTCGCCTTCGCGTTCGCCATCGGCCGCCGCGCCGTCCTCCGGCTCTTCTTCCCCGCCACGCTCCACTTCCGCCCCAGCATCGAACGGCTGACGGACCAGCTGGCCACCTTGCGCGGCCCGGCCGGCATCAAGCAGGCGGTGAACGGCGTGGTGGAGCAGTGGCTGCCGACCATGGGGGTGCAGATCCTCGCGCCCTCGGCGCTCCCGAAGGTGGCCCACCTCCCGTCGGATGGGGAGGAGCGGCTCTCACGCGGGGAGCGGGTGTGGACGTTCGAGGCGCCCTGGGCCCGCCACCTGCTCATCCCCATGCGGTCGCTGGGCGAGCTGCACGGCGTGCTCTGCGTGGCCCCCAAGCGCGGCGCCGCGCTGTACACGCAGGAGGACCTGAACCTGCTGGAGACGATGGCCGGGCTGGGCGCGCTCGCCCTCCACCACGCGCGGACCCTGGAGGAGCTGGAGCGGCTGCGGAGCTTCGAGGTGGAGGTGCTGCGCGGCGAGAAGCAGCAGGCGCTGGGCGCGCTGAGCGCGGAGATCTGCCACGAGATGGTGTACCCGCTGAACTACCTCCGGGACCTGCTCAAGGAGGCGGCGCGGGCGGCGCCGATCACCCCCGAGGACATCGTCATCGGCCGGGAGGAGATCGGCCGCCTGGAGCGGATGATCTCCTCGCTGCGGATGCTGGACCCGCCGGAGCCACACCTCGAGCCGATCGCCGCGACGTTCCCGGTGGAGCGCGCTCTCCACCTCCTGAGAGATCCCATCCGCCACAAGCGGATCGCCGTGTCCGTGGAGCTGCCCGCCGATCTCAAGCTCGACGCTCAGCCGGACCTGGCAGTGCAGCTGTTCTCGAACCTGCTGCGCAACGCGGTGCAGGCGGTGGAGGAGGGGGGGGCGGTGGGTGTCTACACCTTCGCGCAGGGCCAGGACCGGATCATCGAGGTCTGGGACACCGGCGCCGGCATCCCCGAGTCCGTGCGCAACGCGCTGTTCACCCGACGGGTCACCACCAAAGAGGGCGGCCAGGGCATCGGTCTGGCGGTGGCCTACCGCATCGCCCGCAACTTCCGGTGGGAGCTCTCGTTCGGGCGCGAAGCGGAGCGCACCTACTTCCGGGTGGTCATTCCGGGCAACGCCGCTCCAGCCATGCACGAGGATCCATGAAAGTCCTGATCGTCGACGACGAGAAGACGGGGCTCCGGACCCTGGCCAGGGTGCTGGAGCACCTGGGAGGGATGGAGCTGTTTTTGGCCCAGAGCCTGTCGGACGCGCTCCAGATCCTGGAGGCGGAGATCGTGGACGTCGCCTTCGTCGACCTCCAGCTCTCCGCGGACATCCGCAACCGCGACGGCCTCAAGCTGGTGCAGGAGATCCGCGCCCGGCACAAGGCCATCCCCATCGTGGTCAGCGGCCACGCCCAGATGATGGAGATCCGCGAGGCCATGCGGTACGGCGCGCGCGACTACATCTTCAAGAGCGAGCTGGACGACGACATGATCGCCGGGCTCATGGGCGAGCTGGGGCGGCGGATCGAGCTCGAGCGGGAGGTGCTGGACCTCCGGGCGCGGTCGCTCCCCGAATCGCCCACCATGGGGTTGATCGGCGATTCGCCGGCCATGACCCGCCTGAGGGCGATGATCCAGAAGGTCGCCCTCTCCCCCAATACCGACGCGGTGTTGATCTCCGGGCCCACGGGCTCCGGGAAGGAGCTGGTGGCGCGCGCGGTCCACGCGCTGGGCAAGTACTCGCGCGATTCGCTCTACCCCATCAACTGCAGCGCCGTGCCGGAGGACCTGTTCGAGGCGGAGCTGTTCGGCCACGCGCGCGGCGCCTTCACCCACGCCCAGGAGCGGGAGGGGGCGCTGAGGACCGTCCGGCGCGGGACCCTGTTCCTGGACGAGATCGCCGAGATGCCGCCCAGGCTCCAGTCCAAGCTCCTCCGGGCGCTGGAGAACCGCACCTTCCGGCGCCTCGGCTCCGACGAGGAGATCCGGTTCGAGGGGAGGGTGATCGCCGCCACCCACGCCGACCTCCGGCAGCGCGTGGCCAAGGGGACCTTCCGCGAGGACCTCTGGTACCGGCTCAACCAGATCACGCTCAAGGTGCCGGCGCTGGAGGAGCGGCGGGAGGACATCCCCGCGCTGCTGGAGCACTTCCTGCGGAAGGACGAGCGCAACATCCAACTCTCCGCGGAGGCCGTCCAACTCCTCTGCCGTCGGCCCTGGCCGGGCAACGTGCGCGAGCTGCGCAACACGCTCGCCTCGCTGGCCCTGGACGGGGGGGTGATCACTCCCCAGGTCCTGGAGGCGCGCTGGATGGAGGCCGGGCAGGAGATGGCGCCGGTCCAGCCGCCGCCCCCTGTCGAGCCGGTCCGCCCCGCGCCGGACGCCGGCGAGCGCCCGGTGAGCCCCGTGGCCCGGGCCGCCCAGATGGTGCTGGACCTGGCATTGCCCGTCGCCCCCGGCGAGCCGCTGCCCAGCCGGTTGCTGCTGATGGAGAACGCGCTCTTCGCGGAGGCGCTGTCGCGCACGGGCGGCCACCACGCCCGCGCCGCGGAGCTGCTGGGCGTCCATCGCAAGGTGGTCAACCGGTGGGTGGGGAAGAGCCGCGGACCCTAGG
>Ga0268264_10003747_pt1 | contig 13050 bp, 7 predicted proteins | sample KBSSwiS32_FD_190357 | JGI IMG/M metagenome (GOLD analysis project Ga0268264, IMG submission 190357) | Switchgrass rhizosphere microbial communities from Kellogg Biological Station, Michigan, USA - KBS Switchgrass S3-2 (SPAdes) (version 2) | ecosystem: Host-associated > Plants > Roots >...
CGGTGCCACCGAATCGCTTATCAACGAGACTTTCTCGGGCGATTTTGTACGGCAGGCGAATTCCAGCATTTGCGGATGAACATGGATACCGTCGGCGATCATGTCGAAAGTCACCTCTTTATTCGCGAGGCCCCATCCAGCCACGCCAACCTCGCGGTGATGCAACCCTGTCATCGCGTTAAAGAAATGCGTCATATGGCGTGCGCCGGCGGCAAAGGCATCGTTCAGGGTTTCGGTATCCGCCCGCGTATGACCGATAGATACGATCCAGTCTCGTCGGCACAGCTCCCGAATTAGGTCGATGCTGCCTTCGACCTCGGGCGCCAATGTTGTCATGTGAACGCCTTTTTTCAACGTCGGCAGCGACATAACCCCATTTTGTGTAATTTCGCGAGGCTTCGTGGTTCCGGCGTCTTCTGAAACCACTAAATCAGACGAACTATCACGAAATTTCCTAAAGTACTGCGGCCGCAGCGCTCCGCACATCTTTTCGCTAGCAAAGACTCCCTCGTAGTGCACGCCCAAAGCCTGCGCTACTGGCTTGTCAGACTGGATCGCCATCAGCTTGTCTATCGCCGCGACCACACGGACGTAATTCTCATCCGAATCCGGCACGAGAGTGGGTAACCATGCCGTCACGCCATTTTTCGCCAAGTACGCCCCGATCTCCAGCAGCCCACCTGTATCTGCGACATTCACATCAACACCTACAGCACCGTGATTGTGAACATCAATAAATCCAGGAAGAAGGCGCAACCCTGTCGCATCGATCGTCGTCGCACCCGCAATGTTCTTATCCTCAGTAAATGTCTCAACAAACCTGCCGTTGACGATCAGCAGCGAAACGGGACTAGAATCGTCACTCGCTCCCACAAGCCTGGCATTCTTAAGCAGCACCGAATCCATATCAAAATTGTTCCACAATTACCGCAGAAATAAAAAAGCCCGTGTTCCCATAAAAGAACACGGGCCGATGGAAAAACAGCTAACAAATCAGAAACTGAACTTAGCAGCGAACTGCATCGTTCTTGGGTCGCGAACGCCTCCGATGCCGCCGAATCCGGCGATACCCGGAGCAACAGTAACGTTTAGACTCGAGAATGTCCTGAAGTTTGTTGTGTTGAGGATGTTGTAAACTTCACCCCGTAGCTGAAGGCGCATCGTTTCACCCAATCGAATATTCTTTGCCGCGGTGAAGTCGATGCGGAACGTTCTCGGACCAAACACGACGCCTCGAGGAGACGTTCCCACGGTGTTCTGCAGACCAGTAGCTGCTGTAGACGGATTAGTTTGGAAACAAGCAGTATTAAACCACTGAACATCAGTATGCGGTGCATTTACGTTAGGATCACACAGCAAATTTGGCCGAGCCGTCGGATTCGCGTTTATCAAACCCAACCCGGCATAGTCAAGGTTCGAGGTGGTGACAGTAAAGGGCAATCCAGTTTGGTATGTGCCAATTCCAGAAAACTGAATTCCTCCTAAAACTTTACCCGCAAATCCTCGTTGCTTGTCGAACCAAGGAAGTTCATATACGTAGTTGACAACAACTACGTGGCGACGATCCAAGGTCGCCCTCGATTTTTCGAGGGTCGTGTCGTAACTGTTTTGGGGCGCAGTAGATCGATCGGTCTGATTATCAGTTAGATTCTTCGACCAGGTATATGCCACATTCAATTGCGAAGCTCCGGAAAACCGATGCTGAGCATAGAACTGTAGGCTGTGATAATTTGAATTGTATCTAGGCTCAACCATCACGATCGAACGATATCCTTTGTACGGTCGGATCTGGTCGAGAATCAAAATATCGGCGAAACCTGTACCAGCCTGCACATTTGGATTACCATTTGTTGTACTCGACGTATTTCTAAAAGCATAGCCAGACGGTTGACACGTGACGAGCGTCGGAGCCGGTGTCTGCGCATAATACGAAGTCCCAGGTGCACAAGTCGACCTTGCCGCAACTCCGGGAGCGACCTCATCAAGCTCAGTAATGCCAATCAGATGTGTTCCTTTCGAACCAAAGTACCCGATACTAACAACCGTATCCTTGTTTAACTGATGCTGCAGTTCAAGCGACCAGTGCTGCATATACGGCGTGTTCCAATCGGACTGAACCGCACGAAGACTCTGAACTCCAGCACTTAGAGGGACGCCCGAAGAGGCGGCCGGGTTATCAAGCCTCAGATTTCCCGAGGCGCTGGCGGTTTGCTGATAAGGGGGATTTGTACCGATGTTCTGTTCAAAGGTGCCATTAAGAACCTGTTCGTGATAAATGCCGTACCCTGTTCGAATCGACGTTCTGCCTTTTCCAAACGGATCCCATGCTAAACCCACTCTTGGTGCAAAGTCCTTCTTCGATACGTCAATAATAAACTTGCCCCAAGGCGACGGCGTTGGCGTACAATTAAAAGCTGCCGGGCCCGTTATGACATTTTGCGTGTTCACGATTACTCCGTTACACCAGTTTCCCGTCGCCACACCCGCAACACCGCTTATACGATTTCCTGCGCCGGTGACCTGCGGAGCATTTGCAGGATTGTAAAGGGACGGAACAAAGTTAGAAAGACGGCCATTGCGGTCCCAGGGCGATCCGAAGAACGAATAACGAACGCCGTAGTATAACGTCAGATTCCGTCGAAATTTCCATTCATCTTGCGCATACCCCTCAAACGCTTTTTGCCTGAGGTCAGCCGTGTAGTCGAAGCTCGCTTGACTGAACTGCGATACATTTCCGACAAGGAAATTAGCCCATTTTTGTAGGTTTAAGTTCGTCGCATTATTTGTGACACCAGATGCCAGAGTCGACGGAATTGATTCAATTCTTCCTTCGTTTACTCCCGCGAGCGCATTTTCGTTCTTGCGATACTTCGAATAAACAGCGCCGAATTTTGTTATGTGATTACCTACGATCCAAGTAAGACTTCCTGTAAAATTGTGTTTATAGGAAAAATTGTCGTAGGGCCCGAAGCCGGTGAGATTTTGAAAACCGTTTATGAGGGCCGTTCCCGAAGTCGGCGCGATACTTGGATTGCGGTCACGTTGATTAATAAAAGGAAGTGCAATCGGTGCCACAAAGTTCGAGAGCGATAGTGTCCCGATGTTTTCACTCAAAATCGCACCATAACCGTAATTATATCGTCCTTCGATAATCACATGTGGGCTCGCTGCGTAGGTCATTTGCAGGGTGTGTGTTCGGCCTGGCGAATTCGTCGACGTGGTGGCCACACCCGGCAACCCCGATCCACTTGAAAAAAGTGAATTCCCGTCAATTGTCGGAATTTCGTCGCGTTCATAGCGGTAATATCCAGACACCTTGTCCGTAAAACTATGGTCTATTTTTATTATCTCCTGCTGGAAATCAGATACGTTTGCGAGGGATGTTGTCAAAGCGTAAGGACTCACCGCCGAGTTATTCGGTAAAGGCAGTTTGTTGTATATATTGTTTATGTACGCCAGTGCTGCCGGGCTGTACATTGACGCGGGAAGCGGTGAATTAGCCGCCAAACGGCCAGGATTGCCGGCGGTGCAATTCTCGGTAACAACGTTATTCCTATTCACGCATACATCGATGGGAAAAACTCCGTTCCTCAAATTCGCATCCGGAACACTTACCGTACCAGCTGCACTAAACCGTCGATCCTTACGAAACTCTTCCGAGAAAAAGAAGAACGTTCTGCTCCACCTTCCAAAGTAGCTGTCGCTGGGATCACGTTCACCGAACTTCAAGAAATAAATCGGTCCGGAAAAAGTCCAGCCATAATCGTTGTAGTGAAACGGCGCCCGTTTAGCTTTGCCGTTTGTGTCACGACCGAAAGGAGGATTGGTCGTACGATTGAACAGGAAGTTATTGGCATTAAAGACTTCGTTCCTTACAAATTCATAGGCTGAGCCATGAAAACGCCGTTCGCCGGATCGAGTAACAACGTTGACCTGGCCGCCTCCGCTTCGTCCCGATTCAGCCGGGTAGAGCGAACGAAGAACCTTGAATTCACCGATCGAATCGACACTTGGGTATGCCTGTATCGTAATATTCGATCCGCGGTCAGTAACATCAGCCCCATCGACCGTAAAGGTGTTCTGGCTGCTGCGAGCTCCGTTGACGGCGATATTGATCGTGTTCGCCTGTCCTTCCGGATTGGTCGTGCCGGTGTAGACTTGATCCGACAGGTCGTTCGAGACGCCCGGGGCGATCGCGACAAGCTGGACCCAATTTCGATTGTTAAGCGAAAGTTCACGGACCTGATCTCCATTAATTGTCGTTCCTGCGGTAGGGGTGCTCAACTCGACCGAAACGGGATCCGCGGTAACCGTAACTGATTCGTTAATTTTCCCGGCCTCTAAGGAGACATCCACCGCGCGCCGCTGGCCGACATCTACTTTCACGTCCGTATTGATAGATTTCTTGAAATTAGCTGATTCGACCGTCACAGTATAAGAGCCCGGAGGCAGATTGGGAGCTGAAAATGTTCCATCATCATTCGAACTTACAGTCCGGACAACCGCATTGCCTCGAGTCGGGTCGGTAATCGTCACCGTTGCACCGGCGACGACGGCACCCGTTGAATCCTTAACACTTCCAACGATTGAGCCGGTAATTTCCTGTGCAGCAACGAGCCCGCTGAGGAACAAACAGAGGGCGGCTGCCGTGAAAAATAAAAACCAAGTCTTTTTGCTCATACTTGTCCTTCCTCTTACAAATTTTCTACGAGACTAATATTGCCAAGCCATAAGAATTATTTACGTTTTCGGAAATTTATCCAGATTTTCGTTATCGTTCATTAAACACAAAATCTACGCAATTTCAGTGAAACGCCTGATAATAAAAAGCTTGTTACAAAAATGTGAATGCTGAAATGTTTATAACTCTAAAAGTATCTACTTGTAAAGCAAGAATGGGGCCCTTCTTTTAATAAATTCATCTATTTTTGGTTTTACCAATTTCTCGATGTCTTCCGGCGAATCGCCGCGCGTTACAAGTGTAAGAACTTCCTGGTTTACCAACAGCCTGGCGTACTTATCCGCCTGCCAGTCGTTAGGATACAGTTTGCGTAAACCGGCCGCGATCTCGATCCCGGTCCGAACTGCATTGAATGCGTTTCTGTCGGTAACAATGATATTGATCCCGCCGCAATCTTGGTCCTTAAAGGTCGAGGCATTGGGTTTATAACGAATAGGCACGAAGCGCACGCCTGGCAGATTGCGCCCGTTAAGGTACCTGGCAAGTTTTTGTCCCTCGATATATGGCGCACCAACAACCTCGAACGGGGTATCAGTTCCACGGCCAACACTGACGTTCGTGGTTTCGAGCAAACCTATCCCGGGATAAAGCGTCGCCTCGGTAAGCGAGCGCATATTTGGGCTTGGGTTGATCCAAGTCTGGCCCGTTTCATCGAACCACATGGAACGGCTCCATCCCTCCATCTTGACAATGCGAACGTCCGCACCGATCTTCCGCTCCGTATTCATCATTTGGCCGAGTTCCCCGATCGTGAGAGCGTAACGGACGGGAGTCGTATGTGCGGCGATGAACGAAAGCTTATCTTCATCCGCAAGTGCTCCTTCCGTGGTGATGCCATTGATGGGATTTGGTCGGTCAAGAATGAAAACAGGTTTGCCGGCCCTCGCGGCCTCTTCCATCACATTCCTCAACGTTGCCGTATATGTATAGAACCGCGTCCCGATATCCTGGATGTCATAGACGATGGCGTCGAGATCTTTCAACTGCTCCGGTTTCGGGCGTCGCGTTTCGCCATAGAGCGAATAGATAGGGAGTCCGGTTTTTTCATCCTTCGAATCACTCACCTTTTCATCCGCCTCGCCGCGGATGCCATGTTCGGGGGAGAAAAGGGCCACAAGTTTTACGTTCGGAGCGGTTTTTAGAATGTCTATTGTCGCCGTTCCGTTCAGGTCGCGGCCGGTTTGATTTGTTACCAGGCCTATTTTGAGACCATCGAGCTGTTTGAATTTGTCACGTTCGAGAACGTCGATGCCATTGAGTACCGTTGGGCCCTCCCTTACGGTCGGGCTACTGACACCGTCGGAACGCGGGCTCACAGCCCGCAACACACCGCTCTGCGCCGTCGCAGGCGAGGGAGCCTGCGTTCCGGCCGATCGTCGCACTGCGGCTTCGGCCTGTTCTTTGAACTTGGGGATCTGGGCGGCAACTTGGGAATAATAAATGTCTTCCGCAAGGCGAAACGCCTCGATCGGCGTGTCCTCTATGGCAGAGGCTACTACTGTAGCGACCTTTGCACGAAGCGGCGTCACATCGCCTTTGCCATCAGGGTGAACCCGATTCGAAAGAAAGATGACAAACGTCTGCGAAACGCGGTCGATCCAGATGCTTGTTCCGGTAAATCCCGTGTGGCCGAACGATCCCAATGGAAACAACTCGCCCCGGTTCGACGAGAATGCCGTATTGATATCCCAGCCCAACCCTCGAGTCTCACCTGTCTCGCTAACAACGATCGGCGCTGTCATCCGTGCGATCGTTTGGGCAGAGAGGATACGAGAAGGGGGGGCAGAAACACGACCGGTAGGGAGTGTGCCTGACGGCCCTTCGCTACGCGGAGCACCCTCGCTACTGCTCGGGTTTCCGCCTGGCACGACGCCGCCGTTCAAGAGCATCTGACAGAAACGAGCAAGATCGTCGGCGGTCGAGAAAAGCCCCGCATGACCGGCAACGCCGCCCATGCGGAATGCCGTGGGGTCATGTACCAGTCCGCGAAGAATCTGTTGGCCCGCTTTTTCGTCCCCTTCAAACGTCGAGCCTAGATAGCTATTCTGTCCCTTGATGTTTTCAGTTGGAGCGACCTTATCTTCTCCCGTTACAAGGCGACCACAGGATTCCCCGAAACAGAAGTGCAAGAATCGCGTGTTGGTAAGTGAAAGCGGCTTGGCTACGCTTTCTGCAAAGAAAGAATCCACCTGTTTATTGGTAATCCGATTCAGTACCTCGGCTAAGGTAATGTAGTTAATATCCGAATAAACAAATTTCGTCCCCGGCGGTGTTCGCAACTTTTCTTTTTTGAGCGCGGCGAGCATTCCGTCGTGGCCGGTCCATTTTTCTTTTAGGTCGAAATCGGGAGCGAAGCCGGATGTGTGCGTGAGAAGCTGCTGAATGGTGGCGCGTTTGACCTGTTCGTCGTCAATGTCGGGGATGAATTTGCCGATCGTGTCGCTCAACCGAAGCTTGCCTTGCTCGACAAGGATCATTATCGAGGTTGTGGTCGCAACGACCTTTGTGAGCGAAGCAAGGTCGAAGATCGTATCGACCGTCATCGGCTCGACGGTCGGAACGAGCGACCTGTTGCCGTATGCCTTGCGAAAAACGATCTTGCCTTTGTGCCCGACGACGACTACCGCACCGGGTAGCTTTTTGTCTTTGATATCTGCTTCGACGAGCGCGTCGATCTGGTTGAGCTTCGCCGCGTTCATCCCGACCGTCTGCGGTTGGGAAATGGGCAATCCCTGGGCGTGAGCGATCGCGGCAAATATCACCGCCGAGACGCAGAGACGCAGAGATAAATAGAAAGGAAATTTGGATGTGATCATGAAAACGATGATTTTCGCGGATCCACTATTTATTCGGATAAGATTCCCTTTTGTGTCTCCGCGTCTCGGCGGTAAGATTACCGCTTGGCTGCCTTTATCTCTTTTTCGCGTTCGACGTAGCTTTCTTTACAGAGAGCCGTAAATTCACGGCCGATCGGCGAATAGTAACCGCCGCGAAGTCTTGCCAACCCAAGTTCCCATTGGATCTCGGCCCCTTCGATCATCCATGAGATGAGGCGTCCTTCGCGAATCTCGCTCGCGACCGTTTTTGCACCGGCGATCCCGACGCCCATATTGTTCTCGACCATTTGATTAATTGCCTCCTGCCGTGAAAGCTCCATGGTCACGTTTGGCCGAACGTTTGCCGCTGCAACGAAATCATCGATCATCCGGCGCGTATTGCCGCCGCGTTCCCCGAGGATCAGCTTCTCGCCGGCAAGCGTTGCCGCACTGACAAATTTTTCCTTCGCCAGTGGGTGTTTGGGATGTGCGATCGCGACTATTTCATCGCTAAACAGCAAATCGGTCGTGACATTCAAATTATCCACTGGCAGCGAAACAAAGGCCGAGTCTATCTCACCATGCATCAGCTTTTCGACCAGAGTCTGGCTCGTACCCGAACTTACAGTTAGTTCCGCATTCGGATATTTTTCCCTCAGGCTTTGCATGATCTTCGGCAACTGATGCGTCGTGAACATCGACGACGACGAACCGATCCGCAGTCGGCCGAATTCCGCACCGGCAACCTCGGCGATCTCTGCAATAGCGGAATCGTGCTCGCGTAATATTTTTCGCGCGCGTTCGAGAAGGAATTCGCCGGCCTGGGTCAATATCACGCGCCTGGGTGTTCGCGTAAATAGCGGAATGCCAACCTCATCTTCGAGCTGTCGGATCTGCATCGAGATTGCCGCCTGTGTAATGTTCACGCGTCGCGCGCCGGCCGTAAACGTCTTGGCTTCGGATATCGCCAAAAAGGCTTTTAGCTGTCTTATTTCCATATAACTCTATGTGATCGGAAAGTACGAGAAGGCTTATGCATATCAAGTATGCTTATTGACTACATAAAATCGGTTAAATTTGATTATATGTCAAGCATATTTGACAATGTAAATGAAATTTCTTGCAGTCGACGTAAAAAGGATGCTGAATGGCTCCCAAAAAAATGGCCGCAAACGTCGAAGCCCACTATTGTTTTTGGGCATAGACGGCGGCGGCACTAAAACGAATGCGGCCCTGATGAATGCGGCAGAAGAAGTGATAGCCGAGGGTGCCTCGGGCCCATCCAACCCTCTCCGTGTGGGCGTTGAAACGGCGGTTTCAAACATCTCCAAAGCGATCGAATCAGCATGCGATGAGGGTGGCTTGTCGCGTGGTGATATCGTCGCGGCAACACTCGGGCTGGCCGGTGTAAGGCGCCAGGACATTAAAGAGCGCGTACGGGAGAGTTTTGTAAAGCGTCTCGGGATCCGCAAAGCAACTGTAATGACCGACGCGGAGATCGCACTGTTTGGGACGACATTCGGCAGACCCGGACTGGTCGTGATCGCGGGCACCGGTTCTATATGCCTTGGGAAAAACGAAAAAGGTAAACTTGCGATATCCGGCGGTTGGGGCCCCCTTGCGGGTGATGAAGGAGGAGGCGTCGGTATCGCGCAAGCCGCCCTGCATCGCGTTGCAAAAGCGTCGGACGGCCGTGGTATTCCAACTGCGTTAAGCAAGCAAGCTTCGGAATACTTTCGAGCCTCGGGTCCTGAGAATTTGATCGTTGCGATCTACTCGCCGCAGGTTGATAACACACGTATTGCGGGGTTTGCTCGCCTGGTCGTCGAGACGGCATTGAAAGGCGATAAGATCGCAGTGGAAATTTTGCATGACGCGGGCCGCGAGCTAGGCCTTGCAGCGTGCGCCGTGCTAAAACAATTGAAACTCGAACGCCAAAAAGTCCCGATAGGCTGTGTCGGGGGAATCTTTCACGCCGGCAAACTCTTGACTAAGCCGATGCTCGAAACAATTCATAAAGCCGCTCCGAATGCCTACCTGACCGAACCGCTTATGAAGCCTTCGCATGCGGCTGCGTTGATGGCTCTAAGAAATGGGGGCAAGAGATAGTTGGCCGATGCTTCCTGTAACCGAACAAGAAAACCCTGCGACCGCTGATATTGATAAGGTTTCGATCCTTGAGGCGTTGAAGTTGATCAACGCCGAGGACAAGACCGTTGCACTGGCCGTCGAAAAGGTCTTGCCGGAAATTGGGACCGCGGTCGAAAGAATAGTAGATCGGCTGCAAAATGGCGGACGGCTTTTTTATGTTGGTACGGGCACGAGCGGTAGGCTCGGCGTTTTGGACGCATCGGAAATTCCCCCGACGTTTGGCGTTTCGTACGATCTGGTTCAGGGCGTGATCGCAGGCGGATTCGATGCGCTTTACAAAGCAAGCGAATCGAGTGAAGACGACACCAACGCGGGTGCGGAAGATCTGAAAAAGAGAGGCGTGACGCCACAGGACGCGGTGGTGGGCATCGCAGCATCCGGCCGTACGCCGTACACGATCGGAGCGGTTGAGTACGCAAGAAGCATTGGTTGCTTTACGGCCTGTATAACCTGCAATCCGGATTCGGCGATCACCAAAGCGGCCGAGCTTTCGATCGTGCCGGTTGTCGGTCCGGAAGCCATTACCGGCTCGACCCGAATGAAAGCGGGTACTGCGCAGAAAATGGTCCTCAATATGATCTCTACCGCGTCGATGATCCGGCTTGGGTTCGTGAAGGGAAACCGGATGACGAACATGAAGTCGTCCAACATTAAACTAAAGGACCGAAGCGTGCGTATCCTGATGACGGAAACGGGATCGAATGAGCAGGCAGCCGTGCAGCTTCTAAACGATGCCGACGGCGACCTTCGTGTCGCTCTTGTTATGGGTGAAGGGAATGTGGGGCGTGATGCCGCGAAACAGGCTCTGTCTGATACCAACTTTGTCGTTAAGGATGCGATCCGAAAACTGGGATAAAAAATGAAGATCTTATATTTCGTGTTTCTGATTCTGCTTGGCACATGCAGCAATGATAATTCCAACGGCAAGCCCGCATCCGGAAATAATCCGCCCGACGACCGGATCATGGCTGAAATCGCACCAACTTCCCGAGGTGGTCAGTTCGATATCGAGGTTTTCGTTTATCTTGATATTAGTGAGATCGTTGACGGTCATGAGATCAGGGGATTCGGCAAGAAGCCGCTTACCGTAAAGGACGCCTCGATCGACAAAAACCCGATGCGGACCGTTGAAAGACCCACGAACATAACTAGTTACGTGGCGACCGTCGATCGGATCGATCAGGAGTTCAAGATCACTTTTGAAATGAACGGACAGAAATATGCCGCGACGTTCGCTCTCACGCCGGACGATCTGGGTAAGAGAAAAACGGTTGGCGTAAAACGAGTCGCCGAGAAGTCTGAGAAATGAGTGAAAACGGACCGATCTTTCTTTTCGACGTCGATAACACCCTGCTCGATAATGATCGCGTAACGGCGGACCTACGCCGGTTTTTGGAGCGAGAGGTTGGCAAAGAGCGGAGCGATTGTTACTGGAAGATATTTGAGAAATTGCGGACGGAATTGGGCTATGCCGATTATCTCGGTGCATTGCAGCGTTATCGGGCAGAATACCCTTACGATTCGCATCTGCTGACGGTTTCGACATATCTTATTAATTACCCGTTTGCCAATCGACTTTTTCCAAATTCGCTCGACGTGCTTGAGCAATGCCGGCAATGGGGACAAGTTGTTATCTTGACGGATGGCGATGTTGTTTTCCAGCCGAGGAAGATCGAACGCTCTGGTCTGTTCGAAGCGGTTGATGGAAACATTTTGATCTACGTTCATAAGGAGCAGGAACTTGCCGACCTCGAACGCCGCTACCCGGCGGACCATTATTTTTTGTTCGATGACAAGCTGCGGATACTGGCCGCGATCAAAGAACAATGGAAAGATCACATCACGACCGTCTTCGTCCGTCAGGGACACTATGCTTCTGACCCATCGGAACTCGGAAAATACCCTCCAGCGGACATAACGATCAATGCTATCGGTGACGCCTTGAATCTCGACGTATTAAACGGTTCGGGTGACAGCAAATTCGTTCAAAGTAAGTTCAATACATAAATGCAGACTCTCGACCTTGTAATCATCTTCGGCTATCTGATAGGGATCACGGCCTTTGGCATTCTTTTTTCAGGTAAGCAGGAGACGACCGAGGATTATTTCGTTGGTGACCGGAGCGTCCCGTGGTGGGCGATCGCGATGTCGATCGTCGCGACCGAAACTAGCACGATCACCTTTGTGTCGGTGCCCGGTGTGGCGTTCGCTCGCAACGGCAATTTTCAGTTCCTGCAACTTGTCTTCGGATACATGCTCGGCCGCGTTGTCATCTCGCTCATCTTTATTCCCTTGTATTTCAAGGGCGATCTGCAAACTGTCTACCAGCTTCTCGGCGAACGTTTCGGCACGCGCGTTAAAATGCTTGCGTCAGCTTTGTTCGTCATTATGCGCAACGTCGCGGACGGCGTCCGCCTTCTGTTGACAGCGATCGTGCTGGCCGCTGTGTACACGTCATTTAACCCGCAGGCCGACGCTACGACGATAATCATCGGCTCGATCGTCCTGTTAGGCGTCGTGATGATCATTTTCACATTTTACGGCGGCATGGAGGCAGTGATCTGGGTTGAGGTGGTTCAGCTCGTCATCTACATCGGTGGGGCAATAGCCGCGGCAGTCATACTTATTCAGCATATTGACGGCGGCTTTTCCGGTGCGCTCGCGTTGGGCAGTCAGTTCAATAAATTCGACCTGTTTGATTTCGGATTGGACTTTACAAAGACCTATACATTTTGGGCCGGGATTCTTGGCGGCTGTTTTCTTACGATGTCCACCCACGGCACTGACCAATATCTGGTTCAGCGCTACCTGTGCACGAAAAAGCCGTCGTCGGCTTCCCTTGCCCTTCTGTCGTCGGGAGCTGTCGTGCTGGGTCAGTTCATAGGTTTTTTGTTCATCGGAGTTTTGCTGTTTGCGTTCTACGCGCCGTACAATGCGTCGGAATACATACAGGCCGGGGTTGCAGGCTCGGGTGTTCCCGCTACATTTCCGTTTTTAAAGGGCGACCAGGTGTTCCCTAATTTCATTACACAGCATATGCCGCCAGGCCTTTCCGGGTTGGTGGTCGCGGCGATCTTTGCGGCTGCGTTATCCTCATCGCTCAATTCGATCGCCGCTACTGCGATAAACGACCTTTACAAACCGTTCAAGCGTGACCTGACCGATAGCCAATTGGTAAAACTTGCGGGGTGGCTAACAGTAATCGTCGGAATAGTCCAGATCGTCGTCGCGATCGCGTTTATGAGATCCGATGAATCCGCACTGGGCCTTGCACTTTCGGTTGCCTCGCTGATAAATGGCCCGATTCTCGGGGTGTTTCTAGTCGGCACGTTCTTAAAAAAT
>Ga0268264_10003754_pt1 | contig 13044 bp, 8 predicted proteins | sample KBSSwiS32_FD_190357 | JGI IMG/M metagenome (GOLD analysis project Ga0268264, IMG submission 190357) | Switchgrass rhizosphere microbial communities from Kellogg Biological Station, Michigan, USA - KBS Switchgrass S3-2 (SPAdes) (version 2) | ecosystem: Host-associated > Plants > Roots >...
GCCGAAGGGATACATCCCGAATTGGACGAATTGCGCGCGATCAGCCGCGACGGCAAATCCTTCATCGCCGCCATGGAGGAGAAAGAGCGCAAGCGCACCGGAGTTTCCTCCCTTAAGATCCGTTACAACAAGGTCTTCGGCTATTACATCGAGATCACCCACACCCATAAGGACAGCGTGCCGCCTGACTATATCCGCAAGCAAACCTTGGCCAACGCCGAGCGTTTCATCACGCCCGAGCTCAAGGACTACGAGAGCAAGGTCTTAAGCGCCGAAGAACGGATCAAGAACCTCGAATACAGCCTATTCTGCAAATTAAGAGACGCCGCGAGCGCCGAGTTGGAGAATTTGAAGAAGGCCGCCGATATCCTGTCGACCTTGGATGTCCTTGCGGCTTTAGCCCGCGTCGCCCGCGATCAGCGTTATGTGCGGCCCCGCCTCTCGGAAGAACGCGTCCTAATCCTCAAGGAATCGCGGCATCCCGTCTTGGAAGTCCTGCATCGCTCCGAGCGTTTCATCCCCAACGACCTTGAGATGGAAGAGGGAAAGGGCAGTCTCTTCCTCATCACCGGCCCAAATATGGCGGGCAAATCCACCGTCATGCGGCAGGCGGCATTGATGGTGGTATTGGCGCAGATGGGAAGCTATGTCCCCGCGGAGGAAGCGACGATCGGGATTGTCGACCAACTCTTCACTCGCATCGGTGCCAGCGACGACCTCAGCCAGGGTCAATCGACTTTTATGGTGGAGATGTTGGAGACCGCTAGCATCTTGAAGCAGGCGACCGAGCGCAGTTTCATTGTTTTGGACGAAATTGGCCGTGGCACTTCGACCTACGATGGAATGTCCATCGCTTGGGCCGTGGCCGAGTGCGTGGCAAAAAATATCGGATGTCGCGCACTTTTTGCGACGCACTACCACGAATTGATAGAGCTGAGTCAGTCCTTGCCTAAGATCGTGAACTATCAAGTTGCGGTCAAGGAGTGGAACGGCCAGATTCTGTTTCTGCGCAAGCTGATCCCCGGTGGGGCCTCGCGCAGCTATGGAATCGAGGTAGCGCGTTTGGCTGGCCTGCCCGAGTCGCTACTTGATCGAGCTCGGGAAGTCCTGAAGGGACTGGAGAAGATCGAAGGGGCTGCCTTGGCTGGGATTGCTTCACCTAGGCCTCCCACGCCTCAAATGAATCTCTTCGCTCCTGTCCAAGATCCGGTGCTCGAAGAGTTGAAAAATGTGGAACCAGACACGATGAGTCCCCTCGAGGCCTTGAATTTTTTATTCGAATTGAAAAAGAAAATAAAAAAAATCTAAATGATCCGCGGGCCTTTGCTGGGCCTCCGAATCGTTTTAAGATATGGGAGTGTTCTTTTTCTTCTGAATTGTCCTAAGAAATATTGGAAAACCATGGTCCTTTATCAAGCTGGAAACAAAGTACGAACCTTATCCGAGACCTCTCCCACCTATCTGACGGAGCACTTGATCGATTTTAAGGCCGGCCCCGACGTCAGTCAGTCCGTGAAGCAGTACATGGCGGAGTGTCGAGACATCGTTTGTCGCAAAATGGACGAGGGATTTCCCGCTTCGCGGGTCGTGCGTCTGCAAAGCCTGATGGTGGACCAACTGATCTTGGCCCTGTATCGCCTGGGTTTCGAGGAGAGCCAAGCCCATGGGGTATTGCCCATCCCTTTGGCCTTATTCGCCCTGGGAGGCTATGGCCGCGCGGAGCTCAATCTTTACTCCGACATCGACTTGCTTTTCGTCTATGAAGGAAAACAAAGCGTCCAGCTCGAAACCATCATTAAAAAAATGCTCTATCCCTTATGGGACGCCCAAGTCGAGGTGGGTTATGCCACTCGCACGCTGCAGGATTGCAAGAAGGTGATGCAGAACGACGTTCGCGCCATGAGCTCGATGTTGGACGCGAGGTTTTTGGGCGGCGACCGGGAACTGGGCGAGAAGTTCTTTCATTTTTTGGAGAGTCGTTTCGCCCCCGCGAAGGCCTTGAAACATTTCGCTCAGGCCAAGGGCTTTGAAACGGAGGATCGACTCAAGCGTTTCGGCGGCTCGGTCTATGTCTTGGAGCCCAATCTCAAGGAGAGCGAAGGGGGGCTGAGGGATTGGCACTTGCTGCGTTATTATGCGCGCATCGCGCTCAAGACCGATTCGATCGACGAGTGGATTTCGCGGGACTTGATCGACAATGAAGAGGCCGATGAGTTGGACCGCGCCTTGAATTTTCTCTGGGAGCTCCGCAATCGGCTCCACAAGCGCCTCGGCCGCAATATGGACCAGTTGAGCTTTGAGATGCAAAAGCCGATCGCGCTCGAAATGGGTTTTACGGACGGCACGGAAATGCTCGGGGTCGAGCGCTTCATGCAAGTGTATTATGCTCACGCCGCGAATTTGCATCGCTTGTTGACCGAAATCTCACGCCGTCTGCTGAAGCCCGCGCTCTCGCCTTTGCAATTGATCAAACGCCGATTCAAAACCTCCTTGAACGAACATTTTTGGAGCTTTGAAGGCCGAGTGATCCCCAAAAATTACGCCGATCTGGAAAAAAATCCTGTCGAATTGCTGCGGGCCTTTCATCTCGCTCAAGAAAATCAATTGTTAGTCGACGAAGACTACAAATCCTGGCTCAGCCGCCACCTCAATTTGGTGGACGAAGCTTGGCGGCGCCATCCCGAAGTGCAGAAGATGTTCCAAGAGATGTTTGCCGACCTCTCGGGGATTGGAAAAAGCCTTTGGGAGATGTACGAAGCCAGATTCCTAGGCGCTTTGATTCCAGAATTTGGCGACATCCTGTTTCAGCCGCAACACGACGTTTACCACGTTTACCCGGTCGATTCTCATTCCATCCTGGCGGTTCAAGAATTGAGCAAGCTGAAGAACGGCGCCTACGACCAGGAGTTTCCTGTCTTCAAGTCGGTGATGGAGGAGATCTCCAATCCTGGAGTGCTTTCGCTTTCCGTCTTATTCCACGATATCGGCAAGGGAAAGGGTGGGAGTCACTCGGAGAAGGGCGCGATTTTGGCCCAGACGATCACCGAGAGGATGGGCTACTCCCCGGAGGATCGGGAAGAGGTGGAGTTTTTGGTAAGATCCCACCTTTTGATGCCGCATCTTTCCCAACGCCGCGATTTGGAGGATGCCAATCTTATCGCCGCTTTCGCGCGGTCGATGGGAACCCTCGATCGACTCCACGGTCTTTTCGTCCTCACTTGGGCGGATATTCGCGCAGTGGGACCCGACGTCTGGACGCCGTGGAAAGGCACTTTGCTGCAGGAGCTCTACCGCAAAACTCGAGCGGTTTTGGAAAAGGGGGAGTCGGGCATCGAGCGCGCCGTGGACGTCAAAGAACAGATACAGGAAAAGATTTTGGAGATGGCCGACGAGACCGTGGACCGCTCCGCGTTGCAGGCCTTCCTGAATGGGATGCCGCCGCGCTATTTCTTGGCCGTGAAACCCAAACGAATCTTGAAGCATTTTGATTTGCTGCAATACTTGTCGCCAGACGGTCTCCTTTTCAACCATTCTGACGATCCAAAGAAAAATCTCACGCGAATCTTGATCTATACGCTCAACACCCCGCGACTTTTTGAACAGGTGACTGGGGTCATGGCCGCGAATCAGGTCAATATCTTGGCCTTCGAGCAATTTTTCAATTCTAAGGGCGAGGCACTTTTGCTCCTGAAGGTCACGGACCAACAGGGGAAATGCCTGGAAGAAGAGCGCCGTCTCAAGGCCCTGGAAGAAGACTTACGGCAGGTCCAGCAAGGCAAGATCTCCCTCGATCGCTACCTGCAGCTGCATCCTCGACAACAGTTCTTTCGGAAAAAAATGGCCGCCAAACCTCCGCGGGTCGAAATCGACAATGACGTTTCGGCTTATTATACCGTCATTGATATCTACGCGAACGACCGGATAGGGCTCTTAAATGACCTCGCCCGAGCGATGACGCAATTGGGATTGTATATCGAAGTGTCCAAGATCTCGACCAAGGTGGATCAGGTCGCCGACGTGTTTTACGTCAAAGATATCTTTGGCCACAAGGTGAAGGAGGCGCAGAAAATCCGCGCGATTAAAGACACCCTCCTGAAGGCATTGGAAGAAGAAAGCTTAACTCAAGCATCGGTTACCTAGGCTAGAATACTGGGTTTTCGAAATAAAAAGCCCTCAATGATGGGAGTTTTCTATGGCAGGCGTGATCGTACTTTTCAGTTTGCTGGGATTGCTGATCGTGGCCCTCGGCCTTTACCGCTGGATGGAGAGGCGAAAATTGAAGGGCAGCGTGAAGGCTGGGATGAGTCGAGGCCTTCGCCTGGAGATCGAAACGGAAGAGAAAGACGCAGAGCGTCGTAAAAAAAGTTTTGAGCAGCAATTAAAAAAATTTGGCTTATAACAAAAGGTTATTGGACCGCTGGGGAAAATAGTGTAAGGGACCAATAGGTCTATTGAGCAGGACCCTCCGATTGTTTACAAATAAATTATGTCTCCCAAGATCAAACTCTGCAAAGAACCTGGCTGCAATAACCAACAAACCACCGCCGGTTTCTGTCGCCTTCATTATCTTAAGAATTGGAAAAAAATCCGCGCTGAAAAACAGCGTAAGGCGGCCAAGAGTCTTAACAAGTACATCGAGAACATCGTTCGCTCCAATCCGGACCGAGCGGTCGATAGCCTGAAAGGCAATCTCCGCAATGAGGCGAGCCTCGAAAAATCGATGGAAGAGATTTTCTATGGGGACTCCGTTCGTGAGGTCATGGAAGACCTAGGCTACCGCGAAGATTTAGATATGATGATCGATTCTATTAAGGTGGACGAGGATTTCTAGCCTCCTTGACTTCCAATTTCCCGTCGAGTAGTCCGCAATTTTCTAATATTATCCCAATTTATGGCTCTGGTTGTGCAAAAATACGGCGGAACTTCCGTCGCTAATACCGAACGAATCAAGAACGTCGCTCGACGCGTCGTTCGCCAACATCAAAAGGGCGACCAAATGGTGGTCGTTGTCAGCGCGATGGCGGGCGATACGAATCGTCTGGTTGCCTTGAGCAAGGACATCCACGATTTGCCCGAAGGTCGAGAGTACGATGTCCTCGTCTCGACGGGCGAACAAGTCACCATCGCTCTCTTGGCGCTCGCGATCCAAAACATGGGCGTCCCGGCCGTCAGCTATCTTGGCCATCAGGTGAGAATTCTAACCGACAATTCTTACAGCAAGGCGCGGATTAAATCGATCGACAGCGAGAACCTCCACCGTGATCTCAAAGAAGGCAAGGTCGTGGTGGTGGCTGGCTTTCAGGGAGTCGACGAACACGGCAACCTGACGACCTTAGGCCGAGGTGGTTCCGATACCACCGCCGTTGCGATTGCGGCCGCGCTCAAGGCAGATGCCTGCGAGATTTATACCGATGTCGATGGGGTTTACACCACGGATCCCAACGTCTGTTCGGACGCGCGCAAGATCGATCACATCTCTTATGACGAAATGCTCGAGATGGCCTCTGCGGGAGCGAAAGTTTTGCAGATCCGTTCCGTCGAGATGGCGGCCAAATACAATGTCCCCCTCGAAGTGAGATCCTCATTCAATGACAATCCTGGAACCTGGGTGACCAAGGAGGAAACAAAAATGGAAAGCCAAGTCGTGACTGGAGTTAGCTCGCAAAAAGACGAGGCAAAAATCGCGGTTCGCCAAGTTCCGGACCTGCCCGGGATCGCCAGCAGAATCTTTGCGCCTATTTCCGAGGCCAATATCATTGTCGACATGATCGTACAAAACGTCAGCACCGATGGAACCACGGATCTTACCTTTACCGTTCCCAAGCCCGACCTGAAACGCGCCTTACTCATCATCGAAAAAACCGCGAACGAGATCGGGGCGAAAAAGGTCGAATCCAGCGAGAACATCGCCAAGGTTTCCATCATCGGCCTGGGAATGCGTTCCCACTCGGGGATTGCAAGCAAGATGTTTTCCACCCTTGCCAAAGAAAACATCAATATCCAGATGATCTCTACTTCCGAGATCAAGATCTCGATCATTGTCGATGTGAAATATACCGAACTCGCGGTCCGCGTCCTCCACGACGTGTTTGAACTCGGAAAAAAGTGAGACAATGAAGTCTAATACAAAAAAAACGATCACCCTCTACGATACCACGCTTCGCGACGGTTCTCAGGGAGAAGAGATCTCCTTCACCGTCGAGGGCAAGCGCCGTATTTCGGAAAAACTAGACGAGTTGGGGATTGACTATATCGAGGCCGGATGGCCGGGATCCAATCCCAAGGACCTAGAGTATTTTCAGAAGGCATCGTCACTCAAGCTCAAGCACGCCAAGGTGACGGCCTTCGGAGCGACCCGGCATCCTAGCAAAAGTGCGGCGAAGGACGACAACCTCAAGGCCTTGCTCGATTCTAAAACCGAGGTCGTTACAATTTTTGGGAAATCCTGGGACTTGCATGTCTCCGACGCCTTGAAAGTGACGCTCGCGCAAAACCTCGAGTTAATTTCGGACTCCCTTGAGTTTTTGAAGAAACGCGTGCCGGAGGTCATCTACGACGCGGAACATTTTTTCGACGGTTTCCAAAAAAATGCGGAATACGCGATGAAAACTTTGCAAGCGGCGCGCGAGGGCGGGGCGGACCTGATCGTGCTCTGTGACACCAACGGCGGCACGCTTCCCGATGACATCGAGAAAATCTTTCGTCAGGTGACCCGACTGATGCCGGGTTCTTATGGGATTCACTGCCACAATGATTGCGAAACCGCCGTCGCCAATTCCCTCGCGGCGATTCGCGCTGGCGCGGTGCAAGTCCATGGCACGATCAATGGATTTGGCGAAAGGTGCGGCAACGCCAACTTAGTCTCGATCATTCCCAATCTTCAACTTAAGATGGGCCTTCCCGTTGTCCCGCCGAAGAGTTTGTTGCACCTGCAGGAGGTCTCGCACTTCGTCGACGAATTGGCGAACCTCAAGCCCAATACCCATCAAGCCTACGTCGGCCAAAGCGCTTTTGCTCACAAGGGTGGCATCCATGTGAGCGCCGTCGCGAAGAATCCCAAAACCTATGAGCATATCGAGCCTGAGACCGTCGGCAATCGTAGACGAATCTTGCTCAGCGATCTGGCGGGGACGAGTAATATTTTGCAGAAGGCAAAAGAATTTGGACTGGATCTGGACCGCCAAGATCCCTTGGTCAAACAGCTCGTCAAAGATTTGAAGGAGCTAGAAAACGAAGGCTACGAGTTCGAAGGTGCGGAGGCGAGTTTTGAAATTCTGATGAAGAAGGCGATGGGTTTGTACCAACCGTATTTTCGATTGGTGGGGTTTCGCGTGCTCGACGAAAAACTTACTCACGATGCCGAACCTCATGCGGAGGCGACGATTCGAGTCAAGGTGGATGGTGAGGAGGAGCACACCGTGGCCTTGGGCAACGGACCCGTCAATGCCCTCGACAATGCCCTGCGCAAGGCCCTCGAGAGGTTCTTCCCCCAAATCCGGGAGGTACAACTCCTCGACTACAAAGTCCGTGTCTTACCCAGTGGCAGTGGAACCGGCTCTAAAGTCCGAGTTCTGATCGAATCGGGAGACGGCAAGAGCAAATGGGGGACGGTGGGGGTCCATGAGAATATCATTCAGGCGAGCTGGAAGGCTTTAGTCGATTCTCTAGAGTACAAACTCATGAAAGACACCAAAGGCAAAAAAAGACTCTCCTCCTAAGTATTGATCTAAATAGCGAGCAAATGCGCGCCCTTCAGGGCTTTGCCGGCCCTCCTACCCAAGTAAATCAAGCAACTTACCCCTATTTCTAAGCCGATATTCTGTCGTACAGGGGTTAAAAAGCTAAGCCCCACGCCGCGTCGCGGCTAAAATGTGATTAAAAATTAGCTATTTACGGAGCAGGTTTTCTTCATATAATAGTGTCGTCACTCCAGGACCTGTCGCGTTGGTTTGAAAATACAAAGAGGAGCGTTTATGAAATCTATTCTACGTGTGCTTGGCGTTTGTTGCGCCATGGGCATTAGCCTTGGCGCTTGGGCGTCGCCTGGCTTTGAATTTCTGGGTCCCAAAGACACCACCAAAGTGGATGCTAAGAAAAATATCGAGCGACCAGGAGTCGCCGATCACCTGGATTTCAATGCCGAAGGCTATCCCAATCCTAACTCCTTCGAAGAGGACGTCGTCGTCCCCTTGTTTGTCGATGGCACGCCGGATGCGGATAATTTCTTGGCCAGCGAACAAGATTTGAACCAATGGCCGGAGGCAGGTCCCGATGTGTTCTTCAATGGGCACCCCTTCAGTCAAGAAGCCAAGCAATTGGAGATGCCTTGGATGGTGAGGCATGGAAATTTTGATAAAAATCCTGCCACTGACTTGGCCGTGATTGTTTGGAAGTATAAGAATCAAGATGTCGGCGGACTGTGGGTTGGAAAGAACTTCGATGGACTCCATGCCTCGAGTTGGGCCTTTTATTCCCTCAGTTGTAACGATTTGACTGAGATTCCCAAAGGCGAAGGGACGAGCGATATTATCCTCCAAGCAGTCGAAGGAAATGCCGAGGCCTCGATTGTGCAACCTCGAAAAGTGGTTCCGACTTGGGTTCAAGTTGGAGACACCAATGCCGATGGAGCCCAGGATATTGTTGTTGCCACGTCTTGTGGGACCATCAATACCTTCATCAATAAGAACGACGGCAGCGGCGATTTTAATAATCCCTTAGTCCGAAAAGTGGATCCGGACAACCATTACGGCTCCTATATTCCTTGGAGCTTTGTTCTCGATAAATTTGATTCCGACCAATATCCCGATATCGCGATGGTGGCTTGGGCCTTTGGCGATTATAAGCCCGCCACTATTTTCCTGAAAGGAACCAGCGATGGTGGCTTTGCCAATGCTGCGACCAATCCTTTTACTTGGGTCGACAAAGAGAACTTCGAGTGTGTCTTTATCCTAAGCGATATTATCGCTGCCAAGCTTAATGGGGACGACACCTTGGATTTGGCGGTCACTTGTCCTTTCGCCATTCCTACGGTCAAAGCGGTGGACAATCCTGTTAGCGATGCCGTTGTCGCGAAGGCCACTAATTTGAGCTATGCGAAGGCATATCAGGATGGGGTGAACCTGAAAGTCAATCCGATCCTTGCCCTTCCCTTTCGTAAGGGGTTTGTCAGTCATGCCTATGTGTATCTCGGAAAACCCGGTGGCATCACCTTCGGAACGGGCGATGCGACCCATGAGGAAAATCAACTGCTGACCGACTCTTTGACGGTTCCCATTTCTGTCTCCGCGGGTAAATTCAATGCGGACGACAACTACGACTTGGCGATCGCAAACATGGTGAGTCGCGACAAGAAGAACCATCCCAACGAAGGCTACATCTCCTTCCATGCCAACGATGGAAGTGGGCATTTCGATGACGATGCGACGGCGACTTACCGTAAGTATATGGGCTACCATCCGACTTATGGCTTCACGGCCGATTTCAATGAAGATGGCCGGGATGACTATTTCGTGTCGAGTCACAATTCTAAACCGATTCCTGTAAATATAGCTGCAGTACCGCGTATCCCTGACGCTGTGCAGGTCCTGATCAACACCAATCCTCCAGGCATCTCGGTGCCCGATCCTTCCTGCGACCAGGTGAAGGAAGGAGAGGTGCCCGTCACCTTCAAAATCACCGCCCCGGACAGTGGAGGCACGATCAATACCGTCGATGTGACCGTGACCCCAGCTGTGGATGCCTCGAAAATAACTAAAGGAACCATGCCTGCGAAGGACGTGACCGTGACCGTGTCAGTCCCTGTCGCTGGTGAGCATAAGATCACCGTGGTTGCGACTGACAATAGTAGCAAGCAAACGACCAAGGACTACACCTACTCAGGGAACTTAGCTGATTGCGGACCAGATAAAGGCGCATGTCCCGATAAGCCGATCACTATTCAGGCCTGGCAAAGAATAAGCACTAGTCTTTGCTTGACTCCAGACCAAGCTGGGACGGGCAATACTATCCTGTGGACCCAGATCGATGGCCCTGAACTAAAAATCGATGCTTTGGGCGGTCAAGGAATGCCTGCGGCCTCGGACAATTGCATCAATTTCACTTGCGATATTGGGCAAAACTACAACGACTATACGGTCAACATGAAGTTTGACGTCCTCGGCGCGGATGGCAATGCGATGTATAGTTGCCCCGTGGTAGTGGATTGCAAAGGCCTCATTCTCGAGGGAAGTGGCAATCAAGGTGGCAGTAGCAGCCGATTCTGCAGCCTTGGCCTCGCTCCTTCGGATTGGGGATATGCCTCGAGTTGCCTCATCGGCCTTCTCGTAATCCCTGGTGCCGCCTTAGCTCGCGTACGACGCAAGCTTCGCAAATAAAGCAGGTCCAATAGTAGAATCTTCCAAGCCCTCCATGAAAATGGAGGGCTTTTTTTTGGCCCTATAGATATAAAAATTTCTTCCTTGCTTAAGAGAGAATAGGCGGACTAAGTGATGCAAATAATTTTCTTCAGAGCAAAAGTGATCGAGAAAAATGAATGGAAAAACAAAAGAGCGTTTAGAGATTTTAAAATCTTTCTAAATAGAATTAAGAAATTTCGATGACGTTTTGATGGTTTTTTTATTTGACAGCATTCAAGCTCGCGATTACACTCCCAAAAAATTCATTCCCGCGCAGTGTGTTTTGCACTGCGTTCTTTGTTCTGAATTAATAGCAGTCGTTTTTAATAGATAAGTAGAAAAGTTTTTTAGTGTCGAACCTCATCCTGGAAAGGGGAAAGATGTATGAGAAAACGAATGAAACTACTCTATGCTCTTTGTAGCATAGTACTGGCGTCTGCAGCTATGCCTGCAACGTCGCATGCGGCCTTGATCTCGGCCTTTGACGCGGTCAATTTTGACCCCGCCATTTCGAATAACACCGACTACTTCGGTATCTATTCGAGCCAAAACGTGAAGAAACATGGCTGGAACGCCGGTTTCTACATTGACTACGCAAGACACCCTCTCGAATTGGGTGCTCCTGCTGGTAACCGCGTCTTGGGCGTTGTCGACGATACCATCGTCGGTAACTTCTACGGTACCTACGGAATCACCGACTGGTTTTCAGCCGGTTTGAATATTCCGATCATCTTCTGGAACAATTTCGTTCAAAACCTTCCGCCTCCATTCGGTAACGGAACTAACGTCCATGATGCTCAAACCAACCTGGGCGATATCCGTTTCGAACTTAAGTTCCGAATCCTGAACAACGAAGACAAACTAATCGGCTTGGCCTTGATTCCTTTCATTACCATGCCTTCTGGTCCGTCTACCGTTTTCGCAGGAAATGGAGCCATCACTGGCGGTCTTAGAATTGCCCTTGATTTCAACATCCATGAAAGAGTGAAACTGGCATTGAACGTCGGTTACCTCGCTCGAGATGATGTCCGTATCGCCAACGTGCGTATGGATGATCAAATCATCTTGGGTCTCGGTATCCAAATCAAGATCATCGAACGCTTGATGTTCATTGCTGAAGGTGAAGTTGATCCTGTCCTCCGTGATTTCTTCAGCAACGAAGTGCAAACTCCTGCTGAAGCTCGCGGCGGTTTCAGAATCAAGGTCACGGACCATCTCAACATCAACGTCGGCGGCGGCGCCGGTCTGACGATCGGTGTTGGCTCTCCTGACTTCCGCGCCTTCTTGGGCTTGAACTACAACTGGTCTCCTGAGCCTTGCGCAGCTTGCACGGTTGCTCCGACCGAAAAAGTTCATGCGATCACGATCGACCAAGTCATCCACTTCGAATTCGACAAAGCGAACATCCGTCCGCAATCGTATCCGATCCTCGATGACGTCGCTCAGATCATCAAGACGACCCCCGGAATCAAGCGCGTCATGATCGAAGGCCATACCGACTCGGTTGGTTCCGATCAATACAATATGCGCCTGTCCGAGCGTCGTGCGAACTCGGTCCGCGAATACCTGATCAAGAAGGGTATCTCGGCCTCGCAACTCGATGCAGTGGGTTACGGTGAAAGCCGTCCTGTTGCGACGAATGACACGGCCGAAGGTCGCGCCAAGAACCGAAGAACTGAGTTTAAGGTTGTTGAATAAAGATTCTTCGGGTTGAGGTAATCTCGAAAGGCCTTCCCTAAATGGGAAGGCCTTTTTTTTTATGGAAACAAATCCCTTAGAAAATTGTTTCGCCTGGTTGAATTCTCCGATTCAGTATTTAAAAGGAGTTGGCCCGTATTTGGCGAAACTCTATGCTAAGATTGAAATACGTACTTTTGAGGATCTCCTTTTCCATTTTCCCTTTCGATATGTGGACCAACGCCACATAGAATCGATCCAAAAGACAGAAGAGGGGAAAAACCGTTGTGTGATGGGTGAGGTAGTCGCTTCGGGAGAAGTTTATTTTGGAAGGGGGAAAAAGAAGGTATTCGAAGTCATCTTAGATGACGGAACGGGTTTGCTGCATGCGCGTTGGTTTTACTTTCCTCGACAATATTTTTTAAATTGCTTTAAAAAGGGGGCTCGGTTTTTATTTTTTGGAGAGGTGACGATCTATCGATATGGGAAGCAGATGTTCCATCCCGAAGTTCAGCCCCTTCAAGATTTAATGGATGAGCAGGGCATTAATAACCTCTTAAACTTGGCTCCCGTTTACAGTAGTACCGATGGATTAGGACAGCGGCAAATTCGCAAACATATTCTTACTTTGCTCGACCAGGTTCCAGAAAAGGTCGAAGAGACACTACCCCAAAAAATTTTAGATTTTTATCAAATGCCAGGATTGATGGAGTCCTTGCTGCGCATTCATCACCCTTTACAGGACGATGACGAAGGCCAATTCAATGCCCATCGTTCTGCCTTCCATCGACGCATGGCATTTTGTGAACTATTCTTCCTCCAATTAGGCCTTGGTTTGAGAAGGAGAAAGGCCCAGAGTTTTTCCGCCTTTTCTCATAAGCCTCATTATAAACTTCGCCAGACCCTGGTGGAGAGTTTGCCTTTTGAGCTCACCGCTGGACAAAATCGTGCCATCGCAGAGTTGAGCAAGGAT
>Ga0268264_10003755_pt1 | contig 13044 bp, 9 predicted proteins | sample KBSSwiS32_FD_190357 | JGI IMG/M metagenome (GOLD analysis project Ga0268264, IMG submission 190357) | Switchgrass rhizosphere microbial communities from Kellogg Biological Station, Michigan, USA - KBS Switchgrass S3-2 (SPAdes) (version 2) | ecosystem: Host-associated > Plants > Roots >...
TTTTTTGATAAACCTCAGGATAATCTTTAAAATAAGCGGGGATATCCCTGATGCCTTCTATGTTGTTGGTTGCAACGGTTAATACCGTATCTTTTTCGGTATCAAATACAAAAAGTTCCTGTGTTCCCTGTGCAGCACCTACCTTGGTGCGGCCGGGTATGTCTTCTGTAAAACCGCTTTCAGTAACATAACTGGGAACGATGGTGGTTTTGCCACGCTCGGGTTTGTACAGGCGGTAGGTAATATACCTGCCGTCGGGGCTGATGCCTGGGCCAAAAAGGCTTTTGTCTTCAATATAAATGGTTTTCAGCATTTTCTTTTTTGGAAAAACGCTGGCCATTGAATCTGTAAGATCCCGCTTCTGTTTGCGGCTGCGCAACACATCAAAATTTCTTAACTGGTCTTCTTTCAGCCATTTTTCCTGGGTATTCAGGTTGTCTTTTTTCAAATCTTTGGGCGGTGCATTACCCCGTTGAAAATTGCTCAGTTGTATAATGGTGCCAGCTGCAATGTCCCAGGCATATAAGTTCTGGTTAAGGGTATACACCAGTTTTGTATCGTTAAAAGCAAAATAAGGATCGCTTTCCACGTCGGCAGTTTGTGTAATGCGGCGTTCTTTGCCTGTTTTGGAATCGCCCATAAAAATATCACCGTCTTTGTCATACACATAGCTGCTGCGGTTGTTGTTGTACGTAATATCCCTGTCACGTAATATGGATTCTCTTTGCTGGTAGGTGGTTTTTTGCGGTACAGGGTTTTCTTTGCTTATATAATACAAAGAGTCGGTAACTGCTTTTTCGGGGTTCCAGTTGAAATAGACATATTTACTGTCATAGCTCCAGCTTACGCCGGTGGGCGAAGTGCCTATCCACTTTGGATCGCGCATTATTTTCTCAACCGTCAGCGGTGCCAGTGTTGTTTGCGATGCACCCCCAATGGTAATAAGTAAAGCAAAGAAGATAATCAATTTTCTCATATCAGTAGATTAATGTAAAATGCCGTTCATAAAGATCAACGCTACGTTAAAGTAGATAATTAATCCGGTAACGTCTACCAGCGTAGCAACAAAAGGGGCAGAAGATGAAGCAGGATCCGCTCCCAGTTTTTTCAGCACAATAGGAAGCATACTGCCCGTAAGCGTACCCCACAAAACAACGCCTACCAGCGAAAAACTAACGGTAAGGCCTATCAGCACCCAGTGATCTCCATATATGTCTTTAAATATGCCTTTTGCCATCAGCAGGTGCCAGATGAAAATTCGTATAAAGCCTATTAAACCAAGTATTGAGCCCAGTAAAAAACCAGAGAAAATTTCCCTGCGCATTACGCGCCACCAGTCTGATAGCGTAACTTCTTTTAAGGCCATTGCCTGTATAATAAGGGTAGATGCCTGCGAGCCACTGTTTCCCCCGCTTGACATAATAAGCGGAAGAAAATTTACCAGTATCAGCATTTTGCCCAGTTCATCATTGTAATAGGCCATAGCCGTGGCCGTTAGCATCTCGCTCAGGAAGAGAATAATCAGCCAGCCTACCCTTTTGCGTATCAGTTTAAGAAAAGGCGTCTCCAGGTAAGGTTCGTCCAGGGCCTCACTACCGCCTATTTTCTGTATATCTTCGGTATATTCTTCACTGGCCACCCATAAAACGTCATCAATGGTAACAATACCCAGCAACAGGTTGTTATTGTCCACCACCGGCAGGGCCACGCGGTTGTTCATTTTAAAGGTTTCGTAAGCTACTTCCTGGTCATCATTTACGTTCAGGGCAATATACCGGTTATCTATCACCTCGCTCATTTTCTTATCGGGGCTGGCCAGGATAATTTCGCGGATCCTTACATCATCAATAAATATCCCCTTTTCATCAATTACATAAATAACATCAATCGTCTCGCTATCCTTGCCTACATGCCGGATTTGCTGTAGTACTTCTGTTACCGTCCAGTAAAGCGGAACGGCAATATAGTCGGGTGTCATTAGCCTGCCCACGCTGCTCTCCGGATAGCCCAGCAGCGCCAGGGTTACCTTTCGCTCTTCGGGATCGAGTGTCTTAATTAATTCTTTAACTACTTCACTGGGCAGTTCTTCCAGAAAAGCCGTCCGGTCATCAGCCGGCAGTTCATTCAGCAGTTCTGCTGTTTTCAAAGGCGGCAACTGGTGTATGATGTTTTTTTGCGCGGGCAGATCCAGTATCTTAAATACTTTGGCCGCGCGATGAATGCTCATATTGCCTATAATCTGGCTTTCATAGTCAGGGTATTTATTAATCAGCTCTGCCACATCGCTGATATTCTGCTGATTCAAAAATTCTTTCACACGCAGCACTTCATCGCTTTGTACTACTGCCAGGAACTGTTCCTCCATTGATGGTTCTTCCAACTCTAAGCTCATGCTTCAAATTTACCCTTTCTTGTATTTAAAATGTCAATTGTTAATTGCAAAGTGATGAACTAATTTCACTGTTTTTATAAATAGGCCGGTAAACAGCAAATGCCCTAAGGCATCAAATCATCACAAATCAAAATGATACTACCTTGTTTGTTTATAGCTGCTGCCAATAACATGGGGCGCGGAGTTTTCACCAGTGAGTTGATAGCAAAAGATACCGTTGTTGAAGTGGCGCCTGTTATTGTAATGAGCGGTACAGACAGGCAAAAAGTGGATGAAACATTGCTGCACGATTATATTTTTGAATGGGGGGAGGGGAAAAATGAATGTTGTATGGCCCTTGGTTATGTGCCCATGTACAATCATTCCTATACTTCTAATTGCGAGTATGAAATGGATTTTTCAGCACAAACCATTACTATTACCGCCATGCGCGAAATTAATGCCGGGGAAGAATTGTTTATTAACTACAATGGAGACTGGAACGATGCAAAACCAGTATGGTTTGATTGCTGATTTTATGAAGGGGTGATTTTGAAGTTACTGTAACAGGCATCACCAAAAAATCCCAAAATCACTAAATATCGGAATCAGCAATTGTTTTTTTAGTCTGTAATACGCTTGCCTGCGGTTATCCATGCAGTGATTTTATCGCGGTCCGATTGTGCCAGGGCAGGCCTGGGTGGTTGTGGCATCTGGTCTGCTGTGCCGGCCTGGTCTACGGCGCGTGTCTTTATAAGGTCGGCGTAATCTACAATGGTGCAATCCACTGTATAATTCGGCGACTGGGTTCCGTTATGACAGCCGGTTACTGCACAATTGGTGGTTAGTATGGCTTTTACGGCTGTAAACAGCGGACCTGGTGTTACGGTACAACCAACAGCTTTTGCTACCACTGTAGTACTCTGCGTACCGGTACAGCCAGCCGTGCTTTTTGCAGTAATGGTGTATTTGCCCGCCGCCAGGTTACTAAATGTGCCCGATGCCTGGAAAGTTCCATTGTTTATACTAAACGTAAAACCGCTGCTTCCGGTAGCCGTTGCCGTGATGCTGCCATTGGAAACGCCGGCATCGGCAGCTGTGACGGTGGTGCTTACTACTATGGTTACGCCGGTACATGGGTCGGTGGGTGTTGTAGTGCCACCGCCCTTACTGCACGCGATAAAATAAGACACAACAAGGAATGACAACACTGAAATCCTGCACAACAACAACAAGCGGCTACTCTTCATAAAAAAAAATTAAGTGGTACAGAGACAGGGGTGGTGGGTGTTAACGTTTTACCGGGTGCCTGTATTGTACGGTCAGGTTAATTCCAAAACTGCTGAGTTTGATATTTCCGAAACCTACGCCACCCAATGGTATTTTGGCATAGGGCTCTATCTGCCAGTTCATATGTTTTCCAAAACTTTTCTCAAATCCTGCAGAAAGAGAAAGAATGGAAAACACGTGATTAAAGGTGCTGTCATTGGTCCAGGCTGCGGTACCGGCCCAGCCTGACGCATCTTTATAAGAATAGTCATATGCCTGCTTTTTCATAATGTAGGAAGACATACCCGCACTGGCAAAATAAGCTGTTTTTGACCCGGGATTAAATGTATACCTGGCCAGCAACGGAACTTCCCACATCCGGCAATAGCCTTCTACCATTTGCAGGTTTACATATTGTGTCCAGTAGTGTTTTGGCGGATGGTAGTCGCTGCCGTTCAGTTTATAATTCTTTTTCGTGTATATAACACCGGTGTATGCCGACCAGTGTTTGTTAAACTGGTATCCGCCAGTTATTCCGAAATTGTAACCGGCATTGTCGCCATACGTGAACCTTACAGTACTTACATCCAGTCCGGCAGTAAGACCTATATTGATGGCTTTTTCATTTTTTGATTTGGCTTTTTTCTTTGCAGTAACAGCAGCACCGGTTTTGGCGGGGTTCACTAACTGCGAATCGGGGCGTACAGGTTGACCAGCAGTACCATCAACAGCGGCAGCATCTTCTGCAACAGCAGTTATATCTTTTTTACCTGGCAAAACATTGCTTCGCTTTGTATTGTCAGCATGATAATCGCCGGCAGCGAGATCAGTGGCTATAGTAGCATCGGTATTTCCGTCAAGTTTGTTACCTGCGGCATTCTTTTCCAGCTTGTCTTTATTTTCATTGGCCAGGACGGGAGATATATCGGCGGAAGCCTTTTGATGCTGTTTATGCTGCCTCGCGGTTGTTGTATAAGCAGATCTGGTTTTTTTGGTGCCGGAATTTTTTTCAATGGTAGTTTTAACCGCGTCTTCATTTCCGCTATTGGTTATTCCCTTGTATAAATGTTGTTGAGGATGTGTTTTTCTTCCTGTTGTTGCGCCATAAACAGGATTGTTTTTTACGGTGCCGGAAACTTTTTCATCCGTATTGGTAACCACTGCATCTTCTGCTGTTTTCCTGTTTGTCTTTGGCGCACGCTGATTTTTTGATGCTGAAACAGCCGCGGTATTTTTATTTGCAAAACCGGGGTTGTTTTTTACAGCAGCAGTATTTTCCGCTTTGTCAGGTTCATTATTATTGATGCTGTTGCTGGTGGGCTTGGTAGCCGTAGTAGCAGGTACAGCAGTAACACTATTACCGGTTTTGGTTTTGTCTGTATAATCTGTCTTTTTTGAATCGGGAAAAGCCTCATGCTTTGAAGCATCAGCGGCAGGCAGGGTTTTAACATCGGGTACAACGGTATTGCCTTCGCCGGATTTATTATCAGTTTTGGTTGGGGCATTTGTGCTGCCCGTTCCTGCAGTCACTTTGTGTTCATGATTGATTTTCTGTAAGCCATACCAAACTCCGCTGCCGGCTACTGATATGCCCAGCAGCAGCAGGAAGAAAAAGAAGAAACCACGGCGTTTCTTTTCCTTTTCCTGTGGAAGTTCTTTGTCAAGGATTTGCTGCAATGCATCCCATTCCGGCTTACCCGGTGCATGGTAGTGCTCTGCGGCATCCCTGCTTAAACGATCAATATCTTTGTCATCTGGTTTGTACATACGTGTTGTACTGGGTTTGGTGCGAAATGATTTTTCGCAGGTTATGCCTGGCTTTTGACAGGTTGGATTTGGATGCACCCACGCTTATCTGTAACTGGGTGGCTATTTCTTCATGTGTCATCCCTTCTATGGCAAACAGATTAAAAACGGTTCTGTATACAGGTGTTAGTTGTTTTATGGCTTCAATGATCTCTTCATACGATAATTTATCAATAGCAGACTCCTGCAAGTCTGGTACAGATTCGCTGTCTGTATTGTGCACATGTCCATTTACCATTGAATGGCGTTTGCGTAAATAATCAATACAGGTATTGATGATGATTCGCTTAAACCACGCTTTAAACAATGCCTCTGTATTCAACTGCCTGCCCGCATCAAACAGGTGCATATTCTTAAACAGTTTTACAAAAGATTCATTGGTAAGCTCCTCTGCTTCGTGCTGGTGGTTGGTATAGCGATAGCAGATTTTCATGGCATAACCATACAGCCAACGGTATAGTTCACCCTGGCTGTTGCGGTCGTTTTTGCAACACCCGTCAACAAGCGTCAATATATTAACAGCTTCATCGCTCAAAATATAGCTGGTGTAAGAAGGTATAGTAAATTACTTTATTCACAATCAGTACGAAACCCTCTTTGTACAGGTTGCCTGTAAAACTATTTTAATTTGGCTGTTTGTACAAGCGTTTTTTTTCAAAGGAATACACCAGGATCTGGTATAATTGGTTCGTCTTTAACCAATTAAGTAAAATAGGGCTGCGGTTACTGAAAAAATGCGCAGTAACAAAACAGATTTATAAACTGGTAATAAGGATGGAAGCGTTTGCCCGGGTACAGGTTTGGGCCTGCAGCACCTCTTTGCCAACCACCAGGCTCAATACTTTTATACTGGTAAGCGATCCGGTAGAAACAACGCCTTCCATAATTTTTTTGTTTAACTGCGCATCGATGCTTTTGCGGTTTTGTTCTACCAGGTCTGTAATGCTGATGGTGGCTTTCTCGCGTAAAGCATGCAGAATCTTGCCATTAAAAAAGGTTTTGCCAATATTCAGCATAAGATCGCTGCTCTTTAAAGAATAGTCCAAATCTGGTATGATGATTACCTGGCTGCTGGTATCTAATTGTGGTGTGCCTGTTAAATAAAGACTTCCTTTTTTATCGCCATCAAAATCTACCAGTATTTCCACTTTGCCGTTCTCCGCACCCTGCAGCTGCACGTTTTTTATGATCACTTTTCTGCCTTCAATTTCGAAGGAGGTATCCTTTACCAATTGGTTGATAATGCTATTGATAAAAGGATAATCGTATCTGGCGTTGGTATATACAGTTATGCCAGGAGGTAAATCTGCATTTTGCAGGGGTGGAAGAAAAGAAGCTGTGTAGTTATTGGTGCTGTCGCTGTGTAATTCAGGGAAACAATAAATACCCAATGTGGCCTGCAGCGTATCTTTTACACTGTTCATTTTACCCATTTTTACAGCCGATGGATTTATTTTAAGATAGCCATACTTATCCAATGGTATTTTTTTGTTGATGCGTTCGGCAAGGGCTTTGGTAGTGCTGCTAAAATCAAGCCCGTTTACCAGGCTGTCCATTGAGTAACAAAAAGCGTTGGTAGAGGATTTAATGCTGTCAATTACCTGCTGCGTAATATCCAGGTTAAACATAGACACCGTACATTTTTCCAGCGCTGAAGCCTTTTCTGCCCTGGTTTTTGTGTGAACGGTATAATTGGGTTGAAACTGCAAAACAGAACTGATATAAATATCTGTTTTTCTCATTGGTTCTTTGCCGAAACCACAACTGCCGCCAATCCACGGAGATGTTTGTTTGCCAAATGCGCAAACACATTTTTCACCAGATACCTGGTAAGTACCACTCAGCTTCACCAGCACCTGGTTGTTTACACAATTAAATGTAAAGCCGCCCGGTACAAACCGGTATTTGTAATGAAAATCGCAGGAGGTCTGCAGGTATAGCGGCCAGCCATCGCTGGTCACTTCTTTTGGCACAAGAACAGCGGCTTTTTCAAGAAATGGTGCCATAGCTACTTTTACAGGCACATTAATATTGGATTCCGGCAACGCGGGCAATACCGTTGCAGCCGGTATGGTAGTGTAACTTTTCCTGGAAGAAACACAAGACACCCACAAACAGGGCAATAAACAATACAAAAGCAATTTATTCATTCAGCCGGTTTTCAGGCTAAATTAAGCTGCAAAATGATAACGGAATGTAAAATAGCCGGAAAGGCCTTTGGCTGGTTCGTGAGTAGCTATGCTGCCTGCCCGCAACACGGGCTTAGTGCTTATAACCTGTGGAGCGCATTTTATTTTCGGGCAACTATCTGCCCGGAAAAATCGTATATTCATCAACCTTTTACAATAAAATTCCTGCTGGTTTACACCGATTGCATTACTGCTTTATAATTTATTTACAGAACCGGGGTAATGAAGAAATTTATCATTTTCCTTTTTTGTATTGGCTGCACGCTTGCTGCCAGGGCAGATCATATTACCGGAGGGGAAATGTATTATACTTATGCGGGTATTAAAGACGGCGAGTATCAATACAATGTAGTGCTGAAGCTTTTCATGCGCTGCAACAGCGGAAGGTTTTTTAGTGATCCCACAGTTATCTCTGTATTTGACCGGGTAACGAATGAACACATAAAAGATATCAGTACGCCACTGGCCAGCCAGGAGAATATTAATCTTACCAGCACCAATCCCTGTATCACGGACCCGCCTGCAGTCTGCTATGTTGTAGGTTATTTTTATTTCAGGGTGTCATTGCCAGCCTCTGTAAATGGATACCTGCTTGCCAGCCAGGTTAATTACCGTGTGGCCAATATCAATAATTTTGGCAGTTATGTACAGGTAGGGGCTACTTATACAGCCGATATCCCTGGCAACCTACCCGGGGTAACCGAAGCACCGGCCAACAATGCTGCCCATTTTACCGGCAGCGACCTGGTCGTAATATGCGAGAACAATTCTTTTTCGTACAGTTTTGCCGCCACCGATGCAGACGGCGATCAGTTAAGCTACTCATTTTGTAATGCATACGCCGGAGGAAACAACGGCACACCGGGCAATAGCCAGCCAGCTTCATCTCCCCCTTATTTTCCAGTTCCGTATGGCGCACCCAATTTTACGGGGTCTTCACCATTGGGCAACAGGGTAAAAATTGATGCGGCAACGGGGTTAATCACGGGTATCGGCCCTGCGGAAGGCAAATATGTGGTCACCGTGTGTGTATCAGAAATACGCAATGGCGTGGTCATTGCCACGCAGCGCAAAGATTTGCAGATAAATATCACATCCTGCACGATTGCTTCTGCCACGTTGCCGCAACTGACCACCATATGCAAAGACGTTCCTGCAATTACGCTTACCAATCTCTCTACCAGTCCGCTCATAAAATCATACAATTGGCAACTGATAAACCAGGCGGGAACAGTTATTTTTAATTCAACCAGTCCTGCGCCAACGTATACGTTTGTTGATACGGGTTATTATGTGGTGAAGCTTTCCATCAACAAAGATGATTTGTGTTCAGATACTACCAGTGCACCAGTAAAAGTATATCCCGGTTTTAAAGCGGGTTTTACCAGTTCGGGTATTTGCGTAAACAAACCCACCGTTTTTACAGATGCATCGGTCAGTAAATACGGCACGGTTGCCAATTGGAAATGGGATTTTGGGCAATTGAATGATTTTGACGATGTGTCTGACATACCAAATCCTTCTTATACTTATCCCGACCAGGGCCTGAAAGCCGTGCGACTGATTGTTGCAGATAGCAAAGGCTGCGTGGATACCGCCGTCAATGATATTACGATTGTTGATAAGCCGCCTATAAAAATGGCTTTTCGCGATTCTTTGATATGCGTTACCGATAAAGTGCAACTGCAGGCAAGCGGTAGTGGCAATTTTACCTGGACGCCACTGGTAAATATTGTTAATGCTGCAAGCGCAGATCCTGTTGTTTCGCCTGTCAGCACCACTACTTATTTTGCCAACCTGGATGATAACGGATGCAAAAACCGCGATTCTGTACAAATACGGGTGGTAGATCACGTAAACCTGCAGCCAATGGCAGATACTGTTATTTGCCGTTCCGATACTATCCGTCTGCACCTGCTGTCCGACGGATTGCAATATTCATGGACGCCGGCCGCCCAGTTCATCAACGCTCATCTTCCCAATCCTGTTGCTATAACCAACAGTACTACGCTATACCAGGTTACAGCCAGTGTGGGTAGCTGCAGCAGCAAGGGCCAGGTACTGGTGACTACTGTGCCTTACCCGGTTGCCGATGCCGGCACCGATACAGTCATTTGTTTTAATACCAGTGCGCAGCTGCAAGGCACAACCAATGGCAGCTCGTTTTTATGGACCCCACCTAACTCACTTAACCGACCCGACATTTTAGACCCCATTGCAAAACCTGTCAGTACTACTGCGTATGTGTTGCTGGCCTATGATACCAGGGGTTGCCCTAAACCCGGCATAGACACGGTGCTGGTAAAAATGCTACCCAACATAAACCCCTATGCCGGAAATGATACCACTGTTGTAGTTAACCAACCGCTTCAATTACATGCCACCGGTGGTATCAGGTATGTATGGATACCAGCCAACAATTTATCAGCCGCCAATATTGCCAACCCGGTTGCTGTTTTTAATGAGGCCAGTCCGGGTTTGCTATACAAAGTGTTGGTTTACAATGAAGCCAATTGCGTAGATTCTGCAACTGTAAAAGTTAAAATATATAAGACACCGCCTTCCGTATTTGTGCCCAATGCGTTTACACCCAATGGAGATGGCAAAAATGATGCGCTGCGGCCTATTCTGGCAGGCATACAGCGCATGGAATATTTTAATGTGTACAACAGGTGGGGTCAGTTGGTGTTTAGTAATACCGACCCTGAGGCCCCGGGTTGGAACGGACGTTTGGCTGGCAAAGAACAGCCTGCAGATGCCTATATATGGGCTGTAAAGGCAATTGACTACAATGGAAAAGTATTTACTGAAAAAGGAGTAGTGCTTTTAATCAGGTACTAGTAAAAATACGGTCTGAAACAAAAACTTTTTTTGGAGGAATAAAAACTGGGAAAGCGTTGAAAATCAGATGTGTTTCGAGGTGAAATTCGCAAAATCGGGCATTTTGCAAAGCCGGGAATAGAAGAATAAAAAAAATAATTTTGAATATTCCGTTTTATGTATAATTTCACGGCCTCTACAAAAAAAAAGGGTCCTTCCGTAGAAACGGACTGACCTCTAACGATTGCTTGCCATATGAAATTCTTCGAAATATGTTGAGCTGCTTGAACAGCTTTTCTTTTGCTTTTATACGACCTTTAACGATTCATTGCTTTGCCAAATCAACATCTCCAACACTTCCTTTTCTTTGACACAGTAAAGATAGGATGTGTTGGAATGTTATTTTAATCAAGTTATAAGTGTTTTTATTACGCTTAAACTAACCCCGGAAGCACAAAAACCTTTACCCTGCCGGGTTCTATGAAAATTTATTTATTATGTCCAACCGTTTTTCAGATAGTTTATTTCAGCTGGTCCATTCACTGGAAAAGTCGGAAAAAAGGAATTTTAAGCTGTATATCAAGCGGAGTTCGGGCAACGAAGACCTGAAAATCATTGAACTTTTTGATGCCCTTGATAAATTAAAGGAATATGACGAAGCGGTATTGCTTAAAAAATTGCCCTCCATTAAAAAACCGCAGCTTTCCAATATTAAGGTACACCTCTACAAACAGTTGCTGGCCAGTCTTCGTCTGCTTAAAAGTGCAGATAGTATTGATTTGCAACTGAATGAGCAGTTCGACTATGCGCATATTCTGTATAAAAAGGGTTTGTTTGCACAAAGCCTCAAAATCCTTGATAAAGCCAAGGAAACCGCCAAGGCCAACCAGAAATTTAATTTTTTGACCCTTGTGCTGGCCCTGGAAAAGCGGATAGAAATGCTTCATATTACCCGCAGTATGCAAAGCAGGGCCGAACAGCTCTCCGCGGAAACGGTGGAGGTAACCGGCCGGATAGACATGGTGGCCAAACTATCAAACCTGGCACTGCAATTATACAGCTGGTTTATAAAGAACGGTCATGCACGCAATGAGGACGATGAGATTGCAGTAAAGCATTTTTTTCATGAGCAGTTACCACCCAATGCAGAAGAACAAACCGGGTTTTATGAAAAACTATATCTTTTTCAAAGCTATTCCTGGTATGCATTTATACGGCAGGACTTTCTGATGTATTACCGTTATTCTCAGAAATGGGTAGATCTTTTTGGAGAGCACCCCCTGATGCAGCGTGTGGAAACCGGGCATTATATAAAAGGGCTTCATACTTTATTAAATGCCCATTTTGATCTGCGCAACTACGATAAATTTGAAATTGCCCTCCGCCAATTTGAAGCTTTTGCCAATACCGAAAGGGTAATGGATCACGACAATTTTCGCATTCAGGCCTTTATCTATATTACCAGTGCAAAAATAAACCAGCATTGTATGCTGGGTACTTTTAAAGCCGGCCTTTTGCTGGTACCGGCCATAGAAGAGAAAATGAATGAGTATGATTTGTTTATAGACAATCATCGTATTATGGTGCTGAACTATAAAATAGCTACTCTATATTTCGGTAGCGAAGATTATAGTACCTGCATAGACTACCTCCAGAAAATTATTAACGAACAGGTAGACATAAGAGATGATCTGCAATCTTATGCCCGTTTGCTGCACCTGCTGGCACATTTTGAAATGGGTAATTATGAATTGATGGAATACCTTACAAAATCGGTATACCGGTTTATGGCAAAAAAGCAAAATGTCACGGTGCTGGAAGAAGAAATGTTTAAATTTTTACGGCACTCGTTCCAGTTACCAAGAAATAAATTAAAGTCGGAGCTGGAAATGTTTTTACAAAAAGTGAAAAAATTTGAAAAGAGCCGGTTTGAAACCAGGGCCTTTGCTTACCTGGACATTATTTCCTGGCTGGAGGGAAAAGTAAATCAAAAACCAATGGCTACTATTATTCACGAAAAGTACCTGCAAAACCGCAAGCGTGTACTGGCCTGATTAACTAAACTACCATGATATTTTAAATGTTGGTTTTACAAACAGAAAGCCCCCGGTCATTTAATTGACGGGGGCTTTTATATAATAATAGCTTTTTATGGAAAAATGCCCAATTCTGCATAGCTGGTACCCACTTTATTAATAGCCACCACATAGGCGGCCGTGCGCATATCCGGAACTGCCGGATTGGCTTTCCATGCATCCATGATTTCGCGCGTGGCGGCAATCATGGTTTCTTCCAGACCGCTGTATACCAGGTCTGCTTCGTCTGCACCATGCATAATAAAATCCCTTTCCTTGCCGGAAACATTTTTACCGGTTAATTCTTCTATCTGGCCAAGGATATGACTGTTCATATTTTCTGTAAACCTTTTTTCCATTCGCCCATAACGGACATGGCTAAGGTTTTTTAACCATTCAAAATAGCTAACGGTTACCCCACCTGCATTCAGGTACATATCGGGAACCACCAGCACGCCTTTTTTTATAAAAGCTTCGTCTGCATCGGGTGTCAGCGGACCGTTTGCTGCTTCTC
>Ga0268264_10003759_pt1 | contig 13032 bp, 14 predicted proteins | sample KBSSwiS32_FD_190357 | JGI IMG/M metagenome (GOLD analysis project Ga0268264, IMG submission 190357) | Switchgrass rhizosphere microbial communities from Kellogg Biological Station, Michigan, USA - KBS Switchgrass S3-2 (SPAdes) (version 2) | ecosystem: Host-associated > Plants > Roots >...
GTGGTTCGGCACCCATCCGGGGATGAGACCGGCGATGGACGCTGTTGCGAACACGTGCCCGCCGCCGGCGTCGATCATGTCCGGGAGGAACGTTTCCACGCAGTACAACGCGCCCATTAAATTGACGTGGATCACCCAGTCCACATCGTCGGCGTTCATGTCGGTGAGACGATCGAACCACGTCACACCGGCGTTGGCGAAAAGCAGCGACACGGTCCCAAGGGCGTCGTTCGCATCGGCCTTCATCCTCCGCACGTCCGCGCGCTTGCTCACATCAGCCGTGAGCGCAAAAGCGGTGCCTCCAAGCGTCTTCACCTCGTCCACGACTGCACTGGCCCGTTCCTCGATCAGATCGACGACGACAACGGCTGCGCCCTCGTTCGCCAACGCCAAGACCAGGCCGCGACCGATACCGCTGCCGCCGCCGGTCACGAGTGCCACCTTCCCCGCTATCTCAGTCATCGCGCTCCCTTCATCGCCGTTCCTGGCCGTCCATGCCGGCGTGCATCAGCTGTCCTTTGGGCGCCACAAGATGCCCGATGTTTGAGCGAACGCAGGTTCACGGGTTGGGACCACTCGAGTGGCTCCGTCTCGATCGTCAGCGAGCCGAACCGGTTGGCCATCGCCTTGAACGTCTCCTGCTTCGATCCGAGCCAGCGTTGCCCCGAGACAGAGGTGGATGTGGTTGCCGAACCCGAGGTGAGGGTTGGTGAGCGGGTGATGTCGAACGTATCGGGCGCGAAGTTGCGATGCCTTCCATGGTCCGACTGTTCATCGTGAGAACCCCAATTCAGAGGAGAGCGACTCGTCTACTGAGCGGAGTACTCGGTTTCGATTCCGAACCGGCCAAGGTCATACAATTGGATCGCGTTGCCGCGGACGAGTTGCCATGTCTCGTAGTCATTGAGACCCCCCGCGGCCGCCAGCTTCTCCGCCACTTCCCGCGAACGGGGAAAGGAGGACTCCGCATGTGGGTAATCGCTTTCGAACATGATCTGGCCCATGCCGACATGGTGACGTTGCTCCAGACCGGCGACATCGTCGAAGACGCAGCCGTACACGCGCCCCGCGGCATACGAACTCGGGGGCTCAGGGACGAGCTGTAGAAGTGCTGGATCGAACGATGCGTTTCGCTCCCAGAGGAAGTCGAGCCGCTCGAGCATGTACGGCATCCAGCCGATCTGGCCCTCGCTGAGAGCGATCTTCAGTCGCGGATACCGTGCCAGCACCCCCGAGCACAGCCAGTCGGCCAGAGCCGCTTGCGAGTATTGCGCCGTCAGCGAAACGGTCACGATGAGCGGCGCATCGGCCGAGGTCGTGGCGAGAGCGGAGCTTGACCCTATGTGCATGTTGATGACGGTGCCCGTCTCGTTGCATGCCTCGAAGAACGGGTCCCAATGGCCTGAGTGGATGCTCGGCAGACCGAGGCGAAACGGGCCCTCAGAGAAGCACACCGCCTTCGACCCCTTGGCGGCGCAACGACGGATCTCGGCTGCCGCCAGGTGCGCGTCCCACAACGGAACGATGGCCAACGGGATCAGGCGACCCCTCCCGGCCCCGCCGCACCAATCATCGATCATCCAGTCGTTGTAGGCCTGAACGCACAGAAGCGCGAGGTTCCGATCCTTGGCTTCGAGGAACGTCTGGCCGCAGAACCGTGAGAACGTCGGGAAGCACAGATGCGCCTCCGTGTGATTCGCGTCCATATCGACGAGCCGGTCGGCCTGCGTAAAGCATCCGGGCAGGATCTCGTCATACGTAACGGGCTGATGCGCCGGAACGTCATGAATAGGGCCGATCGACGCAAAGCCCGCGATCAAGGGCCAGGTCAGGTCCTCGTACAGCCACTGGTCGCGAGCTTGGCATCGCGTTAGATCTGCCGTTCGACCGGGCCGAAGCCATGATCTCCATATCCCTTGCTCGTGTATCGACTGACGCGGAATAGCAGGCTTGTCGATCCCGAGAACGCCGGTGCAGGGGAATCGCATACCGGCACAGGGACAGAAAGCCCGCGGGCCATCGTGGAGCCCACGACCGGTCAGTCCTTCGCCCCAAAGGCGCGCGGCAGACGACCGGGTGTGGGCCGTCCGCGTAGGTCCCGAGCCTGAAGCGGAGGACGGCCAACCACGACCTGCGGTGGAGCGCGGGAGCGGCGGGGGTACATCGAAGCTGTTGTCCACGCCCAAACTGACACAATGTCGTGGATGGCTGAACCAAAAGGAGAGGAGCGGTTTGCGTACGAGGTTGTGCACCGGATCCTCGGGGTCGCGGTCGACCATGTCGAACAGCAATCGCACGGCGAGGGGGACGCGACGATGACTTGGCCATCGGGCGAGACCGTTGCCCTGGAGGCGACAATTCTCGGTGATCCGGCTCAAGACCGAGTTCTCGACCGCCAAGAAGCAATGGGTAGTGCCGGGAGCAAGGTGGTGGTGGACCGTCTATTGCGGTGCTGGGGTCTCTGTGGGTGACCTTGAGGGAACTAGTACTCCTCAGTGAGGCGGAGGGGGTCCAGCGTCCCGACCTCCTCGCCGAGCGCGGGAGCCGGTTGACCGCAGCGCTCGAGTGGTTCGAACACGAGGACATATCGATGTGGGGCAACCCCTCCGAGACGCACCCGGGCCGAATCGACGTGCTACCCCAAGGTGGCGGCGGAGCTTCGCCCGATAGCTCGGACGCGATCGCCGACTGGTTGTCACGGGAGTTACTGACCTCCCATCTCCAGCACAAGGTCAAGCAGCTCCATGACACGGGGGCACCACGCCAGCACCTATTCCTGGTCTGTCAGGGGACGGGGACACCGTTCGACGTGTTCTACGCGCTGGCATTTCTCGATGACGTGCCGACTACTTCGCCGGCATTGGCGGGTGACGTGACGCGGTGTGGCTACTCCCACGTTGGGCGCCCTACGTACTGCTCTATGACTCCGCGGCCGGATGGTCACGGCACGTGTACAACACGAGTGACGGCACCACAGCATCCGTCGCGTAGCCCATCCGGAGGCGACGATGTTGCCTTAGAAGCCCGCCCACTCGGGCCCGCCGGTACCCGGCGAGCCTTGAGCTCATTATCTCTAGTCACCACAGACGATGTTCCGATCGTTGAAAGACCAGCTCAACGGCTACGCGGCGATCAGCCACGCCTCCCAGGGGTCGCGTGTACCAAGGGTTAGGTCCCCCTTCGACACGTACCGTAAACCCACGAGAAAAGGGTCCACGGAGACCCGGCCACCCGGGGGTGTACCGAGGCTGACGCCTAGTCCTTGTAGAGCTCGGCCTTGTCGGCGGGATCGGCCTCAGCGAGCATGTCGATGATGTCTCGCAGCCCGTCACCAGCGCCTTGACGTGCGACTTGGTCAGCTGTCCGCCTGGAATCTGCTCGCCGAGCTGTGCTTCGAGCGCACGCCGTTCCCGTTGAGTTTCGGTGATCCGTCAACCGGTGGGCTACGTGCCGGCGCTCGACCGCTTGGCGGTACGGTAGATCAGCCCGCGGTTCTGTCGCAGGACCAGCGGTTCGAGCTCGCCGATCTGCAGCGCACCGGGGTGATCATCTGTGAGATCGCCCGCCGGCTCGGCCGTGCACCATCGACGATCTCACGTGAGCGGCAGCGCAACGCCATCCCGGCGAAGGGGTATCGCCCGTTCGAGGCGCACCGCCGGGCGACCGCTGGCCGGACCCGGGCCCGTCGCCGACGTATCGAAGCCAACAGCGAGCTGCAACAGGTGGTTGGTGAGGTGTTGTCCCACCGGTGGAGCCCTCAGCTGATCAGCCGGCATCTGCGTCAACGGTTCCCGCACGAACCGGCGATGTGGTTGCGTGACGAAAGCATCTACCAGGCGCTCTATCAGCCTGGCTCACCGTTGATGCGCCCGTCGGCCTCGCAGAACCAGCGGTTACCAGACTCACAGTCAGTATTCAGCCGTTGCTGACAGATGGAACGCTCGTCGTCGAGACGGCATCCACTACTATTCCGGCGCATGCCTCCGCCTCCTCGAGGAATTGGGACTTCGGTCACCCGTGAAATCGTTCTGGCGCCGGGTTTTGACGACTTCCCGACATCGTCGAAATGGCGGGGTACGCCGGGCTCGATCCATTTGGATCGATTTCAAACACGGAACGATGAATCTGGGCTACATCGGCGACCTCGTTCGTGTCGTCGATCCTGCTGGCAGGTGGCGCGTATTCGCGATCGGCCGCACGACGGTGCAGCGGGCGGCCGGGATCCCATCCTTGTGAGCTGGTCCCACACGTTGTGCGCACGTACATCGCGAGCTCGGTCACGTTCTGCGCCGGCTGTGGAAGCGTGAGTTCGGTACGAGCGCGTCAGCAGGGTCGCTACGGCGAGCAGGGGTGCGCCGTAAGCTTCATCACCTCCCGATCCACGAATGGCGGACGAGTGAACGAGTATGACGAGGGGCCTGGGACGCCGCTGCGCGGGCCTGCGCGATACCAATCTGAGCTCCTCGAGTTCGAGAGCCAAATGGCTTTTCGGCCGAGCGATGAGAGCCAGCTTGATGACGCCGATCTGCGGATCATCGATCAGCTGGTCCGTGACGGGCGGACGAATAGTCGGGCCATGGTGGGATCGACCGGCCTCACCGAGGAGACGGTCGCGACTCGGATTCGCAACCTGGTCGATCGAGGAATCATCGACATCACGGCGATCTTCGACTGGTACGCCGCCGGCTATCACTGGGACTTCTGGCTCGCCGTCAAATGCGAGCCGGGACCAACCGACATGGTCGCCCGAGAACTCGTCGCGATCGACGAGGCTATGTCGATCCAGCGAATCTTCGGGCACGTAGACCTCATCGCCCACATCTTCTGCACGGACCGGTCTCACCTCGAGAGGTTTCTCAGCTCGACGTTGCCCCGCATCGCGGGGATCAGAGACGCTGAGGTGCTGCTGAGCGTCGACACCGTGAAGTCGTTCCAACAGTTTGCGTGGGTGCCCGCCAAAGACGAACCGCTCCGGTTCCCGAATCCGGTCGTCACATTGGACGCTCTCGATTACGACATCATCGCTGCGGTCGTTCGCAACGGCCGGACGTCGAACAGAGAGATCAGCCGACACCTCGGCGTCTCAGATGCAACAATCCGCCTTCACCTCCGGCGCCTCGAGAACGCGGGCCTGCTCCGCATCCGTGCGCAGGTCCACCCATCCCGCAGTGGGATGATCGGGGCCCGTGCCTGGGTCGGCGTCGAAGTCCAAGATCTCAGCGCCGAAGAAGTTGCGATCAACTTGGCCCGGATCCCTGAGTCGATGACCGTTGCCCTCACCAGCGGGCGTTATCACGTCTTCTGCTATTTCATGGCCCCGAGCCATCAGCAACTCGTCGAAGTCGTCGAGGAACAAATTCGGTCGCAGCCGGGCGTCCGGTCGCTCGACGTCCTTCCGGTCATCGAGCGGGCGCTGAAGCACGGCACGCACTGGGCGCGATGGTGAAACGACTGGACCGAACCATCACCCTCGGCGCATCGGGTACTGATCCAAGTAGGTCTGAGCGGCTCCCTCGTGCAGTGTCGATACGCCGCCGGCGCATCGATCGCTGCGGTCCGGACGACGCGGTGGTTGCGTTTGTCCAAGGTGTCGTGTGGCGCACACTGCGACACGGTCAGTGGCGAACAGGAACGGCTGCTGGTCGTGCGCAGTGTGCGTGGACGGGACATTGGCCAACGCCGAACGATGTTCGATGACCGCGGGACCCTGACCCTGTGGCTCTCTCGGGGCTAGTACCGGCCGTCAGGTTGTTGACAGGCGGCTGATGGGTGGGTGATCGCCGATGGCGGTGTGGCGTCGCCGGTGGTTGTAGTAGTCGAGGAATGTTGGCAGGGCGTCGGTGCGCTCGGCGTTGCTGGTGAAATCTGCCGGTAGGCCCATTCGGTGGCGTGGGTGCGGTTGAATCTTTCGAGCTTGCCGTTCTGCCATGGGCAGTGAGGCTTTATGAACTTGTGCTTGATGCTGTGTGCTGCGAGGCGTTCTCGGGGCTGGCGGCCGTGGCGGTAGTTGAAGGCGTTGTCGGTGATGATCCGTTCGGTGGTTCAAGCCGGCGGCGGGTGAAGAACTCGAGGCCCGCTCGACGAACCCGGCGGTCGTGTCGGGGCGTTCGTCGGCCAGGATCTCGCTGTAGGCGAGGCAGCTGAAGTCGTCAACGGCGGAGTGCACGAAGTCGAAGCCGACCTGGCTGCTGCGTGTTGGCCGAGCGTGCGGCCATGCGCGCGCCAGCACCACCATCGGGAATCGGGCCGAGTTTCTTCTCGTCGATGTGCACAAGCTCGCCGGGATGCTGACGCTCGTAACGCTGAGCGGTCATCTTGACGACCGGATGAACTCTCCGGTGAGACGGTTGAGCGTGCACAACCTCGGTGTGTCATGACGACGCGGCACCCGGACACGGTGCGGGCTGGAATGCCGAGCTGGGGACTTAGCCAGTCCTGTCCGCGGCGGTGCTCGACCCGGGCGGTGACGATCCGAGCCTCAACCTCCACCGGCGTGCGAGTCGGCATCGAATGGGGACGCAATGAGCGATCGTGGAGACCGGAGTCGTGAGACACGAATACCTCCTGGACAGTTGTGAAGCGCCAAACTCCACAATGCCCGGGTCTTCACGCGTCAGCGGATTCACCAACGTCCTGGCCGGGTGTCAGCAACGGCTGAATACTGACTGTGAGTGTGGTATCCGCTGGTTCTGCGAGGCGGAAGTCGATGCTGGTGTTGGTGGCTAGGACGTGACCCAAATACTGATTGGCCCGCGAGGGTGCCCTCAATGGGACTTGTCCGTTCTTGCTGCCGGCACCGGCCCGGGCGCCGTTCGTTGGCCTGATTAGAAGCCTGTCCACCCCGAGGGGTGTGACTTATCACAGTGCTGCCACACCTCGCTCGGACCGGCACCGACAACTCCAACTCCTCAGCCAAGGAGCGACACCACGCTTGCACTAGACGAGAACCTCGACGTCGTCATCGGCGTCGATACCCACAAGCACACCCACACCGCTGCGGCCGTAAGCACGACAGGCGCGGTCCTGGACCATCTGACCGTTTTCCGCTGACCCCAAGGGATACCGCCAGCTGATCACCTTCGGCGACTGCCACGGAACGGGATTGTGGGCGAGCGAGGGGACCGGCGACGGGCGCATCAACGGTGAGCCGGGTTGATAGAGCGCCTGGTAGATGCCTTCGTGGCACAGCCACATCGCTGGGTCGTGCGGGAACCGTTGGCGCAGATGTCGGCTGATCTGCTGCGGGCTCCACCGCTGCGACAACAACTCACCAACCACCCGTTGCAGCTCGCTGTTGACCTCGATCCGACGGCGATGGGCCCGTGTCCGGCGAGCGGTCGCCTGGCGGTGCGCCTCGAACGGGCGATACCCCTTGGCCGGGGGTGGCGTTGCGCTGCAGCTCGCGTGACATCGTCGATGGTGCACGGCCGAGCCGGCGGGCGATCTCACGGATGCTCACGCCGGTGCGGTGCAGATCGGCGATCTCGAACCGCTGGTCCTGCGACAGGAACCGGGCGTTGGTCTCACGCACCTCCAGTCGGTCGAGTGCCGGCACGTAGCCCACCGGTTGACCAGAACGGTAGGTCCGGTAGCCGTTGGCCCAGTTCCTTCCGGCGGTGCGTGACGCGCCGACCTCGCGAGCGGCGGCGTCGTTGCTCAACCCCCGTTCTCGCAGCTCCATGAACCTTCGACGTTTGGCTGACTGTGGGCGACGCCCCGGCCCCTTCTTAACTCGACGAGATGATGACAACACGACCTCCAGCTTCGCGGAAGTGTTGCGACCATCACTGGAAACCACCCGCGGCACCACGGGGTCAAAATTCAGCCGGCGTTGACACCGGGAAGACCTAGCGCTGGGGCGCTGAGGGCGCCTCGTACCACGCGGTGCGGGATGCGGATGTCAGGCGGCCCAACCACTCCGCGCGAGTCACAACGACGTGCTTGCTCATCGCCTTCGGATAGAACATGCCGACCAGGCGCCCGGGCACCGTCGGCGACAACCCGTTGACGGTGTCACCGACAGACGGCGCAGGGCCTGCGCTCTGATTCTGACGCCGCTCAACGAAGCTCGCGGATTGGTGAATGATTCAGACCACCGTTGGAGACCGTCCCGACGCAGGCACCTTCGCCAGGTCTGCGGCGTCGGCCAGGTGCTGACTGCGCGCTGATCGCCGAGGTCGGGAGGAGAAGCGCGCTAAGCCGGATGTGCACCGCTGCAGAGCGCCACCGGACAACGATTTTGCGGAACGCCTCCAGGCAGATCCAGTGACACCAGGGCCAACCAGCCGTTGCGCAGATACTCACACATGTGTACACTCACCCCGAGTTCACGGGTACCACACGGCATATACGTAGCGGAGAACCGGGGTGAAATAGTGTTGGAGCACCGATGTACTTAGGCTGGGCCGACAGGCTGAACCTTGGTGGGGTCTGGCCGGGAAGGGCACCAGTGGCCGATCACAATGATGACGCGACCGTAGGGGTCGCGGACGGCGGGGAGTCGGAGTTCGTTCTAGCGTCGCCGTGGCACCCGCTCAATGACGCGAGCCGTGAGTTCGCGGAGCCCGTCGAGGAGGCCCGCGTCACGAGTGTGCGCCTGGTGGGTCCGCGTGGACCGTTGACCGACATCACCGAGCGGGTGCTCGATCGATCGGAGTCATCCGAGCACGGGAAACGGGGGCGATCTCGTCGCGGGCTCCGGTCGCGATCGACGATCGACGCGCGTTTGTCGGGGACTAGCGCTCGCAACCCCTGGCCCTCGCTTCCGAAGGACCTAGAAAGAGGAAGTGATGACCTTGGCATTGTGGTTCAGCGTCGGTAGGTGGTGCGGTACCTGCTGGGCCTCTGTTCTGACACAGGGGGTACAGGGGTGAGCGCCCGAGGTGCCTCGGCTACGGCTGATCCAGCTGCGACACTCTCGGACAAAGGCCGTGCGACCCAGTCCGCGAATGTGGAAGGTGCTGCCATCGAACCGCTCGCGACCGCCGAGATACATGGCCTGCGCAAGAGCTTCTTCCGCCGAGATATCGAGGTCCACGCGATTGACGATGTCTCGCTGACCGTCGCGGAGGGCGAGTTTGTCGTTCTACTCGGGCCAAGCGGCTGTGGCAAGACCACGCTGTTGCGATGCATCGCTGGGCTCGAGGTGCCCGATTCCGGGACGATCGACGTCTGCGGAAAGCGCGTCTTCTCCGGTGTGGAGAAGACGCACCTCCCAGCGCATAAACGCTCGCTCAACATGATGTTTCAGTCGTATGCGCTCTGGCCGCATATGACGGTCGCCCAGAACGTCGCTTTTCCCTTGGAGACTCGAAGGACCCCAAAGGTCGAGGCGAAGGCCAGGGTGGCCGAAGTACTGGCTCTGACCGGAATCGACAACCTTGCCGACTCGCATCCGGCTCAGTTGAGCGGCGGACAACAGCAAAGGGTTGCGCTCGCTCGGGCGCTCGTGGCTAGAGATCGGCTGATTCTGTTCGACGAGCCTCTGTCGAATGTTGATGCGAAGGTTCGCGAGCAGCTGCGAGTGGAACTGGTTGAGATGCAGCATCGCCTGAACTTCTCGGCCATTTACGTCACCCATGATCAAGTGGAGGCGATGGAGCTCGCTGACCGGGTCATCGTCCTCGAGCACGGCAGGATCGCACAGGACGCGCCGCCTGCAGTCGTCTATGACCGGCCCGCAAGCCGCTACGTCGCCAATTTCATCGGCAACGCAAACGAGGTACGAGGGGTTGTCTGCGAAGTGAGCCCCGGAGATGTCGCCGTCGACACCGAGCTGGGGAAGCTGTCGTGCAGCGCCGACACCGCACTTCGGGTGGGTGACGCGGTGGTGGTCATCTGGCGGCCGGAGTTCGGTACCCTCGTCAGCGCCTCCGAGGCCGAGGTCGTGCACTCGTGGGAGGCCAAGGTGCACGCGTCGCTGTTCGCAGGTGCCCACACGACGGTTGTCGTCGAGGTCAATGGGTTGCCCATGCGGATCGTGACATCCGGGCGAGATATTCCCGATGTCGACTCGGTGGTGTGGGTTCACGTTCCGAAGCACCATTTGTCCGCGTTGCCTGACAACGTCACACGTCCGTAGCGGAGGGATAAGCAACAGATGGGGTTGGCATCTGTTTCACAAGCGAGCGGTCCATCCCGTCTCGGCAAAGTGATCGATCGAGTGAGGCGTAGAAGCCTCTTCGACATCGTCACGGTGGCTCTCGGCCTCGCCGTTGCAGGCGCGATCCTGTACCCCCTGTGGTTCGTGATCAAGGGGACGTTCGTCGTTCGAGGGCGGCTAACGGTCGAACCATTTCGAAGCGTTTTCGACGATCACTCCCTCGGGAGTGTGCTTCGCAACACGGCGATCATCGCGTCGACCAGCACGATCGCGGCAGTCGTGCTTGCCGCCGTGTTCGCTTGGTTGAACGAGCGAACCGATGCGCGGATAGGTTGGCTAGCCCGGATCCTTCCTCTCGTTCCCCTACTGATCCCTGCTGCGGCAGCTGCGGTCGGGTGGGTGAGCCTCCTGTCGCCCGTCGCCGGCTTGCTCAACCTCGTGACGCGGGACGTGCTCGGAGCGCTCGGGATCGACATGACCGAGGGCCCGATCAGGGTCGGCTCGATGTACGTCTTGATCTTTCTCTACACGGTCACGATCATGCCGTTCGCCTACGTCATCTTGCAGCCTGCCTTTCAAAACCTCGACCCTGCGTTGGAGGAGGCAGCTCGAGTTTCTGGTGCCAACACATCAACGATGCTGCGGCGGGTGACCCTTCCGGCAATCCTGCCGTCGTTGACATCGGCGATGCTCCTGACCGGAGTCGTCTCCCTCGCGCTGTTCTCGATCCCGATGATGATCGGCAAACCGGCGGGAATCGACGTCATCTCCACCCGCGTCTATCGCTACCTCACGTCGACGTATCCTCCGCAGACGGGTCCCGCACTTGCATTAACGTCCGTCGTATTGTGCTTCACGATCGCGTGCGTGGTCCTGCAACGCCGCATGATGAAGCGTCAGCGACACGCCACGATTACCGGGAAGCGCAACGTGTCATCGCTGGTGAGCTTGGGTCGATGGAGAATCGCAGCTCGCGGGCTTCTGCTGTCGTACGTGCTGGTCGCCGCGATCATCCCATTTGGTGGACTCCTGTACCTGTCGACGCAAAAGTTCTGGTCTGGCAGTTACAGCTTCTCGCTCAATACATCCAACTTCCGTGAGGTGTTTCGTTCGGGTGGGCAGACTCGCGAGTCCATGATCAACAGCGCGGTGCTCGGCCTCATTGCCGCAACGCTCGCGATTCTTGTGGCGACGATCGTTGCGAACCGAGCCCACAGGTCCGGCTCACGAATCGGCCGAGCCAGCGACGGCATCATGAAGGTCCCTGCCACGATCTCGCAGCTCGTGCTCGGGGTCGGAATCCTTTTGGCGTTCAGCGGTCCGCCGTTCAGGCTGTCGGGCACGAAGCCGTTGATCGTGCTTGGGCTGTTCATCGCGTACATACATTTGGCCTCGTTCACGGCGAATGCTGCAGTTGGTCAGGTGGCGCACGAACTCACCGAGGCTGCCGCCGTCAATCGAGCCTCACCGTTCCGCACGTTTCGCAGGATTCAACTTCCACTGATGACTCCAGCTCTCATCGGTGGTTGGATCCTTGTCTACGTCGCTTCGATCGGCGATATCACCATTGTGGCGTTGCTGTCGACCACGAACACGCAGGTCATCGGCTATCGCATCTTGAGTCTGCAGGACACCGGCAGTTATCCCGAGCTCGCTGCGCTCGGCGTCGTGGTCACGCTGATGACGACGTCCGTGGTCCTCGCTGTAACGTTCGCGTTCAATCGGAGAACTTCCAGCCGGTGACTCAAGCGAACCGAGTTCGCGACGCTCGGAAGGGACTCCCGCTGCGCGATGACCGTCCTCTAAGGTCAGATACATCGAATCTGCTTGACAGCACAAATAGAGTGTGGGATTCTGCGGTAGGTAGCAGTAACGGGGGCATGGAGGAAAGATGCAATCACGCAAGGTCGGAATAGGACTAACAAGCGCGTTTTTGGCGCTGGTGCTCGTGGCCGCCGCGTGCGGATCCGATGATAAGAGCGCCGAAACGCCTTCTAGTAGTGGTGCTTCTATTAGTGGAACTAGTGCGCCTTCCGCGCAGACCACTGCGGGTGGGGGCGATGTAAAAGCCGCGACTCAGACGCTGTATGACGCCGCCAAGAAGGAAAAAAAGCGCATCTCCTTTTATTCAACGGTCTCGGCGGCGACCACTAACGCCCTCGGCAAGCGCTTCAATGAGCTCTATCCTGACTTGCCCGGGGTCGACGCGCTCCAGATGGCCGCGACCGCCCTTCCCGTGCGATTCGCTGCCGAGAGCGATGCCGGCAGCAAGACTGGGGACATCGTCTTGGACGCGTACGGAAACTTCCCCAATTACGTCTCCAAGAAGTACGTTGCGCCTCTGCAAGCATCGGACATCCCTGAACTTGCGGCTTACAATCAAAAGTTTATCCTGCCGTGGGGCGCAATCTGCTCGTTCGGAGGGCCGGCCGTCGTCACGTACAACAAGAATATCGTCGGTGATCATCCGCCGAAGGATCTCGCGGATCTGCTGGATCCCAAGTACAAGGGCAAGATCAGCTTGGGGAATCCGGATAGCACGTCAACGCTCTACTCCTGGTATGCCCAGGAGCAGGCCGCGGGGATCGACTTCCTCAAGGAGTTTGCCAAGCAAAACCCGGCGTTCCACAACTCGTCCTTTGATGCGGGGAACAGGCTTGCAGCGGGTGAGATCGCGGCGATGTACCCGGGCTATCCCGGGATCCAGAACGCGCTTGCGTCGAAGGGAGCGCCGGTCGCGAGCGTCGCCACATCGGTGCTCTCCGGCCCGCCCGCCGGATGCGGAATGTCGAGCCACACGCAACGCCCGGCGACCGCGAAGTTGTTCCTCAACTTTCTGATGTCCGAGCTCGGGCAGTCAATCTTGAACTTGGAGGGCGGGCAGGCGACGATGCGTCCTGGCGTCCCGGCGATGGAGGGCCGACCTAAGC
>Ga0268264_10003761_pt1 | contig 13023 bp, 8 predicted proteins | sample KBSSwiS32_FD_190357 | JGI IMG/M metagenome (GOLD analysis project Ga0268264, IMG submission 190357) | Switchgrass rhizosphere microbial communities from Kellogg Biological Station, Michigan, USA - KBS Switchgrass S3-2 (SPAdes) (version 2) | ecosystem: Host-associated > Plants > Roots >...
GGCGCGCTATGTCGCGAAGAACATCGTTGCCGCGGGGCTCGCGCGGCAATGCCAGATCCAGCTGTCGTACGCGATCGGCGTCGCGCGCCCGATCAACGTCACCGTCTACACCGAGGGCACGGGCAAGGTTTCCGACGAGCGCCTCGCTTCGCTGGTGAACGAGCTGTTCGACCTGCGGCCGAAGGGCATCATCCGGATGCTCGACCTGCTCCGGCCGATCTACACGAAGACCGCAGCGTACGGCCATTTCGGTCGCGACGAGCCGGAGTTCAGCTGGGAAGCCACCGACCGGGTCGAGGCGCTGAAGGCGGCGGTGGATGTCAAGTAGGAGCTAGCATGACGGCGTTGCGCATCGTGGTGATCGGCGCGCTGATCGCGCTCGTCGCCGCGTGCCAGACAGCCTATGCGCCGCCGATGCCGCGCGAATTGTCCGACGCCGTCGATGGCGCGCGTGTGCGGCTCGCGCCCGGCCAGGACCTGATCGTCAATCTCGACGGCAACCTGACCACGGGCTTTCGCTGGTTCCTGAATCGCAGCGCCGAGCCGCAACTGCGACAGGTCGGCGATTCGACGTACGCGCAACGCGCTTCCGAAGGCCGGCTGCAGGGCGCCGGCGGCGTCACCACGTTTCTGTTCAGAGCCGACGCGAAAGGCGCCGGGCAGATCTCCTTCTCCTATCGCCGTCCATGGGAAGTGAACCTGCCGCCGGTGCGCACGGTGCGCTTCGACGTGTTGGTGGAGTAGCGCGGCCGTGTTCACCGACGCGAAGATCAGGCAACGCTAGGCTCCTGGAGCCGGCGCTTCTGGATCGGCGTCAAAGCGGGTAAGATACGCGGCCTTTCGAGGTGTCGGCCGCTTGCCCCCTCGATCACCGACTCACCCTTACCGACCGGAGGTCCCTATGGCAGAACGAACCCGCACCCGCCGCAACACGCTCGAGCGTCGCTGCCTCGGCAAGGCCTACAAGCGTCTTTTTGTCGGCTCGTCGAAGGGCATCTTCAAGATGCTCGAGAAAATCAAGAAGGCCTGACGGCCTGACGCGGCGCGTTGCGCGCCGGACGAACACAAGGGCCGCAGACTGCGGCCCTTGGCACTTCTGTTCCCCTTTCGAGACAAGCCCCGGTGCCGTTCGCGTACTACGATCGCCTGTCCCCGTCGCGCAAGAAGATCTATCGCGCAAGCGACGCGATCGCCACGCTCGCGATGCCCGCGGGCCTCGAGCTTGGCGGCGTGGTGGCGCGGATACGCGCCGCGCTCGCGAGCGACGACACGCCGGCGGTGCGCGAGGCGTGCCAGTCGCTGATCGACGCGCTCGTCCGGGGTTATCGCGTACCCCCGATTCGCGTGCGCGTGCTGGCGCGCCGCCCGGCCGACGGCGGCGGCGAATTGCATGGCCTCTACGAGCCCGGCGAGGATCGCGCGCTCGCCCGCATCACCGTCTGGATGCGCACGGCGCAGCGACGCGACGTCGTCGCCTTCAAGACGTTCCTGCGCACGCTGGTCCACGAGCTCTGCCACCATCTCGACTACGAGATGTTCGAGCTCGCCGAGACGTTCCACACCGAAGGCTTCTACAAGCGCGAGTCGAGCCTCGCCGGCGCACTGCTGGCGCAGGAGCAAAGTAGCCCGGGTTGAATGCAATGAAACCCGGGTCGCATGCTGCCGCGACCCGGGCTACCCGCTCCGGGCGGCTCTAGCCCGGCGAGTCAGGTTCGTTCTTCGCAACCGGCGGATTTTTTAATGCGTCGGCGTTCCAGCCGCCGCCGAGCGCCTTGATCAGGTTGACGCTCGCGCTGAGACGCCGGGCGAGAACGCCCAGCAGCGTGCGCTCGGTGTTCAGCGCCGCGTTCTGCAACACCACGACCGCGAGATAGTTGGCGATGCCGGCCTTGTACTGATTGAGCGTAATCGCCGCCGCCTCGCGCGCGGCGCGAACCGCCGTATCCTGGTACGAGGCCTCCTGTTCCAGGATGCGCAGCGCCGCGAGATTGTCCTCGACTTCCTGGAATCCGTTGAGGACCGTCTGCCGATAGGTCGCGACCGCGGTGTCGTACACCGCCTCCGCCTGCGCGCTCTGCGCCTTGCGCAAGCCGGCGTCGAAAATCGTTTGCGCGAGCACTGCGGGCCCGAGTGCCCAGAACCGGCTCGGCCACGACAGCAGGTCGGAAAGCACCGAATTCTGGAAGCCTCCGGTCGCGTTCAGCGTCAGCGACGGGAAGTACGCCGCCGCGGCGACGCCGATCTGCGCATTCGCCGCCGCCATCTTGCGCTCGGCGCTGGCGATGTCCGGCCGCCGTTCGAGCAACTCCGAAGGCAGGCCGAGCGGGATCGTCGGAAACGCCTGCACGGCCGGCCCCGGCGCAAGCGAAAATTCCGCCGGCGGCTTGCCGATCAGCACGGCGATCGCATGCTCGAGCTGGGCGCGCTGCACGCCGGCGTCGAGCACCGATGCTTGCGTCGCGGCGAGCTGCGCTTCGGCCTGCACGACGTCGACGCGACCGACGACACCGACCGCGAACTGGTTGCGCGTGAGCTGCAACGAGCGCTCGTAACCGGCGGCGGTCTCGTTCAAGAGCGCGATCGTCGCGTCCTGCACGCGCAACAGCAGGTAGTCGATGACGACGTCGGTTTGCGCGGCGAGCTTGACCGATTCGAGATCGGCGACGCTCGCCTCCGCGCTCGCCTCGTCGCCTTCGACGGTGCGCCGGACGCGTCCCCACAAATCGATCTCCCAGCTCGCGTCGAGTGAGAGGTTGAAGTTGTTGCTGACGTTGCCGCCGCTATCGATGCCGACGCGACCGCCGCCGCCCGACGAGCCGCTGCGCGACGCGAACGCGCCCGCCGACACCACCGGCCAGTACGCGGCGCGCGCCGCCTGCGTAATCGCGCGCGCCTGTCGCACGCGGCCCACGGCGGCGGCGACGTTCTGGTTGGCGAAGTCCACCTGGGCGACCAGCGCGTTCAACTCGGGGACGCCGAACGCCTCCCACCAGGCGCCGCGCGGCACGTTGTCGGCCGGTTGTGCGAGCTTCCATCCCTTCGCTTCCTTGTAGTCGGCAGGGATAGGCGCCGAGGGTCGCACATAGTCGGGACCCATCGTGCAGCCCGCGCCGAGCGCGAGCGCGAGGGCCGTTGCGACAATGCGCCCACATGCGCCCGCGGCCTCCTTGCGCCGTCCGTTCATGACGAGCCCTCGAGTGTCGGCTGCGGCGGCGCGCGCTTCGCGCCTGAGCGTCGCCCGCCGCGCTTGCGCAAAGCCCACAGGCGGAAGCGGTCGAGGTACAGGTAGACCACCGGCGTCGTATAGAGCGTCAGCGCCTGGCTGAAGATCAGCCCGCCGACGATCGCGATGCCGAGCGGCCGGCGCATCTCCGCGCCGTCGCCGAATCCGACCGCGAGCGGCAGCGCGCCGAGCAGCGCGGCCATCGTCGTCATCATGATCGGCCGGAAGCGCAGCATGCAGGCCGCGTGGATCGCCTCGCGCGGGCCGATGTTCTGCGAGCGCTCGGCTTCGAGCGCGAAGTCGATCATCATGATCGCGTTCTTCTTGACGATGCCGATCAGCAGGATCACGCCGATGAACGCGATGATGCTGAAGTCGGTCTTGAACAGCATCAGCGCGAGCAGCGCACCCACGCCCGCCGACGGCAGCGTCGACAGGATCGTCAGCGGATGAACGTAGCTCTCGTAGAGCACGCCGAGCACGATGTAGATCGTGATCAGCGCGGCGAGGATCAGCCACGGCTGGCTCGAAAGCGACGCCTGGAACGCGCGCGCGCTGCCCTGGAAGCTGCCGCGCACCGTGTCGGGCACGCCGATTCGCAGCATCGCGTTCTCGATCGCCCGCGTGGCGGTCGACAGCGAGACGTCGGCCGCGAGGTTGAACGAGATCGTCGACGCGACGAACAATCCCTGGTGGTTGACGCCCAGCGGCGTGTTGGTCGGCCCATAGGTTGCGAACGCCGACAGCGGCACCTGCGCGCCCGCCGGCGTGCTCACGTAAAACGACTTCAGCGCATCCGGCGATTGCCAGTATTGAGGCGCGGCTTCCATCACCACGTGATATTGATTGAGCGGCGCATAGATCGTCGACACCTGCCGCTGGCCGAACGCGTCGTTGAGCGTCGTGTCGATCATCCGCGGCGTCACGCCGAGCCGCGACGCGGCGTCGCGATCGATGACGAGCGAGGTCTGCAGCCCGTTGTCGTTGGCATCGGTGTTGACGTCGGCGAGCTCCGGGAGGTCGGAAAGTGCCAGCCGGATCTTTTGTTCCCATGCCCGCAGGTCGGCAAGGTCGTCCGCCTGCAGCGTGAATTGGTACTGCGCATTCGCCTGGCGTCCGCCGATCCGGATGTCCTGCACCGGCTGCAGGAACAGATTGGCGCCCGGCTCCTTCGCGAGGTTGCCCCGCAGCCGCGCGATCACCTGGTCCGCGCTCTCCTTGCGCTCGGACAGCGGCTTCAGGCCGACGAACATCTGTCCGGAGTTGCGGCGCGCGCCGCCGGTGAACGCAACGACGTGGTCGACCGCAGGATCCGCGCGGACGATCTCGACGAAGTCCGCGAGCTTCTTCTGCATCGCCTGGAACGAGATGCTCTGGTCGGCCTGGATGCCGCCGATCAGCCGGCCCGTGTCCTGCTGCGGGAAAAAGCCCTTCGGGATGATCACGTACAGGTAGACGTTCAGGCAGACGGTGACGAGCAAGAGCAGCATAACCGGCACGCCGTGGCCGAGCACCCAGTCGAGGCTCGCGCCATACCCGCGGACGACGCGATCGAAAGCCCCCTGCACCGCGCGGCCGACCCGCCCGGGCTTGCGCTCGACCGCGGGACGCAACAGCCGCGCGCACATCATCGGCGTCGTGGTGAGCGACACCACCAGCGACATGACGATCGCCACCGACAGCGTGAGCGCGAACTCGCGGAACAATCGCCCGACGATGCCGCCCATCAGCAGGATCGGAATGAACACGGCGACGAGCGACACGCTCATCGAGACCACGGTGAAGCCCACCTCGCGCGCACCCACCAGCGCGGCCTTGAACGGCCGCATGCCCTGCTCGATGTGGCGCGACGTGTTCTCGAGCACGACGATCGCGTCGTCGACGACGAATCCGGTGGCGACGGTCATCGCCATCAGCGTCAGGTTGTTGACCGAGAACCCGGCGAGGTACATCACCGAGAACGTGCCGAGCAGCGACACCGGCACGGCCACGCTGGGAATCAGCGTGGCGCGGGCGTTCCGGAGGAACAGGAAGACGACGAGGATCACCAGCGTGACGGCGATCACCAGCGTGCGCTCGACCTCGCGCAGCGACGCGCGGATCGTCGTCGTGCGCTCCATCACCGGCGACAGCGTGATCGCGTTCGGAATCGACGCGCGCAACGTCGGCAGCATCGCCATGACGTTGTCGACGGTCTCGATGATGTTGGCGTTCGGCTGCCGGTTGATGATCACCAGCACCGACGGCTGGCCATCCGACGAGCCGGCGTTGCGCAGGTCCTGCACCGAATCGACGACTTCGGCGACGTCCGTCAGGTTGATCGGCGATCCGTTGCGGTATGCGACGATCAGCGGCAGGTATTCGGCCGCGGTCTTCGCCTGATCGTTGGCGCCGACCTGCCAGTGCTTTTCGCCGTCGTCGAGAGCGCCCTTCGGCCGATTGGCGTTGGCTGAAGCAAGCGCCGTGCGGACGTCCTCGAAGCCGATGCCGTACTTGTTGAGCGCCGTCGGATTGACCTCGACGCGCACCGCCGGCAACGAGCTGCCGCCGACGGTGACCTGGCCGACGCCCGATTCCTGCGACAGCTTCTGCGCGATGATCGTCGACGCGACGTCGTACATCTGTCCCTGTGTCATCGTGTCGGACGTGAGCGCAAGGATCATGATCGGCGCGTCCGCCGGATTGACCTTGCGGTACGTCGGATTGCTCGGCAGGCCCGTCGGCAGCAGGTTGCGCGCTGCGTTGATCGCGGCCTGAACGTCGCGCGCGGCGCCGTCGATGTCGCGGCTCAAGTCGAACTGCAACACGATGCGCGTGGACCCGAGCGAGCTGCCGGACGTCATTTCGGTGACGCCCGCGATGCGGCCGAGCGAGCGCTCGAGCGGCATTGCAACCGTTGCCGCCATCGTTTCCGGGCTGGCGCCGGGAAGGCTCGCCTGGACTGAAATGGTCGGGTAGTCGACCTGCGGCAGCGGCGATACCGGCAGCAGCTGGAACGCGACGGCGCCGGCGAGCGCGACGCCGAGCGTCAGCAGCGTCGTGGCGACGGGCCGATTGATGAACGGTTGCGAGATGTTGTTGAGCATCGTTAAGTCAGTCGCCCGCGGGCTTCGCCTCAGTGACGGCCGAGACCTCGTCACTGCCGTTCGCTTGATTGTTCCTGGGTCTGACGCGGCGAGCGAGGCTGTCGAACGCGAGATAGATCACCGGCGTGGTGAAGAGCGTCAGCGCCTGCGACAGCAGCAGCCCGCCGACCATCGTGATGCCCAGCGGATGACGCAACTCGCTGCCCTCGCCCCAGCCCACCATCAGCGGCAGCGCGGCGAGCAGCGCGGCCATTGTCGTCATCATGATCGGCCGGAAGCGCAGCAGGCTCGCCTGGAAGATCGCTTCGCGCGGCGCCATGCCCTCGTTGCGCTCGGCGTCGAGCGCGAAGTCGATCATCATGATCGCGTTCTTCTTGACGATGCCGATCAAGAGGATGATGCCGATGATCGCGATGATCGAAAGGTCGTTGCCGGTGAGCATCAGCGCGAGCAGCGCGCCGACGCCGGCGGAGGGCAGCGTCGAGAGGATCGTGATCGGATGGATGTAGCTCTCGTAGAGCACGCCCAGCACGATGTACATCGTGACGATCGCGGCGAGGATCAGCCATAGCTCGTTCGCGAGCGACGCGCGGAACGCGAGCGCCGCGCCCTGGAACCGCGTGGCCACCGACAGCGGCACGCCGATTTCGCGCTCGGCAGCTTCGATCGCCGAGACGGCTTCGCCCAACGACGCACCGCGCGCGAGGTTGAAAGAGATCGTCGCTGCCGGGAACTGCCCGAGGTGATTGATCTGCAGCGAGCCCGGGCGCTCGACGATCTGCGCGAGCGACGAGAGCGGCACCTGCTGCGATGGCTGCCCCGGCACGCTGGCGGTGACGTAGATGTCGTTCAGCGAATTCGGGTTGCGGCGGAACTCGGGCTTCACCTCCAGCACGACGCGATACTGGTTCGACTGCGTGAAGATCGTCGAGACGAGCCGCTGGCCGAATGCGTTGTACAGCGCGTTGTCGATGATTGCGGGCGTGATGCCGAGGCGGCTTGCCGTCGCGCGGTCGATCTCGACGTAGGCTTGCAGGCCGCCGTCCTGCAGGTCGGAGGCGACGTCGGCGAGTTGCGGAATACGCTGCAGCCGCGCGACCAGCCGGTGCACCCAGTCGCTCAGTTCCTCGGGATCGGCCGACTCGAGCGTGAACTGGTATTGCGTGCGGCTCACCCGATCCTCGATCGTCAGGTCCTGCACCGGTTGCATGTAGAGCGTGATGCCCTTGACCTCGGCGAGCTTCGGCTGCAGCCGGCGGATGACTTCGAGCGCGCTCGCGTCGCGCTCGCTTCGCGGCTTCAGGTTGATCAGCATCCGGCCGCTGTTCAGCGTGGCGTTGGCGCCGTCGACGCCGATGAACGACGACAGGCTGTCGACCGCCGGATCCTCGAGCACCACCCGGGCGAGCGCCTGTTGCCGCTCGGCCATCGCCGAAAACGAAATCGTCTGCGGTCCTTCCGAGATCGCCTGGATCGCGCCCGTGTCCTGGATCGGGAAGAAGCCCTTGGGGATCAGGATGTAGAGCAGCACGGTCAGCGCGAGCGTGATGATCGCGACGATCAGCGTGACGGCGCTGCGGTCGAGCACCCAGTTGAGCATCACACCGTAGCGCGCGATCACCCAGTCGAACGCCTGGCCGCTGACCCGATAGAAGCGTCCCTGCTTCTCCTCCGGCGTGTGACGCAGCAGCCGCGCGCACATCATCGGCGTCAGCGTCAGCGACACCACCGCGGAGATCAGGATGGCGATCGCGAGCGTGACCGCGAACTCGCGAAAGAGCCGGCCGACGACGTCGCCCATGAAAAGAAGCGGGATCAGCACGGCGATCAGCGAGAACGTCAGCGAGATGATCGTGAAGCCGATCTGCTTCGAGCCCTTGAGCGCCGCCTCGAGCGGGTCTTCGCCCTGCTCGATGTAGCGCGCGATGTTCTCGATCATCACGATCGCGTCGTCGACGACGAAGCCGGTGGCGATGGTCAGCGCCATCAGCGTCAGGTTGTTGATCGAGAAGCCGACCAGGTACATCACGCCGAAGGTGCCGACCAGCGACAGCGGCACGGCGACGCTCGGTATGACCGTCGCCGGCAGGTTGCGCAGGAACAGGAAGATCACCATCACGACGAGCGCGATCGCGAGCAGAAGCTCGAACTCGACGTCGCGAACCGAGGCCCGGATCGTGATCGTGCGATCGGTGAGCACCTTGATGTCGGCAGCGGCCGGCATCGACGAGCGCAGCTGGGGCAGGAGCTGCTTGACGCGATCGACGACGTCGATGACGTTCGCACCCGGCTGGCGCTGCACGTTGAGGATCACCGCCGGCGTGTCGTTCACCCACGCGGCGAGCCATAGATTCTCGGCGCCGTCGACCGCTTCGGCGACGTCGATCAGGCGCACCGGAGCGTTGTTGCGAAACGCGAGGATCAGCTGCCGGTACTCGTCGGCCGACTTGAGCTGGTCGTTGGCGTCGATCGTCGACGCGCGCGCCGGGCCGTCGAAGCTGCCCTTCGCCTGGTTGGTGTTGGCGTTCGCGATCGCCGTGCGCACGTCGTCGAGCGAAAGCCCGTACGCGGCGAGCGCTTTCGGATTGACCTGGATGCGCACTGCCGGGCGCTGGCCGCCGCTGATGCTGACGAGGCCGACGCCGGGGAGCTGCGAGATCTTTTGGGCGATCCGCGTGTCGGCGAGGTCCTGCAGCTTCGGCAGCGTCAACGTCTGCGAAGTGATCGCCAGCGTGAGAATCGGCGTGTCGGCCGGATTCACCTTGTTGTAGATCGGCGGATTCGGCAGGTCCGTCGGCAGGAACGAGCCCGACGCGTTGATCGCCGCCTGCACTTCCTGCTCGGCGACGTCGAGCGAAAGCGCGAGGCTGAACTGCAGCGTGATCACCGACGCGCCGCCGGAGCTCGTCGACGACATTTGGTTGAGGCCCGGCATCTGCCCGAACTGCCGCTCCAGCGGCGCGGTGATCGCCGAGGTCATCACTTCCGGACTTGCGCCCGGGTAGAGCGTGACGACCTGGATCGTCGGGTAGTCGACCTCGGGCAGCGCCGACAGCGGCAGCACGCGAAACGAGACGATGCCCGCCAGCAGGATCGCCACCATCAGCAGCGACGTGGCCACCGGTCGCAGGATGAACAGTCGTGACGGGTTCATCGAAGAGGCTTCCGCCCGATGTCGCGATCGCGGATTACGCCGCGGTCACCCACCTGCCTTCTTGGGTGGGGCCTCACCCGGCGGCGCCGCGCCCGGACGCTGGCCGTCAGGCGTCGCGGGATTGGGCGGCGTGCCGCCCGGAGTTGCGCTCCCCGCGCCACCGCCGCCCGCGCGCTCGCCGCGACCACCGCCTCGTCCGCCGCCGCCGCGCTTGCTCGCGCCACCGGCGCCGGCCGATTGCGGTTCACGCGTGATGAGCTCGACGCGCGCGCCCTCGCGCAGCTTGTCGGTGCCGTCGATCACGACTTGATCGCCGGGCGAGACGCCGCTTTCGACCACCGTGACCTCGGCCTGAGACGGTCCGAGTTTCACCGGGGCGACGCTCACCGTGCCACCGTCCTTGACCACGTAGACGAACGTCCCTGGCGCGCCGCGCTGGATCGCCGCGGTCGGGACGAGCGTCGCGTCGGTCAGCGTCTCGATCTGCATGCGCACGTTGACGAACTGGTTCGGGAACAGCGCGAGGTCCGTGTTCGGAAATTCGGCCTTCAGCTTGACCGTGCCGGTGGTCGTATCGATCTGGTTGTCGACGGTCAGGAGCTTGCCGGTCGCGAGCTGCACCTTCTGATCGCGATCGAACGCGAGCACCGGGATGTTCTCCCCGGATTTCAGCCGCTTCATCACCCGCGGCAGGTTGTCCTCGGGAATCGGGTACACGACGGTCATCGGCTGCATCTGCGTGATCACGACGAGGCCGTTCGTGTCGGAGCTGCGCACGACGTTGCCGGGATCGACCTGCCGCAACCCGATGCGTCCGGTGATCGGCGCGGTGACGCGCGAATACGCGATCTGCAGCTTCGCGTTGTCGATCTGCCCCTGGTCGGTCTGCGTCGCGCCCTTGTATTGGGCGACCAGCGCTTCCTGCGTGTCGACCTGCTGCTTCGAGATCGAATCCTGCGAGAGCAGCGTGCGATAGCGCTCGAGGTCGATCTGCGCGTTCTTGAGCAGCGCGGTGTCTCGCGCCATCTGCCCCACGGCTTGCGCGAGCTGCACTTCGAACGGGCGCGGGTCGATCTCGGCGAGCAGATCTCCCGACTTCACCATCTGACCTTCGGTGAACGCCAGGCGCAGAAGCTGCCCGTCGACGCGCGGGCGAACCACGACCACGTTGCGCGGCGTCACCGTGCCGAGCGCGCTCAGGTAGACGTCGATCGGACCCTTGCGCACCGGGGCCGCAACGACCGGAGTGGCGCGCGAGGCGTCGCCCCCTTTGCCTCGTCCGCCCTTGCCCGGCGCGCCCGATGCGGCCGAAGCCGTCGCGTCGCCGGGCGAGCGATTCATCCAATACCAGGTGCCCGCGCCGGCGCCGACGATGACGAGCAGCGCAACCAGCCACCAAACGTAGCGGCGGCGCGGTGGAGCGTCACCGGGGGGTTCGGGCTGCGTCGGAGATGTTGGAGGTTGCGCGTCGCTCGTGGGCATCGGATCTTCTCTCGTCCGGTATTGCGTTAGAGCTGGCCTGGTCGGGCGGTCAGGCTCTTCGAATTGTCCGCGTTTCGCTTGCTTGGTTCGAGCCGAATTGTAACGATCTGTGATTCACGGAGGATTGACAGGGCGTAACGGCCACAATTCAACCGCTTTCCATGCTTTTTCGGTCCCACGCGCGGGGGATGCGCGACCCGGGGCAGGCAGGAACGCCGGACGCCTGGCCATAGCCGACCGGCGCGGATTTGGTAAAATCTGCAAATCCCGAGGAGCGTTGCAACGGAAACGCCGCCGGCCTCGAAACGCCGGCTTCGACTTTCGCCAGGCTCGGGACGTCAACCCTGCAACCGCGCTCGTTGAACCGTGACTCGCGCACGGGCGATACGAGCGTGGCACTTCCCGCAGTCGGTCGCCAGGCGCGGTCACCAACAATGGAGTGACCGATGAACGCTGCCAACGAAACCACGAGCTTCACCGACTTCCACGTCGCCGACGTCGCATTGGCCGACTGGGGGCGCAAGGAAATCGCCATCGCCGAGACCGAGATGCCCGGCCTGATGGCGATCCGCGAGGAATTCGCGCAAACGCAGCCGCTTCGCGGCGCGCGGATCGCCGGCTCGCTGCACATGACGATCCAGACCGCCGTGCTGATCGAGACGCTGCAGGCGCTCGGCGCCGACGTGCGCTGGGCGTCGTGCAACATCTATTCGACGCAGGACCACGCGGCAGCCGCGATCGCCGTGCGCGGCACACCGGTGTTCGCCTACAAGGGCGAGACGCTCGACGAGTACTGGGACTACACGCACCGCATCTTCGAATGGAGCGACGGCGCCGCGCCGAACATGATCCTCGACGACGGCGGCGACGCGACGCTGCTCGTGCACCTCGGCACGCAGGCCGAGACCGACCGCAGCGCGATCTCCAATCCGGGCAACGAGGAGGAGTTCGCGCTGTATGCGGCGATCGCGAAGCGCCTCGCGGCGACGCCGAACTACTACTCGCGGATCAAGTTCTCGATCAAGGGCGTGACCGAGGAAACGACCACCGGCGTGAAGCGCCTCTACCAGATGCACAAGGAGCAACGGCTCGGCTTTCCGGCGATCAACGTCAACGATTCGGTGACGAAGAGCAAGTTCGACAACCTGTACGGTTGCCGCGAATCGCTGGTCGACGGCATCAAGCGCGCGACCGACGTGATGATCGCCGGCAAGGTGGCCCTGGTCAACGGCTACGGCGACGTGGGCAAGGGCTCGGCGCAGGCGCTGCGCGCGCTCTCCGCGCAGGTCTGGGTCGCCGAAATCGATCCGATCTGCGCGCTCCAGGCGGCGATGGAGGGCTATCGCGTGGTGACGATGGACTACGCCGCCGACAAGGCCGACATCTTCGTCACCGCCACCGGCAACATCGACGTGATCACGTTCGATCAGATGCGGCGGATGAAGAACAACGCGATCGTCTGCAACATCGGCCACTTCGACAACGAGATCGACGTGGCCGCGCTGAAGGCCTGTCGCTGGGACAACATCAAGCCGCAGGTCGACCACGTGATCTTTCCCGACGGCAAGCGGATCATCCTGCTCGCCGAAGGGCGCCTGGTGAACCTCGGCTGCGGCACCGGCCACCCGTCGTACGTGATGAGCTCGTCGTTCGCGAACCAGGTGATGGCGCAGATCGAGTTGTGGACCGACGCGCGCGAGCGCGCCGGCCGCTATCCGGTCGGCGTCTACGTGCTGCCGAAGCACCTCGACGAAAAAGTCGCGCGGCTGCAGCTCTCCAAGCTCGGCGCGATGCTGACGCCACTCAGCGACAAGCAGGCGCGCTACCTCGGCGTTGCGCCGAACGGACCGTACAAGCCGGATACGTATCGGTATTGACGGACGGCCCCGGATTGCGCGTTGGCGCAATCCGGGCTACGCATTCGGCGACGAATCGGCATGAATCGGAGCAGATGACGTGCGGATCGCGGTAATGGGGACGGGCGGTGTGGGCGGCTACTTCGGCGCGCGTCTCGCGCACGCCGGGCAGGACGTCGCGTTCATCGCCCGTGGCCGGCACCTCGCCGCGATGCGCGAATC
>Ga0268264_10003764_pt1 | contig 13020 bp, 8 predicted proteins | sample KBSSwiS32_FD_190357 | JGI IMG/M metagenome (GOLD analysis project Ga0268264, IMG submission 190357) | Switchgrass rhizosphere microbial communities from Kellogg Biological Station, Michigan, USA - KBS Switchgrass S3-2 (SPAdes) (version 2) | ecosystem: Host-associated > Plants > Roots >...
GAGCTCCGGCGTGAAGATGGAGGCGGGGCTGAAGGCGCCCATGCCGCCGGTATTGGGGCCGGTGTCGCCGTCGCCGACGCGCTTGTGGTCCTGCGCCGAGCCGAAGGGGAGGACGGTCTCGCCGTCGACCAGACAGAAGAAGCTGACCTCCTCACCGGTCATGAACTCCTCGATCACCACGGAATCGCCGGCGCTGCCGAAGCCGCCGTCGAACAGCAGGTCGAGGCCCGCCTGCGCTTCCTCGGCGGTTTCGGCGATGATCACGCCCTTGCCGGCGGCGAGCCCGTCCGCCTTCAGCACCACCGGCAGGCCGAAATCGGCCAGCGCCGCCTCCGCCGCGGTACGATCGGCGACGCGGACATAGCCGGCGGTGGGAATGTTGTGCTGCGCGCAGAGATCCTTGGTGAAGCCCTTCGAGCCTTCGAGCCGGGCGGGGATGCGGTTCGGGCCGAAGACGAGGAAGCCGGCGGCGCGGAGGGCATCGCCAAGCCCGTCCACCAGCGGCTGCTCCGGGCCGATGACGACGAGATCGATCGCCTCGCCGGTGCAGAAAGCGAGCACCGCCGCATGGTCAGCGGGGTCGAGCGCGACCAGCTCGGCATGCGCCGCGATGCCCGGATTGCCCGGCGCCGCCCACAATTTCGTGAGCCTGGGCGATTGCGCGAGCTTCCAGGCCAGCGCATGTTCGCGCCCGCCGGAACCGATGAGCAGGACCTTCATGAGCGACGATTACCCTCCGACGGACGGGCTCCTAGCAAGCGAGTCCCCGGGCGACAACGCGCCCGCGCTCAGCGTCTCGGAACTGTCGGCGGCGTTGAAGCGGGCCGTGGAGGACGGCTTCGCCCATGTCCGGGTCCGCGGCGAGATTTCGGGGTTCAAGCGGGTCGGCTCCGGCCATTGCTATTTCACCCTCAAGGACGATGCCGCCAATATCGACGCGGTGATCTGGCGCGGCACCGCCGCCTCGATTCGTTTCCAGCCGGAGGACGGGATTGAGGTGGTCGCGACCGGCAAGCTCACGACCTATCCGGCGCGCTCGCGCTATCAGATTGTGGTCGAGCGGCTGGAGCTGGCCGGGCAGGGCGCCTTGATGGCCTTGCTCGACAAGCGCCGCCAGGCGCTGGCGGCGGAGGGACTTTTCGACGAGGGGCGGAAGAGGCCGCTGCCTTTTGCCCCGCGCAAGATCGGCGTCGTCACCTCGCCGACCGGGGCGGTGATCCGCGACATTCTCCACCGCTTGGCGGACCGCTTTCCGACCCACGTCACGCTCTGGCCGGTGCCGGTGCAGGGCGAGGGCGCGGCGGAGAAGGTCGCCGCCGCCATTGCCGGCTTCAACGCCATGGCCGCGCCGCCCGACCTGATCATCGTCGCCCGCGGCGGCGGCTCGATCGAGGATCTGTGGGCGTTCAACGAGGAGGTGGTGGTGCGCGCCGTCGCCGGCTCGGCCGTGCCGATCATCTCCGCGGTCGGCCACGAGACCGACACCACTTTGTGCGACTATGCCGCCGACCGGCGCGCGCCGACCCCGACCGCCGCGGCGGAGATGGCGGTGCCCGTCCGGGCCGAGTTGCTGGCGCAGGTGCGCGAGCTCGGTGCGCGGGGCGAACGCTGCGCCCGACGCACGGCCGAGCGTGCCGGCGAGCAGCTGCAGGCCCTGCTTCGTCACTGGCCGGAACGCGAGGCCCTGCTGGCGCCGCAGCAGCAACGGCTCGACGATCTCGCCGAACGGCTGCCGCGGGGCCTGAGGGGCCGGCTCGACCGGGCGCGCGGCGAGCTCGGCCATGCCGCGGGGGCGCTTCGGCCCGGCCTGCTGGTCGCGGCGCACCGGCGGGCGAGCGAGCGGCTGACGGCGTTGTGGCGGGTGGCGCAGCTCGCCCATCCGGAGCGGCCGCTGGAGAAAGGCTATGCCCTGGTCACCGACCGGGCCGGCAAGGTGCTGATCTCGGCGGCAGCGGCGCGGGAGGCGAAAGCGCTGAGCCTGCGCTTCCGCGACGGCCAGGTCGAGGTGACGACCGGCGAGGCGGTTGAGCGGGCGAGGAAACCGTCCCATGTTAAGGAGAAGGGCGAGCAGCCCAAACTCTTGTGAGGCTTGAGAGATGCTGATGAACAGCGCCGGCCGGCTGGCCCGGCTCCATTATCTTCCCGGCACCTATCGCGTGCTCAGCCATGGCGACCATGTGCTCTGCGCCGTGACCCGCCAGCCCATCCCGCTCGGCGAGCTCAAATATTGGAGCGTCGAGCGGCAGGAGGCCTATGCGACGCCGGAGGCCTCGCTGCAGGCGGAGGGCAAGGACTGAATGGCCGCAGGGGGCGCCGAAGCGGACCTGTTCGCGCGCGCCTCCGAGGCCTGGCAGCAGGGCCGGCGCGCGGAGTCCGCGGCTTTGCTCGAGGCGGTCATCGCGGCGGACCCCGGCCACCTCGCCGCGCTCAGCACCCTGGCGATGATCGCGCTGAACGGCGGCGATGCGGCTGGGGCGCGTCAGTGGGTCGAACAGGCGCTGGCCGTCGAGCCGAACGCGGCCCCGCTCTGGTTCAACCTCTACCAGGCGCACGAGCTTGCCGGCGACGCGGAAAGTGGGCTGGCGAGCCTCGACCGCGCGCTGGAGGTCGATCCCTATTATGTCCCGGCCATATTGATGAAGGCCGACCTGCTGCACCGGCTGGGCCGGACGCCCGAAGCTCTCGGCCTGTTCCGCGCGATCCTCGCCGTCGGCCCCAATGCGGAGGCGCTGCCCCCGTCGGTGCGCGCGGCGCTCGCGCGCGGCATCGCCCTGGTCGAGGCCGAGGATGCGGCCCGCGCCGCAGCGATCACAGCGCCGCTCGCTGCCATACGCGCGGCCTTCCCCGACGCGGACCTGGATCGGGCCACGGCCTATGCCGAGCAGCGGACCGGGCGCCGCAAGGTCTATGTCCAGCAGCCGATCGGCGGCCATTTTCCCTACCTGCCTGCGATCGAGTTCTTTTCGCCGGCGCTGTTTCCCTGGTTTGCGACGCTGGAGGCGAAGACGGCGGTCATCAGGGCGGAATTGCTGGCCGTGCTCAGCGCGCCGGGAGAGGATCTGCGGCCCTATATCGCCTTCGATACCACGCAGCCGGTCAACCAATGGGCGGAGCTCAACAACAATAAGCGCTGGAGCGCCTTCTTCTTCTGGGAGGACGGCGTGCGGCATGACGCCAATTGCGCGCGCTGCCCTGCCGCGGCGGCGCTGATGGAGACGCTGCCCATGCTCGACCTGCCGGGCAAGGGACCGACGGCGATGTTCTCGATCCTGGAACCGGGGACCCGCATTCCACCCCATACCGGCTCGAACAATGTGCGCGCGGTCGTGCATCTGCCCCTCGTCGTGCCGGAGGGATGCGGCTTTCGGGTCGGCGCCGAGACCCGCAGGCTCGAGGCGGGCAAGGCCTGGGCGTTCGACGATACGATCGAGCATGAGGCGTGGAACGACAGCGACGCGCCCCGGGCGATCCTGATTCTCGACACCTGGAACCCGCTGCTGACCGAGGCCGAACGGGCCGCGGTGCGGGTGATCGGCTGATGGCGCTGCGCGCGGCGCCCTAGCGCACCCGCCGCACCCGGACCCCGGGCTGGTTGTTCACCCGCATCATATAGGAGCCAAGGGCGCCACGGTTGATCACGATGCGATGGCCCGCACGCGGCGGCACGGCCAGCATGTTGTTGTCGACCTGCAGCCAGACCGAGCCGTCGGCGAGCGTCACCTGATATTGCCCCCCGGACGTCGCCACCGCGCTGACCGTGCTTTCGAGGCTGCGGAGGGCATCTTCGTCATGATCATCATCACCACCGCCGAAGATCGGGATGCGCGGCAAGGCGAGGCCGAACAGCCGCCGCCGGCCTTCGCGTACCTGCTGCCGGTCGACGATCACGACGTCGCGCCGCTCCTGCGCCGTCTGCAGCGCCGCCACCGCCGCGTCGAAGCAGGCGAGGCGTTCCGGGGCGTCGGCGATCGCGCGACAGCGGACCACCGCCTCGAAGCTTTGCGGGCGAGGCTGCGGCGCGTCGCGACCGCGCTGTGCGATCGCGAGCGCGGGTGCGCCGAGGGCCAAAAGGATGAAAACCAGATGCAGACGGCGAGTCATGAGAAGCGCTCCGTTTCCCGATGCGGCGGCCGTTATGGCGGGCTAGCCGGGCCTTGCGCAAGTCCGGCACACCGTGTTCCTCCCATGTGGCAATTTTGTCACTTTACGGAAAATTGGCAGACTTCCGGGGCGGTTCGAATTGCTTCGCTTCGATCCGATCCCGTAAAGATGACGCGCTTCGCTGGCCCTCCCGGCGCAAGAATCGCGGCTTCGGCCGAGTCAAGGGGATCGAAATGAGGAAGAACCAGTTTCTGAGCAATCTGCTCGCCACGACGTTTATCTGTGGCGCCGCCAGCTTTGCCACGCCCGCTTTTGCCCAGGCGGACCAGCAACCGCAGGCCGGCCCGGCCGAAGCGGCCCAGCCCGACGATCAGGGTCAGGAAGTCGTCATCACTGGTTCGCGCATTCCCGCGCCGCCCAACCTGACCGCGGTGAGCCCCGTCACCGTCGTGAACAGCGCCGAGATCCGGCTGCAGGGCACGACCCGCACCGAGGATCTGATCAACTCGCTGCCGCAGTCGTTCGGCGGCCAGGGCGGTAACCTCGCCAACGGCGCGTCCGGCACCGCGACGGTCAACCTGCGCGGCCTCGGCACGAACCGCACCATGGTGCTGGTCAACGGCCGCCGGCTCGGCCCGGGCGATCCCGAGACCCCGAACCCCGATATCAACGTGATCCCGTCCGCGATCGTCAGCCGCGTGGACGTGCTGACCGGCGGCGCCTCGTCGGTCTACGGTTCGGACGCCGTCTCCGGCGTCGTGAACTTCATCATGGACACGGAGCTGACCGGCATCCGCATGGACGCCCAGTACAGCTTCTATCAGCACGACAATCGCCACGAAGATGCCGGCGACGGCCTCATCAGCGGCCCGTTCGGCCTGCGCGCCCGCAATTTCGGCTTCCCGACGGGCAGCGTCGCCGACGGCGGCACCTTCGACGCGAGCATCGCGTTCGGCACCGGCTTCGACGACAATCGCGGCCACATCGTCGCCTATGCGGGCTACCGCAAGCTGGAGGCGGTGACCCAGGGTCGTCGCGACTACAGCTCCTGCGCCTCGCAGGCGCCGACCGCGGCCCAGGTCGCGGCCCGCGGCCGCCTGTTCTGCGGCGGTTCCGCGACCTCGGCCAACGGTACGGCGTTCATCCTCGTGCCGACCGGTGTTCCGGCGCACCCGTTCACCTCGACCGCGTTCCAGGTGGGACCGAACCGGACGTTCATCCCCGGCTTCTCTCCCTATAACTTCGCGCCGACCAACTATTATCAGCGGCCGGACGAGCGCTACACGCTCGGCGCGTTCGCGAATTACGAGATCAGCCCGGCGCTGCAGCCTTACCTCGAGGTGATGTTCATGGACGACCGCACGGTCGCCCAGATCGCCCCCTCGGGCGACTTCGGCAACACCTTCTCGGTCAACTGCGACAACCCGCTGCTCAGCGCGCAGCAACGCGCGATCGTCTGCGCGCCCTACAACCTGCTCAGCTCGGCCGACATTCCCGGCCAGGCCCCGAGCACGGTGGGCGGGGACGCCAATAACGGTGTCGTCAGCGCGCCGCACGTGTTCCTCGATCCGGTCACCGGCCTGCCCTATTTCCGCGGTTTCGCGCAGATCCTGCGCCGCAACGTGGAAGGCGGCGGCCGCCGCGACGACCTGCAGCACACCAACTATCGCATCGTCGCCGGCATGCGCGGCGACCTCAGCGACGTGTGGTCGTACGACATGTACTATTACTTCGCGCAGACCAACTTCGCGGAGACCTACTCGAACGACTTCTCGGTCACCCGCCTGCGCCGGGCGCTCGACGTCGTCGACAATCCCGCGGTGCCCGGCATCCAGCCGGTCTGCCGCTCCACCCTCGACGGCACCGACCCGGCCTGCGTTCCCTACGACATCTTCGCCACCGGTCAGGTCACGCCGGCAGCACTGGCCTATCTGCAGACGCCGGCCTTCAAGCGCGGCACCAACCAGCAGACGGTCGCCAGCGCCTCGCTCACCGGCAACCTCGGCAACTGGGGCATCCAGTTCCCGTGGGCGTCGAATGGCGTCGGCATCGCGCTTGGTGTCGAGTATCGCAAGGAATTGCTTGACGAGCAGACCGACGCGGCCTTCTCGGCCCTGCCGTCCTCCGACCTTGCCGGCCAGGGCGCGCCGACCTTGTCTGTCCACGGCACGTTCAACGTGAAGGAAGCCTTCGCCGAGGTCCGCGTCCCGATCGTCGAGGATGGCTTCTTCCGCTATCTCGGCCTCGAGGCGGGCTATCGCTATTCCAGCTACTCGATTCAGGGCGGCCGGAGCTTCAGCACCGACACCTACAAGATCGGCCTCGACTTCGCGCCGATCCGGGACATCCGCTTCCGCGCCACCTACAACCGCGCGGTCCGGGCGCCGAACATCCAGGAGCTCTTCGCGCCGCAGCGCGTCGCGCTCAACGGCAACAGCGACCCGTGCGCGGGCGCCGTGCCGTCGGCGCCGCTCGCCGCCTGCCAGGCGCAGGGTGTCAGTGCGGCCCAATATGGGGGCATCGCGGGCAACCCGGCCGGCCAGTATAACGGCCTGATCGGCGGCAACCCGAACCTCGAGCCGGAAGTTGCCGACACCTGGACGGTCGGCGTCGTGCTGCAGCCGAGCTTCATTCCGCGGCTCGCGCTCACGGTCGACTGGTTCGACATCAAGATCGATCAGGCCATCCAGCCGATCGGCCAGGACGTCATTCTCGACACCTGCGTCGCGACCCGGGATCCGACCATCTGCGGCCTCATCCGTCGCGACAACCTGGGCTCGCTGTGGCGTTCGGGCGCGGGCTTCGTGATCGACCAGCCGCAGAATATCGGCGGCTACTCGACCCGCGGCATCGACGTCGGCTTCAGCTACACGCTGCCGATCAGCGACACGATGGGCAGCCTCGGCCTGAACGTCGTCGGCACCTGGGTCGACAAGCTGATCACGGACAACGGCATCCAGACTCCGTATGATTGCGCCGGTCTCTACGGCCTGACCTGCGGCACGCCGACTCCGGAATGGCGCCACAAGGCCCGCCTGACCTACACGCATCCGTCGGGCATCGGCCTGTCAGCGCAGTGGCGTTATTTCGGCGCGGTGGGCGTCGATCGTGCCGATCCGGGCGTGAACCCGGGCGGCGGCTACGTCGCCGCGCAGAACCTGCGGATTCCGTCGCAGAGCTACTTCGATCTGACGATGACGGCGCGGATCGGCGATCACTACAACTTCCGCCTCGGCGTGAACAACATCCTGGACCGCGAGCCCCCGATCATCGGCTCGAACGGCTCCGCCGCTGGCATCAATGCCTGCACGGGTGTCTTCTGCTCGGGCAACACCTTCCCGAACGTCTACGACGCGATGGGCCGGTACGTCTTCGCCGGCATCACGCTGGACTTCTAAGACGAGGGCGGGACCCAAGACTGACGGCGGGCCGAAAGGCCCGCCGTTTTCTTTTGGGCGGCGTCCGCGCTAGAGGGCAGGCGTGGAACAGAAGATCGCCAGCGATGCCGCCGGGCTTGAGGCGGCCGCCGACCGCGCCGCCGCCAGCGGCGACCGGGCGGGTGCCCGGACCCTGCTCGCCCGCGCCGCCCAGGCGGGACCGGACCGGGCGGAGACCTGGCTGAAGCTGGCCGCCATGTGCCGCGCGGAGGGCGACCTCGACGCTGCGCTGGAGGCGGTCTCGGGGGCGCTCCGGGTCGAGCCGCTCGGCTTCGTACCGCTCCTGCTCAAGGCCAATCTGCTCGAGAAAGCGGGGCGACCTGCCGAAGCCGGCGAAACCTATGGCTATGCGCTCGCCCAGGCGCCCGCCGTACCGCCGCCCCATCTCGAGGCGATGATCGCCCATGCCCGCAAAACGCATGAAGCGCATGTCGCGACGACCGCGGGCCGGCTCGCCAGGGCGGCGGCAGATACCGGGCTGACCGAGGGGGAGAGCGACCGGCTCGGGCGCTTCCGCTCCAACATCCTGCGCACGACCCGGCCCTATCATTCCGAGCCGACGCACTTCCATTATCCGGGGCTGCGCGAACGGGAATTTCACGACCGCAACCTCTTCCCCTGGCTCACGCAGCTGGAGGCGGCGACCGAGGCGATCATTGCAGACTTCCATCGGGTGATGGCGGCGGAACGGGCGGAGCTCGTCCCTTATATCCAATATCCGGACGACGTGCCGCTCCGCCAATGGGCGGCGCTGAACGGCAATCGCGCCTGGACCGCGATCCACCTCGTCCAGAATGGGGTCACGATCGAGGCCAATGCCCGCCATTGCCCAGCGGTAATGGGCTTGCTCGCCGAACTGGGGCAGCCGGTCATCCCGCGCCGCGGGCCCAATGCGATGTTCTCTTTGCTCGCGCCGGGCGCCCATATTCCGCCCCATGTCGGCGTCGCCAATACCCGCCTGGTCTGCCACCTGCCCTTGCTCGTGCCGGCAGGCTGCTGGTTCCGGGTCGGCGCGGAGACCCGCCTGTGGGAGCCCGGCAAGGCCTGGGTGTTCGACGACACGATCGAACATGAGGCGCTCAATCCGTCGGGCGAGCTCCGCGTCATCCTGATTGTCGACACCTGGCATCCGGACCTCAGCGCCGCGGAGCGCGCGGCGGTGGCGGCGGTGATGGCGGCCACCGACCCCGACGACGCGCTGGAAGGCCTGTGACCGGCGTCGACGAGGCGCGGGCCCTGCTTCGCGCCGCCAATCCAGGCGATCCGGACGCGGTGTTCCGCGCCGTCATCCTCGCCAACCGGGCGGGGCTGGACAGTGCTGCGCTGCCGCTCGCCCGCGCCGGCGCGGAGGCGAACGCGGCTGACGCCCGCATGTGGCAGGTGCTCGGCCTGGTCCAGCGCCGCCTCGAGGATCTCGCCGAAGCTGTCCCCGCCCTGGCCCGCGCCGCCGCGCTCGCCCCGAACGATGCCTTGATCGCGCACAGCCTGGCGCGGGCGAATCTGGAGGCGGGCCTCCCCGCCGTCGACCTGTTCGAGCGGGCGCATCTGATGGCGCCGAACGACTCGATGGTCCTGCTTGGCCGCGCCGCCGCCTATTTTGCGGAAGGCCGGCTGGACGAGGCGATCGAGGGACTGGAGGCCCAGCTCAGCCTCTATCCGGCCTGGATCGAAGGTCATGCCACGGCTGCAAGGCTGCGCTGGGTGCGCGGGGAGCGGGAGGATTTCGCGGTCAGCCTGGAAGCGGCGCTGGCGGCGGCGCCGGCGGCGATCCCCCTCTGGCGCGAGCTTGCCGACACCTACATGCATGCCGCCCATTTTGAGCGGGTGCACGAGACGGTGGTCCGCGCCCGGGCCGCGGCGGGGGAGAGCCCGGTCTTCGACGCGCTGGAGGCGGTCGCCACGGCCGAACAGGGCCGGACCGGCGAGGCCGACCTCATGTTCGCCTGCCTCGGGCCGATCGAGCATGTCACCATGGCGGCGCGCTATCTGCGTCACCTGCTGCGCGCCGGGCGCCCGGTCGAAGCCGTTGCCTTTGCGGACCAATGGGCCGGGCGGGATCCCGACCACCTGCTCGTCCCCTACCAGTCCGCCGCCTGGCGGCTGACCGGCGATCCGCGCTGGCAGTGGCTGGAAGGGGAGGACAGGCTGGTCGGCGTCTACGATCTTGCCGAGCGGCTGCCCTCGCTGGCGGCGCTGGCCGAGCGGCTGCGCGGCCTCCACCTCTCTTTGCATCAGCCGCTGGAGCAGAGCCTGCGCGGCGGCACCCAGACTGACGGACCTCTGTTCAGCCGGATCGAACCGGAGATACGGACGCTGAGGGCAGCGATCGTCGAGGCGGTCGAACGCCATGTCGCGCAGCTGCCGCCGCCGGTGGCGGGACATCCGACGCTGATCGGCACACGCGCGCCGATCCGCTTCGCCGGCTCCTGGTCGGTCCGGCTCAAGGATGCGGGCTTCCACGTCAACCATGTCCATCCGGCGGGCTGGATCAGCTCCGCTTTCTATGTGGCGCTGCCCGAAGCCGCGATGGGCGGCGCGGACCATGCGGGCTGGCTGTCGCTCGGCGAGGCCACCGAACTCGGCCTCGACCTGCCGCCGATCCGGCTCGTCGAGCCGAAGCCGGGCCGGCTCGTCCTCTTCCCTTCCTCCATGTGGCACGGTACCCGGCCCTTCGCCGAAGGCGAGCGGCTGACCGTCGCGTTCGACGTCGCCCGCCCCTTCTGACAGGACGATATGACCCAGCAGCCCCCCGCCAGCCTCCTGCCCGCGCTCGATCTGCTCCGCCGCGGCGACCGCGCCGGGGCGCGCCGCGCCGTCGAGGCCGCCCTCCGCGAGCAGCCGGACGAGCTCGGCCTCATCGCCTTTGCCGGCGTGCTCGCCGCGCAGACCGGAGACCTGGAAGCGGCCATCCCCCATTTCCGCCGGGTGCTCGCCGCCGCGCCGCGGGATCTGCAGATGCGCACCAACCTCGCCATGGCGCTTGCCGAAACCGGCCGGCTGGACGAGGTGGCGGAGGTGGCGGAAGGCCATGGCGACGCCCATCTCGACCGTCTCGCCGGCTGGTCGCATCAGGAGGGCGGGCGGCTCGAGCGGGCCGCCCTGGCCTATGAGGCGGCGGTCGCAGCCCGGCCCGACGATTTCGAATCCTGGAACAATCTCGGCAACGTCCGCGCCGGCCTCGGCGACGCCGGCGGCGCGCTGCTCGCCTATCAGCAGGCCGTGCTGATCCGGCCCGATCTGGTCGACATCTACCTGAACGCCTCGGAGCAACTGGTTGCGGTCGGCGACGACCAGGCGCGGCTGCTGCTGATGCGCGACGGTGCGGAAATCGCCCCGGACCGCGCCGACATCCTCACCGAGCTCGGCCTCGCCGAGGCGTCCGTGCGCCACTATCCGGAGGCCGAAGCCGCCTATCGGCAGGCGCTGGCGAAGGATCCGCGCCATCTGGCCGCCTATCTCGAGCTCGGCATGCTGCTCGAGAATCTCAACCGGGTGGACGATCTGGTCGCTTTGGTCGGGGCGGCGGAGGCCAATGGGGTCGGCGAGGCGGAGCTCGGCTTCATCCGGGCCTGGGCCCTGCGCCGGCAGGGCAAGTTCGCCGAGGCGCAGCCGATCGCCGAAGCGATTCCGGCCACCATCCACCCGGTCCGGCGAGCGCATCTCGTCGCCGACCTCGCCGACCGGCTCGGCGAGGCCGGGAAGGCGTTCGCGGCGTTCGAAGAGATGAACGCGGCCTCGGTCGCGTCCCGTCCCCCCCAGCTCGGCCCGCGCTACCGCGACACGGTCGCGCAGGGCACAAGGCTGCTCACGCCGGACTGGGTCGCCTCCTGGCAGAAGCTCGACGTCGAACGCACTCCGCCCGATCCGATCTTTCTGGTCGGCTTTCCCCGGTCGGGCACGACCCTGCTCGACACTTTGCTGATGAACATGCCGGCGCTGCATGTGCTGGAGGAGATGCCGTTCCTGCGCGACGTCGAGCTGTCATTGGGCCCGGAGGAAACGCTCGCCGGGCTCGACAGCGCGGCTGCGAACCGGCTGCGGCGGCGCTATTTCGAACTGGTGGAGGAAGGCGCCCCGGCGCCGGGCCCCGGCCGCCGGATCGTCGACAAACATCCGTTGCGCATGGCCGGCATGCCGATCGTCAGCCGCCTGTTCCCCGAAGCGCCGGTAATCCTGGTCGAGCGGCATCCGTGCGACGCCGTTCTCTCCTGCTACATGGCCAATTTCCAGCTGAACGACGCGATGCGCAGCTTCACCGACCTGGAGGAGGCGGCGCGTACCTATGACGCGGTGTTCACCGCCTGGGAGCGGGCCGAGGCGCTGCTGCCGCTCAGCGTCCATCGCATCCGCTACGAGCGCATGGTCGCGGATCTGGCCGGCGAGATGCGGCCGTTGCTCGATTTCCTCGGCCTGCCCTGGGACGAGAAGGTGCTGGACAACCAGGCCGCAGCGGCCGGGCGCGGCCATGTCCGCACCGCCAGCTATTCGCAGGTCCAGGAGCCGATCTACAAGCGCGCGGCGGGGCGCTGGGAACGCTACCGGGCGCAGCTCGCACCGGTGCTGCCGATCCTTGCGCCCTGGGCCGAGAAGATGGGCTACGAGATTTGAGCAGCGCACCGCTCGATCTCGATGCGGATAGGGCCTGGCAGGCGGGGATGGCGGCATTCAGGGCTGGCGACGCAGCCGCCGGTCTGCGCGTGATCGAGGCGGCCAGGGCTCGCCACCCGGGCGAGGCACGGCTCTGGCACGCGAGTGGCCTCCTGCATCGCGCCGTCCACGACCATGAGGCCGCGCTTGCCTGTTGCGCGCGCGCAGCGATGCTCTTGCCGCACGATTTCGGCGTCGCCCACCTCCATGCCCGCGTGTCGCTCGAGGCCGGCCTCCCGGCGGCGGCTCTCTATGAGCGCACGCTTCGCATCGAACGGCGCGACAATGCGCTGCTCGGCTTCGTCGAAGCGGTTCTGGCGGAGCACGGACCGGCCCCCGCGATCCGGCTGCTCGACGATTTTCTGGGCGGCGATCCCGGGTGGATACCGGGCCATGCCTATCTGTCGCGGCTGCGGTACATCGCCGGCGACCGGGATCGGCTCACCGAATCTTTCGAGCGCGCTTTGGCCCAGCGGTCGGACGATATCTTCATGTGGTGCGAGCTGATCACCACGTTGATGGGCGCTGAGCGTTTCGAAGATGCGCTGGCCGCGGTGGGCCGGGCGAGGGCGGCCGCCGGTCCGCACGAGACCTTCGACGCCGACGAAGCGATCTGTCTCGACGAGCTCGGCGAGCATGAGAGAGCGGAGCAGCTGTTCGCGCCGCTCGCCGGCAACGGCGATATCGGCCTGATCGTCCGCCGGCTTCGCAACCTGCTGCGCCTGGGGCGGCCGCACGAAGCGGGCGCCCTGGCGGAGGCCAGCCTCGCGGCCGACGAGGCAGGATTGCTGGTCCCCTATCTGTCGGTCGTGTGGCGAACGACAGGCGATCCGCG
>Ga0268264_10003768_pt1 | contig 13009 bp, 14 predicted proteins | sample KBSSwiS32_FD_190357 | JGI IMG/M metagenome (GOLD analysis project Ga0268264, IMG submission 190357) | Switchgrass rhizosphere microbial communities from Kellogg Biological Station, Michigan, USA - KBS Switchgrass S3-2 (SPAdes) (version 2) | ecosystem: Host-associated > Plants > Roots >...
CCGCGGCCGCGAACCGACTGACCCAGTCAGCCGCAACCTCATCGATCGAGACCCCCGCCACCGCCAAACGGTCACTCACCGTCGCACTCATGCGTACCTCCAGATTTGCCTTCTCCGGCAACCCTGTTCAGCTCGGACTCGGACTCGGACTCGGCAGCGCAGGGCCGGATATGTCTGCGTCGTTAAGCTACGTCAGTCCGCATGCTGCAGCTCAGTAATTGCGTCGCACGTCGAACGGTCGGCATAACCGCCGGGTCGACTCCTGTCCGACGCTGCCACACCATCGGTCGACGATGCTGAGCGCATCACGGATGAGCGCAGGCTACTTGGTCCAGGATTTTCCAGAACCCTGCCTAGAGGATTTGCCCAAGTCTCCTTCATCTGCACGTCCCGAACCGTAGCCAATGAAAATCGTATTTTCTTTTAATACCTTACCAACTCGGAGAGGTCAACAGCTCCGGCACCGGCGGCCACGGATGCCGGAACCCAGATCTGCCACCCCGAGTCTCAATCCTTTGGTCAACCGGCTCATCGTGGGAACCGTCCGGGACCCGCGCAGTCCTGAGGGGACTGTCGCGAGCGGCAAACGACCCCTTGGTAACGCAAGCGTTCGGTGGTCCTGTTGACGACGGGAAGCATGGTCGTTCGTTGAACAGCGGCCGAACCTTGACCTTGGCGGCGGCATGCCGCGCGGCGTCCGTTTGCACTCGTCGCCGACAGCGACATACTGTCGAAATGGAGCCTCAAGTCGAGACAGACATCTCCGGTCAGGTCGCGATTGTCACCGGGGCGAGCCGAGGCATCGGTCGCCGAACCGCGCTGATGCTCGCAGAGCGGGGCGTCCAGGTAGTGGTGGCGGCACGAACTGTCCATCCGCGTCGCACGCTGCCGGGGACCCTCGGCGAGACGGTAGCGCTCATCGAAGGTGCGGGTGGCACTGCGCTCGCAGTGCCCACCGACTTATCGCATGAGGACGACCTGAAGCGACTCGTCGATGCCGCCGTAGATCGGTTCGGCGGCGTGGATGTTCTGATCAACAATGCTGCAGTGACGGACAAGCGTGGTTGGTCGACGCCATTCGTTGACGTCAAACGCGAGGATTGGCTGTACGAGTTTGACGTGAATTTGCACGCGGTATTCACCTTGTCTCAGTTGGTTGTCCCGATTATGGAGCAGCGTGGCGGCGGCCGGATCCTCAATGTGACCACTGTCAGCGCCGAGGCGTACCGACAGGCCGAGGAGACCCCGAGGACCGTGGACGATGCAGGGCTGAGTCTCGCCGCGGTCGGATACTTCTCGAGCAAGCGTGCGATGGATCGGCTTGCCACGATCGTCGCGCCCCAGCTGGCACCGAAGAACATTTACATGATCACGGTATTCCCGGGATGGGCTGCCTCCGAGATCGCGCTGATCCGAGTCAACGCGACAGACGGCTTGCCACCCGGCATGGTCCCGCTCGAAGTACCTGCTCGTTTGCTGACATACTTCGCGGCCTGCAAAGATCCAAACGAATACACCGGCCGAATCTTTTGGGCCGAGCGGGATCTCCCAGCTCTCGGTATCGAGACACACGCCTAGCAACTGTCGCGGCAACTGTCGCGCTGACTCGCGGAACTGTTCTGGCGAATCTCGGGCCAACCGTTCTCGTCGACCATGGTCTGGCAGCCCGAACATGACCTAAGCGAAGCCGGGCTCGCCCGTCAGGTGGCATACTTCCAAACTATGAAAATGGCTGCGACGCAGGTACCGAAGGGCGGCCGCCCACGGCGTTTCGACGATCACACCGAGCGACGCATGCTCCTGGATGCAGCGATGACGGCTATGGCGAGAGATGGCTTTCAGGACACGGCGGTGCATGATGTGGTCGCCCAGGCCGGCTTGTCTACCCGGGCTTTCTATCGCCACTTCGATTCTAAGGAAGCGCTGCTGGTCGCACTCATGAGGCGCGACGCTGAGTCCGCCGCGAGGTCGGTCGAGGCCGCGGTGAGCGGTGCGAGCGACCCATTCTCAGCGGTGAAAGGTTGGCTCGACACCTTCCTGGACATCTTCTACGAGCCGCGGCTCCGGCAGCGGATGGCGGTGTTCAACTCCGTGGCCACGGCGCTGAACATTGCCGAAGAGTGGGACATGATGCGGAAAATCCATTGCGCGTCTCTGATTTCTGCCCTCCGAGTAGGTCACAACGCTGGCCTCTTGTACTCACCTGCGCCGGAGGTTGATGCCTTTAGTATCCATGCCCTGGCTTGCACCGTAGCCGGCCTGCGTGGACAGCTGTATCGAACCCGGGACAAGGCTACGGCTTACGTCCTGCGTTTTGCAGCACCTGCGCTCGCGATACAAAGCACCCAATGAGTCGCCAAGGCTACTCGGGTCGGACCGCTTGCTTCTGCCCAGACTTTGGTTGACGGTTACGGGTAATAGTTTCTGCGTGAGCGGGAGGAAGAAGTGTGTTGAGTTCGACGGGAGTGAGTCTCCCGAAGCGGTCTTCTCGCTGTCGGCCGTGGTAGTTCCTTGCGATCCAGGTGTTGATCGCGAGGAGGAGTTACTAGTGTGTGCCGGCCTTCGCGGCACAGGACGTTCTTTTGCAACAACGAAGTCGCGCGTTGTCGGTCCACGGCCGACCCGGCTCATGGAGCCCGCAGCCCGTGGCGACGCAGTTCGTGGATTTCTCACCCCCAGGCGCTCAGGACATGGGCACTAGCTACACGACTACTCGCGCTGGCTCGCCGTCCGAAACCGCTCGGGCTGTTGGCGTACCGTTGACTCGTAGGGGCATAACGTCATGGTCCCGACTCAACGTATTCTGCGTCTGCATCGTGCGCGGTCCGTCTCTGCGAATACATTACTGACGTGCTGTTTCGTGGTGTGCAGGTCGACGGGGCGGTCGTCGACGTGCGGATCTCCCTCGGTCGTATTTCCGCCATTGGGCACGACCTTGCAGCGGACAGTTCGAGCGAGGTCGTCGCTGGCGAAGGTGGGGCCCTGATCCCTGGACTGCATGATCACCACCTGCATCTTCTGGCTACGGCCGCGCTGGCCACGTCCGTGGTGGCAGGTCCCCCGTCGATCACCTCGGCGGAGCAGTTGCGCCTGGCATTGAACGCGGCGCCGGGTGAGGGGTGGGTCCGCGGTGTCGGCTATGACGAATCTGTTGCCGGGGAGCTCGACCGCCACGGTCTGGATGCGCTGATCGACGACCGTCCGGTACGGGTTCAGCATCGCGGTGGGTCGTTGTGGATCCTGAACTCGCTGGCCTTGGACTGCCTGGGCCCGGGTGGGCCGCCTGACGGGCGCCTGTGGCGGCGCGACGAATGGTTACGTGAACGCCTCGCCGAGGGCGGTGTTCCCTCGCTGACGGAACTCGGCAGACGGCTCGCTTCTTACGGCATCACGGGAGTGACGGACGCGACGCCGTCTCGCGCCGACGGGCTGGACGCGAGCGTGTGGCAGATCCCGCAACGGGTCCATTCCCTCGGAGACACCACGGGCACGCGATTTACGGCCGGAGCACGCAAGTTGGTTCTAGCCGACCACGCGTTGCCGACCTATGACGAGGTAGTTCGAGCGGTCCGTAGCGCCCACGAAGAGGGCCGTCCGGTCGCCGTGCACTCTGTAACCAGGGTGTCCCTGCTACTGCTGTTGGCCGTGCTCGATGACGTGGGGGCCCTGCCCGGCGATCGGGTGGAACATGCCGCGATCGCGCCCCCGGAAGCCGTTCACGAGCTGGCCCGCCTCGGGGTGGCAGTGGTGACTCAGCCGTCCCTGGTCGCCACCCGCGGCGACGACTATTGGACGCGGGTCGACCCGGACGATCGTCGTAACTTATGGAGGTACAGAAGCTTCTGCGCTGCTGGGATTGCGGTCGCATGCTCCTCGGACGCTCCCTACGGCGAGCTTGATCCCTGGGCGTCGATCCGCGCGGCCCACGACCGCAGGACGGCGCATGGACGCGTCCTCGGCCCCGGTGAGCGTGTCGACGCGCTAGTGGCGCTGGAGGGGTTCCTCCGCGAACCTGGAAATCTCGGCGCTGGGCGCAAGGTGGCAGTTGGTGCTACCGCCGACCTCATTCTGCTGGACGGCCCGCTGGGCTCGGTGTTGAGCGATCCGCGGGCCGATCGAGTACGAATGACCATGATCGCCGGACGCACGGTGCACGAGAGGAATGCTGGTGTCGGCATCTAGCCGCGTTTTCGAACTGGCCGGCTTGAAGATGACCCTCGTCGCTGACGGCGCCGAGGCGGAACCCTGGCACGTCGGAGTGCCGGATGTGGAGGCGTCGTGGCGTGCTCTCACACGAGCGGTGGAGTCGGCGCCGGTCGCGGCACGCACACTGATCGACCTGCTGGCGCTTACCGCCGCCAACTCGGTGCCCCACGGGCTGGTCGCCGAGTCCTCGGCCTATTCGATGCTGATGAGTGGCGCGGAGTACCGCGCATGGCTGGCAGGGCGGTCACGGCGCGAGGCGCGCGAGCCCGACCGGCAGGTCGTCCTACTCGAGCGCGACGGCGACGTCCTCACCATCACGCTGAATCGCCCGCAGCGGCACAACGCTTTCGATCGGCACATACGAGACGCCTTGTGCGACGCCTTCGACCTCGTCCTGGCAGACGACACGATCGATCAGGTGATCCTGCGCGGCAACGGAGCGTCGTTCTGCAGCGGAGGGGACCTCAACGAGTTCGGCACCACGGCAGATCTAGCCGCGGCGCACGTCATCCGCGTTGACCGCAGCGTGGCAGCCCGCCTCTACTCCGTTCGCGACCGCGTCACCGTCCAGCTGCACGGCGCGTGTATCGGCGCTGGCATCGAACTTGCCTCCTTCGCCAGCCACGTTGTCGCACACCCGGCTTCGGTCATCAGGCTGCCCGAACTGTCGATGGGATTGATCCCCGGGGCGGGGGGCACCGTCGGGATCACCCGCCGGATCGGGGCCTGGCGTACCGCCTTCCTCGCGCTCAGCGGCGAACCTCTTCCAGTTATCACCGCCCTACGTTGGGGGCTGGTCGATGACGTCGTTACCTGAGGTTGATCCACGGGGACATCCCGAGCTCTAGGTCCGGTCAAGAGCACAGGAACTGACCGGTTGCCCGGACGCGCCGCCCCAGCTCGGACCGGGCACCCCAGCGAGCGTCTTCCATCACTGCGGCTGGTCCTTCGACGCTGAGGGATCTATGTTCACAGCGCTCGTCTGTTCGACTCGGTGGGTCAGGGTTGGCGGTTGGACAAAACGAGGCTCCCCGCGGAGCGGAAGAAGCCGCCGATGCCTTGGACGAAGGAGATCGTCACCCCCGGAACCTGCTGGCAGGCCTCTCTGCGGAGCTGCCGGACCGCCTCCAAGATGGCGAACATGCCGTACATACCGGTGTGCGTGTAGTTGAGCCCGCCGCCGTTGGTGTTCATCGGCAGCCGCCCACCAGGCGAGGTGTGGCCCTCCGCGATAAAGGCGCCCGACTCGCCGCGTCCGACAAATCCAAGGTCCTCGAGCATGTACAGCGGCAGGTGGGCGAAGGCGTCGTAGCCCATCAGGTGGTCGACGTCGGAGTGCTGGATGCCAGCTGTGTGGAAAGCCTCTTGTGCGGAGGTCCGGAAACCGGCAAACGAGCCGAGATCATCCATCTGCGAGACCATCGATGTTCCGTTGGCCTCCCCGGCACCGAGCAGGTAGACGGGCCGGTCAGCCGTGCGCAGGTCCGCCGCACGCTCGGCGCTGGTGAGGACCACCGCCCCGCCGCCGTCGGTGACGACGCAGCACATATCTCGTGTGAATGGATAGGCGACCTCCTTGCCGCCGAGCACCTCGTCGACGGTGGTTTCGTCTCGGCGAGCCGCCCGCGGGTTCGGGGCCGCCCAACGCCGCTGCGCCACAACCACCTCGGCGAGATCCGTACGGGACATCCCACGGTCGTGGAGGAACCGCAGGACAGGGGGCGTGAACGCGGCGTATGCAGGGAGAGCGCCGTACGGCATCTCAAACTGGCCTCGTGCCGAGTTGGCCGCCTCGTCGTAGAGCATATCCATGCCCACCCGGGATCGACCCGATTCGCCGTGGCTGATCAGGACCGCCGAAGCATGCCCGGCGGCGATCGCAGCGGCCGCGTGGCGGACGTGCAGCATGAAGCTGCCGCCACCGACGGCAGTACCGTCCAGCCAACGCGCCTTGATACCGAGCCGATCGGCGACCGCGGTGGGTATCGGGCGGGCGGAAGTGATCCCGTCGATGTCGGCGGGTGTCAAGCCCGCGTCGGCGATGGCCGCGAGCGACGCCTCGGCGTGCAACTCCAGCGTCGACAGCTCGGGCAGCACACCGAGCCGGCTGGTCTCCGCCGCACCGACCACGGCGATCTGTCCAGGCCTCACGCCGCAGACTCCGCCAGCCGGAACACGGGCAGGTGGTAGTCGCCCCGGTCTTCGAACTCGACAATCAGTTCACTGTCGAGCACCAGCTCCTCCGGGGTCGCGCCAGTGCCGACGATGTTGGTGAGCATCCGCGGCCCCTCCGCGACCTGCACGACGGCGATGACCTGGGCAGCGTGCGCACCCGCAGGCACAACTGGCCGGCGGTTTATGACGTAGGACAGCAACTTGGCCCTGCCGCTCAAGCGCCGCCATTCGACGTCGCCTGAATGGCAGAACGCGCAGGTCAATCGCGGATAAAAGAAGTAGCGCTCGCAACGATTGCACCGCTGCATGCGCAACTCACCCATGCGGGCACCTTCCCAGTAAGGCAAAGATTCGGGGACGGGCTCCGGCACGCCGAGGTCAGTCATCTTCGAGGCGTCTCCTGATAGTTGAACACGGTGGACAGCGATGGGACGGGGTTCGAACCGCTGGCGTGGGGAACGCCTCGGCTATCAATCGCTCGACCTCATCCGGTTGGAGGTAGATCTCGCGCAGAGCCTAAACGGTGCCCGCAGCGCAACCACGGGGCCAAGTCCCAGGCCGATTCCGACGATGATGGCTGCGCTTGCCAGCAGAGCCAGCAAGAGTTCCACGCCACCCCGCCGCACGCACAGTAACATTCACACTCTCAACAGTCACCCTCTCCGTTCTCATAGGCATAAACCAGATTGACGTGCGTCGTCGACGGTCGGCAGGCGTCCTTGCTCATGGCGTGTCGTGGATTTGGCGATTCCCCATTCAGCTGCGACGACGGCGGCGCGGGCATGGCGTTCAAACGGTGCGCGCTGCAAGCGCTCGAGTGTGCCGAAGATCGGCTCACGCGGGCCGACTGAGGCGGGCGATGACTTCCTCGCCGAACCACTGCACGTTTTCCAGGAAGGTAGCGAGATCGGGGTGAGGCAGATCCACCACGCCCCAGGTCACTCCGGCATCGCTCAAGGAGCCGAGCGCTTCGAGATAGCGCTCAGCTCCGTCAACCCTGCCGATTTCCGGGTTGCGCCGCGTCGCCATGCCGATTTCGAAAGGCCCTGTCCGACCTGCTTCCTCTCGCAACTCCTTCAGCAGGATGATCTTGTCGCGCAGTTCCTCCTCCGACTGGATGAAGGTTTCCTGATTGACTTTCGAGAGATTGGGCGCGGAGAACACCGGCAACCAGCCGTCTCCCCAGCGCGCGGCCCGTCGTACCGCCTTGAGCGTTGACCCGCCGACCCAGATCGGCGGCGTGGGAGAGGGGACGGGGCGTGGCTCATTGCCGATGGCGTTAAAGTTGCGGCCTTTCTTAACCACCGCGCCACCCTTCCAGGCGAGATGAATCGCCTCGAGCGCCTCATCGAACAGGACGCCGCGCTCCTGGGGGTCGACGCCCAAAGCCTCGAACTCGGCCCTTTGATAACCAGTCCCCGCGCCCATGATGAGCCGTCCCCCAGACAGGACCTGAAGCGTCGCGGCGGCCTTCGCCGTGATAAACGGATTGCGATAGGGAATGACCACCACAAAGGTCATGAGTTGCAGCGTGGTACTCGCAGCGGCTAGGAAACCTAGCGCGGTGAAAGGGTCGAGCGCGTCATGTCCGTTGGCGTGGAGCCATTCCGCAGAGGGCGCCGGATGATCAGTCAAGTAGCAGGCATCAATGCCCGCGCTTTCGAAGGCGCTGGCGATCGCGCGCACGGCGTCCATCGTTTGGAACTCGTTCGGGGTAATGACACCCAGCGGTGCGTGCACCGAAAAGCGCATCTCACATCTCCTTTTCAGGATCGGGAATGTCAGGTCTTGCAGACGGATTTCGGAGGTGACCACGGGCTGAGGCGCGACAGCCACCGCGTCCATTGATCGCTGTGAACCTGAAGGACCGGCCAACCCAGCCCGCCGCTAAGTAGGAATCCAGCGCCTAGGGGCGGCCAAGGGGTTCCAGGTTCCAGAGTTCGCCTATGGTCGTGCCCGAGGAATCTGCGCCGAATATCGCAATGTTTCCGCCGCGCTCGTCGAGGACTGAGGTGATCTACGGAGGGTCATCGACGATCAGGCAGGTGGCGGGCTCTACATGAGCACACCGTGTTGAGGTGGCCACCTGTTACCGCGCCGTGGCAGGCGCCTGAATGGGAATTCAGCGGCACTCGATCTCAGTCCGAAGCCGGCAGCGATCTGGGGGGCACCACTTCTAGACGTTCCCCGTTGGCCATGACTGGTAGCCATCCGGGCTTCGCACAGAGCACTTCGAGGCCACTGCCCGGCTCCCAATAGCGACGACCAAGTTCCATGCCATCATCGCCGTGTCGCCCATCAACGACCGAAGCAGTCTCCTGCATGGGTTCTCCTCCGCAGGTAAGGGTCGTGGCCATGGCTGGGGCACGTACCACGATGACCTGCGTCGAGTCGACCTTGCTGTGAAGCACGCGACCTGGATTCAATTCCACGCTCATGTTGCCTTCTTCCGTCAGGACGTGGAACCGGCGCGAGCTCGACGCTCTCGTCCGGCCGCGGACTCGAACACGGCGCCAGCCTCGACTAATTGCTCGAACTGGCTGTCATCCAGCCCGAGGATGTCTCCGAGCAGCTCTCGGCTGTGCTCCCCCATTTCGGGCGGGGCGCCTCGCACATAGGCGGTCGCGTCGGAGAACTTGAACGGCGGTTGAACCATGCGGACCGGACCCAGTCCGGGGAATTCGACGTCCGCGAAAGTTCCCCGCTCAGCGAAGTATTGATGGTTGAGCATGTCCATCTGGGACAGGATCGGCGCGCAGAGGATGCGCTCCGCGTCACACACGGCAAGTGCTATCTCTCGCGACGGCAACAACGCGAGCCAGCTCTCGATGGCGTCGACTACGTCTTCGGTGTGCACAACCCTATCCTGGGCGGTCCGGTAGCGCGGATCGTCGATCATGTCCGCGCGTCCGATGAGGTGTGCGAGCCTGCCCCACGGGCTCGATGGTCCTTCTCCATACACCTGAATCGCAAGATATCCGTCTCGGGCCTTCAGCGGCCCCATCGGCACTTGGTAGCCATTCTGGAAGCCGTTTCGGGAGGCTGTCTGTCGGCCGCTCATGGCTGTATTGGGGAGGGAAGTGCAGTCGTAGTAGGCCATGGAATCGATCATCGCCATGTCGATGAACTGGCCAACTCCAGAAACACTGCGACCGATGATCGCGGCCAGGATGGCCGTCACTCCGGTCATGCTCGTCATCGTGTCGCCGATGCCGCCGCCAATCGCGTAAGGACGACCATCGCGCTCCCCCGTGATGTGGCTAAAGCCCGACATCGCCTGCGCAATAGCGTCCGCACACGGCTTGGTCGTGTCACCGTTCAGTCCAGCCTGCCCATAACCGCTCATCGAACACATCACAAGGCGGGGGTTGATGCGCCGCAGCTCGTCGTATGTGAGGCCGAATTTCTGCATCACGCGAGGAGTCATGTTCTCCACCAGGACGTCGCACGAGGCGACGACCCGTCGGACCAGGTCGATCCCGTCAGGCGACTTGAGATTGATCGCCAAGCTCTTCTTTCCGGCGTTGACGTGCGCAAACAACTGATCAGCAATGTTGCCCGCATCCAATAGCCGCTCGCGGGGGAACCTGGTGGCATGGGGATCGGAATCCTCTGCATCTATACGATCCCGGGGCCACTCGACATGGATCACGTCGGCACCGAGATCGCACAACACCCGAGTGGCAAAGGGGCCAACGGCGGCTAAGGTGAAATCGAGCACGCGTATGCCTGCCAATAGATCGTACGTCACGATAGTCCTCAATTCCTTACCGGCAGCAGCCGGAACCGGGGCAATGTCAAGTCGTCGGTGACGCCATGCCAGACCACTTGAACGACAAGGTCCGCTCTCAGCGCGGCATTGTATAGGTCGTTCAGGTTACTGGTGATCATTGCGCCGCACAATCGCGGATGCATATCGGTGCAGTGCGCGCTGGCGCAACCGCGACCCTTTCCCGCCCTTCGTGACGCATCCACCAGCGTCCGGCATGGAAGGAAAGTTCGTGGCCGAAACCTGGATGATCTGATCCGGCAGCTAGCTCAGCGCACACTCCAGCCATGGACACATCGATAAGGTGACCACCCCCGGAGCGTTGTGATGCCAGGACCTCGAACGCTCCCCGGACGCCGGTCAGCGGATCAGCGATCGCATCGCCGCAGAACATCGGATTGCCATCGCCGTCGTGGCATACCACGCCACCGGCGACGGCAGCGTCATCGCCGAAGGCAACCCATCGTCCCTCGTGGGCCTGTCGTCCGTAGCCCGTGATCGACAACCAACTCCGCCCCGGACGTGCCTCCAACCAGTCGTGAACCATTAAGCCAAGTCTTGCCAAGGCATGCGGTCGACTGGCCTCGATAATCACGTCGCAGTCAGCGGCGAGGCACGCGAGATCGGCACGGCCCCCAGCCGACTGAAGGTTTAGTTCGATGTGGTGGCGGTGCTGATGCAAATCGCGATAAAACAATGGCGGCCCCCACCGCGCGCCGTCGGGCCTGTTCACGTCCTCGACGGTCGTGACCAGAGCGCCGATGCGTGCGAGCAAATGCGCGGCTAACGGGCCCGCCCACAGGGCGGACAAGTCAAGGACGCGCAGCAGCGCCGCCTTCGTCGGCCTTGCGGTGCACGATGGTGTCTCGCGTGGAGGCCCGAGCATTGACGCAGTGACGGCTGGGCCGTGGTCTGATCCCAATACCGCAGCCGGTACCCCTAGCAACTGCAAGCGATCGCAGACTTGATTCGCTGGACGGGCCGAGGCCCAGGTGCCGATCGTCTCGAATGGATCGGCGAGCGCCGCACCGTCAGCGTCCGCCTCGATGACTGCCGGAATGAGTTCACGATCAGACTCGCGGGCTAGATTCACGACGAACCAGCCGTCGCCGGCCTGCAGCAATCTCGCCGAAGCATTGGCCGACGTCTGACCGGCGGGCGTGGTACCCATCTCTGCCGCACGCGCGGCCAGTAGCGCAGCGGCATCGATCGGCACCGGCAAGAGTGCGATCATGTCCAGAAACCGCCGAACGAACCGAGCAGGCGGAACACCGGGACGATCCTCGACCCGGCCACCCAAGGCCATCGCACCCGAGCCCGCCCACCACTCCAAAGCGCACACCGGAGCCATGGAGGCCTGATCAAAGCCGCAGTCTGCGTCGAAAACACCACCATCAGACACCGGAGCCGGCCTAAACATCGACCACCAGCAATGCGACCAGTGACCGATGTCGACAGCAGAGGGGCGCAAAGCCGCCACACTCATCGACGGAACTGCGCACGATGTGCAAGTTTCCATCACCGAGCAGGCCGAACAGGTGCTGCACGCCTTGCCTGCTGAGAGCGCGCGCCACTTTCTCGTGGAAATACACGCCGTCCCCCTAACGCCATGACCGGACGTCGGGCCATGCCTCGAGAGTGAAGGTGAGACCGGGCATTAACGACGCGCCACGTTTGGCGGGCCCGAACAGGCCGCCGCTTGACTGACGTGCTCGGTGGGGCGGCGTGCGACCGTAGTGCAGTCGCTCGCCGCCCCACCAGTGCACAGGCGCGGATGTTTCAACCCGCGTCTAACGCGTCACTTGGAAAGCCACACGTTCTCCCAATAGACCCCCATGAGAGCCGTTGTGGGCACCGCGACGACCCCGTGAACGTAGTTCTGGTACAGGACGTTCGACGCGACCCAACGGTAGAACCGAAGCGGTCCGTTCGTCGATATCTCGCCGGCGGCGGTCTTGTAGTCCTTCAGCGCCGCCTGCGGGTCGCGTGTGGCGCGCGAATCTTCCATGGCCTTGTCCACGATCGGATTCGAGTAGTTGTAGAAGTTCAGCGCGCCACCGGTGTGGAAGAGGTCGTACATCCGATCGAGCGTGTCCAGCGTTGCATTGCCCTGGATGATCTGGAAGGTGCCCTTCGCCTGAGCCGTCACAAGCGTCGGCGAGTCGACGAGGTTCAGTTTCACAGTCAGTCCCTTGATCTGGCTGATCTGCTGTTGCATGGCCTCCGCGGCAGCCTTGCCGGGGGGGACGTCCGAATAGCCCGTGATGGTGATCGTCTCGCTGGACTTGCCGGTCCGGCTCAAGTAGTCGTCATACAGCCGTTGAGCTTCCTTGAGGTCGAGTGCGGGGAACTTAGCCGAGTCGTCACGAGCAGGGTTTCCCGGCTTGAGCAGCGCGTCAGGCCCGGGACTGTTGGGGAATGCGACTTGGGTGACCTGATCGACGTTGACAGCATGCATGATCGCCTGCCGCAACCCCTTGTCCTTGACCACCGGGTCCTTGAAGTTGAAGGCCAACGAGCCGCCGCCTTCGATCGGCACAGGGGCGATGGACACGCCCGAAAGCGCCTTCGCTTTCGAGAGCTCGTCCCATGAAACGGAATAGTCGACATCGAGCTGGCCGGCTTGCAACTGGTCGAAGCGCTGACGCTCTGCTGGCACGAATTCGATCACGAGGCCATGGACGTAGGGGCGTCCCTTCTGCCAGTAGGTGGGGTTGGCCTCGAACTCCATCTGAGTCCCTCGGGTCCACTTCTTCAGCACGAACGCGCCAGCGCCGACCGGTTGGCTGTCGACGTTCTTGCCGGCCGACTTGATCGCGGTCGGCGAGCCGATGCATCCCAGTTGCGTGACGAGCAACG
>Ga0268264_10003770_pt1 | contig 13006 bp, 19 predicted proteins | sample KBSSwiS32_FD_190357 | JGI IMG/M metagenome (GOLD analysis project Ga0268264, IMG submission 190357) | Switchgrass rhizosphere microbial communities from Kellogg Biological Station, Michigan, USA - KBS Switchgrass S3-2 (SPAdes) (version 2) | ecosystem: Host-associated > Plants > Roots >...
GACGCTAATGCCCGCATCCTCGCAGGCCTTCAGTATCGCCTCGCCAGCCAGGTCGTTGAGCGTCCGCGGCCAGCTCTTGCCACGCAAATAGTAGTCCGTCGCTCCGACACCCACTATCGCGCACTTGTCCTGATGACTCCAGCTCACATCGTTTCCTCTTCTCATCACCGAGCAGATCTGGGCTTTGCTCACTTCCCGCAAATGTACGGTGCGGGGAAATACCTACCGATACCCGCTGGGCTTATGTCCGCCACCTAACGGTCGATAGATCAATATGTCAAGGCGCTCGTGCCTCTGCCCACCCGCCCTAACGACGGACAGCTTTGAGCCAGATAAGAAGACAGGGAGACGCCGCTCCGTGCGGGGCTGTCCTACAACAGAGGCATATAGTCGAGCGCAATACTAATCCGCGAAAATTTCGGATATATCCGGAAGCAGTTATCGATCAGCTTTTACCGCTTGTAGCAAGTGCTGTCAGGCATGCATGCCATCAAAGAAGAGGCGGGAAAAAATGGCACCGATCTTATCGGTGGAACTGCTATCGCTTTCATACCATTCGGCAACGAAAGTAAGGGCCCCGACGATCGCCATTGAGGCGACTGCGTCCGGCAGATCCTTGCGAATCTCTCCCTTCTCCTTGCCTTCTATAATGATGTCTCGCCAGAACTGGTTGTACGCGCGGCGATGCTCGCTCTGCTCGGAATATTCCGGTTCCTGAAGGAAGGAGAGAGTCTGGGCGGAAACGACGGCCATGTCGCCGGCCTGTGAGATGGTCTTGACGGACGCCGCAATGGCCGCTTCGAATTTTTGCCGTGCTGTTGCATCGGCAGGCAGGTCAGCAACCATCTGTTTCAAACCAGCGCGAGTGGCATCGATATTGTCATTTAATATAGCAGCAAGCAGCGCCTCCTTTGACTCATAATAATAATAGAGACTACCGGACTTCATGCCCAAGGCAGTCGCGATATCACGCATAGACGTTGCCTGATATCCGTTGCGGCGAAACAGATCAGACGTAACTTCAAGAACGCGCCGTCTTGTTATATCGCTTTTCTTCATAGGCACGCTCGACGGCGCGTCTTTTTTCTTTACCGACGCACGAGGCTTGTTGAGCATTGATTGCATTCGTCTACCCCCCCTTTCCTATCCGGACCGCTCTTCCCATGGCGCGGTTCCGGGACGCGCCAGCCAGGATCAGGTGTGAAATATCCCGTACCTGATTGCGACGCCGCTTGAAAACCCCTTGAGCCGTTTCCGCTCAAGCATTCTCCTCAGTGCGGGCAGGAGCAGTGCAGGGGACGATGCTGGGGTGCCGGGAGAAGGGCTCGACTCGCGGCGCGAGCGCCTATGCTCACTTCACCCCTCGCAACCGGGCTATGAACCGGTGTCGAAAAGCGCGCGCAACGCCGCACGATCGATCTTGTAGGCGCTGTTGAGCGGCATCGTTTCCACGAACTTCCATAGCGCTGGAACATGGGGGGCAGGCAAATGGCTGCGGACATGCGCCTTGAGCGTCTCGATGTCGGGCACCTCGACCCCTTTCTTGAACTGAACGACTGCTGCCGGCACCTAATGCAATATGGGATCGCTGACACCGACGACACCTGCATAGGCGACCGTGGGATGGAGGCGCAAAACCTGCTCGACGGACTCGGGAAGTACCTTGAACCCGCCGCGCATGATCGCGCCGTCCGCGCGCCCGATGCAGAAAAGGAACCCGTCCTCATCAATCGTCACGAGATCGGAGGTCGAAATCCACTCCGGGCCCATACGGGGCGACACGACGTCCAGCAGGCCCGTGCCGCCAGCTTCCAGTATCTCGCCCGTCTCCTGATCACGAACCCGCAATTTTGCACCAGGCAGAGCGCGCCCGGATCTGCCCAGTTTTGCGTCCCCCCATTCGGCGTCGAGGGCAGGAGTCATCGCTGCGACCGGGCCTCCGAACTCAGTTGCACCATAGATCAGCAGCACCCGGATGCCGTAGGTGTCCTGAAAGCGCTTTTGAACCTCGACATCGAGCGGCGCCGCCCCCGTGGATATGTATTTTGAGCGAGGCAAGATCGTCTGGCGGCAACCGCGCCTCCAGAGCCATCGGGATCGCGGAAGACGGCAGGCCGCTGGCGGTTGGACGGTATTCGACGACATAGCGTCGCCACTCCTCAAGCGAGAAGCGCTCCAGAAGCCTGATCAACTGTCCTTGCAAAAAGGATCCCGCCAACATGGAAACGCCGGCGATGTTTCCGACTGGAAACGCCATCATGAACGGCGGGGCGGTGGGATCTTCCAACACCGGGCTGCCCTGGTTGAGCATCATATGCGCAAAGACATCGTGGCTTATCGGGAACTGTTTGGGCGGACCCGTTGTGCCGCTCGTGAGAATGTCGATGGTGGGAAACGGGTCGGACGGCGCTGGCTCCGGGCTGGCCGCATTCATGGCGGTCTGCGCGCCATGATCGCCGAGCGTAATCACGCCCATTGTATGCCGTTGAACCACGTCCACCACTTCGGGTGTCAAATCCTGCTCCATCATCATGACGACCGGAGAACCGAGCTTTTCTACGGAGGCGGCCATGGCGGACGGCGACTGGAATGCGTAGATCATTCTGACCGTTCGCGGTTGCGTCAGCAAACCAACGAGACCGGCAAGCGCGGCCGGATAATTGCGCGCGACGAAGCTTACGGGCGCTCCGCCGATGTTTGCGAGTTGGGCGTGCACTTGCCGTGCGATTTGCTGCACCTATCCCCAAGTGTACCAGTGACCTTCGAACTGGATTGCGGGGACAGCGGGATCGATATCCAGCAGCTTGCTACACAACGCAGACAATTTCACGGATGCCATGTCCCCAATTTGCGGCACCCACGGTGCGAGCCTTCATCATGTGCGACGTCCCATACTCGGGCAATGATACTGCGGAACTTTTTGGCAGAGAGACTCCATGCATTCGAGTTGTGATATTTGACGATGCGGTCGCCACGTGAACCGACTATGGATCAGGACCCAGAGCATGGGAGACTGGTCATGGATTTGGACCGCCGACATATTCAGTTGAACGGCAGTTCAAACTTACGCGACATCGGAGGCTATCCAGCCGCAGACGGGATGCGCGTGAAGTGGGGAAAGCTGTTCCGGTCCGGTTCGCTCTGGGCACTGAATGGCACCGACTGGCGGTGGATGGATGAGCGGGGCATCCGTATCGTGTGCGACCTTCGATCCGATGCGGAACGGGAGATCGCCCCCACGGTCTGGCACGGCACGGTGCCGCCACTCCAAGTGGACAGAAGCTATGACGCGGCGATTCTGTTCAGCCGCCGCACTGCAGAAAATAGCGCCGGGATCGGTGCGCTGGAAGGTGGTCTATATTTGAAGTTCGCTAGGCTGTTGGGGAAATCCTTTGCCGGCCTGTTTAATGCGCTCCAGTCCGGCGACGGGCCGGGAATCGTACATTGCACGGCCGGGCAAGACCGAACCGGGCTTGCTGTCGCGCTGCTGCTTGCCGTCCTGGGGGTGGCCCGCCCGATGATTCATGCGGACTATCTTCTGTCCACACAGTTGCGGCGACCGGAGTTCGAGCTGGATCGTGCAGGCCTCGCTGAGATCGCGGATCGCAATGTCGTCGCGGCCTATTACATCAGGCTGATCGAGCGCCATGGACCGACTATTTTTAATCCCCGACCGCTTGTCGATTTAGAGGGGAGGCCGTTAGTGGACACCGCGATGGATGCCATTGAGCGCGAATGGGGGAGCATTGAGGCTTATTTCGACGAGGAACTGGGCATAGGGCCTGCGGAACGCGCAAATCTCCGGAGCCATCTGCTCGAACCGGCCTAGGTCAGGACCCATCGATCTGCCCCTCGTTGGTCCCGCGGTCATAACGAGAGTCCACCGGTTTGATATTCGTGCTGCGCCACCGGCACAAGCGCGCCGGGTGGGACGCTTCCATCTTGCAGGCACGCCCGGCGCGCTTATGCCGGTGTTCGGTTCGCCAAGGACGAGTGCGGCCTGACGTTATTGTAGTCGTAGCGCCACATCGCCGGCTTCCGCCGGGCGTCGGCGAGGCTGAGCTTCTTGTGGTTCATGATGTGCCCCTTGCGCTGGAGCATGATGCCCACACGCCGGTAGCCGAACCGACGCCGCCGCGAGGCGATATCACGCATCTCCTCGCGGATCTCGGCATGGTCTGGCGGACGTTCTCGCCGAAGGCGGTCGATGCCAACGACAGTGCCTTCGACCACTACCGTTGCGCCAACAAATTCATCAGAGGGATCGTCGCTTTCGATGACCCACACCTCGCAGTCTTTGGTGGTCAAGAGCATCCCGCGCCGTCCGCGACTAAGCAGTCCTGACACGCGCACTCGACCGGAACTCACGACTTCCCCAGGTTTAAAAGTCCCAATTGCGCAGGACATCGCGCACATAGGCCGGTGTTTCACCATTGCGCGGGATGCCGCCAGTTCGCTCGACGGCGCAGGGCCAGCGTTGTAAGCGGCAAGAGCAAGATGCATTACCCCGACCTTACCCCGACCTTACCCCGACCTTACCCCGACCTTGTCGAGCATTTGGCGGAGATAGCGCGCCGCGCCGAAGGTGTTCGCCATCGGGTCGAAGCGATTCGAAACCCCAACAGCCGGCGCAGTTCCTAGCATCAACTGACCAAGGCCAGCTGCGCCCGCCTTGCTATATCGTCTCGACGACGAGACGCGTGCGTTCTTCGCCGGTCGCCAGCGCATCTTGGGCGCGCTGGCGTTCGGTGATGTTGGTCGAAATCCCGAACACGGCATATACCTGGCCTGTGTCGTCCCGCAGGGGGGACTTGACCGATATATAGGTATGGGATTGCAGGCCAATCTCTATCAGACGTTGCGGCAGGCCAACATCCGATCCATGCCTTCCGCAAGGTCGATCAGGTGGCCGATACCGCGGTGCGGAGGATGTGGGCCTGAATTATCCAGGCTGGTGTAGGGCGGGAGTGTTGCTCCCGCCCTATGCGATTTCAAAGGAGGCAGTGATGGCGATTCCGGAATCCCATCGGCGCGATTTCCAGACCCCGCTCGATGCCGCTGCCGACGGCAATCTCGCGCTGATGGAATGCAGCGATGCTGCAAGCGGGGCCACGCTTCGTTATCGTCGCGATCGGACGCGTGGATGGCGATTCCGAGATGACCCCGTTCGGTCATCTCCATGATGGCAACCCTTATGCGGCTCCATTCGGGTGGGCGCGAGCGTATTCTTGATTTGGACTATTAAATGGTCTATGTTGCAGATGTCGTCAATTCTGATGAGCACCGGAAGGCTCCTATGCAGATTTCGGTTTCCGATGCCAAAGGTCAACTCACTGATCTTGTGCGCCGCGCCGAGGCCGGGGACGAGGTCATCCTGACCCGCTACGGCCAAGCGGCAGTGCGCCTTGTGCCAGTCAAGCCGGTGCGGGACCGGGCATCTCGAAGAGCCTTGATCGAGAGCGTTCGCGCGTCCTCTATCGCCAAGGTGGCAGCCGGACCCGACGCCGCGCGCAGCCAGGATTTCCTCTATGGTGAGGACGGTCTGCCCGGATGATCGCCATCGACACGTCGGCAATCATGGCGATCCTGCTCGACGAACCCACGGCGGATTCCTGCATTACGGCGATGGAGGCCGAAGAAGAGATTATCATTTCGGCGGCCATCCTTGCCGAAACCCTGATCGTCGCGGGGCGCCGCAATATTGGCGAGGAGGCGGCGAAGCTGCTCGACGGACTGGGTCTGGAGATCGTGTCCGTCACCCCGGCTTCGGCAAAGCGGGTTGCCGAGGCTTATGCCCGTTGGGGCAAGGGCGCGCATCCCGCCGATCTCAATTTCGGCGACTGCTTTTCTTACGAGGTAGCCCGGGAACATGCCTGCCCGCTGCTCTTTGTGGGGGAAGATTTTTCCCGGACCGATGTCGTATCCGTCCTTTGAGCGGGATATTTCAGAGCACGCGCTCTGATCAGAATTACAATTGAACCGGGTGGCGCTTGCACTGGCAAGGCCGCCCATTTTTTTGGGACATTGATCGCCTACCGTCGCGTAAAAAAGGGACAACAGGGGCATCGAGCCCCCGTTGTCCCTTGGGTGCGTAGGGCGAGGGTGGTGTATAATTCTCTCTACAACAAGTCCAAGTGTGGCACGGGGTCAGGCACCGGCCTTTGAAAATGCCTCTTTTAACTCAATTCAAGGAGGCAGAAATGACCAAGATGACCCGCACGATCCGTGCCTTCGCCGAAATCGCCGAACTGATCGCCGCCGAAACGTGACGACCAGCGACAGCTTCAGCTCGGCCTTCGAGGCGGGGCTCGATAGCAGCCGCATCGGGTTCGGTGAGGAGGAGCTGACCTCCGTTATAGGGTCATTTAATCACGATGAGGGTCATTTATTCGGTCATTTCTGCCTTGAAGGCCCTGCTCCACAGCGCCTGAATGATCGCCCGCCATAATCGCGAGGTACTCCGACCGTCCAGGCTGCGTCGATTGTCGCCCTGGGACATGTCGCTCCATCGCCCCCAGCACAAATGCCCGGATAACAGCTGAAGTAAAAAACACACTGTCTGGCCCGTGCTCGGCTGCAAGCCAATGTTTGACACTACGCTCACTGGCTTCGGTCTGTCGCATGAGCTGTTTGACTGCACGGTGGCTATCACAAGCGTCTGCACATTGTGGTCGGACACCTCGAGATAGAGGTTCTGCAGGTCGAGCATGTCGCCGGTGATGTTCAGGGCGATGATCTGACGGGGCCCTCGATGGTGGCCTTCTGGCGGTAGGCAAGGCCGGACAGCAGCACCGCGCACATCCGGGGCGGATCGCCCTCGCGGATGATATGGCTGGCCCGCTCCAGCGTCCGCACGACATGCGGCAGCTCGAGGAAGGCGGCGCAGTCCTCGGGATCGATTGGCGAGCGCAGGGCCAGCTTGCTGATGGCCCGCTGCAACGTGTTGGTGGAGTTTTGCACGATGCTCTCCCGCAAAGGGGCGGGAGCACCCGGTGTCCCTCAGTTGCCAGTGCCCATATACGTGACCGGCAATATCTGCACCTTAACCTTTAATGCTGATTAACGCAATATATGTTAGTCTATATTATACTAAGTGCACCGGATCGAATTTGCCAATGCCGTGACCATGGGCTCCCCGTGTGACCGACAATTATATGGTCGCGATTGCGCGATGCTGGCTAAGTTCATTAGCTATTTGGATTTTATTTCGGCCTTTGAAATGAGCCGGCATGCCTTATCAGGCCCAGCGACTTTCCTGAGCTTGAAGCGCCTACCTCGCAGGGTGTTGTAGGTTTCAAAGAAGCATTCGAGATCGTCGCTGAAGGCATTGCCGAGTTGATCGACTTCCTCCACATCAGCCCAAATATGCGAGGCTTCGACCTTGCCCAGCAGGCGGTCGTTGCGAACGGTCACGTCCCTCTCGGTTTGCTCGGCTTCGATCACGCCAAGGAGCCGTACAAGAACCAGCGTACCGCTCGGCAGGGGCTCGTCGCTCAGGACGAGGATGTCGACGGGGTCGCCGTCATCGGCCTCCGTGCCGGGAATAAAGCCGAACGACAAGGGAAACGCCATCCCTGCGGGCAGCACTGCCGCAAGCTTGAAAAGGCCCGTCTCGGGATCGAAATTGAATTTCGATCGGCTGCCTTGCGGCGTCTCTATGATAGCACGACAACACCTGGTTTTCCGGTCGAGTTGGTGGTCGATCTCGTTCAACTTAGGCATATATCGATACCGCCGGCCGCGAGCTTCATGCTCCCGCATTGCCACGTTCTTTCTGTTCCTTCTGTTCCTTCTGTTCCTTCTGTTCCTTCTTTTTCTGATCCAGCCTGTGTGAACGCCAGCGTAGCATCATGCCGATGACCGAGAGGAGTATGCCCATGATGAGTGCCGCCGTGAGCCATGGGTTTTGCGACGCGGATTTCCACGAAACGGCGCCAAGCAACAGCACGCTTCCCGTCGAGGTCAGATAGCCAATGCCTTTGAGATCGGAGACGAGGTTCATCGCGCGCCCTCCTCCAGCGTTTCCCCAATCATCTCGAGCGCGCGCTGAAGGGCCAGGTTGCGGATGCGCTGGCGGCCGAGGTCGCCAAAGTGGCATTCGCGCCAGGCGCAATGACCTCGCCGTGTTGCGCAAGCGAGGTGGACAAGCCCCACCTCGTCTCCTGGACCGGCAGGTCCCGCGAAGCCAGTGATGGCGAGAGCGAGGTCGGCCTTGGAACGGTCGAGCGCTCCTTGGGCCATGGCCTTGGCAATCTCGGCGCTCACCACGCCGTGCCGCTCTATATCGACCTTCTCGATACCGAGAAGGTCGCATTTCGCTTCCTCGGTATAGGTGACAAACCCGCGGTCGAAGCAGCGGCCGAAGCCATCCTGGTCGGTCAGCAGCGAGGCCAACAGCCCGCCGGTGCAGCTTTCCGCGGTGGCGAGCGTCATTTCGCACCGCTTGAGCCCGCCAAGTACGCGCAGGGCATGCTCGGCGAGCGCAGCGGCTTCGTCGGGTAGGTGGCCGTCGTCACGCACGACCGGCCGCATGTCGGCTTCGCGCGCGACCATGGCTCAGGCCGTTTTCAGTAGACGCAGCTTGGCAGCGGGAAGACCGTTGCCTTTGGCCTGCTGCAGCAGCGCCTGCTTGCGTGCCAGCATCCGGTCGCGCGGCGCGACGAGGTCGATGCCTGCCTTGGGGCACTGGGTGAACATGCCATCGAACGGCATCTGTTCCTCGATCGTGGTGTGGATTTTCAGCTCGTTGCAAATCTGCTCGGCGAACTTCTGTTTGCGCGCGCCGTCGCCGGTCGTCTCGACCTGCTGGAACAGGTCCTCGACCTTGCGGTGATCGGCCTTGAGCACGGCGATGGCGTCGGAAAATTGGTCGGCCATTTGCGGTCTCCTAGCGCACAGGAATTGATCCCAAAACCAGAGGCGGTCGCCGAAGTTCCCTGCATGTTGAGCACTTGACCCTCGCCGACCGGAGGCTGGTTCAGGTAGCAAGCAGTGCGATCGAGGCGACCGCCATGATGAGGGTCGCCGCCAAACCGAAGATTCGTAAAGCGGTCGGTGCAACGAATTCTCCCATGGTGTCGCGGCTGGTCGCGATCCACATCATCGCAGCCATGATTGGGGCGGCAATCACGCCGTTAATGATGGCGCTGAAGAAGAGCTGCTTCATCGGATCGATCGAGGTAAAGCTCATGGCGAAACCGAACAGGGTGGCCGCACCGATGGCGCCATAAAAGCCGACGGCTTGCCAGGGCTTTTCATCAAGCCCGGTTTTCCATCCCCGAGCCTCGCCGATAGCGTACGCTGCCGAACCCGCAAGTACAGGCACGGCCAGCAGCCCTGTTCCAACGATGCCGAGACTGAACAGCACGAACGCAAAATCGCCAGCGACGGGACGTAAGGCACTGGCGGCGTCGGCGGCGGTGCTTATCGATGTTTTCCCGTTTGCGTGCAGCGTCGCGGCGGTCGCGACGATGATTGCGAGCCCGACGATGTTGGAGGCCGCCATGCCTATGAAAGTATCAATCCGAATGCCACGCAAGACTTCCTGTGACTGCTCGGGCCGATCCAACAAGGGCTCAACCTCGTCATCCTGCTCGGTCTCTTCGACCTCTTGCGAGCTTTGCCAGAAGAAGAGGTACGGGCTGATCGTCGTGCCGAACACCGCGACCACCGTGCTAATTGCGCGCCTGCCGTCGAGAGTAGGGAGGAAAAGCCCTTTTGCGAACGCCGGCCAATCGACCTTCACCACGAACACCAAGGCCACATAGGCGAGGAGCGCCAGCGTGAGCCATTTGAGAACGTTGGCATATCGCTGGTAGGGAATGAACAGCTGGAGAAGCAAGGAAACAACGGCGAAGATGACTGCCATAATCCTCTCATTGGCCCCGATCGCCAGCCTTGCGGCGGCGCCCATCGCAGCGAAATCGGCGCCAATATTGATCGTGTTCGCGCCAAACAGTCCAACAAGGAGGATCGTCATCAGCCAGACTGGGAGCCGCGCGCCCAAATTGGCGGCGAGCCCCTTGCCTGTCACACGGCCCACCCGGGCACTCACAAGCTGGATCGCGCACATCAGTGGATAGGTCAGCAGCATGGACCAGGCGAGACCGTAGCCGAACGCCGCCCCCGCTTGCGAATATGTTGCGATCCCGCTGGGATCGTCATCGGCTGCGCCAGTAATCAGTCCTGGCCCAAGCCGTTCGGCCAATGTGCTTTCGTGGATGCGATTGCGAATACCGCTGAAGGTTGGCCGCCGCATCCCCGTTCAGCGCTAAACCCGTCGGCCCGTCACCAACTGATAAACGATCACGATGACAGCTATCACGAGCAACAGATGAATAAGCCCGCCGCCTACATGAAGGGCTACAAAGCCCAGTAGCCAGAGAACGAACAAGATGACCGCGATTGTCCACAGCATGGTAAGTTATCCTCGCGTCAGTGGATACAACTCCCTAGCTGGAGGAGCTGCTTCACGCCTTTCGTTTTGCCTTTTGCTGCCGAAAAAAATCCGGCGTTTGCTAAACTCGAACAATAATCACTTGGTTCCCGGCCTGTCGTTGACCGATCCAAGATTTTGTAAGCCGGAGTCATTTCAGTTTCGGTTTCAGTTCCTCGGGGAAAACTGAGTGAACCCGGCCTGATCGGGGCCGATCCCAGTCAGCACGATATGGTCGAAGCCGGCACCGATTGCCTTTTTGATCGTCTTGAGATGGAGTTCCGAATCGGGACCAGCGGGGATGGTCTCCGCCAGGTCCTTGGGACGTACGGAGTGGGTCGCGGCTTCGAACCCTTCGACGGTCGGCAACTCGCTGTTCACTGACCAATCGAAAACCGAGAAGCGAAAACGCTCATGGGCCAGCTCGCGGCCCGCCCGCTCCGAAGCCGCATAGGCCAGCGCGACCTCGAGGTGTCGCGGCCCTTTCTCGAACCCTTTGGCCAGCTTCGGATCGGGCGTCGTCGGCATGATGCCGTCGGCCTTCTTGCGGGCAAGTTCCATCGACTCCGACCCGCTCACGCCGAGGATGACCGGTATCGCCTTCTCCGGGAGGTCGAAAAGTTCCGCGTGGTCGATGACGAAATGCTCGCCACGATAATTTCGGGGCCCCTCACTCCAGAGCAGCCGGAAGATGTCGATCGCCTCGGCCAGCATGGCGTGCCGTTCGGATATCGAAGGCCGGCGCGCGCCGGTGACATGCTCGTTAAGGCGCTCTCCCGCGCCGATCGCCAACGAGAAGCGGTTGTCACTCAGCAGTGCGACTGTCGCCGCCGCCTGGGCGACAATGGCGGGATGATAGCGAATGATCGGGGAAGTAAGCCCGGTGGTAATGCCAACGCTGGATGTCGCTTGGGCGATCGCGCCAAGGACGGTCCAGGCGAAAGGCGAATGGCCCTGCGACTTGAGCCATGGGTGGAAGTGGTCGGAAATAGACACGAAATCGAAGCCGGCCTTCTCGGCCAACAATGCGTTCTCCAGCAGCGCCTTTGGACCGTGCTCCTCGCTCATGAGCTGTTATCCGAATTTCACCATTTCGGTCTCCTGGCTTTGCTCGATACAACGCCTTGCCCTTGAAATAGTTCTCAGGCCAGCGATCGCAACTGGCCGGAACCGCAGGTGGGAGCCGGGGTTACCTCGGTCGACGTGGAACGGGAAGGTCGCCTGACGACTACGCGCAAGCTCAAGGTGTTTGGCACGGCGACCGGGTTCCACGACGACTGTTGCTGCACCGAGCAGGAAGGGCACTCGAGGCATGGAGCGCGAAAAAGGAGCTTTTTGCCATTCTCTGCCAAGCGCGTTGGTCGCAAAGACCGCTGGCCTAACCGTGTTCCTCGATGACGGCCGCATCGAACTGGACTCCAACACGGTCGAGCGATCGATCCGGCCGCTTGCGTTGAATCGCAAAAATGCGCTGTTCGCTGGCTCTGACGAGGGCGGCGACAACTGGCCAGTGATCGCCACGCTCATCGAAAACTGCAAGATCACCGGCATCAATCCGCACGCTTGGATGACCAGTACACTCACGACACTCGCCAACGGTCATCCCGCCAACAGCGTCGGCGAACTCATGCCTTGGATCGCCGTGGCCTGAAAACACCGTTACCCCGGGTGGCTTGCACGAGCCCCCAAGACACGACCGGTAATATCGTGACGCCCGGACGCCGTGCCGACATCTGCCCTGCAGCGTGGCTCGCCCCTCCGCCAGCCTCGGCAAGCTATCATTGCGCGACGAGCTTGCCCCAACCCTCCGCGTACGGCGCTTGCACGGCGGACACATAGCGCACGCTCTTGAACTTCCACTTGCCGTCGAGGCGCACATATTCCTCTTCGTAGTTGCCGAACATCCAAGCGGCCTCGCCTGCATGGCTGATCACGATGATCGCGTGCCAATTGCCGGTGGCGGCGTCCCCATTCACATCGATGATCGGGTTCATGACATTGTGAATGACAAAGGGTGTCGCTTGAAAGTCAATCATCAGCTGTCTGATTTCGTCGATGCCTCTCGCAGTCCGCGTGCTGGCAGGACCCTCCCATATGGCGTCTGGCGCGAAGAGGTCCATCAGGGCATTGATGTCATGGTGCGTCGATAGTCCGTTGAAACCTCCGTCGTTGAACAGCGTGTATTTCACCCGCAAACGGGAGATTTCCTCGCGGTCCTCGATGATGCGGACGCGTTCTTCGAGTGATAGTGTCATGCGTAATCCTCCCCCGGAAAACCGGTTTCTCCTGTCGAAACACTATCCTGCCGGGGAACTACGGACAACATGTTGCGAAGCAGGGAGAAGGTACGGCTCATGTCGATCGACCGGTTGGTTCTTGAGGCGTGAGACTATCGGGCGTAGATCAGCTGTAGTTATATGATGACAGAGAAGACGAGAAAAGAGATGACGGATCGTGTTGCGCTCGTCACCGGAGCAAGTCGTGGGCTGGGTCGAGGTATCGCCCGCGCGCTCGCCAGCGGCGGCATGACAGTCTATGTCACCGGTCGTAATGCTGGCGATCTCGAAGCGG
>Ga0268264_10003773_pt1 | contig 13000 bp, 5 predicted proteins | sample KBSSwiS32_FD_190357 | JGI IMG/M metagenome (GOLD analysis project Ga0268264, IMG submission 190357) | Switchgrass rhizosphere microbial communities from Kellogg Biological Station, Michigan, USA - KBS Switchgrass S3-2 (SPAdes) (version 2) | ecosystem: Host-associated > Plants > Roots >...
AGAGTAGGTGGCATCGGGATCCTGCACAAGAACATGAGCATCGAAAAACAGGTTGAGCAGGTGCGTAAGGTCAAACGTAGCGAGAGCGGGCTCATCATCGACCCCATCACCCTCCATGAAGACGCCATCATCGCCGATGCCCTGCGGCTCATGAAAGAAAACAAGATTGGAGGCATTCCCATCATCGATAACAACAAGGTGCTGGTAGGCATTCTTACCAATCGTGACCTCCGTTTCGAAGACAACAAACGCCGCAAGGTCAGCGAGGTCATGACAAGGGACAACCTCATCACAGCCCCCGAAGGCACCGATCTTAAAAAGGCGGAAAAGATCCTTCAAAAACACAAGATCGAAAAGCTGCCCGTTATCACCAAACAGGGCCGGCTCATCGGTCTGATCACCTATCGCGACATCTTACAGCTGTCCAGCCATCCCAATGCCGTTAAGGACTCCTATGGCCGCCTGCTCGTCGGCGCCGCCCTCGGCATCACAAAAGACCTGCTAGACCGCGCCGGCGCATTGCAGCAGATAGGGGTGGACGTAGTAACCCTGGATAGCGCACACGGTCACCATATTGGCGTTATCAATGCGCTCAAAACATTGAAAAAATCTTTTAAGAACCTCCAGGTCATTGCCGGCAACATCGGCACCGCCTCCGGCGCCAAGGCCCTCGCAGACGCAGGCGCAGACGCCGTAAAAGTAGGCATAGGTCCCGGCTCCATCTGTACTACCCGTATCGTGGCCGGCGCCGGGGTCCCCCAGATCACAGCCATCATGGAAGCCGCCTCCGTGCTCAACCCCAGAGGTGTTCCCCTCATCGCAGACGGCGGTATCCGCTACACAGGCGATATGGTAAAAGCCCTCTCCGCAGGCGCCAATGTCGTAATGATGGGCAGCGTCTTTGCAGGCGTCGAAGAGAGCCCCGGGGAGACCATCATTTACGAAGGCAGGAAGTTCAAACAATACCGCGGTATGGGCTCCATCGGGGCCATGACCCAGGGCAGCAGCGACCGCTATTTCCAGGACGTGGAGGACGATATCAAAAAGCTCGTACCCGAAGGCATCGAAGGACGGGTAGCCTTCAAAGGCAATCTGGCCGAAGTAGTACAACAATACGTTGGAGGCCTTCGCGCAGGGATGGGCTACTGTGGCGCAAAAGATATCAAGACCCTGCAGCAGCAATCCCAGTTCATCAAGATCACCAATGCCGGCATGAAAGAAAGCCATGCCCACGACATAGAGATCACGAAGGAAGCGCCTAATTACAGCCGTTGATGAAAAAGATACATCCCCAGGAGCCAATTCCTGCACATTTTTTACTGTCGCTCGCTTCCGGACTGTTATTATTTGCCGCATGGCCGCCTTCTCCCCTCACCTGGCTGGTATTCTTTGCCTTCGTCCCCCTGTTATGGCTGGAACAGCAGGGCATCCGCAGAAGGAAATTTTTCGGCTGGGTCTATCTCACCATGTTCATTTGGAATGCATCCACCACCTGGTGGATATGGAATGCCTCCGAGCCCGGGGCCGCGGGCGCCATTATCCTCAATAGTCTGATCATGTGCTTACCCTGGATAGGCTTCCATTTTGTAAAAGCACGACTTGGCGCCAGAGTTGGATATCCCGCCCTCGTAGCGCTCTGGCTCACGTTTGAATTCATCCACCTCCACAACTGGGGCCTCAGCTGGCCCTGGCTTACCCTGGGAAATGTATTCGCCGGCCATCCCGGATGGGTACAATGGTATGAGATCACAGGTACCAGCGGCGGCAGCCTGTGGATACTCCTTATAAATATCTCCGTCTTTCAGCTCGTATACAGGAATTCCTTTCGCCCCCTTCCCTCGGTATCCCTCATCCGTACCCTGATTATTTTAATAGCCCCTCTGCTCCTTTCCCTGATCTTCTCTCCCGACCTCGGCAAATCCCAGATCACAACCACAGGGCCCGCTCCGGCCTCCAATGTCGTGATCATCCAGCCCAATATCGACCCTTATGAAAAGATATCCACCGACGATGCCGGCAGCTTCGAAGGCCAGCTAAAAAAACTCATCCGCCTTAGCGACTCCGCCATTGACGACAAGACCACCCTCGTCGTGTGGTCCGAAACAGCGCTATTTATGGACAATGGTGGCATCAACGAGGATAAGATGAAGTCGAATTTCTTTCTCGCCCCCCTTTGGGATTTTCTCCGCCGTCACCCCCGGATCAACCTCCTCACCGGCGTGGAAAGCTTCCGTCTCTATAGAGCAGGCGCACAAAGCAGCACGGCCCACGCCGTTCCCAATACCGACCTGTATGCCGATGATTATAATGCCGCCGTCATCATGGACAGCACCGGCCCTCTTCAATTCTATCATAAGTCTAAGCTCGTACCCGGTGTGGAAACCCTGCCCTTCTTCCTCCATTTCCTGGACCCCTTATTCGAAAAGTTCGGCGGCACCACGGGTGGCTATACTGGACAGCCCGATCGAACTCCACTGTCCACCTCCAACCACAGCTATACCATTGCACCCGCCGTCTGTTATGAGAGCATCTACGGAGAATTTATGTCCGAATACGTAAACAACGACGCCGATCTCCTCGCTATCATCACCAATGATGGTTGGTGGAAAGATACACCGGGCTACCATCAGCATGAAGCTTACGCCCGTCTGAGAGCTATCGAAACCCGGCGCTGGGTCGTACGCAGTGCCAATACAGGTGTCTCCTGTATCATCGACCCCGCCGGCAACGTCATCCAATCCCGCCCCTATAACCAGGCCTCTTTCATTAAGGCATACGTCCCGCCGGCACACGAAAAGACTTTCTATGTAAAGTACATCGACATCGTATCCTGGCTGGCCGTCATCGCCGCCATCACCCTGGCTATCGCCGCTCCTATCCTGATCGTAAAAAACAAACGCCATGGATAAGACAGTCCCTCTCGTCCTTCTTCATGGATTCGCAGAAGACAGCTCCTTGTGGGACAGACAGAAGGAATACCTGAAAGATAAATATCGCCTCATCATACCCGACCTGCCGGGCTGCGGCAGCGCACCGCTTGCCAGCAACACCGACACCAGCATGGAAGGACTCGCCGCCGCGGTAAAAGCCCGACTCGATGCGGAAAATATACAGCAGTGTATCATGGTAGGACACAGCATGGGCGGCTATGTCACACTCGCCTTTGCAGAGCTGTACCCAGACATGCTCAAAACCTTCGGCCTTTTCCATTCAACCTCCTACGCTGACACCGAAGAAAAAAAAGCCGCCCGCAGAAAAGGCATCGAATTCATACAGAAGAATGGCGCAGCCTCCTTTATCCGCCAGTCCACCCCCAATCTCTTCTCCGAACGCTCCCGGCAGGAACACCCCGAGTGGGTGTCGGACCTTATCCAGCGATACAGCAGCTTCAATCCCGACACCCTTGTGCGCTACTATGAGGCAATGATCCGCCGGCCAGACCGGTCACACGTGCTCAAAAATTTCAAAGGCCCGGTCTTATTTATCATCGGTGCACAGGACAGCGCCGTACCCCTGACAGCCAGCCTGCAGCAATGCCATATACCTTCCATCTCCCGCATCCATATCCTGCAGGACGCCGGCCATATGGGAATGATAGAAGACAGTGACAGGGCAGACCGCATACTCGAAAGTTTTACAAAAGATCAGGAGCACCTGAAAGGTGCTCGTCCAGGACCGGAGGTCCCGACCGAGGAGGAGCGTGTCGAAGCAGCTCCGACGAAGGCCAACAGACATTAGCGGTTTGCGGGAATTGGGCTATTTTTGCGACGAAGACCAATTCCCGCACAAATATCATGAATAAAACCGTTCTCATCACAGGCGCCACTTCCGGATTCGGAGAAGCCTGTGCCCGCCAGTTCGCAGCCGGCGGCTACCGCCTCATCATTACAGGCAGAAGAAAAGAAAGGCTGGAAGCCCTGACACGTGAGCTCGAGGCACACACCGAAGTGCTCCCCCTCATATTTGACGTGCAGGATAAAGAAGCCGTATTTGCCGCCATCAACAGCCTCCCCGAAACGTGGACAGCTATCGACATCCTCATCAACAACGCCGGACTCGCCCTTGGTCGCGACCACTTCCAGGACGCCAGCCTCGACGATTGGGAGACCATGCTCGACACCAATGTAAAAGGACTCCTGTACGTATCCAGGGCAGTCGTTCCCCTGATGATCGCCCGCCAGAGAGGGCATATCATCAACCTCGGCTCCATTGCAGGTAAGGAAGTCTATGAGAAAGGAAATGTCTATTGCGCCAGCAAGTACGCCGTGGATGCCATCTCCAAAGCACAGCGCATCGATCTGCTGCAGCACCGTATAAAGGTCACCGCCATCCATCCCGGCGCCGCCGACACGGAATTCTCCAGGGTCCGCTTCAAAGGAGATATGACACAGGCAGCCAGGATCTATGAGGGATATACGCCTTTACGCGCAGAGGACGTGGCAGACGCAATCTACTATTGCGCCAATACACCCGAGCATGTATGTATCAATGAGGTGAATATTACCTGCCTCGCACAGGCAAATAGTTTCTATTACAACAGGTCCGGCAACGCCTGACGCGCCTTGACGCGCCGCAGGTGCCGTAAGGAGCGGACGCGGCGAAAGTTTATTGCGCCAGCGAAATACGTAGCTGCAACCCTCCCCGCACCGTAGTGATCGGCGGCGTAGTAGATACCTTCGGCGTAGTCCTCCGCTCATCAAAATAGAATTTCAGGTTGATCCTGTTGTTCAGCACATAGTCGATGGACGGCGAGATGGTCACTACCCGCTGCCCTCCGGTCGGAAGGGACGAACCCTGATCCAGATAGCTGCTGGACGTGGCATTGTCCCTTATGCTGAAATCCAGCCGCAGCGTAAGATCATTCTGTAATTTTTTGGAAGAAGCGCTCTCTCCCGGCATCTTTATCGAAAAGGGTAGTTTTACACCCCGCTTGCGGAAACCAGCCCCGATCGTCAGCTCCGTAGAACGAGTCTCGCTCAGCTGGAAATCCACCAGGCTCAGGCTCAGCATACGCGATTTGGCAAATCCTACCTTCGCCTGCAATTGATTGACAAACTGCATGTCTACATCCAGCAGCGGTGCAAACTGCTCCTGGATCGTAATATTCGGTACCGCGTAAAAAGGCACCAGGTTGCCGCTAATGCTGTCGATAAAGGCGGGCTGTCCATACCCCAGCGGGTCCTGATAGTTCAGCTGCGAATTGAAGCTGTTCATGCTCAGCGTACTCGTATAGGCATTGGTGATCGTAAAGTTTGTAAAGATGCTCTTGAACGCAGGCAGCTTGGCCAGACCCGTATAGCTAAGATTCCAGTTGGGCTTGGGGAGATATCCCGAGAAGGGATTCGAGGTCACATTGCTGCCCCCGCTCTCATCGATGAGCGCGATCTTATTCGGGCTCTTCCCCGTATAGGCCGCAATAAAGGCCGGTATAAGCACATCCTGCGCATACTTGCCATAACCCAGCGCATATCCATCCGTTCCGATCAATCCCCCAGTATATTTATTGATGCTGCCCAGACGCTGTGAAATAATGGCCCGGTAATTCTCGAACTTCTGGAAAGTGCTGGAAAGCTCATTAGGCTTATATTTCGTGAACAATGTATTAAAGGAGATATAGCTCACGCTGAACGTACCCGCCATATAAGGGTTCAGCCGGACAAATCCCGAAGAGCCCGCCGTATCCTTGTATAATTCCGAATAGTTCTTTCCGAACGTCTTATCCCAGGTGATGGTGACATGCAGGTCAGGGACAGGTTCCAGGATAGCCTGCGCCGTTATCTTCTGCGCATAGGTGATGATATTCTGATTATTGAAGGTCGTATCCGCGCTCAACAGCCGTTTTCGTCCCAGCTTGTTGATAAAGTTGGTATCCGGCCGCATACCGAATACATATCCCCATCCCGGCTGCGCATCCCGCAGGTTCATCCCCAGTACCCGCGTGCTGTCCAGGAAACCATAGATCGTAGAGGATGAATTATCCGCATAGTTCAGGCTGATATGCTTCAAGGAAGTCAGTATCCGCGCCAGCCCTTTAGCAGGCCCTTTCAGCTCCGGTGCAGCCCGCTGCGTCACAGGCTTTTTGTTCCGCGATGTATCTTTCCCCGTCACAGGCGGCGGTCGCATGGCCGAATTCCCCCCTTGCTGGTTCAGACTTCGTAACAATTTCCATTTACTATACAGCCGCGTAAAATCCAGATCCACCAGCATCGTCTTTTGCTGTGTATTCTGTATACTGTTACCCAGATAGGTAGCCAGCTGAGAAGCGCCCGTCCAGGTATACGAAGACGCATACCCCATCTGGACCTGTGTCCAGTCCAGGGCAGGTATCTTGTCGATGGGCAGCTTATAGCTGGCGCTGGCCGTCTGTGTATACAGCACCGTCCTGCCGCCTCTCCAGAAATTACCCCACATTTTTTTGCGGCCTGCCTTAGACAGGCGCCCGCTGTCCTCATCCACCCAGGCCCTGTTGGTAGCCGTATAATCCAGCGCCAGGCGTCGGGTCAGGTCCCACCGCAGTGTATACATCCTGTCGAACGTAAAGAATTTATTATAGGTCTCCGGAAGGATATCTTTGGGTCCGCCAACATTACGGCTCCGATAGGCTCCGAACTGCCGGATTATATTCGCCTGGAAGCTCATCGTGGTGGGAATGGGATTGATATTGAAATCCCGGATAAGGCTCAGCCACGGCGATTTGGATTTCATACGCTTGAAAGGCTCCCAGTATTTCGCCGTGTGACTATAAGTATACGCCAGATTGGCCTTGTTCGTGATCAGCTCATCCTCCACCGCCAAAGGACTGTGATGCTCGCTGCGGATGTAGGAATAGCTTACGTTGAAATTCTCGATGCTCCAGATCTTCGGCTTCTTGCCCGAGGTATTGTTCTTGTGCACATTGGTAAAGTTCAACGTCTGCACCGTCGTCTGGTCCACCGCCTGCTCTTTGATCGAATCCTTTTGCGAAGCAGGCGCCGCCTTTAGCTTATTGCTCAGCTTTATATCCAGGTCATAGGGATCGTACTCCGGTGTGCTCGTCGTCTTCGACACACCCGCATACACTGGTATGGATATAGCCGCCTTCTTGGGCAGCAGCTTGCCCAGTTCCAGATTGGTGGCAATATCGAATTGTGTATTGTTGTCGTACGATCGCTCGTTGGTGCTTTGATCGATGGTACCGAATCCCGCCGTCCGTACGCTGCCCGAGACATTCAAAGTACCCAGGTCCGCCAGTTTCGTTTCAACCTTGCCCACAGCCGCCCAGCCCCCCTTCACGCTGATATCACTAAGCCGCAGCTCGTTAAACCATACCTCCGTACAGACAGGCGCCGGGTTGTTCACGTTCTCTACCCCCAAAAATATGGCGTCCACCGCCCCCAGGTTCGGATTACCCAATATCGCATAGGCCCTCCCATCCGCATCCGTCTCTTTATAATAGACATTGCTCGTACCATGATTGTTACGATCCACCTTCAGGGTGATCAGCCGCTGCAATGTAAGATTCAGATTATTCACCGTTGGCCAGATCTGATCTGCAGTAGTCGAATTCCAATCCGTTCGCTTCAATGGTATCCTGATCTCATAGTAGTTGCTGACAAAGTCGCTGCCCAGACGAACGATCGCCTGCAGGTCATTGTCATTGATCGCCGTATTGGTCCCCGTGCCCTCCGCATGGATATACATATCCATCGTACCATACCGGCGAAGGTCCAGCGCCGTTGTCTTATAGACGCCCCTTACATCGTACTGCTTCAGATTGCATATCTGCAGACTCATCGCCTGCTCATTTAGAAGAAGATTTACATTGTTACTGCTCAGCTCCTGCTGACGGTTTACACCGGGAGGGGAGACATAAGGCACCGGCGTCCGCGAGCTGTTCTGCTCGATATTTACCGCCGTCACATTGAAAGTAGTCAGCGAGCTCACAGGCAGCAACGCATAATTTCCCGTCGTATCGACGACATAGTCGAAGCTCCTCCAGGAGTTCCGCACCAGCTCCAGCTTGGCAAATCGGCACACCACCGAGTCATTAAAGCCCGTAAGATACATACGCATGAACTGGATGGACTTGAAGTCGGGGATATTCCCCACCTTCTGATAATATTCAGAGATGGGTATCCGCACCTGGTACCATGTCTGCGGAGCCCCGCCAGAGGGTCGGAAGCTCATACTGTCCGTCACAAACCTTCCACCCATCCGCAGACTGTCCGGGTTGATCTCCAGCTTGTACTCGAAATATTCTTCCAGCTCATTCATCGTATTGTCCTTGTTGAGGTCTTCCTGGTCGGGATACAGCGTATAGGCCGCAAGGGTAGTCGAACCCGTAGAGGCAATCGGCGAGTTGCCCTGCGGACTGTTTACATTCTTATACCTGCCCAGGATACCGACCTTGCCAGCATCGTACTTCGAATCCCGGTAGTTCGTAAAGTCATCGCTCGAAGGGTCAGCCTTCGCGCTCTGAAAAGCCGCAGAGTTCTGGCCGAACTGTGCCGACAGCGAATTCAGGTAGCTCTGGAATTTACTGTTCTCCTGGTCATCGTTCATCCCATCCAGCCCCACGTCCTGGTATGGCCTGTCTGAAGCATCGTTGCTAAAGGCCGTCGTCACCTGGATAGGGTTGGCAGGCACCCGGCCCCATACCGAGCTGCTGTCGATGGCCGCGTTGATATTGGGTGTGTTCAATCCATTCTCAAATTCCTTTTTCCCATCCCGCAGGATATCCTCCGACACGCTGCCCAGGTCGAAATACAATTGACCCTTCGTGTTGGGATCATGTAAGAAAGGACTCTGTATCCAGAATTGAAGCACCTCGATATTGTTCGTCTCGAAATCCGTCTGGTCGATGGCGCGCATGATACCACCCCAGCGCTTTTGAGGGTTCAGCAGCTGCCCCGAAGCCCCATCCACGCTTCCCGGACGGGCGTCATAGTTATAAGGCCCCCTGTACTTGGGATAAAACGCCATATCAAAAGTGATCAGCTGCGCCTGTCCCGTTTGCGTCGACTGCTCCGGAAAGAGATCCGTAACATTGACAGGTGCGATCCGCGGGTCTAACCGCGCATCCTCATAACCGCTCACAGGATTATTGCTCGCACTCTTGTCCTGCAGCGTCGGCTCTATATTGTACCAGGCCAGCTTGGCGCGGTTGAAACCATAATCCAGCGAGTCCTTCAGACTGGCTTCCGGGAAAAGCCCGTTGTTCTGCGGAGTGGACGCCAGCGCCCAGCTCGTCAGCGGGAATCTCAGGTCGATGGAGCTCGTCGATCCCTCAAAGTCATCGATATAGACCGCTCCGCTATTCCCCTTGCCTATCTGTGGCGGGTGCCCCGGTTTGAGGATCGCCGCCTCTCCGTACGCATTGATCGTACTCATCTCCTTGGTCGTATAGAAAGGCAGCTTGTCCAATAATCGTGTCAGCTGCGGCAGCTGCCCCTTATAGGTGACATCCGTCCCATACATCGTATTGCGAATGGGATCCTCCCCATAGCTCATCTTGCTAAAGAAGGGACGTTCATTGAGCCTTTCGAGCGTACCCCCGATGTTCAGCATCTCCGTAGGCGTATTCTTCACCAGGTAGTCCAGCCGCACACCCATAAAGCTTCGTTGCTGAAGTCCAAAGGAAGCGTTATTCTCATAAGAGACATTCACCGGCACCCCCGAATTGAGAATGGCCTGGTTGATCACCTGCACCGTACCTAAATTATAGTCTACGATATAGTCCACGTTTTCCTTCAGCGTCTGTCCGCCCGCCGTCACCACTACGGAGCCCGGCGGCACATTATAGGCGCCCAGCTGCAGGTTCGAGCTTGCCTGCCCCTTCGCCGTCCCCTGGAGCACATACCTGTCCACATTGGCAAAAGTCTGCGCCACGGCCTTGATCGTATCGTACAATTGGTTGAATATATACTTGTCCTTGAGGGTCTGTGGAGCTCCGTTGAAGGCCAGTGAATCCAGGTCATGTCCAAAAGGCTCCAGCAAAGGGAAGATGATCCTGCCCTGGCTCGATAGTACCGTGTACCCCTCCAGATAGTCGAAAACCCCGTCCGGCTGCGGGTCATTATGGGCGTTCAGACGATCCAGGTTGAGTATCGTCAGCAGCGGGATATTAGCCTTTGGCCCCTCGGGAATATACCGCTTCGTGCCCTTGCTCGGCTCATCATACAATATATTGAACTGAAAACCACTTTGTTGTATATTGGACAAATAGCTGCCCCCCACCGTCTTCAACGAATACACGTTCTTCATCATCAGTCCCCACAAAGGCAGGTTCGTCCGCTGGGAGGTAGCTTTCAACAACTTCAGGTACAAGACTTTTTGAGATCCCGACCCTGTGCCCGCCGCCGTGTCCGGGGGGACATCCGACGAGAACTCACCCACCTGGTAGATCCGTCCGTTATAGCTGTACTGATACGCCACCGCCAGCACATCATTCGCCTGCAGGGTCTGATTGACGGATATAAAGCCTACCTGTGGATTGAAATAGTAATCATTGGGACTTAGCTTCCGGGCATAGACCATTTCAAAGTCCTGCACCTGCGTGAGACCCAGGGAGTTCAATTTATTGGCCGCCCGGGAAGGGCTGCGGCTGGTCGGGTCACTGACGATGGCTCCATACTCCGAGTTGGCTGCGTTGAAAGGATAGGGCTGCCCCGTCAAAGAGTGGACATTGGGGTTATAAGGAGCGCTTTCACCCAGGTCCATAAGACCTACGATGTTCCTCGACCCGGTATCGATCCCGTTACGATTCGTCACCCACACTTCCACCCGGAGGATATTCACCAGGGACGTGACCACAGGCAGCTTCGACATCGCCTGGTTATAGTGATTCCGGAAATACTGCGCCAGCAGGAAGTGCCGGTTTTCCTCATAATCATCCGCCTTGAACTGGTAGCTCGTTACCGATGCCCCTCCCGAAGAGGCCACCGTCTGCTTCTGACTTCTTTGATTCGCCAGCACCGCCGTGATCGACAGCTTGCCAAACTGGAGCTTCGTTTTTATCCCGAATAAAGACTGCGCCCCGGTCATCAAAGTACTGGGCGTCGTAAAAGATACATTACCCGCCTCGATCTTTTTAATGATCTCGTCCGGCCCGCCCGTATAATCCAGCTTCAATTGATTTTCAAAGTCAAAATTGGCCAACGTGTTATAGCTGATCGGCAATTTCAGCTTGTCCCCGATGTTCCCCAGGACGTTGACATTGGCATTCATGTTGAAATCAAAGGTCCCCGTCCTTCGGGCGCTCTCCGGAAGCGTCGGGTTCTGGATATTCTGCCCCTGGTAGCCCGCCGTGATATCCACATTACCCTGCGGCCGGATGTCGATCTTCCCATTACCAAATATGCGGTTGAAAAGATTGTCGCTGACCGAAAGCTTCGGCCGCAGCAGCTTTTTATTCAGGGCGCTCAACGCATCCGCCCGCTTGCGGAAATAGTCGTCCTCCGACTGCCGGGCCTGCATTTGCATGAGCTCGTCGAAAGTAAGATAGGTAGGCTTTCTATAATATTGATTACCAATTTTTTCTACAATATAATATTGTTTTGTGGCCGGGTCGTATTCGATGGAGTCGTGAAGGTTTACCGGATCTTTCAGGTCGAAAGGATTCCGGTTGGGATTTGTAAACCGGTCGCCCCGGCGGTCGTAGAGAGGAAATTTCAGGCTGTCCGAGCCAGGATGAGCAGTGTCGGCCGCCCGGCGCAAGGAATCGGCCCGGCGTAAGCTGTCGGTCCTGCGGATGGAATCAAGTCGCTGACGAGCCGAATCTGTCGGTTGTCTCACCGGTTGCTGAGCGGATACGGCAAGGCCAAACCCTGTCAGTGCAGCGGTCATTACCACCGTTACGATCAGCTGAAACAAATATCTCGTCAAAATTCCCTTAAGAATTAGTTAAGTAGAGAAAAGGACCGATAGGCTACAATATTTTTAAAGCTTTCTTAATGATGTCCTCCACCTTCAGACCCTCTGCGCCCTCCTGTAAGGCCTTCCGGATGGCATTTTCTGCGGCAGGTCGGGCTATGCCAAGCGCGATTAGTGCATTTAACGCGTCCTGTTCCAAAGAATTGTCTATCAACGTTGAAAAATTTGTTTCTGCCTTACTCTTACCCAGCTTGTCCCTAAGCTCCAAAATTATCCTCTCAGCAGACTTTTTTCCGATGCCTTTTATGGCTTCCAGTTGCCGGGCATTCCCCTGTAAAATGGCCCGTGTGATCTCCTCGGGCCTCATGGATGATAACATCATCCTCGCAGTAGTTGCGCCAACGCCCGATACACTGATCAGCTGGATAAACAGCTCCTTCTCCACCCTGTCAAAGAAGCCGTATAGCACATGCGCATCTTCCCTGATATGCAGATATGTCAGCAAAAGCCCCTTGTCCAGGTTCTGTATGCTGGAATAGGTATGCAGGCTTATCTGCAGCTCATACCCCACGCCGCCGACATCTACATGCACCAGGGCAGGGCTCTTGAGCACAAAATCTCCACGTAAAAAAGCGATCATACAAACAGGTTCTTCGTTGGCGTATCTTGTTTAGTGTCCCGAAAACGGGCATTCGGGGAAATTTACCCCGTTTTCTGGAAATATCTAAAGTCTGGGACCTTCGTCGGAGCTCCGAGCCCTCGCTCAGAGCTTCGTCGGACCTGCTTTGACACGGTCCTCCTCGTTCGTAACCTTCGTACCTCGGGTACGGTCGTAACCTTCGGTCCCTCGGTTACGGACAACGAGCCTTTGGCTCGTTCTGTTCCCGGAGGCCCGAAACTATGAATATTTTTTCCCACCTTTGTGAAAATTTTTCATAACCTGATTGGAAATCATAATGAGTAATAAAGTCACCGCCGCCATCACCGCTGTCGGAGGATATGTACCACAAGATCGTCTTACGAACGCCGACCTGGAAAAGATAGTTGATACCAATGATGAATGGATCCGTACCCGGACCGGTATTGAAGAAAGAAGGATATTGAAGGGCGAAGGAAAAGCCACTTCCGACCTCTGCGTACCCGTATTGCT
>Ga0268264_10003775_pt1 | contig 12998 bp, 7 predicted proteins | sample KBSSwiS32_FD_190357 | JGI IMG/M metagenome (GOLD analysis project Ga0268264, IMG submission 190357) | Switchgrass rhizosphere microbial communities from Kellogg Biological Station, Michigan, USA - KBS Switchgrass S3-2 (SPAdes) (version 2) | ecosystem: Host-associated > Plants > Roots >...
CTGTCGCGGACGCTCAACGCGTCGCCGGCACGCAGCGGATCGTCGATGCGCTTTTCGTCGAGGCGCACGGCCACGGCGAACTGGAAAAGATCGTGCAGCATCTGCCAGACGCCGTCGGCCGGCGCCTGATAGGTCAGGTAAGCCCGATACAACAGCGCGCCGCAGTGCTGCACGGCACGCACCAGCGCTCCGGCGACGATCTTGCCGCGCAGGAACGGCACCGCGCCCGCCGGGGCGCAGACATCGTGGATCAGCGCCGTGTAACCGAGCGCCAGTTCGCGATCGAATTCGCCGATCTGCTGGCCGATCTGCAGCTTCGACGGCGGCAGCGGAAACACGTCGGCGTTGATCATGCGGTCGAGCGACGCGACGACGTGCGCGACCGGTCCGCGCAGCGACTCCAGCGCCGCGATGCGCTGGGCCGGATCCAGCTGCAGCTGGTTCATCTCGTGCAGCGCGGTCTGCAGCAGGCGCGCCGTCGCACTCGGGTTCGCCAGCGGCAGGTGACCGATCCAGTCGCGCAGCGCCTTGGCTTCGGTCGCAAACGAGCTCTTGCCGGGCAAATGCCGTTCCGGCAATGCGCGGGCCAAGCGTTGAAAAATCGCACTCATCAGAGAAATTCCCGTGCCACGGTCCGCCGACACGTAGATTGTCGCAGCACCCCTGTACCGTGGCCCGCCGGCAGTTTAGCGCGGATCGGTGATCCTCGCGTGAAATGGCGCCCGGTCAACGGGTTGCGGACTCGTTCAGTGCTCGAATCAGCAGCTTTCGCGTCATCCACTCGCCAACGCCGCGAGTGCGGGCAAGGCCCATGCGCTCGAGCAACCCTGCGCTGCCGGGCAAAGCCCGGGCGACGAGTGAGGCAAGCAAGAACGCGGCCAGCCGGGGCTTCGATGTCGATACCTGCTGCAGGCGCTTGAGCGCCGGCAACAGGCGCAGCTCCTCGGCACTGAAATCCGATCCGAACGGAAACGTCGGAAAGCGTCCGCGGGCGCGCAGCGGCGCCAATGCAGCTGCCAGGCGCTCCGGCGTGTTGTTGCGCCAGGCTGGCGGCATGACGAAGTCCGGACGCAGCTTGCCGGCGTCGCGCGCCTGCCGGCACAGCGCGTCCTGGAAACGCGCGTCGGTCAAGGCAAGCATCGCCAGAATGCATTCCTCGTCCGACTTGCCGCGCAGGTCGGCGACGCCGTACTCGGTCACGAAGATATCGCGCAGGTGGCGTGGAATGGTCGTGTGGCCGTAGTTCCAGAGGATGTTCGACTGCGTTGCGCCGCGGTGCGTGCGCGTGCTGCGCAACATCAGCACCGAACGGCCGCCGGGAATCGCCTGCGCCATCGCGACGAAGTTGTACTGGCCGCCGACGCCGCTGACGACCTGGCCGCTCTCCAAGCCGTCGGAAACCGCCGCACCGAGCGCGGTCGCCATCATGCAGATGTTGAAGAACCGCGCGTGACGGCGCTGCAGCGCGTCGAGCGCTTCGCGGCCGCCGTAAAGCTGGTTGATGTCCGACACGCGCGTCATCGACACGCCATCGAACGCATCGCCGGCGAGGCTGCGCAACCAGGCGTAGAAATCCTTCGAGCCGAGATAGAACGCCCCACGCAGGTAACGGCCATCGCGGCGGCCGCTCACGTCGACGGTTTCGCCGCGTGCGAGCGCCTGCTCGATCGCAATGTCGTCGTAGACGCGCCGCGCCACGATGCCGGCGCGGGCCAGGTTCATGAACCCGTCCATGATCATTTCGCTGGCGCCGTACAGGCCGGTCGCAAACGGCTCGAGCGCGCCGATGCCGCAGCCGTCCACGCGTGCTGCGCCGCCGTCGGCGAGTGCGGCCAGCGCTGCCCGGTAGTCGGCGTTGTGCTGATGGCGCAGGCACAACGCATGAACCAGCGCGTCGGACAACGTGCCGATACCGATCTGCAGCGTACCGCCATCGCGCACCAGCGTGCTCGCGCGCAAGCCGAGCGCGAACTCGGCGATGTCGACCGGTTCGCGCGGCAGCGCGAACAGCGTCTGCCGGCAGGCCGGATCGTCGAGCACGATGTCGAAGAAGCCGGGGTCGACTTCCGCCTCGTTGCCGATGAACGGCAGATCCGCATGGATCACACCGATCACCAGCGGCCGCGGCGTGCCATCCGCAGCCATCTGGTCGAGCAGGTCGGCGGTGATGTCCGGGTTGCAGGCCAGGCTGTAGCGCCGGCGCCCGGCGTCGTCGCGCACGGCGACGAACTGCACGAACGCATTGATGCCCGCGCCGTGCATGTCGCGCGCCACGTGCGTGTAGTTCATGCTGATGTAGTCGCGCTGGACGGCGCCGACGCCCAGCATCGCGCCCGACTGCAGGTAGAACTCGTGCACGCGCACGTTCTTCGGCAGCGTCCCGGCGTGCAGCGCCTTGACGTAGGCAAGGTCGGGGTAATCGGCGCCGAAATGGCATTCCAGGAACGGGCCGAGGAAGCGGCGCTCCAGATCGCTCTTCGCGCGGGGGCGTTCCAGCGAAAGCGCGGTGAACAGGGTCAGGCGGAAGTCGGCATGGCGTTCGGCGTGCCCGTACAGTGCATTGAGCAGCACGTTCGGCTTGCCGAGTCCCAGCGGTGCGCCGACACGCAGGTCGCCGCCGGCATGCTCGAGGACTGCGGCGACGCACGCTTCGACCGTATCCAGAAATTTTGGCGACCGGTTCACCTCAGTCCTCCCTGCCTCGCGACGAGCGTCGAAGGTCGAGCGGCAATTGTCAACCGAAAAGCGGTCTGGACGCCGATTGACTCGGATCAATGCGGATAGATCAAAGATTCAATGGCTATCGGCTCATCCGCGCCAATCCGTGTTCATCCGCGTCAAGAAAATACCCTTCTCTTCTTCACCACGGCACGACCACTTCGGTATGATCGGCCGAGGGCGGAGGCGAACATGGCGGAGCGCTTCAAGATCGCGATCGTGGGTTCCGGGCCGGGCGGCATCTCCGCCGCGGCACGGGCGGCCGAGCGCGGCGAGTCGCACGTGCTGCTCGAAGCGGAAGATCACCTGTCGAATACGATCTACCGCTATCAGAAGGGCAAGTTCGTCATGGACGAGCCCGGCATCCTGCCGCTGCGCTCGCCGGTGCCGTTCAAGGCCGGGTCGCGCGAGACGATCCTCGGCGGCTGGGACGAATCGGCCAAGAACCTCAAGATCAACGTGCGCTACAAGCACGAAGTCAGCTCGATCAAGAAGACCGAGACCGGCTTCGACTTGAAGTGCGGCAATGGCCAGACCGTCCAGGCCGACTTCGTCGTGCTCGGCATCGGCCTGCAGGGCAACATCCGCAAGCTCGGCTGCCCCGGCGAGGACCTTCCGTTCGTCCAGTATCAGCTCGACGATCCCGACGAATACGAAGGCGAGACGATCGTCGTGGTCGGCGCCGGCGACGCGGCAATCGAGAACGCGGTCGCGCTGTCGAAACAGAACAATGTCGTCATCATCAACCGCAAGGACGAGTTCGCCCGCGCCAAGAAGGGCAACGAGCAGGCGATCCTCAAGGCGATCGACGACGGCGTCATCGAGTGCTACTACAACTCGGGGCCCGAACGCGTCGATGCGCTGACTGCCGGCCGCAAGAAAGGCCGCATGATCCTGCAGACCTCGAGCGGCAAGGCGCAGATCCTGATCGACCGGGTCATCGCCCGCCTCGGTGCGACCGCGCCGCGTGGTTTCGTCGAGGCGTGCGGCGTGACGTTTCCGAACAAGGATCCGGCTTCGGTGCCGGCGATCAGCTCGCAGTACGAGTCGAACGTCAAGGGCCTGTACATCGTCGGCGCGCTCGGCGGCTACCCGCTGATCAAGCAGGCGATGAACCAGGGTTACGAAGTCATCGAATACATTCTCGGCAACCAGGTCGAGCCGGCCGACGAGCCGTTGCTGAAGGAAAAGTTCAAGTCGATGCCGGGCTTTCGCAGCGTCGACGAGGCGCTGCAGCGCGTGCAGAAGAACGTGCGCCTGCTGTCGCACATCACGCCGCTGCAGCTGCGCGAGTTCATGCTCGACTCGGAAATCCTGTCGCCGAAGTCCGGCGACCCGATATTCCAGCGCAACGACTACACGAACACGTTCTTCAGCATCGTCGACGGCGAGGTCCAGGTCGTCCTCGACGCCGAAGGCAAGCAGAAATTCACGCTCAGGCGCGGCGAGTTCTTCGGCGAGATGAGCCTGATCTCGGGCCGGCGTCGTTCGGCCACCGTGCTGGCCGGCAACAACTGCGTGCTGATCGAGACGCCGCGGCGCTCGATGAACCGGCTGATCAATTCGGTCGAGGCGGTCAAGCGCGAGATCGATCAGGTGTTCATCCTGCGCGCGATCCAGACGCGCTTCGCTCCCGAAGCCAGCGTCGACCAGCTCGCCGACGTCGTCGCCGGCGCCAAGCTCGAGAAGTTCAAGGCCGGCGACACGCTGTTCAGCGAAGGCGAGATGGGCGACTGCCTGCACATGGTGCGGGTCGGTTCGCTGACGATTTCGCGCAATATCGGCGGCAAGGACGTCGTGTTGAGCTACGTACCGGCCGGCAACTACATCGGCGAGATGGCCCTGCTCGGCGACACGCGCCGCTCGGCCACCGCCCGTGCCGCGATCGCCACCGAGACCGTGCGCCTCGAGGGCGAAGCGTTCAAGAAGCTGGTCAACCGGATTCCGGTGCTCAAGCTGCGCCTGCAGTCCGAATACCGCCAGCGCACCGCGGCGAACCTGGCCATGCAGTCGATGCCGAACGGCGGCGACATCATCTCGTTTCTGATCGCCCAGGGCGCCGGAGAAGCCACCGACATCCTGCTGATCGACGAGTCGTTGTGCGTGCGCTGCGACAATTGCGAAAAAGCCTGCGCCGAGACGCATGGCGGGACGTCGCGCCTGGATCGCGAAGCCGGACCGACGTTCGCCAGCGTGCACGTGCCGACCTCGTGCCGGCACTGCGAGCATCCGCACTGCATGAAGGACTGCCCGCCCGACGCGATCCATCGCGCGCCGAATGGCGAAGTGTTCATCGCCGACAACTGCATCGGTTGCGGCAACTGCGAGCGCAACTGCCCGTACGGCGTGATCCACATGGCAGCCAAGCCGCCGAAGAAGCCCGGCCTGATCCAGTGGCTGCTGTTCGGCCGCGGCCCCGGCCCCGGCGAGGCACCCTACGACAAGAAGAACAAGCCGACCAGCGGCAAGAAAGCGGTCAAGTGCGACATGTGCAAGGACCAGGCAGGCGGCCCGGCCTGCGTACGCTCCTGCCCGACCGGCGCCGCGATCCGCATCAGCCCCGAAGAGTTTCCGGCGTATGTGCAGTCGAGAATCTGAGACTGGGGACTGGGGACGGGGGACTCGGGACTGGGGAACAGCAGTCCGCGAGTTTTCTGCGTCGCTGATTTTGCTGGCAAGAACGATGGGGCGGATAACGCCAAACCCGATTTCCCGCTTGTCCCCAGTCCCCAGTCACCAATCCCGAGTCCCGACCTCCCGATGAGCGGTCACGATTCCATCCTGACCTACGCGAAGTCGCGCTACCTGTGGATCAGCCTTGCGCTGATGGGGGCATCGCTCGCCGCCTACATCTGGCACGATCCGGGCGGCCCGCCGAACGGCGGCACCTGGCTCGGCTATACCCTCGGCACGATTGCCGCGGCGCTGATCGTCTGGCTCATGCTGTTCGGCGTGCGCAAGCGCAACTACATGACCAGTCCCGGCACGCTGCGCGGCTGGCTGTCGGCGCACGTCTACCTCGGCACGTCGCTGATCTTCATCGTGCTGCTGCACACCGGCTTCCAGATCAACTGGAGCCTGCACACATTCACGTTCGTGCTGATGCTGATCGTCATCTTCTCCGGCTTCTTCGGCATGTACGTCTACCTGCGCTACCCGACGCTGATGACCCGCAACCGCGAAAGCGCCACGCGCAACGCGATGCTCGAGGAAATCGGTGAAATCGACCAGAACGCGCTGGCCCTCGCCGATGGCATCGATCCGAAGATCCACGCGATCGTCCTGCGCTCGATCGAGAACACCAAGCTCGGCGGCAATGTCTGGACCCAGTTGCGCGCCCGCGATGGCTCCGACCTCGCCCTGGACTCGCTGCATGCCTCGATCCTGGCCCGCGAGAAGCAGAAAGACGCCCCGGCCGCCGAGCAGGCGACGATGTTCGCGATGGTCGACTTTCTCGCCGGCCGCGCCGTCGACAAGCAAAGCGAGGCGCTGCGCAAGCTGATCGACATGATCTCGCGCAAGAAGCGCCTGGCCACACGCGTCGCGCGCGACATCCAATACCAGGCGATGATGGAGATCTGGCTGTATTTCCATGTTCCGATCTCGTTCGGCCTGTTGGCCGCGCTGATCGGGCACATCATTTCGTCGTTCTTTTACTGGTGACTGTCGCGTGACTTCTTTCTCCTCATCGCGGCGCGCTCTTCGCTCGTCATTTCGGCGCAAGCCGGAATCCAGCGTCTCTGCTTTTTTGCTCTTGTGCAGAAGTGCAGAGCTTCGTCTCGCCTTCGGCGAGCCGGTTACTTTCTTTGCTTGTGCAAAGAAAGGTAACCAAAGAAACACACCCCCGGTGGCACGCCCTCCGGGCATCCTGCCCTCCGGGTCCGCGAGCGGCGGCCGGGTTCCGCTGACAGGCCATCCATGGCCTGCAGCGGAATCGGCGCGATCCCTCGCGCCGACCCTGCGGGCCTTTTCGACCGCCACTCGCCGCGCCACAGGGGGCCCCGTTTGGGCGGCATCCTGCCGCAGAAGCAAATGCAAGAGCTCGCGCTCGGTTGGCGTCGAGGCGACCGAAGTCTGTTGCGCAGTGCAGGGATGCACGGATTCGTGGATCAACGCGCCTTTCGCGGTGCCGAGCATCGCAGGCGACGGCGAAAAGGGCCCGAAGGGGCGCGCGCACGATGCGCGCGCGTCGGCTGCAGTACACGGATGTACTGTCAGCCGACCCCGCCGTTGCCGAGAAGCACAGGGCAGTTCGATTCGCACGATGCGAATCGAACCACCGCGGTGGGCGCTAGACCTTTTTGGTTACTTTTTGGGGCAATGCCAAAAAGTAACTCGCTCGCCCATAGGGCGAGTGAAAGCTCTGCTTATGATCCCGGGAAGTGAGACCAGGAGATGGATTCCGGCTTTCGCCGGAATGACTCGCATGGAGAAGACGCGGCGCGCTGTGGCGGACCCCGACTCACGCACCAATCGTGAGAGAGAAAAAACACCGAGCGGAGCGTCCCTGTGAGATGGCTCATCAGGCGCGTCCTGAAAAAAGGCAAAGGCGCCGTCAGCTATGAAGAGGACGTTCATTACGGCGACGTCCTGACGATCGGCCGTGCCGCCGATCAGGCGATTTTCCTGCCCGACCTGCGCGCAGCGCTCAATCACGCGCGCGTGACGCTGCTGTCGAACGGCCAGTACAAGGTCGAGTCGCTGATCCTGGCCGGCATCCGGGTCAATGGCGAGATCATCTATACGATCGTTGCCGATGCGAACGCCGTGATCGAAATCGGCAACACGCGCCTGACGCTGCTGCCGGCGCCGCAGGATTTCGATGGCGGCGTCGAGATCGGTACGCTGGACAAGGGCGAGCAGATCGCCGAAAAGGCCAAGCGCTCGAAACCGACGTCGCTCGGCCAGACGTCGATCAGCAAGCGCCTGCCATCGTGGGTGTTGTTCGTCGTAGTCGCGGTGTTCGGGTTGATCCTGCCGATGGTCGGGCACTTCGTGCCGGGCTTCGGCGAGTTGCTCAGGCATACGCCGCTGCCGAGCACGATGAGCTGGAACCCCGGTGCGCTCGACGCGGCGCATCGTTTCTTCGGCGAAGATTGCGTACGCTGCCACCAGCGCGCCTTTCTGACCGTACGCGACAGCGCCTGCCTCGGCTGCCATGCCAACACCAAGGCGCACGCCGATCCGGCCAAGTTCAACCTGCCGCAACTCGGCAATGCCGAATGCCGCACCTGCCATCAGGATCATCAGGGTCCGCTCGGCATGATCCGCACCGACCAGCGCCTGTGCGCTGACTGCCATCGCGGCCTGAAGGCGCGCACCCAGAACGCGAGCGCGTTCGAGGACGCCGACGACTTCGGCAAATCGCACCCCGAATTCAAGATCAACCTCCCCGCCTGGGACGCCGCGGGCAATTTCGCGCCGAAGCGCACCACGATCGCCGAGGGACTCAAGGAGAATTCCGGGCTCAAGTTCAACCACCTCAAGCACCTGAAACCGGACGGCCTGAACGCGCCGAAGGGCCATCGCACGCTGACCTGCGCCGACTGCCACGTGCCGGATGCCGGCAGCGAGAAGATGCGGCCGGTGAACTTCCAGACCATGTGCCACGACTGCCACACGCTCGGCTTCGACGTGCTCGCGCCGGACCGCGAAGTGCCGCACGGCAAGGTCCCTGAAGTCATCTACATGCTCGACGATTACTACGCGCGGGTCGCGCTCGAAGGCGGCTATCTCGACGCCAAGTCGCCGGTCATCGTCCAGCAGCGGCGCCGCCCCGGCTCGCCGCCCCTGTCACAGCAGGAAAAGCAGGAAGCGCTGTCCTGGGCGCGCGAGCAGACCGCGCGCATGACCGAAAGCCTGTTCACCGGCAAGGCGTGCACGACCTGCCACAAGGTCACACCGCCGCGCGACGGCAACGACACCTGGCACATCGCCGCGGTGCGCGTGTCCGGCGAGTGGTTCGCCGACGCGAAGTTCACGCACGACAAGCACACGACGATGAAGTGCGAAGACTGCCACAAGGCGCAGGAATCGAAAGAGTCGGCCGACCTGTTGATCCCGGGCATCGCGAACTGCCGTGCCTGCCATGGCGGTGCTTACGCGAGCGACCGCGTGCCGACGACCTGCATCGCCTGCCACGACTACCACCAGTCGGCGACACTGAAGATGGGCAAGCTCTGACGCCGCCGCACCGCGGCGCGCGCCGGTCGACCAGCGACTGGTTGCGCGGTCGCTTCGGTGGGGGGACGAAAAAATCGGCGGTTGCGCTATCATGGGGCCGGCAGTTGCATCGGAACGCGAAAGCGCGCCGATGGCTGCGGACCGGACGTCTGTGTCCCGTCCACGCAACGCAATGCAAATGGTTGCGGTCCGGATTCGCGCTTGGGGAGAAGGAGCGATGCGGAAGACCAAACTCGTCTGGTTGTCGATCGCGGCGACCGCCGCCCTGACTGCGTGCAGTGGCGGCAGCAACTCGGGCAGCAATACCGGCACGTCGCCGCCGCCGCCGCAGACCACGCCCGATTCCGGATGCAGCGGATTCTGCGCGAACGCCAGTTCGTTCCTGACCGAAGCGGACGTGCAGAAGGTCATCGCCCAGGCCGTCAACGAAGCGCTGGCGCAAGGCAAGCCGTCGGTCATCGCCGTCGTCGACCGGGTCGGCAACGTGCTCGGCGTCTACCGGATGGCCGGCGCGCCGCCGACGATCCGCATTTCCGACCCGCGCCCGGTCACCGGTGGCCTCCTCAACCTCGACGTTCCACCCGAACTCGGCGCGATCTCCAAGGCGCTGACTGCGGTCTACTTTTCGTCGGAAGGCAATGCGTTCACCTCGCGCACGGCCGGCCAGATCGCGCAGGAGCACTTCAACCAGGGCGACGCCACCGCGCCGGCCGGACCGTTGTTCGGCGTGCAGATCTCGAACCTGCCGTGCTCCGACATCAACCAGCGCTTCACCGGCAGCGGCACCGGCCCGGGAACGCATCGCTCGCCGCTGGGCCTGTCGCCGGACCCGGGCGGCATCTCGCTGTTCAAGGCCGGCGTGCCGGTCGGCGCCGTGGGCGTTTCCGGCGCGAAGCCGGTGTACACCCTCGACGAGAACGCCGAGGTCCGCGAGAAGGACCTCGACGAGGACATCGCCGTGGCCGGCAGCTTCGGCTTGATCGCGCCGGCCGACCGCCGCGCCGACCAGATCACCGCCGGTGGCCTGACCCTGCAGTACGCGAACACCGAGATCAGCGAGCTGGCGAAGGATCCGGCGACGGCACCGCCGTATTCGGCGCTGACCTCGGCGAGCGGCTCGCTGATCCGCGTGCCGGGCTACGCCGAGGCCGTCGTTCTGCGCGGTACTGCGTTCGGCCAGCCCGAATCGGGCATCCGTCAGGACACGACCGAATGGCCCGGTCTGGACGCATTCGTCGTCGTCGACGCAGCCAACAACAACCGCTTCCCGCCGCGCGACGGCACGGACGGCAGCGGCGCGCTGACCGCGAACGAAGTGCGCACGATCCTGGGCGAGGGTCTGAAAGTCGCGCACCGCACGCGCGCGCAGGTACGCCGCCCGCTCGGCTCACCAGCCGGTGAGACGGTCGTCATCTCCGACACGAACGGCGTCGTCCTCGGTATCGCCCGCACGCGCGATGCGCTGGTCGACGCGATCGACGTGACGACGCAGAAGGCGCGCACTGCGGCGTTCTTCTCCGGCGCCTATGCGGCCAGCGACATCCAGTCCGTCGCGCCGACGAACTTCTTCAGCGCGAGCTATGCCAATGGCACCGTCACCCTGACGACGACGTCGACCAGCAATCCGGCCGACTATGTTACGGCGTTTCGCAGCTTCATCGGCAGCCCGACCGCACTCGGCGATGGCGCGATCGCCTACTCCCTCCGCGCGGTCGGCCTGCTCGGCCAGCCGCTGTATCCGAGCGGCGTGCCGGGCGCGCCGAACGGACCGCTCTCACTGCCATTCACGAACTGGAGTCCGTTCAAGACCGGTCTCGAACTCGACCTGACCTACACCCAGATCGCCCTGTCGATCGCCTATATCCTGAACCAGGAAGGCTACGCGCTGAACATCGACGGCGCCGTGATTCCCGCGCCGACGCCGGCCAACCCGGTTCCGCTGCAGGACGTACGCGTCGGTTGCACCGACATTCCGCGCCTGGCGGCCGGCTTCACGTTGTTCCCCGGCAGCGTGCCGATCTATCGCGGCGACAAGCTGGTCGGCGGCATCGGCGCTTCGGGCGATGGCTCGGACCAGAGCGACCTCGTCGCCTTCCTTGCGCTGTCGAACGGCGCGGCCGCGCTGAACACCGGCCTGAACCAGGCACCGAATGCGATTCGCGCCGACACGCTCGCGCCGCTTGGCGCGCGCCTGCTCTACGTGCAGTGTCCGCAGGCGCCGTTTATCGATACGCAGGCCGCCAACGCGTGCGGAGGGCTGTGACATGACGAACCGATTCCGCCCTGCCCCGCTCGGTGTCGCCCTCGCTGTCGCGCTCGGCAGCGCCGCAGCGGCCTTTCCGGCCGCTGCCCAGCAGGCCGACGCGATCGCCGCCGACTGGCTGCAGATCGTCGGCGTGCTGCCGGCCGACACGTACGATCCGAATACCTCGCTGATTCCGCGACGTCGCCCCGGCCACCCGTATGAGCCGCCCGCGGAATTCACGATCCAGAATCCCAATGGCGTCGCGCCGGCGCCGATCGACCAGGTCGGCTCGTTCCTGCCGGTGCCGAACCGCTGGCGCATCATGGAATCGCTCGGCTACAAGTTCCCGTGGTACGACCCCTACAACCAGAACATCTGGAAGGGCGACAAGCCGATCGACGGCAAGGATCGCTTCCTCGCCCTCAACTTCATTTCCGACACCGTGCTGCAGCCGCGCAGCGTGCCGACGCCGGTCGGGCCGCAGTCGCCGTCGAACCCGGGCGAGAACGACACGCTCGGCCGCGTCAATCAGGTCGTGTTTACCCAGACGATCATCGCCAGCGCCGACTTCTACAAGGGCGACACGACGTTCAAGCCGCCCGACTACGAGTTCAAGGCGACGCTTGCGCTGAACTACAACCGCGTGCACGTGCAGCAGGTGCGCGCGCTGCAGATCGATCCGCGTCTCGGCGAGAATCGCGACGACGCGTTCCTCGGCGTCCAGGAACTGTTCTACCTGAAGGATCTGCGCACGGTCGACGAGCGCTTCGACTTCGACGAAGTGCGCATCGGCATCCAGCCGTTCTCGACCGACTTCCGCGGCTTCCTGTTCCAGGACAGCCAGCCCGGCATCCGCTTCTTCGGCAACCGCGACAACAATCGCTGGCAGTACAACCTGGCCTACTTCCGCCGTCTCGAGAAGGATCTCAACTCCGGTCTCAACGACGTCACCCGCGGTCCGCGCAAGGACGACATCCTGTTGTTCAACCTGTACCGGCAGGACCTGCCGTGGACCGGTTTCACGTCGCAGGGAATCATCCTGTACAACCGCAATCGCGACACGAAATTCTACGACTCGAACGGCTTCCTCGAGCGGCCGGCCGCGATCGGCCTCGAGCAACTGCGCGAATACGACGTCGCGTATCTCGGCTACAACGGCGACGGGCACGTCGGCCGCCTCAATCTGACCGTATCGGCGTACGGCGCGATCGGCCACCAGAACCGCGGCGTGTTCGCCAACACCTCGCAGCAGATCCGCGCCGGCTTTCTGGCCGCCGAAGCATCGATGGACTTCGACTGGATCCGCTATCGCCTGTCCGCGGCCTATGCGAGCGGCGACAAGAATCCGTACGACGACAAGTCCCAGGGATTCGACAGCATCTTCGAGAATCCGATCTTCGCCGGCGCCGATACGAGCTACTGGATCAGCCAGGCGATTCCGCTGATCGGCGGCGGTGGCGTCGCGCTGCACGGCGGCAACAGCCTGATTCCGGATCTGCGTTCGACCAAGGAACAGGGCCAGTCGAACTTCGACAATCCGGGCTTGCGCCTGGTCGGATTCGGCGCCGACTTCGACCTGACGCCGAAGTCGCGGCTGTCCGGCAATCTGAACGAATTGTGGTTCGACAACACGGCCGTACTCGAGGCCGCGCGCGCCGCATCGCCGATCCGGCGCAACATCGGCACCGACGCGTCAGTGGCCTGGATCTACCGGCCGTTCTTCACCCAGAACATCGTGTTCCGGCTGTCCGGCTCGGCGCTGATCGCCGGCGACGGTCTGAAGGACCTGTACGGCACCAAGCGCACGACGTACTACGCGGTGCTGGCCAACGTGATTCTGACCTACTGAGGA
>Ga0268264_10003776_pt1 | contig 12998 bp, 9 predicted proteins | sample KBSSwiS32_FD_190357 | JGI IMG/M metagenome (GOLD analysis project Ga0268264, IMG submission 190357) | Switchgrass rhizosphere microbial communities from Kellogg Biological Station, Michigan, USA - KBS Switchgrass S3-2 (SPAdes) (version 2) | ecosystem: Host-associated > Plants > Roots >...
TGTGCAAGGTGTTGGGCACCTTGGAGATCACCGAGAACCCGACGAACCCGGACAGCACCAGGATCGCCAGATTGGCCAGTAGTTGGTCGTACACGTCAGTTTGTCCCCTCACGCGTGACGCATGAAGCAGCCACGATTTCGTCGTCGAAATCCGGTGCCACTTCACCGTCTTTGATCAGCAGGTCCAGAAGTGCTGCCACGTTCTTGGCGTAGAGCTCGCTCGCGTGTTCGGGCATGGTGGCCGGCAGGTTCAGTGGCGAGGCGATTGTCACGTCGTGCTTGACGACGGTCTGGCCCGGTTCGGTCAGCTCACAGTTGCCGCCGGTCTCACCCGCCAGATCGACCACGACGCTGCCGGGCTTCATGCCCTCCACCGCCGCAGCGGTCACCAACCGTGGTGCGGGACGGCCCGGCACCAACGCCGTCGTGATCACCACATCGAAGCCGGTGATCGCCCTTTCCAGCGCTTGCTGCTGCTGCGCCCGCTCATCATCCGTCAGCTCGCGGGCGTATCCGCCTTCACCGGCCGCGTCGATGCCGAGGTCGAGCCACTGGGCGCCGACCGAGCGCACCTGATCGGCCACCTCGGGACGCACGTCATAGCCGGTGGTCTTGCCGCCGAGGCGCTTGGCGGTGGCCAGCGCCTGCAGGCCGGCGACCCCGACTCCGAGCACCAGCACGGTGGCCGGTTTCACCGTGCCCGCCGCGGTGGTGAGCATCGGGAAGAACCGGGTGGCCTCCGATGCCGCCACCAACACCGCCTTGTACCCGGCGACATTGGCCTGCGACGACAACGCATCCATGGTCTGTGCGCGGGAGATCCGTGGAATCGCCTCCATGGCGAAGCCACTGACCCCCGCCAGCCGCAAGCCGTCGGCGACCTCGGGATGTGTGCGCGGCGCCAGGAAACCGACGACGGTGGATTCCGGCTTCAGCAGACCGATCTCGTCGGCGGTCGGCGCGTTCACCTTTACCACGAGGTCCGCAGGCCATGGGTCACCGATCGTCGCTCCGGCCTGTTCGTATTGTGCGTCGGGGATCAATGCTCCTGTGCCGGCACCGGTTTCGACGACGACGTCGAGGCCTGCGGCCTGGAGTCGTTCAACAACCTTGGGAACCAGCGCGACACGACGTTCGCCTGCAGCGGTCTCCCGCGGCACTCCGATCAGCGTCATATTCCTCTTCCTGGCTATGGCCGGGCAGAAAGTGTGTACGCCTCCGGCGGCAACGCCCAGGCGGTGACCATTGCCACAGTAGAGGAGATCGCATACTGTATGCAACCAGATTCGATGAAGGCGCGGCTGGCCCATAGGACCGGACCGCGGCTGTCCATACAGTATGCACAGCAAGGAGTCGCCGTGAGAATTGCAGTCGTCGGTGCCGGAGCGATCGGCGCCTACTGGGGTGCCGCACTAGACAGGGGGGGTGCGGAAGTACATCTCATCGCGCGCAACGAACACCTGCGGGCGATGCGCGAGAACGGCGTTCAGGTCCTCAGCCCCCGAGGCGACTTCGTGGCCTATCCCCACGCCACGGACGATCCCGCGCAGATCGGGCCCGTCGACTACGTCTTCCTCGGACTCAAGGCGCACAGTTACCCGTCGTGCGGGCCGCTGGTTGAACCGCTGCTCGGTAAGCACACCGCGGTGCTGCCCGCGCAGAACGGGATACCGTGGTGGTATTTCCACCAATTGGCCGGTCCTTACGAGGGCCGCCGGATCGAGGCGGTGGATCCCGGGGGTGCCACGAGCGCCGTGCTGTCACCGGAACGTGCCATCGGCTGCGTGGTCTACCCGGCCACCACGATCGAGGCGCCAGGAGTGATCCGGCATTTGGAGGGCACCCGCTTCTCCATCGGCGAGCCGTCGGGGGAGGTCTCACAGCGCTGTAAAGAGTTGAGCGACGCGATGATTGCCGGCGGATTGAAGGCCCCGGTCGAGGCCAACCTTCGCGATGACATCTGGATCAAGCTGATGGGCAACGTCGCGTTCAACCCGCTCAGCGCGCTCACCCGGGCGACGATGGTCGAGATCTGTCAGAACCCGCACACACGCCGGATCGTGACTCAGCTGATGGAGGAGACGCTCGACATCGCAGCGAGAGTTGGTAGCAATCCGGACATTTCGATCGAGAAGCGACTGCGCGGAGCGGAGAACGTCGGTCACCACAAGACGTCCATGCTGCAGGACCTCGAAGCGGGCAAGCAGCTGGAACTCGATGCGATCGTGACCGCTGTCGTGGAGATGGCCGACCTCACCGGCGCCGCGGCGCCGACACTTCGCACCGTCCACGCCGCCACCGACCTCCTTGCGCGCACCAGCGTGCCAGGGGCGTGGCAGGCCGACGCTACCCCGCAGCGTGAACCGCAGCCCGCGCTGCGCTGAGAGAGGACGACCGTGAACCGACGCGCCAAAATCGTTTGCACACTTGGACCTGCCACCTCTACCGTGCCGCAGCTTGTGGAACTCATCGATGCCGGAATGGACGTGGCACGGCTCAACTTCAGCCACAGCACCCAGGCTGAACATTCCGCCGTCTATGCCGCCGTGCGCCAGATCGCCGCCGAGCGCGGCCGGGCGGTCGGCGTGCTGGCCGACCTGCAGGGCCCGAAGATCCGGCTGGGCCGCTTCGCCGATGGACCGGTGTTCTGGGCCAACGGTGAGCAGATCGTCATCACCACGGCGGGGTGTGCCGGCGATCATGACAGGGTCTCGACGACGTACGGCGGACTGGCGTCCGATGTACGACCAAATGATCGGCTGCTCGTCAACGATGGCAAGATCGAACTGCGAGTGCTCGACGTGGACACCGAGGACGTCCATTGTGAGGTCATCCACGGCGGGCCCGTCAGCGACAACAAGGGCATCTCGCTGCCGGGCGTCGCGGTCAGCGTTCCGCCGTTGTCCGAGAAGGACATCGAAGACTTGAAATTCGCCCTTGAACTCGGTGTTGACATGGTGGCCATGTCATTCGTTCGTGCGCCTGAGGAGATCAAGCTCGCGCACGCGGTCATGGACGAGGTAGGCAAGCGAGTGCCCGTCATGGTGAAACTCGAGAAACCGGAAGCGGTTTCGGATTTGCCCGCGATCGTCGACGCGTTCGACGGCCTGATGGTCGCCCGCGGCGACCTCGGTGTGGAGATGCCGTTGGAACAGGTTCCGTTGGTTCAGAAGCGGGCCATCACCCTGTGCCGGCAAGCGGCCAAGCCGGTGATCGTGGCTACTCACATGCTCGACTCGATGGTCGCCGATCTGCGGCCAACCCGGGCCGAGGTTTCGGACGTGGCCAACGCGGTCTTCGACGGAGCGGATGCGGTGATGCTCTCTGCAGAGACCAGTGTCGGCGCCTATCCCGCCCACACGGTGGAGACGATGGGCCGCATTGTCGCGACGGCCGAAGACGCGCTACGTCAACGGAAAGCGCCGGAAGCTGCCCTCCGGGAAGATGAGGACGCGAGCATCAGCGATGCCGTTGCGGCGGCCGCTTGCGAACTCGGCAGGCGAATCGGAGCGGTGGCGCTGTGCTGTTTCACCCGTTCCGGGGACACGGCCATGCGGTTGGCTCGGCAACGTTCGCCGCTGCCGCTGATCGCCTTCGCGCACAACGAGTCCGTCAGGGCGCGGTTGGCGTTCTCCTGGGGGATCGAGTCGGCTGTGCTGGCGCCGTCAAGTACGCCGGAGACGATGCCCGCCGAGGTGAGCCGGGGTCTGTCGGCCTTGGGTATCTCCCAGCCGGGCAGCCTGGTCGTCGTGGTGTCAGGAAGCCGCAGCGGGGTGGCAGGCTACACCGACCGGATGCGTGTGCTGCGCATCGAGTGACAGCGCCTGCACACCTTGATGAGCCACCGTCGCGAACGTTCCGTACCGCTCGATATTTCGTCCAATTTTCGAGCGGTACGGAACGTTCGTCGCTGGCGGGCCGGTCAGGCCGGCCCAGCGCGGTTCTCGAGTTCGGTGATCTTGGCGCGCAGAGCCCGTTCGGCGTTGCGGCGTTCGCTGACCTCCCGCATGATCGCCGAGATCCCGACGATCTGGCCGGCGTCGTCACGCAGCAGCGCCACACTGAACTCGATCGACAACCGCTGCCCCTCGCGGTGCGTCGCAGGTACGCTCAACAGCTTGTCGCCGTAGCTGGTGTACCCGGTGGCCATCGTCTGGAAGTAGCCCTTCCAGTGCCGATCCCGGAGCTTCTCCGGGATGATGATGTCCAGGTTTTGGCCGATTGCCTCCTCGACTGGGTAGCCGAACATGCCGGCGGCCCCGTCATTCCACAGGCGGATGATCCCTGCGGGGTCGGTCACCACGATGGCCTCGGCGGATTCCCTCACGACCGCCGTGGCCAGCCATTCCTCCGTCACGCCCGCCACGCTCGAGCCGGTTTCGGTCATAGTGCTGCCGCCTTCGAACACGCCACACTCCGTTCCCTCGTCCGATCGCTCGCTGGACATCTTCTCAGCAGACCTCTAGCATACGCAATATCGAATACTGAATACAATCTGGATTTTGCCGAGGAGGGACCTGTGCTGCTTCGCCAGCTGGAGTACTTCGTGGCGGTGGCCAGGGAACGACACTTCGCGCGTGCGGCCGAGAGCTGTTACGTGTCGCAGCCCGCTCTGTCGACGTCGATCGCCAAGCTGGAGCGCGAGCTGAGCGTCACCCTCATCAATCGCGGCCAGAACTTCGAGGGTCTGACACTCGAGGGCGAACGGCTCGTCGTCTGGGCCAAGCGTGTGCTCGCCGAGCACGACGCGCTGAAGGCCGAGGCGGCCGCGATGCGGTCCGGGATCTCCGCAACACTGCGGCTCGGGACGGGTCCCACGGTGTCCACCACTGCGGCGCTTCCCGTGGCGGCCTTCTGCGCGCTTCACCCGCTGGCCAGGGTCAAGGTCTGCTCACGGCTGTCTTCTACAGAGCTGCTCCGTCAACTGCGTGACTTCGAGTTGGACGCCGCCATTGCGCATTTCGGCCCAGACGACCAGTCAGGCCTGGAAGTCGTGCCACTCTACGAAGAACAGTACGTGCTCCTCGTATCGGGTGAACAGTTGGTGTCCGCCCAGCGGACGATAACTTGGTCCGAGGCTGCCCAGCTGCCGCTGGCGCTGCTGACTCCGGATATGCGCTTCCGCCAGTTCATCGACAAGGCATTCGCCGCCAGTGGCTCATCTGCGGCCCCGCAGGTGGAAACCGATTCCGTCGCATCGCTTTACGCACATGTGGCAACGGGCGCATGGGCGAGCGTGGTGCCTCACACGTGGTTGCGCGCGATGCCGGTGACGGGAGCGGCGCGGGCCATCCGCCTCGTCGAGCCGGACACCAGCGCGCAGATCTCGATGGCCATCCATGCGGGCACACCGGGTTCGGTCGCGGCTCGGGCGTTCCTGAACGTGGCCGTCGGAACGCCGCTGAACGACATCTTCGAACTCCACGGAAAGGACCTCGTCCACGTCGCGTGATGCGGGCCGTGGACGCAAGTCCGCCTTGGCGCGCCTTGATAACCGCGGTCTATCAGGCGATTGGAGACAAGTCTTGGACGCACACACACATTGCACGGAAAGTTAACTCTTACAAGGGAATAAGCGCGAACAGCCAGGAAGGGCCCACATCATGACCATTGCTTCCCTGCCGGACACGGAGGTAGAGCACACCCCCGAGCCGCAAGAGCCGGGCGCGCTCACCGATGGGATCCATCTGGTTGTCGACGCGCTCAAGCTCAACGACGTCCACACCATCTACGGGGTCGTCGGAATCCCGATCACCGATCTGGCTCGTCTCGCACAGGCGTCGGGCATCCGCTACATCGGCTTCCGGCACGAGAGCGACGCCGGCCACGCTGCGGCAGCCGCCGGCTTCCTCACCAAGAAGCCAGGCATCTGCCTGACGGTGTCGGCCCCGGGCTTCCTGAACGGCCTTGTGGCGCTGGCCAATGCCACCACCAACTGCTTCCCGATGGTCCAGATCTCCGGATCGAGCGAGCGCCATCTCGTCGACCTCCAGCGCGGTGACTACGAGGAAATGGATCAGCTGGCGGCGGCCAGGATGTTCGCCAAGGCTGCCTACCGGGTCTCCCGGGCCGAGGACATCGGCAGGGGCATCGCCCGCGCGATCCGTACCGCGGTGTCCGGCCGTCCCGGAGGCGTCTACCTCGACATCCCCGCCGCGGTGCTCGGCGAGGTGATGGACGCGGAGAAGGCGGCGGCCACGCTGTGGCGGGTCGTCAACCCGGCACCGCGCCAGCTGCCGGAAACCGAGATGGTCGACTCCGCAATCGATCTGCTGGCCAACGCCAAGCGTCCGCTGATCGTACTCGGTAAGGGCGCGGCGTATGCGCAGGCCGACGAGCAGATCCGCGAGTTCGTCGAGACCACCGGCGTGCCGTACCTGCCGATGTCGATGGCCAAAGGGCTGCTGCCAGACGACCACCCGCAGTCGGCGGCCACCGCCCGCTCGCTGGCCCTGAAGCGGGCCGACGTGGTGATGCTCGTCGGCGCACGCCTGAACTGGCTGCTCGGACACGGCGATGCGCCGCAATGGAACCCGGACGCCAAGTTCATCCAGGTCGACATCGCCGCGAACGAGATGGACAGCAACCAGCCGATCGCGGCCCCGCTCGTCGGTGACATCGAATCGGTGATGGAGGCACTGCTGGAGCGGGCGAAGCCCGGCCAGATCACCGTGCAGACCGAGTGGCGCGAAGAGCTCGACGCCAAGTCGACGGCGAACGTCACCAAGATGGCGGGTCGTCTCGAGTCCGCACTGACCGCGCACCCGATGAAGTTCCTCGGCGCTCTGCAGGCCATCCGCGACGTCCTGCACGACAACCCGCAGGCCTACGTCGTCAACGAGGGTGCGAACGCGCTCGACTTGGCGCGCAACACGATTGGCATGTCGGTCCCCCGGCACCGGCTGGACAGCGGGACATGGGGCGTGATGGGCATCGGCATGGGCTACGCGATCGCGACCGCCGTCGAGACCGGCGACCCGGTTGTCGCGATCGAGGGCGACAGCGCATTCGGGTTCAGCGGCATGGAGCTGGAGGCGGTCTGCCGCTACAACCTGCCCATCGTCACCGTCATCCTCAACAACAGCGGTGTCTACCGCGGTGACGATGCCTCCACGACCTCCGACCCGGCACCGACAGCGCTACGAGCCCGGCACGAGTACATGATCAAGGCCTTCGGCGGCAAGGGATATCAGGCCACAACGCCCGCGGAGGTCGCCGCAGCGCTGCGGGAAGCTCTCGCCTCCGGCCGTCCGGCGCTCATCGACTGCGTCATCGACCCCTCGGACGGCACCGAGAGCGGCAACATCGCGCACCTCAACCCCAAAGGCATCACCGCAAAGCACTGAGCTCGCTCGCACCGACACGATCAACAACCGACGAAAGGAAAACGTGTCATGACAGATTTGCCGCTCTCCGGGATCAAGGTGATCGACTTCACCGGGGTCCAGGCGGGCCCGGCGTGCACCCAGATGCTCGCCTGGTTCGGAGCCGACGTCCTCAAGGTCGAGCGCACCAGCGGGGGTGACGTAACCCGTAATCAGTTGCGGGACATCCCCGATCTGGACGCGCTGTACTTCACGATGCTCAACAGCAACAAGCGTTCGCTGGCGATCAACACGAAGGCACCCGAAGGCCTCGAGGTGATGGAGAAGCTGATCCGCGGGGCGGACGTGCTGGTCGAGAACTTCGCGCCAGGCGCCATGGATCGCATGGGCCTGTCGTGGGACAAGATCCAGGAATGGAACCCGCGGCTGATCTTCGGCTCCGTCAAGGGTTTCAACGACGATTCGTCCTGGAATGACCTCAAGGTGTACGAGAACGTCGCGCAGTGCGCAGGCGGCAATGCCTCGACCACCGGATTCTGGGACGGTCCGCCGACCGTCGCCGGTGCGGCACTCGGTGACAGCAACACGGGTATGCACCTGTTGATCGGCATCCTGACTGCGCTGATCCAGCGGGACAAGACGGGCAAGGGCCAGAAGGTATCGGCCGCGATGCAGGACGCGGTGCTGAACCTGTGCCGGGTCAAGCTGCGCGACCAGCAGCGCCTGGAGCGCGTCGGCTACCTGGAGGAGTACCCGCAGTGGCCGAACGGCGAGTTCGGTGAGGCCGTTCCGCGCGGTGGCAATGCCGGCGGCGGTGGACAGCCGGGCTGGGTGGTCAAGTGCAAGGGTTGGGAGTCCGACCCCAACGCGTACATCTACTTCACCATCCAGGAGCAGAACTGGAAGCGCACCGCCGAGGCCATCGGTCGGCCGGAGTGGGTCGATGACCCGGGCTACAGCACCGCGCGTGCCCGCCAGGACAAGATCTTCGACATCTTCGCCGAGATCGAGAAATGGCTGGCGGACAAAACGAAGTGGGAGGCGGTCGACATCCTGCGCGAGTGGGAGGTGCCGTGTGCGCCAGTCATGTCCATGAAGGACCTCGCCGAGGACAAGGACCTCCGCAAGAGCGGAAGCATCGTCGAGGTGGAGCAGAAGGGCCGCGGCACCTTCCTGACGGTCGGCAGCCCGATCAAGTTCTCGGAGTTCAAGCCCGACATCAAGGGCGCGCCGCTGCTGGGTGAGCACACCGACGAGGTTCTTGCCGAGCTGGGTTACGACGCCGACACCATCGCTGCGTGGCACGAGAAGAAGATCGTCGTCTAAGGCCGCCCCCGGGTGGAACCGCCCCAAACCCCCTTGGGGCGGTTCCCCCTTTCTCTTGGCGGTTCACCTGCCTGTAGGAAGGAGCGAGCGCTATGAGCGTGGCCCTCGTCCGAGATATCGCCGCGAGTCATCGAGGGCAGCGCGGCGCCCTGCTTCCCATCCTGCATGCGGTCCAGGAGGCCTTGGGATGTGTGCCGCCGGAAGCGATTCCGGTGCTGGCTGACGAGCTGAACCTGTCCCGTGCGGATGTGCATGGGGTGGTTTCGTTCTACCACGACTTCCGTTCCGCACCTGCCGGTCGCACCGTTGTCCGCATCTGCCGTGGCGAGGCATGCCAGGCACTCGGAGCGGAGCGGCTGGTGAGTCACCTGCAAGACGCCTGCGGCATGTCGCTGGGGGAGACCAGTCCCGACGGCTCGTTGACCGTCGAGCAGGTCTTCTGCCTTGGTAACTGTGCGTTGGGTCCCGCCGCGCAGGTCAACGGCAGGCTGCGCGGCCGGCTGGACGAGGCGCGATTGACGTCGATATTCGACGAGGCGGTCGCGCGATGAACCCGTTGACGGCGCCGGTCAGCATCTACGTGCCAGGGGATTCCGCGGCACGCTCCGTTGGCGCGGATGAGGTGGCCGACGCTCTGACGAAGGCCGCAGAGCGGCAGGGTCGCTCGATTCGATTGGTCCGCAACGGCTCCCGCGGAATGTTGTGGCTGGAACCACTGGTCGAGGTAGAGACGACGAGTGGGCGGATCGGCTATGGGCCAGTCGCCGCATCCGATGTCGACGGCCTTGTCGCAGCAGGCTTGTTCGACGGTGCCGAGCTGCCGCAACGTGTCGGAGTGGTCGACGACTTGCCCTGGCTCGCCACGCAGAATCGCGTCACGTTCGCCAGGATGGGCGTGACCGATCCGCTGTCCCCCGACGATTACCTGCGATACGGCGGTCTGGTCGGTCTGGTTCGCGCACTGGAGAATTCCCCTGCAGAGGTCGTCGCGGAGGTCACCGACTCCGGCCTGCGTGGCCGCGGCGGGGCGGGCTTTCCGGCAGGCGTCAAGTGGAAGACGGTGCTCGACTGCGTCGACGAGCTGAAGTTCGTCTGCTGCAACGCCGACGAAGGCGACAGCGGCACCTTCGCCGATCGGATGGTGATGGAAGGCGATCCGTTCCTGCTCATCGAGGGCCTGACGATCGCCGCCTATGCGGTGGGAGCCAGCGAGGGGTACATCTACATCAGGTCCGAGTACCCGGACGCGGTCGCCACCATGCGCACCGCCATCGAGATCGCTTATGGGCGAGGATGGCTCGGGGACGACGTGCTCGGCTCGTCGCTGAACTTCGACCTTCACGTGCGGGTCGGCGGCGGCGCCTACATCTGCGGCGAGGAGACCTCGATGCTGGAGAGCCTCGAGGGCAAGCGCGGCATGGTGCGGGCGAAGCCACCGATCCCGGCCATCCACGGGTTGTTCGGCAAGCCGACGGTGGTGAACAACGTGCTGACGCTCGCCACCGTCCCCACGGTGCTTGCGAACGGCGCGCAGGCGTATCAGGAACTCGGCGTTGAGCGTTCACGCGGCACACAGGTGTTTCAGCTCGGCGGGAACATCAAGCAGGGCGGCATCGTGGAGACGGCTTTCGGGATCACGCTCGGCGAACTCGTGGACGGCTACGGCGGCGGCACGCGGTCGGGGCGGCCGGTGCGTGCGGTGCAGGTGGGCGGCCCGCTTGGGGCATACCTCCCAAGGTCGAGGTTCGACCTCCCGATGGACTACGAGGCATTCGCTGCGGCGGGTGCGATGGTCGGCCACGGCGGCGTCGTGGTGTTCGATGAAACCGTGGACATGGCCGCACAGGCCAGGTTTGCGATGGAGTTCTGCGCAGCGGAGTCGTGCGGCAAGTGCACACCGTGCCGGGTCGGTGCGGTGCGCGGCGTGGAAGTGATCGACCGGATCACCGCGGGGGAGCACCGCGACGAGAACCTAGCTCTGCTCGAGGACCTCTGTGACGTGATGACCGAGGGATCTCTGTGCGCGATGGGTGGGCTCACCCCGATGCCGGTTCGCAGCGCCATCGCCCATTTCCCCGACGATTTCCTTGCCGGACAACCGATTGCGAGGATGGAAGGTACGCCATGAGTCTGCTCAAGGAACCCGACTTCGGCACTCCGGCGAAAGAGGGCGCGGCGACCATCTCGCTCGAGGTGGATGGGCTGCCGGTTTCCGTGCCGGAAGGCACCTCCGTCATGCGGGCGGCTGCGCTCGCAGGCGTCGACATCCCCAAGCTGTGTGCCACCGACCGGCTCGACGCGTTCGGGTCGTGCCGGCTGTGTTTGGTCGAGATCGACGGCCGCCGTGGTACCCCCGCCTCGTGCACCACCCCGGCGGCCGACGGCATGGTGGTTCGCACGCAGACGCCAAAGGTCGCCAAACTCCGTGAGAACGTCATGGAGCTCTACATTTCCGACCACCCGCTGGACTGCCTCACCTGTGGCGCCAACGGCGACTGCGAATTGCAGGACATGGCAGGCGCGGTCGGCCTGCGTCAGGTCAGGTACGGCTACGAGGGCGAGAATCACTTCGACGCGATCAAAGACCAAAGCAACCCGTACTTCGATTTCGACCCGTCCAAGTGCATCGTCTGCTCCCGCTGTGTGCGGGCCTGCGACGAGATCCAGGGGACGTTCGCGCTGACCATTGAAGGGCGGGGCTTCGCTTCCAAGGTGTCGCCAGGTGCGGGCGAGTCCTTCATGGACTCAGAGTGCGTGTCCTGCGGCGCCTGCGTGCAGGCCTGCCCGACGGCTACCCTGCAGGAGCGTTCGGTGATCGAACTGGGCATGCCGTCGCGCTCGGTGATCACCACGTGTGCCTACTGCGGAGTCGGGTGTTCGTTCAAGGCCGAACTACGCGGCGACGAGTTGGTTCGCATGGTGCCGCACAAGGACGGCGGGGCGAACGAGGGCCACTCATGTGTGAAGGGGCGGTTCGCCTTTGGTTACGCGACCCATCCGGACCGCGTACTGCGGCCCATGGTGCGCGAAAAGATCACCGACCCATGGCGCGAGGTCGAGTGGGAGGAGGCGATCGGCACGGTTGCCCGGCGGATGCTCGAGATCCGCCGCCTGCACGGCGCGGGCGCGATCGGCGCAATCACCTCGTCTCGGTGCACGAACGAAGAGGTTTACGTCGTCCAGAAAATGGTCCGTGCCGCGTTCGGCAGCAACAACGTCGACACGTGCGCGCGAGTCTGCCACTCGCCCACGGGTTATGGGCTCAAGCAGACGTTCGGTGAGTCGGCGGGCACCCAGGACTTCCGGTCGGTCGCGCAAGCCGACGTGATCATGGTGATCGGGGCGAATCCCACCGACGGTCATCCGGTGTTCGCCTCGAGAATGAAGCAGCGGATACGCCAGGGCGCCAGGCTCATCGTCATCGACCCGCGTCGCATCGACCTTGTTCGTTCGCCGCACATCACCGCCGATCACCACCTCCAGCTCAACCCAGGCACGAACGTAGCGGTCGTCAATGCCATTGCGCATGTCGTGGTGACCGAGGGTCTTGTTGACGAGTCGTTCATCGCGGCGAGGTGCGAGGGATTCGACGAGTGGGCGGAGTTCATCTCGCGCGAAGGGAACAGCCCAGAGGCAGTGCAGCAGCTCACTGGCGTGCCGGCTGCCGAGGTACGGGCCGCTGCCCGCCTCTACGCACAGGCTCCGAACGGTGCCATCTATTACGGCCTCGGGGTGACCGAACACAGCCAGGGTTCGACGATGGTGATGGGCATGGCGAACCTGGCGATGGCGTGCGGCAATATCGGTCGCGACGGCGTCGGCGTGAACCCGCTGCGCGGCCAGAACAACGTGCAGGGGTCCTGCGATATGGGGTCGTTCCCGCACGAGCTCAGCGGCTATCGGCACGTGTCCGACGACGCGGTCCGTCAGGTCTTCGAAAATCTCTGGGGGACAACGCTTCTGCCAGAGCCCGGCTTGCGGATCCCGAACATGTTCGACGCCGCGCTCGAAGGCACCTTCCGGGGACTGTTCGTCCACGGTGAGGACATCGCGCAGTCGGACCCCAACGTCGGGCATGTCACCGCCGCACTGAGCGCGATGGAGCTGGTGGTGGTGCAGGATCTGTTCATCAACGAGACTGCGAAGTTCGCCCACGTGTTTCTGCCCGGTGCGTCGTTCCTGGAGAAGGACGGCACCTTCACCAACGCAGAGCGCCGGATCAACCGGGTCCGTGCGGTGATGAAGCCGAAGAGCGGTCGGCACGAGTGGGACATCGTCTGTCAGGTCGCCACCGCGATGGGCTACCCCATGCACTACGACCATCCGAGGCAGATCATGGACGAAATA
>Ga0268264_10003778_pt1 | contig 12994 bp, 11 predicted proteins | sample KBSSwiS32_FD_190357 | JGI IMG/M metagenome (GOLD analysis project Ga0268264, IMG submission 190357) | Switchgrass rhizosphere microbial communities from Kellogg Biological Station, Michigan, USA - KBS Switchgrass S3-2 (SPAdes) (version 2) | ecosystem: Host-associated > Plants > Roots >...
TCCTTCGACGCCGCTCGCGGCCTCAGCCTGAAGCAATGGACGAAACCACGGGTCATCCCGCATCCAGGGCAGCGATGGCCGGTCAGCCCCCGAATCGGACAAAGACACGGCAGCTCTCGCCCCCCCACTCGCAGAGGCGACCGCGGTTCCCCTGGCTCGACCAAGCGGGAGAATGCAAATCCGGCCAGTAGGCCGGCCCCCGCCCAGCGCCTCTTCCCGGAGTCAGACCTTCCCGAGCCGCTGATGCTGCACGTTGCCGAATTCGTCAATGACGATCATCTCTCTCTTTTCTCCCCCGGTGCCGGCGATCACCGCCCAAACGATCCCCCACAGCAGGCAGGTGAAGACGGTGAGGATCGCATGAAGGGTGTGATTGACGGGCTTGCCCTCGACCAGCACCGCCTGGAAATCGCTTTGGGACTCGATGCGCAGGCCTCGGCTGATCGCCTGCTGCACCTGCTGTGCCAACATCGCCTTCCGTTCTTCGGGCGAGCGCTTCGTCGTGCTGACCGGCGTCCTGACCTCCTGCGTCCACTGCGATCCGTCCCAGTGCCTTTCCTGGCCGGGAGTGTTCGGATCCTGGTACCAGCCCTCGGGACTTTCCTCTCCAATGTGCTCGGAGCCCGCCCCTCCGCCCGTGACCGGCTCGCTCTCTCCACCGGTCTCGGCCTTTTCACTGGAACCTGGGGAAGCCTGCCCCTCTTCGGCGCCTTTCGGCTCCTTGCTGACCTCGGACTCCTCGCCGCTCACCCTGCCTCCTCTCGCTGGACGGCGATGAATCTATCCAATTGATCTGCGAAGTCTCAACTAGACGATCGTCGAGAGATCGGAATCGGCATCGCCAAGCTCGGTTTTGACGGCCGAGACGTCGACGCGGTCCGCCAGCAGGCGGCGCGCTTCGGCCAGGTCCTCGGAACGGCCGACGCTGAGCGCCCCGGCGACCAGCCCGTCCTTCAGGTACCAGACCGAGAACTCGCCCCCGTCGCGGTCGCCGCGCCAAATCTCCTCGTCCCATTCGTACGCGGGTCCGACGTACTCGAGGCTCGCCCAGTCCGCCAGGTCGCTGAAGAAGTAGGGAACGACGGCATAGTCCTCGTCGGCGCCGAGCATGTTCCGCGCGGCGTGCATCCCCTGCTGCATCGCCACGTCCCAGTGCTCGACCCGCAGCCGGCGGCCGTGGACGACGCTCTCGTAGGAGCAGCAGTCGCCCGCCGCGTATATCCCCGCCGCCGAGCTGCAGAGCCTGGAGTCGCAGACGATCCCGTCCTCGACCTCGAGCCCGGCTCGCTGGGCGAGCATCGCGTCGGGCCGCACGCCCGCCCCGACGACGACCGCGTCGCACTCGATCGCCTGCCCGCTCTTGGTCAGCACCGCCCTCACCCGACCGTCGCCCTCGAAGGCCTCCAGCTCCTCGCCGCCGAGCACGGTCACCCCCCGCGCTTCCAGCTGCTCCTGGAACCAGCGACCGGCGTCCTCGCCGAAGGTGCGCGAGAGCGCCACCTCCTCCATCATCACGATCGTGCATCTGGTTCCCTTCGCGGTCAGCGAAGCGGCCACCTCGGTGCCGATGTAGCTGCCGCCGACCAGGACCACGTGCTCGGCCGCCTCGGCATCGGCGCGAATCGCATCCGAGTTGCCGAAGGCACGCAGGTAGTGGATGCCCTCGTTCTCGGCGCCCTCTACCCGCAGGATGTTGACCGTCGCGCCGGTGGCGAGCAGCGCCTTGTCGAAGGAGACCTCCTCCCCGCCCTGCAGCTTCGCGGTTCGAGCAGGGGGATCGAGCGACATCGCGTTGACGCCGGTCAGCAACTCGACGCCGTTGTCCTCATACCAGCCCGCCGCATTGACGTGAGCGTCCTCGCGCCCCGCTTCTCCCCGCAGGTACTCCTTCGTCAGCGGCGGCCGTTCGTAGGGCGGCTCCGGCTCGCGCCCGACGAGCAGAACGGAGCCCTCGGCGCCGCGCTTGCGCAGCTCCGCCGCGCAGTGGGCCGAGGCCATACCACCGCCGATGAGCAGGAAGTCGACCTCGCGCACGGCTCAGGCGCCCGCGCCGGCGCCGTTCTGCTCGGGCCCGAAGAGCGCCTTCAGCTGCTCCTCGTGGCCGGGGTCGAGCACGGCGAGCACCTCGTCGCCTGCTTCCAGGACCGTGTCGGGGCCCGGCACGAAACCCTTGCCGCTGCGCAGGATCGAGATCAAGAGGCTTCCTTCCGGCATGTCGAGGTCGCCGACACGCCTTCCGGTTACCCCGGAATCCTTGCCGAGCAACATCTCGATGATCTCGAGCTGCTCCTCCTGCAGATCGAGCAGGTGGACGAGACCGTACTCGGGCACCTCGTGCTCGAGCAGGCGCAGGATCAGGTCGGTCGCCGAGACCGACGGCTTGATCCCGAGCAGGTCGAAGTGCGGCCTGTTGCGCGGGTTGTTGACGCGGGCGATGATGCGGTCGACCTGGTACTTCTCGCGGGCGACCTGGCAGATCAACATGTTGTCCTCGTCGTCGCCGGTGACCGCGATGACCATGTCGGCGCGCTGGATGCCGGTCCGCTCCAGAACCCAGAGCTCGGAGGCGTCGCCGTAGGAGACGTTGTGCTCCAGCTCCTGCTCGACCGTCAGGTAGCGGCGCCGGTCGCTCTCGATCACGGTCACCTCGTGACCCTTCTCGAGCAGCTCGCGCGTCAGGTTCCAACCCACCTTGCCGGCGCCGACGACGATGATGTACATGCCGCCCCTACGCCCCTTCCGCCGGCTCGCTGGCCTGCCTTGGAGCTTCGCGGCTCGCTCCTTCGCGCACGGCGCTCTCCAGCATGTTGATCGCGACGCTGGTCGGGCAAACCGTGTGCATGCCCTGCCCGGCATACCATTCGGCGCGCAGCGGGTCGAGGATGCGGGCGATCACCGTGGGCACGTCGTAGCGCCGCTGGGCGATCTGGGCGATCACGATGTTGGTGTTGTCGCCGTCGGTCGAGGCGATGAAGGCATCGGCCCGCTCGATCCCGGCGGCCTCCAGCGCGTCCGTCTCGAGGCCGGCGCCGACCGTGAACTGCCCGCCCAGGTCCTCCCAGCCCTTTTCGAGGCCCACCTCGAGTCGCGCGTGCGACTCGGGGTCCTCGTCGAGGCAGGAGACTTCGTGGCCCTCGCGCAGCATCGCGCGGGCGACCGAAGATCCGACGCGTCCGCAACCGACGATCAAGATGAACACGCGGCGGATACTAGATGGCCGCGGGGGCAGGTTCCCCCTGCGTGTCTTCGGGGGGCGCGGTGAGGAGGACGCGGCAAGGCGCCTTCTTCAGCACGTACTCGGTCGCAGAGCCGATCTCGGCGGGTTTCGCCGCCCCGATGCCGCCGAGCATCGCACCGCCCTTGATCCTGCTCGGCGGCTCTCCGCCGATCACGATCGCCTCGGCCCCGCTGCTCCGCGCCGCTTCGACGATGCCGGCGCCGACGTTGCGGGCGCGGATCATCTGCGGCACGACCTTGACGTCCTCGTACTCCTCGCCGACGTCGCCGGCACGCTTCAGCGCCCTCTGCGCCTCCTCCTCGACCTCGTGCGGCAGCTCCGCGTCCAGCGGCAGCGTCAGGGGGATCTCGATCACGTAGACGATGTCCAAGCGCGTCTCGCCGTCGTCGCCGGAGGACTCCTCCTGCTCCGCTGCCGCCAGGCGGCCCGCCGTGGAGACGATGTCGTCGTCCAGCTTGGTTCCGAAGACCGGCACCAGGATGTTGCGAAAGGCGACTTCCGGCACCTGCTTGGTCAGCGCCTTCTCGCTCACCGAGACTCGCTTGGTCAGCGTCGTTCCCTCGACCACCCGGCGATAGACGACGTAGAAGAGCAGTCCGAAGGTCATCCAGCCGAGCCCGACCCAGCGGGCGCGCTCGTGGTAGGCGAGCACGCTGAGGAAGGCGAGGCCGCTGAGAAGCGCCGCGAAGAGCGCCGGTACGGGCAGCTTGGCGCCGCGCCAGGAGACGTCGAAGGGGACGCGGAAGGGCCGCAGCCTGTCCGGCTCCGTGATCCGCAGGCGGATCACGGAGAGCTGGGCGATCGTGATCGCCAGCATCGCGCCGAAGGCGTAGAGCCCGGCGAGCAGCTTCACGTCGGTCGGGACGACCAGGCCGATCGCGATCGCGCCGGAGATCGCGATTGCCACGTGCGGCGTCGCGTGGCGGCTGTTCAGCTTGCCGAGCCAGCTCGGGATCTGACGGTTGATCGCCAGCGTGTAGATGTGACGCGAGACGCCGAGCATCGCCGTGGTCACGGCCCAGAAGAGCACGGGGGTCGCGACCAGGGCGACGACCCAGCGCATCACGTCGGAGATCCAGACGGGGTGGTAGGCGGAGACCACGCCGAGGATCGGCGCCTCGACGAATTCGTTGCCGAGCGGGGTCTTCGGGCCGTGCGGGCCGGCGACCACAGGCACCGCCATCAGCGCGATCGCCGCCATGCCGGCGTAGACGAGCGGCACGGCGACGGCGCCGAGCGAGACGATCCGCTTCAGGTCACGGGGCCGAACGTCGATGTCCGGCGCCAGGTCCGAGGCGGCCTCGATCCCCGCGTAGGCGAGCATCGCGACCACCGCGGCATAGACGATGCCGTGGAAGCTCGGCGTCGCGAAGAGGTCGATCTGGTCGGTGAGGCGGTCGGGATGGAGGACGGTGAGGACGCCGACGACGATCACCGCCAGCTGCAGGGTGATGTCGGCGAGGGCGAGGATCGCCAGCGGGCGCTCGCGCTTTCGACCGGTGACGTTGAGGACGTTGAGGACGCAGGCGGCGACGATCACCGCGCCGGCGACGCCGATCTCCCAGCCGGCCTCCGAGAGGTTCGACGAGATCGGCTCCAGGTAGTGGGGCACCGAGATCGCCGCCAGCGCCGCGACGATCAGGTAGTCGATCAGGATCGCCCAGCCGGCGATGAAGGCGATCAGCTCGTTGAAGGCGTGGCGGGCGAAGCTCGAGGAGCCGCCGCGCTCGCGAATCATCGCGCCGCCCTCGACGTAGCTGAGCGTCGTCAGCACGAAGAGCAGGCCGGCGGCGAGGAAGATCAACGGCGTCAGGCCGAGGCCGCGGTCGGCGACGACGCCGAGCGAGAAGTAGATCGAGAAGCCGACCGCCGAGTAGACGGCGACGAAGAGGCCGGGAACGCCGAGGCCGCGACGCAGCAGGGGCTCGAGGCGCGGGCGCGATTGTTTCTCGGGCTCGCTCAGGGCCGTCTCCCCAGCCAGAGTCGGGCCACGCCGATAGCGACGAAGAGGACGCCGAGCAGGACTCCCATCGAGAGGGGTCCCCCGCCGTTGGCCAGGGTAAGCGCGAGGATCGCGATGCCGAGGCCTACGAAGACGAAGGAGAGGGCACGGACTGAGCCGCGGTAGATCCGTTCGGCGGAGTCCACGCCTGCGATTCTAGGGCCGGCTCGGAGACGACGATCACGCGGCATGGGCGCTCGCCGAGAACCGTCTGCAGAGTCTTGTCGTAGAACGGACGGCCGCTGCGGTAGCGGAGGCCGACGACCACCGCCGCGGCTTTGATCAACTTGGCCTCGTCGGCGATCGAGTAACCCGCCTGCCCGGGGCGCACCCGCTCGACGTGTCCCGTCACCCGCTGGCCGCCGATCAGCTTCGCCTGCTCGATCTTCGACTGGGCTTCCGATTCCTGCGCGGAAAGCTCGGCGTCGAGCGGCAGGTTGGTGGGCACGGTGAGCATCGAGTGGACGTGGATGCCGCGACGGCGCTTGGATGCGAGCTTGACCGCGGTGGCGACCATCTCCTCGGAGAAGGGCTCGTCCTCCTCGAAGGCGACGAGGACGCTGCGGTACTCGATCTCCTCGACGCCGAGCGGCTCCGGCAGCAGGACCTTGACGGTCTCGGTCAGGGGCAGGCGCTGGTTGCGCCGGTAGAGGACGTAGACGGCGATGCCGAGGATCATCCAGCCGGCCCCCACCGCCAACGTGCGTGGATTGAGCGCCATCACCACGATCCAGGCGGCGAAGGTCCCGAGGCCGCCGAGCACGGCCGTCAGCGGGAATTCCGAGCCGAAGGCACGGAAGTTGAGGGGAGGCCTCCAGGGTCGCTCGACTTCCCCGTGCCGGCGCCGCAGCTGGATCACGGCGACATGGGCGATCGTGAAGGAGAGCATCGCGCCAAACGAGTACATCGTCGCCAGGAAGTCGGTCTTACCCGGGATCAGAGTCAGCATCGCCACCGCACCGAAGACGAGGATCGCGATGTAGGGGGTTCTGTAGCGGGGATGGACCTGGCGCAGGCCCTCCGGAAGCTGGCGATGCTGGCCCATCGAGTAGGTCAGCCGCGAGACGCCGATCAGGCCGGCGTTGGTCGCGATCAGCAGGATCACGGCGGCGAGCACCCCGACGTAGAAGCGCAGGATTTCCGTCGGCCCCGAGCTGAGGCCGAGGTTCTCGACGATGCCGAGAATCGGATCGTTGGCGAACTCGGTGCCGAGAGCCGTCGTGTAGTGACCGCCGTGCTGGACGACCGGCATCGCCGAGAGGGCGACGACGGGGATCAGCAGATAGAGGCCGAGCACCGCGATGACGACGAGCCCGACGCTGCGAGGAATGGTGCGGACGGCGTCCTTCGCCTCCTCGGCCATGTTCGAGATCGTCTCGATGCCGGTGTAGGCGATCATGCCCACCGCGATGCCGAGCGCGAAATCGCTCCAGGTCGGGGCGACCCCGAGGTGGACGTTGTCGACGAGCACTTCCGGGCTGAGCACGAGGACGACGCCGATTCCGACCAGCACGACCTGGGTGGCGAGGTCGGCGACGGCGAGGATCAAGTTGAGTTTGGCCGACTCCTGCGAGCCGCGGATGTTGAGCACGGCGAGGCCGACGATCACCAGGCAGCCGGCGACGATGTCCCCGGGCCCGTGGCCGAGCGGCTCCCAGAAGACCGCCAGGTAGTGGGGCACGAAGTAGGCCGAGATCGCGACCGTGATCGTGTAGTTGAGCATCTGCCCCCAGGCGGCGATGAAGCTGACCAGCTCGTTGAAGGCGTGGCGGGCGAAGCTGGAGGAGCCGCCGGCCTCGGGGAACATCACCGTCGCCTCGGCGTAGGTGGCCGCGGTCGCGGCGAAGATCAACCCGGAGATGACGAAGGCGACCGGGGTCAGGCCGAGGGCGAAGGCGGCGGTGACGCCGAGCGCGTAGTAGATCGAGGAGCCGACGTTGCCGTAGGCGGCGGCGAACAGCGCGCCGACGCCGTGGACGCGGCTCAGCGATTCGTCGCGCGGGATCCGCTGCGCCATCTGCTTCCTGCCTGGTTGGCCATCTAGGCCGAATATACGGGCGCGGCCGGTGCCCGGCGCACGTGCTCGGGTCCGAGCCCGGCCGGCGAGGCGCAGCCGCAGAGGGCCAGCGCCAGCTCCAGCTCGGCCTGCAGCAGCGCGAGCACGCGGGCAGCGCCCGCCTCGCCGCCCGCGGCCAGGCCCCAGAGGGCCGGCCGGCCGACGAGCACGGCATCCGCACCGAGGGCCAGGGCGATTGCCGCATCGCTTCCGCGCCTGATGCCTCCGTCGACGAGAACGGCAGCCCGCCCGGCGACCGCTTCGACGATCTCGGGCAGGGCGTCGGCCGTGGCGAGCGCGCAGTCGAGCTGGCGCCCGCCGTGATTGGAGACGACGACGCCCGCTGCGCCATGCTCGACGGCGAGCGCCGCGTCCTCAGCGGTGAGGACGCCCTTGACCAGAACCGGCACGCCGGAATCGGAGGCGAGGCCTTCGAAGTCCGACCAGGTGAGCGCAGGGTCCATCAGCGCGAAGGTCTCCTCGATGGTGACCGCGCGTTCGGAGCCGAGCGCCGCTTCGACGCTCGGCACGCCGAGGCCCTCGGGGATCCGGAAGCCGGTGCGCAGGTCCCGCTCGCGCCGCCCGCCGCGCGGAGCGTCGACCGTGACGACGATCGCCTCGAAACCCGAGTCGATCGCCTCGTCCATCAACGCCTTGGTCACGGCGGCGTCGCGGAAGCAGTAGAGCTGAAACCAGCGCCGTCCTCCCGGCACCGCTGCAGACAGCTCCGACGGTCGGGTCGTCGCCAGCGTCGAGAGGCACATCACGGTCCCCGCAGCGGCGGCGGCCCGCGCCATCGCGACCTCGCCATCGGGGTCGACGAGCCGCTGGTAGGCGACCGGCGCGACGAGGATCGGCATCGACGCCTCTCTCCCCAGCACGTCGGCCCGCGTCTCCCACTCCTCGAGCCCCGCCAACGCCCGCGGCCGCAGCCGCCACCGTCGCCACGCATCGCAGTTGTCGCGCAGCGTCACCTCGTCGCAGGCCCCGCCGAAGAAATATCCCGCGACCCCCTGCTCGAGCTTCTCCTCCGCCGCCCGCTCGAAGTCCGCCATGCAGATCAACTCATCCACCGAACCAACCCTAAACAGCCCAGGGGGAAGAGATCCGCCGTCCCCCGACTTAGCGCTATGTGGTTGAACGCCCAGACAACCAGAAGTCCCCGATCGATTCGTATGGACTTCTCACGCTGAAATGCGTTGTCGAGAGCGTGATCTGGACAGGCCCGCCATTGAGGGGTCGTTCGGCGGCGCCACCTCACGCGGACGATCAACCATGGGCGAGCTCAATGGAGAGTCATCGGCAGAATCCTGGGAAGAAGGGTCGTAGTGGTCTACGACCATCCCCACGGCCCGGATCATCGAATGGCAAGGATCGTGAGCGCATGGCCACTCCCGTAGACAAAAGAATGCTGCGCTACTCTCGAATTGCGATGCGTGCGCATTATGACCCGGAAGTCGACATCGCGCTGCTCTCCTTCGAGCAGGGCGACGCCGTCAGCGAAGAGCACTCCTGGGGGTTGGTTGATCGCGACCCGGCTGATGGTCACCTGATGGGCTTCGAGATCTGGGAGGCAAGTCACCGCCTGCCGCCGGAGCTCGTCGCCGCGCTCCCCACAGCCACTCAGAACTCCGACGCCGCCTGACCCGGACCACCTCCACGGGGCGCTGGCCAGCTACGCCACGAGTCGGCCTTCCGATCATCCCGATCGCCTCGCTTCGAGAAACCCCAGGAGGGGGCGTCAGGTGCCCCTCCCCAGGAGGCTCTGAAGCCACGCGTGAACCCTTACGGCGATTCAGCTGCGCAACGGCCTCCGGGGGAGGGGCACCTGACGCCCCCTCCCCCCAGCCGAACTTCTCAGAAGTGGACGATCGGGATGATCAGGATCGCGACGATGTTGGCGACCTTGATCATCGGATTGATCGCCGGCCCCGCCGTGTCCTTGTAGGGATCGCCGACCGTGTCGCCGGTGACCGAGGCGGCATGGGCCTCTGATCCCTTGCCGCCATGGGCGCCGTCCTCGATCAGCTTCTTCGCGTTGTCCCAGGCCCCGCCCCCCGCGGTCATCGAGATCGCGGCGAAGAGGCCGACGACGATGACGCCGATCAGCAGCCCGCCGAGCGCGTCGACGCTGAGCAGGCCGACGACGACGGGCACGACGATCGGGATCAACGACGGAAGGATCATCTCCTTCTGGGCAGCGGCGGTGACGATGCCGACCGTTTTGGCGTAATCGGGCTTTTCGGTCCCCTCCATGATCCCCGGGTGCTCGCGGAACTGCTCGCGGACCTGTTCGACGACCTGGCCGCCGGCGCGACCGACGGCCTCGATCGCCAGCGCAGCGAAGAGGTAGACCATCATGCCGCCGATGATCAGGCCGATCAGCACCGCCGGGGTCGTCAGGTGGAAGAGGCCGTTGAGGTCGAAGCCGGCCGGCGCCTCGCCGGCGAGTTCGCTCTTGAAGGCCGAGAAGAGCACCAGCGCCGCCAGCGCCGCCGAGCCGATCGCATAGCCCTTGGTCACGGCCTTGGTCGTGTTGCCGACCGCGTCGAGCGGATCGGTGACGTTGCGCACGTCCTCGGGCAGGTCGGCCATCTCGGCGATGCCGCCGGCGTTGTCGGTGATCGGCCCGAATGCGTCGAGGGCGACGATCAGCCCGCAGAGCGAGAGCTGCGCCATCACGGCGATGCCGATGCCGTAGATGCCGGCCAGCTCGTTGGCGCCGAGGATCGCCATGGCGATCACCAGCGCCGGCGCCGCCGTCGACTGGAAGCCCTGCGCGAGGCCGGCGATGATGTTCGTCGCGTGGCCGGTCTCCGACGCGTCGGCGATCAGCTTTACGGGCCGGAAGCGGGTCGAGGTGTAGTAGTCGGTGATCACGAAGAGCAGCGCTGTTACGGCCACGCCGATCACGGCGCAGAGCCAGAGATCGGTGGTGGTGACCGAATCTGCGGCGGCGCTGAGGCCGAGCCGCACCGGGTCGCTCATCAGCCAGTCGGTGATCGGGTAGAAAGCGGCGATCGAGAGGATCCCGGAGACGACCATCCCCGTGTACAGGGCTCCCTCGACCCGGTCGGATTTGGTCCGCACCGAGAGCGCCCCGACGATCGAGGCGAGGATCGCGACGCCGCCGATCACCAGCGGGAAGATCGCAACCTCGCGCGAGAATTCTCCCCCGGCGCCGGTGAAGGTGAGGACGCCGAGCAGCATCACGGCGACCGAGGTGACCGCGTAGGTCTCGAAGAGGTCCGCGGCCATGCCGGCGCAGTCGCCGACGTTGTCGCCGACGTTGTCGGCGATCACCGCCGGGTTGCGCGGGTCGTCCTCGGGAATCCCCGCCTCGACCTTGCCGACCAGGTCGGCGCCGACGTCGGCGGCCTTGGTGAAGATGCCGCCGCCGAGCCGGGCGAAGACGGAGATCAGCGAGCCGCCGAAGCCGAGGCCGACGAGCGCATCGACCGCCTCCTTGTCGGAGCTGCCGGAGATGACGAGGATGCCGAAGTAGCCGGCGACGCCGAGCAGCGCCAGGCCGACGACGAGCAGGCCCGTGACCGAGCCACCCTTGAAGGCGACGTCGAGGGCCGGCGGCACGCCGCCGCGGGCCGCCTCGGCGACGCGCGCGTTGGCGCGCACGGAGAGGTTCATCCCGATGAAGCCGGCCGCGCCGGAGAGGATGCCGCCGAAGACGAAGCCGATCGCGGTCTTGTAGTCCTGCAGGACCCAGAGCACGATTGCGATCGGAATGGCGACCGCAGCGATGATCGTGTACTGGCGGCTGAGATAGGCCTTGGCGCCTTCCTGCACCGCGCCTGAGATTTCCTGCATGCGCTCGTTGCCCGGCGAGCGGGCGAGCAGGCGCTGCGTGATGATCAGTCCGTAGACAACCGCCGCCCCCGCGCAGACGAGCGCGACGACGACTCCGTATTCGGTCAAAAAGCTGGTCAAGTCAGTTCCTCCGGCTGGGTTCTAAGCGGCGCGGGAGTCTATCTACGCGCGCCGACGTCGGCCGTGTAGGTGCGTTTCGTCTCTGCGACGGCCTCACGGTAGACGTCCTCTATCGAAACGCCCGCGTCGAGCGCCTCGCGCGCCCGCTGGGCGCCGTTGCGGCCCGGCAGCTCGACCTCGATGCCGAGCTGCGAGCGTGCCGGCTCGCACCAGGCGAGGAGCTCGTCGAGCGCTGCGGCGGCCTCGACCTCCGCCTCACGGCGGAAGTCGATCAGGCGACCGCTCATCCCATGGCGGATCGCGCGCCAGAGGTTCTCCTCGATCTCGCGGTCGGCGAGCAGGGCCGCAGAGTCAGCCCCCTCGTCGTGGGCGAGCGCCGCCTGCGCGATGCAGGCCGCGATCAGGCCCGCCAGCGCAAAGGACTCCTCGCCCCGCGTCTGCGCGTCGCAGATCCGAACCTCGACGGTGCCGAAGGAGTGGTGCGGCCGCACGCTCCACCAGAGCTGCGTCGACTCGACCACCGAGCCGCTGCGCTGGAGCAGCTCGATGAACTCAGCGTAGGTACGCCAGTCTCCGAACGGGCTGGGTATGCCGCAGCGAGGGAAGGTGCGGGTGAAGATCTCGGTGCGCACCGTGTGCAGGCCGGTGTCGCGCCGGTCGAGGAAGGGGGAGTTGGCGGAGACCGCGAGCAGCAGGGGCAGCATCTCGCGCATTCGGTCGCAGACGGCGATCGCCCGGTCGGCGCCACGAACGCCCATGTGCACATGCATGCTCCATGTGTTGTTGCGCTGCGCGACCCAGCCCAGTTCGTGCCGCAGCCGGTTGTAGTGCGGGGTGTCGATGATCCGCTGGTCGAGATAGCTGGCCCAAGGGTGCGTGCCCATGGCGCCCAACGCGAAGCCCATCCCGTCGACCAGCTCGAAGAGCCGGCGGCGGCGATCCCGCTGCATGGCCATCGCCTCCGCGAAGGTTCCGGCTCGGCCGGAGCGGATCTCGATCTCGGAGGCGATCAGCTCGCCCGCCGCCGACTCGGCCAGCACCTCGTCCTCCTGGCAGGCGGCGTAGACGTCCTCGAAGCGGTGCTCGAGCTCGAGCGTCCCCGGGTCGAGGATCGCGAACTCCTCCTCGAGGCCGACGGTGAAATCGGTCGAGGACTCGAATCTCTCCCGAGCGAGGTCGAGGTCGAGGGGCAAGTCGGGCCTCAGGTCAAATAGAAGTAGAGGGCGTAGAGGAGGTCGACCGCCGGGCTCGAGGTGTGCACCGTCACCTCCGGCGGCACCTGCAGCAGCTGCTCGGAGTAGTTGAAGATGATCTTTACGCCGGCCTCGACCAGTCGATCGGCGACCGACTGGGCGGCGGCTGCGGGCACCGCGAGGACCCCGACGACGATCTCCTGCTCGGCCACCACCGCACCCAGGTCGTCGAAATCGCGCACCGTCATGCCGCCGACCTCGGTGCCGACCACGTTGCTGTCGACGTCGAACATGGCGACGATCTGGAAGCCGTGGTCGGCGAAGATGTCGGAGCTGGCTATCGCCTGGCCGAGGTTGCCGGCGCCGAAAAGGGCAATGTTGTGCTGGCCCGAGGTGCGCAGGATCTTGCGGATCTCGGCGACGAGGGACTCGACGTTGTAGCCCACCCCCCGCTTGCCGAACTTGCCGAAGCCGGAGAGATCGCGGCGGATCTGGGTCGGGTTGATGTGCGTGTACTCCGAGAGCTCCTGCGAGGAGATCGTTTCGCGCCCCATCTTGCG
>Ga0268264_10003779_pt1 | contig 12992 bp, 17 predicted proteins | sample KBSSwiS32_FD_190357 | JGI IMG/M metagenome (GOLD analysis project Ga0268264, IMG submission 190357) | Switchgrass rhizosphere microbial communities from Kellogg Biological Station, Michigan, USA - KBS Switchgrass S3-2 (SPAdes) (version 2) | ecosystem: Host-associated > Plants > Roots >...
GACCTCTCAGCCGACTTTCCAGCGATTTCCCGCCGTGACGCCGTACTCCCTCGCCGATTTCACGCGGTTCTGCCGCCAGCTGAGGACCGAGGCCGGAAAGCCGCTGATCCTGCGGGACTTCCAGCGCCGGCTCCTGGCGCCCTACTTCCGGGGGACCCGCGAGACCGTGATCGTCCTGCCGACCGGCAACGGCAAGACGACGCTCCTCGCGGCGCTCGCGGTCTACCACATGATCCGAGTGCCGAACGCCCAGGTCCTCATCGTGGCCTCGGCCGCCGACCAGGCCGCAACGCTGTTCAAGCAATGCCGGATCCTGATCCAGGACTCCCCGGTGGCCGAGCTCCTGGACGTCAAGAACGGCATCCGGGCCATCTACCACCAGGGGGACGGGCCGAACCGCCGCCGGGCCGGGGAGATCCGGGTCATCGCCTCGGAGGTCGGCAAACAGGAGGGCGCGATCCCGACCCTTGTGCTCGTCGACGAGCTCCACGCCCACCACGACCTGGCGATGTACGAGATGCTCCGGGACAAGCTGTGGAAGCGCGCCGCGGAGCGTGGCTGCGGGCGGATGGTCGCCATCTCGACCGCCGGCTTCACGTTCTCGAGCCCGCTCTACAAGCTCCGCGAGAAGGTCATAGAGCTCCCGACCTACCGCCGGCAGGGGCCGATGTGCCACGCGACCGGACCGGGGTTCACCTGGCTCGAGTACGCGCTCGATCCCGACCAGGACCGCGACGACCTGGGGTTGGTGGCGAAGGCAAACCCGGCGCCGTGGGTCACGAGGAAGGCTCTGCAGGCACGGAAAGCCTCGCCGACGATGAGCCCTGGGGAGTGGGCACGATCGGCCTGCAACGTCTGGACCGCCGGCGCCGAGCAGCCCATCTCGCCGGAGGAGTGGGACCCGCTCGCGGTGGACATCGGGCGGATCGAGGAAGGCGAGGAGGTCATCCTCGCCCCTTCCGTCGGGCACAACGCCGCCATCTGCGTCGCGGCGAACCGTCCTGAGGGACGGGTGGCGGTCCGCGTCGAGTTCCTCGAGCACCTCGAGGGGACGTCGATCCTGGCTCGGACCGAGGACGCGATCTTGGAGCTCTGCCAGCGGTTCATCGTGCTCGCCGTCCATCACCCGATGGGGGCGTTCATCCGTTCCGCCGACCTGCTCGCGGCCGAAGGGGTCCCGATGATCGAGGCGGCGCATTCCGTGCCTAGGCTCGCCGCCGCCTCGGGGACGTTCAACCGGATGCTGCGCTCCGGACTGCTGATGCACGACGGCGACCCCGTCCTCCGCACGCACGTCCTGTCGGCCACGCTCAAGTCGAACGAGGCCGGCGAGCGGTACGAGATCTCCGATCGTGCCAGGGGCTTGATCGCGATGGAGATGGCGGTCCACGCCGTGACCGTGTTCGAGCCCGAGCCGTTCATCGGACTGCCATCGGAGGGGATCGGATGACCGACACCGGATGGCTCGAGCGGCTCGGATTCGACCGTGAACCCGACGCGCAGTTCGAGATCGTCGTCCCTCCCGAGATGCGGAACGCCATCACCTTCGGGGGAGCGATCGCCCCACGGATCTCACGGAGCGAAGCCCTCCAGGTGCCGGCGGTCCTGAGGTCCCGGAACCTCATCGCGGGGACCTTGGCTCGCCTACCGATCCATATCCGCGACAAGGACCACCAGATCCAGTCTCCGACGACCCTGCTGGACCAGATCGACCCCGATATCCCCAACATCGTCACGATCGCCAACACATACGAGGACCTGCTCTTCGAAGGCATCTCCTGGTGGAGGGTCCTGGACTTCGGGTGGCACGGCTACCCGAGCTTCGCCGAGCACATCAGCCCGCATCGGGTCAACGTCCAGGGCTGGGTTCCGCCGGTGAACGGCTCGAGCCCATCGAACTCGGTAGGACCGGCTCGCGTCTACATCGACGGCTATCCGGTCAACGACAACGAGGTCATCCGGTTCGACTCCCCGAACCCGCCGCTCCTGGTCCACGCGGCGCGAGCGATCCGAACCTGTCTGACCCTGGACTCGACGGCCTCCCGCTACGCCGACGAACCTGTCCCGCTCGGCTACTTCACGCCGAAGGAAGGCACCCATCCTCGCGAGGACGAGGCGCTCGTCACCGGCCTGCTGGACAAGTGGGCGCAAGCGCGAGCCCGGAAGCAATGGGGCTACGTCGGTTCGGCGTGGGAGCTCAAGACCCTCCAGTTCAACGCCGAGCAGATCCAGCTCGCCGACCAACGCCAACACGCCGTCCTGGAGATCGCCCGAGCGGCAGGGGTGGACCCCGAGGACCTCGGCGTGAGTACCACCTCGAGGACGTACCAGAACGCCGAGCAGCGCCGGCTAGACCTGGTCGACTTCACGTTCGCGCCGTATATGGCGGCGCTCGAGCAACGGCTCTCTATGCGGGACGTTCTGCCGAGGGGATACGAGGCCAAAGTCAGTCTGGACGGGTTCCTCCGCGGCGACACCAAGGCCCGTATGGACGCCTACAAGGTCGGCAAGGAAGTCGGCGCCTACACCACCGACGAGATCCGCGAGCTCGAGGACCGGCCGAAGCTCACGCCGTCCCAACGTGCTGAGAACGCACCCCCGGCCGCGATGCCGGCGCAGCAGCCGCAGACCCAGGAGGTCACATGACCGAGGAACACACGATCACGTTCGTTGACGACCCTGAGGTGGCCGCGTCGTTCAAGGCCGACGCCGAGACGCGCATCGTCCAAGGGATGCTCGTCCCCTGGAACAAGGTCGCGCCGTCCGGGTTCGCCAAGTGGAAGTTCGCCCCAGATTCGCTTCACTGGTCAGATCCGAAGCGAGTCAAGCTGAATCTCGGGCATGAACGCAAGGACACGGTCGGGTTCGCCGCCCGTCTCCAGCCTGGTGCTGTCGGTCTCACCGGCACCATCAAGGTCGCTCGCGGAGGGGAAGGTGACAAGGCGCTCTCGCTCGCCGAGGACGGCGTCTTGGACGGCTTCTCCATCGAGGTGGACTTCGACGTCGATGCGGGGGATGCGTGGGAACCCGATCCCTCCGATGAGTCGGTTCGCCTGGTCAAGAGGGCCACGCTGCGAGGCGTCGCGCTCACGGGATATCCCGCCTTCGACGACGCTCGGGTGGAGCGCATCGCGGCGGCTCGGCAAGAAGGAGTGACGATGGCAGAGGACATGAAGAACCCGCAGGGGGAGGGGGAGGAGCGCGTCGACTTCGAGGCGCACCTGTCCGCTCTCGCCGAGCGGGTGGCGAAGAACCAGCAGGAGTTCCTGGAGCAGTTCGGCAAGGGCGTCACCGATCAGCTCGACGCCGGCATCCGCACCACGCTGGAGAGCATCGGCTCGCCGCAGGACGGCCCGGAGACGGTCCGGGCGGCGCGGTACGGCACGCTCAAGGAGCCCTCGGTCTACACGTTCGACGGCCGCGGCGACTCGCTCGTCCGTGACGCATGGGCGGCGGCTCGCGACCACGACGAGGACGCGATCCACCGGCTCCGCAAGTTCCGCGCACAGTCCGAGGACATCGCCGACGTGGTCCACCACTCCATCAACTTCGCCCCGCAGACCACCACGACGGCCGCGTCCATCATCCCTCCGGGCTACCGGCCCGACCTGTACGTGTCGGACCTGTTCCGGGAGCGGCCGCTGGTGAGCCTGGCTTCTCAGGGGACCATCGCCAACGCCACGCCGTTCACCGTGCCGAAGTTCACCTCGGTGACGACCGGCTCGGCGACCCACGTGGAAGGTACGAACCCCTCCGACGGCTCGCTCGCGTTCGCACCGCAGGTCGTGACGCCGCAGGCCATCTCGGGGCGCATCGTGCTCACCCGTGAGATCGTGGACTCCTCGAACCCGGCGATCGACCAGATCGCGTTCGCCGAGATGCGGGAGTCCTACGAGCGCCAGACCGAGACGATCGTCTACACGCTGCTCAACGGTGCCTCAGGTGCCGGCGGCACGATCACCAACGGGTTCGTTCCCTCCGGTGCGCAGGCGGTCACCACGGCCGGTGGTACGGACAACCAGACGCTCGTCAAGGCGATCCGAAAGGCCGTCGCCGACTACTGGTTCGCTCGCTTCGCCGCTCCGACCGGAGCTGCGATGGGCCAGGGCGCAACCGCACGGCTCGCTCAGGCGGTGGACACCACCCAGCGTCCGCTGTTCCCCTGGACGGGCGGCATGAACGCAGCCGGCGTGGCGAACCCGCCATCGGCCGGCTACCAGGTCGACTCGCTCTCGTTCCAGCCGGCCTGGGCGATGACCGGCGTGGCGGCAGGTGACTCGCAGATGTTCCTCATCAAGGCATCGGACCTGTGGGTCTGGGAGTCCCCGCTGCTCACGTTCCGTTTCGAGGAGAAGCAAGGCCCGGCGAACATCGAGCTCAACATCTTCGCCTACTTCGGTACGGCGTTGATTCGCCCGGTGGGTCTGTCCGGAATCCGCATCACGTAGGTAGCCTTGGGTTAGGGGTCGGTGCAGAGCCTGAACGCGGCGGGGTAGCTCCTCGTGTTGTGCAGGGCTGCCGGCCCCTATCCCTTGCCTGACGAAGGAGGAAGCATGGCAGCGATCACAGTCGCAGCGCAGGGTGCCGCGATGACCATGGCCGCGGCATCCGGTGGTGGAGACACCGTCGCGGGGACCGGCACCAACGCCGGCGGATGGATGTCCGGGGGTACCCCGGTCCTCGTCGCCACCGTCGGTGCCAACTCCACGATCATCACGATCGACGGCGTGGCGAAGCCGGCGTTCATCTCGGGGACCACGGTCTATGCGCTGCCCACGGGCGTCTACCCGCGCTCCATCGCGGTCACGTACAGCCAGGTGACGGGTCTGACCGTCGGTGCGGCGGTGCTCTGATGGAACGCATCCAGGAGACCGAGGAGGGCTATTACGAGCCGAACGGCGACGTCCTGGAGTGGCGCTGGAAGGACAAGGACGAGAAGCCCAAGGCCGAGCCTGAGGCCAAGCCGACGCCGACACGCCGACGCAAGGCCAAGAAGTAGATGGCCGACCCGTTCGTCTCGGCTTCGGAGTTCTGCGAGCACACCGGCATGGCCGTTCCCACGGACCCCTCACGGCTCCAGGCGTTGCTACGCGCGACCTCGGAGATCATCCGCGGGGTCACAGGACAAGTCCTGTCGACGGTCACGGGTGAGGTCCTGGTCGTCCAGCCGGAATACTCGCTGACCTTCGGCCGGCTGAACCCCTGGCCTCGAGCCATGGGCGACGTCATCTACCTGCCGGAGCGGCCGGTGACGGCTTGCACGATGACGGTAGCCGCCGTGTCCTTCACCGCGTTCTCGTTCAACGCCGACGGCGTCGTCTGGAGAACAGACGGCCTGTGGTGGGACAAGGCGGCGACGATCACCTACGACCACGGCTACGCCGAGACCTCGAGCGAGATGGCGGAGATCAAATCCATCTGCATCGACGCCGCGACCCGCGCCTACACGCTGAACGAGCGCGGCACGGGGGAGGCGTTCGGCATGGAGCTGATGGAGTCACGCGGGTTCGCTCCCGCGATCTTCCTACTGCCCAACGAGCTCATGCGGCTCGAATCGTTCAGCGGGATAGGGGTGGGGTGATGGCGAAGATCACCGAAGGCACGACAGGCACCTACAAGTACGAGGGGACCAAGGAAACGTTCGTCCCCCAGGACGAGGATGAGGAACCCGAAGTCGAGCCGGAGAAGTGAGCCTCAACATCCTCGGCATCGCCAAGACCCGAGCGGCGCTCGAGGCCGCGATGCTCCAGGCCAAGGCCGCGGAACGCCCGGCGGTCGAGGCGGGAGGGCAGGTGGTGGCTCGGGAGATGATCGCTCGAGCACCCCGTGACACCGGCCGGCTCGTCTCGCTGATCGACATCGACGACTCCGGGCTGGGGGATGGGACGACGGCCAGAGTCGGCTCGTCTGCTGAGTACGACCGGTTCGTCCAGTTCGGCACGGTCCACATGAGTGCGAATCCCTACGGCCAACAGGCCGCGGTGGCGTCGGTCCCCGGCATCATCGGCGTGATGACCGGGATCTTCAAGGCAGCGATCCGAGGATAAGGAGGAAGCATGGCGGCATACACCGTCCAGACGGTCACCGAGGCCGGCATCACGCCGACCTACACCGGTGTCTCGGCGTCCGACACCTTCACGCCGGCGACGGCCGACCTGGACAAGACGCACATCCTGCACGTCAAGAACGCCGGCGGCTCGCCGGACTCGGTCGTCGTCGACGATCCGAACTCGCTGACCAACGCGCCGGGCGGTACCTCGTACAACCCCGACGTCACGGTCTCGGTCACCAACGCTCAGGAACGGTTCATCCGGCTCACGCCGGTCCGCAGGTACGTCCAAGCCAACGGGACGGTCGTGGTGACCAACTCGTTCACCACATCGGTCACCGCCGCGGTCTTCGTGGCATAGGAAGGGGGGAACATGACCAAGCAGGCAGGGTTCCTCGGCTTCCTGAAACAGAACACCGTGACAGGATCGGCGACAGGGACCTACACCACCGTGTCGCAGATCATGACGGTCACGGCCGTGGGGTCGACCCGAGCGCTGATCGACGTCTCGGCGCACGGTGATATGTGGGCCGACTTCCTCGCCGGCCGGCAGGAGGGCAACGAGGTCGAGCTCACGCTAGCGTGGGATCCGACGCTCACCCCGCACACCAACCTCAAGGCCGACTACGACGCGACCAACCAGGTCGCGAGGTACTACGAGCTTCAGCATCCCAACTGGGCCTCGGCGTATCGGTTCCCATGCATCCCGATCCAGTTCGAGGTCGAGGCCACCGACGACGCCGCGATGGAAGCGCACATCACGCTCAAGATCGTGACGCCCGGCGTGACTTCGGTGACGCCGTCGTGACCGACCTCCGGGACGCGATGCGCGCCGCCGTCGGCGCAGGGATCGAGACGGTCTACGTCCCGGAGTGGGAACGCAAGGTCGGCGTCCGTTCGCTGTCGGTCAAGGACCAACTCGAGCTGCTCGACGACGAGCCGAAGCCGGAGATCGCCACGATGCGGATCCTGCTCGCGGCGCTGGTCGATGAGAACGGGGAGAGGCTGCTCGGTGACGAGGACCTACCCCTGCTCTTGGACCAGCCGTTCCCTGTGCTGATGCCGCTGCTCGCCGCGTCGGCGAAGGTGAACGGCCTGTCCACGACCGAGCTCGAGGCGGCGATGGCGGCTTTCGCGCAAGCCCGAGGCGAGCGGCCCTCTACCGAGTCGCCCTCGCCCTCGGGCGACCCATCGCAGAACTCGAAGCCCTCCCCGGTATCGAGCTGACACGCTGGCTGGCGTTCGAGCAGGTCCACGGGCCGCTCCTGATCCACGAACGGATCGACGCCGGCTTCGCCATGCTCGGCTACATCACGGCCAAGGTCGGCCTGCGAGGGCGGTTCAAGCCCGAGGACTTCCTGCCGCCCTGGCTCCGCCCCGAACCCAAGACCCAGAGCCCCGACGTGTTAGGGGCCATCTTCCAAGGGTGGGCTGATGCCAACCATCTCCACGCTGACGGTCGACGTTCAGTCGCGCACCAGTAGCTTCTCCAAGGGTCTCAAGGTCGCCATCGGTGGACTCGCCGCCCTCGCTGCGGGGGCGGCTTATGCGTTCTCCAAGTTCGAGGAATCCGAGGTCGTCCTGCAACAGACCGAGGCCGTCCTGCGTTCGACCGGTCATGCGGCGCACGTTACTGCGGCGCAGGTGGACGAGCTCGCCAACGCTCTGTCGAAGAAGTCCTCCATCGACGATGAGACGATCCAGTCCGGCCTGAATATGCTGCTGACGTTCAAGAACATCCGCAACGAGGTCGGCAAGAACAACGACATCTTCAACCAGGCCGCGGTAGCGGTCACGGACTTGGCCGCAGGGATGGCGGCGGCGTCGGGTGGGACGGTCGACCTCAAGGCGTCGTCGATCCAGCTCGGTAAGGCATTGAACGACCCTGTCCTGGGCATGACCGCCCTCACCAGGGTCGGCGTTCAGTTCTCCGAGGAGCAGCAGAAACAGATCGCGCAGTTCGTGAAGCACAACAACATCCTCGGCGCGCAGAAGGTCATCCTCGCCGAGCTGACGTCGCAGTTCGCTGGCTCTGCCGCGGCGAACGCCACCTCGAGCGCGGCGATGGGGGTGGCGTTCGAGAACCTCGCCGAGATCGTCGGCACCGCGTTGGCTCCGGCCATCACGGCGCTCCTCCAAGGGCTGACGTCGTTCGCCGAGTTCCTCCAGGCCAACGTCGGGCCGGCGCTCCAGGCGACGTCGGAGTGGTTCCAGAAGGTCTGGGAGGTCATCGGTCCTCTGGTCAAGCGCCTCGGCGGGGAGCTGTTCGAGGCCGCGACCCAGGTATGGCACGTTCTGCGGGACAACCTGTTCCCGGCTCTCGGTGACTTGTGGAACGCCGTCAAGAAGCTCTGGGAGGCCGTCGGGCCGCTCATCAAGATCTGGATCGTGATCCAGCTCCTGTGGGTCAAGCTCGCGGTGGAAGTCCTGCCGGTGGTGGTCGCCGCGATCGGATTCGTCATCGACGTGATCGCCAAACTGATCGACATCATCGCCAAGGCCGTCGGGTGGATCAAGGACCGCTTCATCGGCGCATGGAACGCCGTCAAGGGTCCCGTCCTCGCGGTGATCAACGCCATCATCTCGGCGGTGGAGACTCTGATCGGGTGGATCCAGAGCGCGATCAACTGGCTCAAGCAACTCGGGCAAGGGGTCGGGGGGGCCTTGGGAGGGCAGGTCGGCGATGTTCTGCCGCCGGGGTTCAACCCGAAAGTAGCATCCTCGCTGGCCGGGGCCTCCGGCGCGCCGATCAACCTCCACCTCCACGGCGACCTGTCCACCTTGGTGGAGAAGGTCGACCAGGGCCTCGCTGGCAAGGGTCGTAGGAACGTCCGTCTGGCTCACCACGGGAGGGGATGACCTACGGCCTTCACGATTCCCAATCTCGTCGACGCCGCGTTCCCCGCCCAAGCCAAGCTGTGGTCCTCCGACCTCGCCATCCTGGGCAACTCGGCCGGGGGGGACAACGGAGTCGTCTCCGGCTGCGCCGTCACCACCAACGGCGACATGACGCTCGCGGTAGCCGCGGGGACGGTCAAGGTCGCCGGAGCGACGGCTTCGGTGACAGGCGGGAACGTCACCATCACGGCGGCGCACGGCACCTTGGACCGGATCGACCTGGTCGTGGTCAACGGCTCCGGGACCAAGTCCGTCACGGCAGGAACGGCAGCATCTACTCCCGTCCAGCCCGCCCTCCCGGCGTCCTCGGTGTGCCTCGCCTCCATCTACATCCCCGCCGCGGACACGGTCATCGGCTCGACGCAGATCGTGGACCGGCGCATCACCGTCCCGGCGCCGCTGACGGCAGGCGTGTGGACCGAACTCCTCAAGACCACCGATGAGATCGTCAACAACTCCACGACGCTCCAAGCCGACAACGACCTCACGTTCTCGATGAGCGCGAGCACGGTCTACCGGTTCGAGATGATGGCGTTCTTCACGACCCTGTCGGCGTCAGACCTCAAGTTCGGTTTCACCGGGCCGGCTTCGCCGACGATCGTGGGTCTCGAATGTAGCCGTGGCATCGGTCCGGCGGGCACCGTTACCACCACGGCCATCTCGGCCTACGACACGACGGGCATCTTGATCTCGAACACATCAGGCACCCAGATCGCGTACGTGAGCCTGCGAGGGTTCATCCAGAACGGCGTGAACTCCGGCGCGTTCCAGTTCACCTGGGCGCAGAACGTGGCCGTGGCTGAGAACACCATCTGTGAACGCGGCTCCTGGCTCCACTACTCGATCGTATGACCACTCCCACCGTTCGCTTCGAGCTCTCCCTCGCCGACCCAGGACTGGACCCGGTGTGGATCGACGAGACGCCGTACCTCCGCGGCTTCTCCACGAACCGCGGAAGGGACAATGAGCTCGACCGCTCCCGAGCCGGACAGGCGACGATGGTGGTGGACAACCGCGACGGCAGATACGTCCCTTCCAACACCGCCGGCGCGCACTACCCGTCGATGCGTCCCACCCGCCGGGTCCGGCTCACCAGCGAAGCCGCTACAGGAACCACGGCGTTCTCGGTGGGCTCCTCGTTCGTGGGGTCAACCGACGTCCTCGGCGGTGGGGGAACGGTGCTCTACTACCTGTTCTCCGGCTTCATCGAGGACTGGCCGCAGACCTTCGACCCGGCCGCGCCGGAAGCCGTCGCGACGATCCAGGCCACGGATGGGTTCCTCGCTCTGTCGCTCGCCGAGTTCAACCTCACCTGGCCCATCGCCCCGATCGACGACTCAGCCGGCGCGAGGATCTCCCGCGTCCTGCAGACCGTGGGGTGGCAGCAGTCCGAGCTCGACCCCGAGTGGACCAAGCTCGACACCGGGACGGTCATCATCCTGGGGACCTTCGGTGGTAGTGACATCGACGTCTCGGCCAAGGCGCTCGATTACGTCCAGCAGGTCGCCGAGACCGAGGGAGGCAACATCTTCATCGACGGCGCCGGGGACTTCAACTTCCACGACGCCGACCACCTCCTGGACCTTGTAACCGGTGAGGTCTACGGCGAGAACGAGACCAGCTACACCGACATCGAGATCACGACCGGCGCCGACCGCATCTACAACGACGTCCAGGTGGCTGTGAGCCCGGTCAACGTCGCCACCGAACGTAGAACCTCCCCGACCTCCATCGCGCGGCATTGGCGAAGGTCCCTGGACATGACGCTGCTCGCCGCCACTCCCCAGACCGGTTCGGACACCATCACCGAGCGGCGGGCCTCGCAGCTCAGGGATCGCTACGCGTCGCCTCGGATGAGGATCACCGCGCTCAAGCTCCAGCCGACCACGCTGGCCGGGTGGACGCAGGTGCTCGCGCATGAGATCGGCGACGTCGTCATGGTCCGCAAGCGTCCACCCGCCGGCGACATGATCGAGCAGGTCTCCATCATCGAGGGTATCGCGATCGACTCCCCGAACACCTTCGACTGGTCTGTGACGTGGACGCTGTCGGCGCACTTCGCCGAGCCGGTCTCCCTGCTCACCGAGGTGCAGCAGTCCTTCGAGACCGGAACCACAGGATGGGTAGCGCAGTCTGGCTGCAGCATCAGTCAGTCCTCGGTGCAGTTCCTGGACGGCGAGTCCTCGATGGCGATCCTCTCATCCGCGGAGCCGGCGAAGGTCAAGACCACCCCAGCCACGGCCATCCCTGTCACCGTGGGACTGAGTTATCGAGGGATCGGAGCGACCATCCTCGGCCGGGGCCGGGTGAACCTGGAGATCGACTGGCTCGACTCCGGCTCCGCGTTGCTGTCAACGACGGTCGGCGCGAGCGCCTCGAGCCCGGACCGCTCTTGGAGGTTCTTCGAGGTGGAAGGGACCGCGCCGGCGTCTGCGGCGTTCGCCGTCCTACGTATCCACATCCACGACTTCGACAGCATCCCCTCGACCACCTACGCCGACCTGTTCGACTTCTACGAGATCGTCTAAGGCGCGGCGGGCAGCTCGTCCGAGGGGATACCGCGGATCGTCAGCGGCGCGGGCTGCGGCTGGTTCGCTGCGATGGCCTCGAGCACCTTGGTCTGACGGCGGTCCTTCCCATGCTTGACCGAACGCCACAGGCCCACGGGTAGGAACACGAACCAGAGCGTCACTCTGCCGATCCACTTCAAGAACCTCATCGGGTCCTCCCTGTCTAGGTCTGCAGCATACGTCTTCCCCCAGAGCGAAAGGTGGTCGGCATGGCTGGAAAGGACTTCTCCGATGTGACGTGGGTCACGTTCCGAGACGCTCACCGCGGCTCGAACTTCGGCTCCCGTATGGCCGAGAAGCAGGCGATGCTGGACGGCAACGCCTTCAAGCATCTCGGCGCCGACGACGAGGGCGACCGCTACTCGCTGTACGGCGACGTCTTCCACGTCCCCGAGGGCACGCCGCGCGAGCAGGTGTTCCGCTACGCCTGGTACCGCGACAAGGTCCTGGATGACGACGGCACGCCGAGCGACTTCGAGTGACCGAGTTCGTCACCGCTCGCTTCCCCGAAGGGGAGATGCCGAAGACCCAGGACGCCAAGGAGATGATGCGCCGTCTCCGGGCGTTCCTGGACGGTCCTGGGCGTCTGCGCGAGGCCGGCGGGGAGTTCGGGCCGTGGCGCAGCAAGGCCGAGACCGTGGATCGGGTCAACCGCCGCACGGGCAGGATGGGGGTCGGTCCCAAGCTCATCGTCCAGCGGCAGTCGGACCTCGAGCAGCTCTCGATCCGCGAGGTCGACGCCGCGCCGGCCATCCCCGAGCTCGGCGCCGCCCCGGCGTTGGAGGCTATCCATGCCGCGGTCTGGTCGAAGTTCGACGTCCGCTCCGGGGGAGTGTTCCTGTGCCGGTTCATCGACGGCACACACACCGTCTCCAAACACGGCTACATCGACGACGTCCCCCCGGAGACGTGGCGTGGTGCGGCCGAGGACATCTTCGTCATCGACGGCGGGATGGAGGACCTGGTCCTGGTCGCCGAGTTCATCGTCAACGAGACCAGGCTCAAGAGACTGGAGGCGGCGACGGTGATCGTGGACCTCAAGATCTGGACGCCGTCCCAAGGCTGGCACGTCTACACCGGCGACCGGCACTTCCACACCCACGTCGACGTGGCGGGGGGCCACGCCTGCACACCATGACCGGCGAAACCGATCACGACAGGGTCCACGAACGCGAGCGGCTGGTAGCGCGGGAGACGGCCGAGCGGCTCGAACGCGAGGTGGAGAAGACCGCCGTCCGGCTGGAGCGAGTCGTCGAGCAGACGGCGTCACGGACCGAGTCCGCGGTCAAGACGGCGCTCGATGCCGTAGCGGCGACGGCGGCGGTTCACTCGCAAGCCCACACCAAGGAACACCTCGCCCACGAACGCATCCACGCCGTCGAGAACGAGCAGGTAGCCAAGGCCGAGCAGGCCCGACGTTCCGAAGCCGAAGCCCTAGCGCGGAACCTCACGGCGTACAAGGCCGAATCGAACGA
>Ga0268264_10003782_pt1 | contig 12986 bp, 5 predicted proteins | sample KBSSwiS32_FD_190357 | JGI IMG/M metagenome (GOLD analysis project Ga0268264, IMG submission 190357) | Switchgrass rhizosphere microbial communities from Kellogg Biological Station, Michigan, USA - KBS Switchgrass S3-2 (SPAdes) (version 2) | ecosystem: Host-associated > Plants > Roots >...
CGGCGCGCCGCGGTATCTCCGTCAAGCTGTTGATCGACAGCCAGTGGAACAAGATCCCCGCCGCGGTGCAGGCGCACCTGGTCGACGAAGGGATCGAGATCCGCACCTACCATCCGTTCGTCTGGGGCAATCTCCACTGGCTCACCCGCCGCCTGCACGACAAGCTGGTGATCGTCGACGGCGAGGTGTTGATCGCCGGGGGGCGCAATATCGAGAGCACGTATTTCGGCCTCGGACCCTCGCAGGTCGGCCGGCGCAACTATCTCGATTGCGACATCGAGGTTCGCGGCGCGCTCGCGGGCGAAGCGCGCGAGTACTTCCTCGCGCTCTGGAGCAGCCACCACGTCAGGCAGCGCAACCGCTCGGCCTCTCCCGCGGCGAAAGCCGAGGCCGCCCGCCAGCTCGACGCCTACCAGGCGTGGCTCGACGCGCGGATCGCCACCGCCCGCAAGGCGGGAGTTCCGCTGCTCGACGCGCCGACGCCGGTCGAGCACCTGCGCTTTCTCCACGACCCGATCGGCCGCAAGGACCAGGAGCGCGGAGTCGGCCCGGAGCTGCTCGCGCGGTTGGACACGGCGCGGGTCTCGATCGCGATCGAATCGCCCTACCTGATCCCCACGCGCGCGTTTCGCCGCGGCTTGGCGCGCGCGATCGAACGGGGGGTCCGGGTAACCATCCTCACCAATTCGCTCTCGACCACCGACAACCTTTGGGCGCAGGCCGGCTACGTCGGCAGCGAGCGCCGGATGGTCAAGAGCGGCATAGAGCTCTGGGAGTACCACGGCGAAGAGAGCCTGCACTCGAAGGTGGCGCTGATCGACGGCCGCTTCTTGGTCGTCGGCTCGTTCAATCTCGATCCGCGCTCGGAGTACCTGAATTCCGAGATCGCCGTCGAGGTCGACAGCCCGGAGCTGGTGGCAGCCGAGCAGGCGATCATGGCGATCCATCTCGCCAGCTCCTGGCGGATCGACGAGAGAGGCCTGCCGGAAGGGGCGAACGAACGCTTTCCCGGCGTGCCCAAGCGGAAGGTGAGGATCCTCCGCTGGCTCAAGCTGTTGGCGCCTTTGATCCGCAGCCAGCTGTAAAACAAAACCGGCCGATCGTTTCCGATCGGCCGGCCCGGGTTCGACGTGAGCGATGCGATGGCGCTCTTTTTAGAGCGAGTTCAGGAAAGCGACCACCTGGTTCTTCTGCGTGAGGCTCAGGTTGAAGTAGTTGTTGGCCGGATTGAACGCCTCGTTGTCGTGGCGCAGAATCGCGTTGTTGCGCGTGAAGGTCACCGTGTCGTGCATCATGCGCGAGCGGGTGCGCAGGCCCCAGAGCGGCGGGGTGCGCAGCTTGGTGAGCGTGCTCTGGCCGCCGTTCTGGACGATGAAATCGCCGGTGCCGACGTCGTGGAGCATGAAGTCGCTGTAGGGGTGGATGATCTTGTCGCCGAGCGCCGGCGGGATGGTGAACTTGCCGCCGTTGACGATCGTGCCGGCCGGGGCCGTGGTGATCGAAGTCCGGTGGCAGTTCGCGCAGCCGATGCTGGTGAACAGGTTGGAGCCGGCGATCGCGTCCGAGGTGGCCGCGGCGACCGTGTCGCGCGGCGGAACCTTGGTCGCGCGCATGAAGCGGGCGAAGAACTCGACGTCCGGACCGAACGGCTCGGTGACGGTCGGCGCTTCTTCCGGATCGGGCACCGTGTCGAACGCCGCGACCGAGACGCCGTTGCTGGTGTTCTCGTTCGGCTGCAGCGGGCTGGTGATGCCCATCTCGTTCAGGTAGGCGTCCGCCGAGAAGGAGAGCAGGCTCGCGTGCTGGTTCTTCCAGCCGAAACGCGCGACGCGCGTCTGGCCGGGGGCCTCGCCCACCGGCACGTTGATGATCTGCCCCTTCATGCCCGAGGGCTGCGAGTTGCGGATCGTCGTGAACGTCGCGTCGGCGATCGCTTCGACGAAGCCGTCGCCGAGGACGTTGAGCGAGGCGCGGAAGTCCGCCACGTTGTCTTCGCCGCCCACCCGTTCCTGGATCCTGGCGTCGATCGCCCGGTCGTTGATCAGCGAGCCGCCCGGCCGATCGGTGAACGTGAAGCCGTCGAAACGGCCGACCCGAAGCTCGGTGATCTGGCTGGTGCCGCCGGTCACCGGGGTCTGATGGCACTCGGCGCAGGCCTGGGCGTTGTAGATCGGGCCGAGCCCTTCGTCGATTTCCTCCCGCCCTTCGAACGTTTCCTTATCGAGGTCGAAAGTCGCCTGCGTCGTGAAGCCGTTGGTGAGGTTGTCGAACCCGGCCGGGGCCTCGGTGGCGGTGATCGCGTTGATCAGCGGCACCGACCCGAAGGCCAACGCGATCCCGGTGGGAATCGCGAGCCGCCGAATCCACTTCGTCGCTCTGCTCATGGTCGCTTCTCCTTCTACGGTAACGCACCGGAGGGATGGATCCCCAGAAGCGCCCTTGGCGGGCGGACCTTCTCGGGGCAACCGGGCGCGAATACACAAAGCTCACGCGGGACCGAGACCAATCGGGTTTGAGATAGATAAGCGGACGTCTGATATTTAGGGTGCCTGGCCGAGCGTAAACGGGACAGTGAGACGAGGGTTTTCTCGGCACGGGAGAACCGACCGGATAAACTCCATTTCCGATGGCCATCCCCCCGACCCAAACCCGCCTTGCCCTCGACTATGTGTCGCCCCTGCCGCCGGTGCGTTCGGGGATCGCCGACTACTCGATGGATCTCTTGCCGCACCTTGCCGCGCGGGCCGACGTGCGGGTGTTTGCCTTGGCCGACCAGCCGGTCGCGCCGGAAGTTCGGGCCGTCTGGCACCCGGAACCTTCCGACTCGAAGGAGCGCGGCGTGGGGCAGGACGGCCGGTTGCCGCTCTACCACATGGGCAACAACCGGTACCACTTCGAGGTGCTGCGGCTGGCGCTCGAACGGCCCGGTGTCGTGGTGCTGCACGATCCTTTCCTCCACCACCTGCGGCTCGATTCGACCCTCGGGCGCGAACGGGGACGCGAGGATTTCGATCTCTACTGCCGCCGGCTCGCGGAGGACGAAGGGTGGATCGGCCAGGCCGCCGCGTTGGTCAAGCGGTGGAGCGCCTATGGCGAGGCGCCGGTGTTCGCGCTGCCCGCCCGGCGCACGCTGCTGCGGCGCCAGCGGGGCGTCCTGGTCCATGGCGAATGGGCCGCGCGCGAGCTGCGAGAAGAAGACCCGGAGCTCCGGATACGCGCGGTGCCGATGGGCATTCCCCTGCCGCCGGCCGCCGACGCCGAGGCCGGCCGCCGGTTTCGCGCCCGGTACGGCCTGCCGCTCGACGCGCCGCTGCTCGGCTCGTTCGGGTTTCAAACCCCGATCAAACGGACCGACGCGGTGATCGCGGCGCTCGCGGCGCCCGGCCTCGAACGGGTCCACCTGCTGGTGGTCGGCGAATCCTCGGGTCTCGACATCGATCAGCTCGCGCGCACTGCCGGCGTCGCCAGCCGGGTGACCCACCTCGGCTTTCTGCCGTTCGATCAGTTCGAGGCGGCGATCGCCGCCTCCGACCTGTGCCTGAACCTCCGCTACCCGACCGCCGGAGAGACCTCGGCCTCGCTGCTGCGCGTGCTCGCGGTCGGCCGGCCGGCGATCGTTTCGGATTACGCGCAGTTCGCCGAGCTGCCGGAAGAGATCGCGCTCAAAGTGCCGCCGGGCGAAGGCGAGGCCGCCGCGCTCGCGGCGGCGCTCCGCGAGCTGCTCGGGGAACCGGAGCGGCTGCGCGCCATGGGCGAAGCGGCGCGCGAGCACGTCCGGACTCATAACGATCCCGCGGCTGCGGCCGACGCGATCGTCGCCGCTTGCACGGAGTGGCGCCTCGCTCCGCCGCCCGAGGGTAGCGGCTCAGTTTGCCTCCTCGCTCCTTCGGGCGCCTTCGGCAGCAGCCAGTCGCTGCGGGGCAAACAGAGCCACTACCCGGCAGAGCGGGGCGAGGCCTCGATTCGAGCCGCCGAGCCGCCGCCGCCGACCAGCCTCACCTGGCACGAATTTCCGGGCGACCTCTCGGTCGCCGGCGCCGACTTGCCCTGGGCGCCCGGCGAGCGCCGCGAATTGACGATCCGCCTCGCCAACCGGGGCTTCGCGCGCTGGCTCGGCGGCGAGCGAGGACCCGGAGGTCTGGCGCTGGTGGTCAAAATGTTCGACGGCGGAGAGGGGGGCGAGGATCTGCTCTCCGATCGCCATTGGCTGCCGTTGCCGCGCGATCTCGATCCGGGCGAAGAGACGGTGTTTCGAACCGAGATCCGGCGGCCGCCGGGGCCGGCCCGCCTGCGCATCGAGCCGCACCTGTTCGGCGGCCTCGGCTTCTCGCGCCTGTCCGGCCCCTGGTGGGAGCGCGACCTGTGAGCGATCCTTCGCGCCTCAGGATGAGCACGACCGAGCGGTTCGGCTGGCTGGCGCTGTTCGCCCTGCTCGCGGCGGTGCTGATCGGGACCGCGACGTTTTCCCGCGCGGGGCGCCCTTCGCTGGTCGGCGACGAGGCGACCTACGCGATGCAGGCGGCCTCGCTCGCGTTCGATTTCGATTTGGCGTACAGCCGCGCCGATTACGACCGCTTCGTTCGCGATTGGGGCGGCGCGCCGGACGGCCTGATTCTCGAAACCCGCGAGCGGAGCGAAGCGACGAAAACGCCGCGATCGCTCACCTACGGCAAGCCGGTCGCCTACGCGCTGTTCGCCGCGCCGTTCGTGCGCGCCGCCCCCGTGCGCGGGCCGTTGATCGCCAACGCCCTCGCCCTGGCGCTGGCGGCCTGGCTCGCGGCGCGCACGCTTCGCTCGGCGATAGGAGCGTCGGCGCCGCTCTGGGTCGCGGTATTCGTGTTCGCCTCGGTCTCGTTCGGCTACGCCTTCTGGGTCCATGCCGATCTGTTCCTGTTCGCCGCGGTCGCCGCCGGTTTCGCGGTCGCCTATGGCGGCCCCGAGTGGGGACAGACCCGGCTTCGCGACGCGCCGATGCCCGAGATCTACGACGGGGAAGAGACGATCCCCGCGCGCCGCACGTTTTGGCGCTTCTTCGCCGCGGGCCTTCTGCTCGCCATTCCGGGCTCGTTCCGGCCGTTCTATCTGGCGCTGCTGCTGCCAGCGGCGCTCGCCGCGCCCCGATCCAAACGGGCGGCCGGCGTCGCGGGCTTGGTACTCGGCGCGTTGCTGCTGCTCGGTGGTGCCGGTGCAATCCAGCTCTCGGCCGGCGGCACCTTCACCGGCTACGGCGGCGAGCGCCAAGGGTTCTACCCGCGAACCGGATATCCGGACGTGGATTTCCCGGCGAGCGATTGGGACCGCTCGATCAAGAAGTGGGGCAACACCTCGTGGACGCAAGAGGGGGCGATCACGCCCAGCCTCGACCTCAAGCTCTGGGGCTGGAACGCGGTCTATTTTCTGGCCGGACAAAACATCGGAGTCCTGCCCTATTTCCTCCCCTTGCTGCTCGGCCTGTTCGCCTATTCCGGCGAGCGCGGGCGGTGGGCGATCCCGCTCGCGGTGGCGACCGCCGCGCTCTGTTTCCTGGCGATCCGGCCGTTCAACTTCTACGGCGGCGGCGGCGCGATCGGCAACCGCTATTTCCTGCCGCTCTATCCCGCGCTCTGGTTCCTCGCCGGCCGCCCGCCGCGGGGCCGCAACGCCATGGGTGCGGTGCTGATCGCGGCGGCGGCCGCGCCGTTCCTCTGGCCGCTCTGGAGCCATCCGCGAGCGTTTCCGATCGCGCCGGACGGCCGCTATGCCCACACCTCCGCGATCGCCCGCGAGCTGCTGCCGTACGAGACGACGCAGAGCCACATCCCCGGCGGCCAGGATCTTTCGGCGCACGGTCTTTGGCTCAAGTTCCTGGACGGCCCGGCGGGCCAGCGCAACGGCCGCGCCTATCTGGAGAGTGACGGCAAAGCCGAGATCCTGCTCGGCAGCCCGAAGGCGTTGCGCGCCATCCTCGTCGATCTGGCGCCGAACGCCCCGAGCACGCTCGAAGCGAGCGGCGGAACGCTGGGCGAAAAGATCCTCCGGCCGGACGGCGGCATCGGCTGGTTCGTGAACCTCGAGAGCCCGCGCGCGGTCCACCCCATGTGGTGGACCGACGACCCCTGGAGCCTCTACCGGCTGTCGCTTCGCCTACCCGGAGGCAAAGGAAAAATCGGCTTCGACCTCGAATCCGCCGAAGAGGTCGGCGGCGAAGAGCAGAAAGGCCCGATCATCATCCATCGGCATCAGCCGGGTCCGGGATGACGGAGCCGGCGCGTCGCGATCCGGCTCGGATAGCGGCGATACCGGCCCCGCGAGCGGGCTTCATTTCCTAGGGGCAGTTGGTCACGGTCTCGCCGTTGACGCAGGTGTCGGTCTCGGAGCCACCGTCGAGGACGTCGGTCTCGGTGCCGCCGTCCAGCGAATCGTCGCCCGACTCGCCGTACAGGTGGTCGTCCTCCGATCCGCCCCGGAGGGTATCGGTGCCGGTGCGGCCATAGAGGTAGTCGTCGCCCGAGTTGCCGTTGAGCGTGTCGGCGTCGGCATCTCCGAAGAGGGTGTCATTGTCGGCATCGCCGCTGAGCGTGTCGTTGCCGGCGCCGCCCGAGATCGTGTCATCGCCGTCTTTGCCGCAGATGAAATCGCAGCCCGCGCCTCCGCTCAGCGTGTCGGCACCGTTGGTGCCGCTCTGACAGCCGCAGCCGATCTGGCAGATGCAGGCGATGATGATCTGCTGGGCGGATTGTGCGGCTACGGCGGGCTGGGCAACCAACAGGGTGATTGCGACGACGAAGGCGAGGAAGAGAGGGAACTTCAACCGGGTCATCGTGTACCTCCTTGTTTGTCCCGCAGGACGGAGACCGCGCGTTGCGCCGCCGCTCCCACTGCGTCACCGGGACCGGCAGCGTGGTGAGCCACAAACTGGAGCCACAGTAAGAAAGAGCGCCGATTCCAATCTAACAATGCCTGTAGATATTGAGTTATAGTCAGGAGTGGAGTCAAGAGAGCGATGAAAGACGGCAGTGGGCGACGGTGGCTTGAGCCCGCCCTGCTCTGGGCTGCCGCGATCCTCGCCTGTCTCCTCCCCCTCGGGGCGCAGCCCCCCCCTTTTTCACTCACCGGCACCGTGCGATCCGCGGGCGGCGCGGATCTCGTCGAGGCCCGGGTCGCGCTGCGGCCGATGGCGAGCAATTTCTCCTGGGCGCGGGCGACGTTGGCCGGAGAGCCGGCCGCCGCTCCCGCGGCGACCGCCGCCGTCGACGCCGACGGTCGGTTTCGGCTCGCCGCCCCCGGCGCCGGCCTGTGGGAGATCGAGATCACTGCCGCGGGGCACCTTCCTCTGCGCCTGCGAACGCTCGCCGTCACCGAACCGGCCGAGCTGCCGACGGCGCTCCTGCCGCCCGCGGAGACCGCGCGCGTCGAGGTTCGCGACTCCGGCGGGCACCCGGTGGCGGACGCCCGGGTGCTCGCCGAATCGGCGAGCGAGAACCTTTGGCGCGAGGAGGCGGCGCACGGCTGGCGGCCGGCGCCGCGGCTCGGACGCACCGACCGCGGCGGCCGGATCGCCTTCCCACGGGCGCCGGATGAGGAGCTGCGGGTGAGCGTCGCCGCGGACGGCACCGCGCCGGTAGGGGGCCGGGGCGGAGCCGAGATCCGGGTCGTCCTTCCCGCGGACCGCCACCGGCGATCGATCGGTCTCCGCTCGAACGAGGGAGTTTCGCTCGCCGGGGTGGTCGTGCTGGCGGGCGAGCCCGCGTTGCCGGTCGGAGCCACCGGCCCGGACGGCCGGTTCGATCTTCGGGGAGAGCCGCCCTCCCTCGATCTGCTCTATTTCGCCGCCGATGGACGCCGGGGCGGCGCTCCGCTCGGCGCTCTCTCCGCGGCCGACGCCGGAGGGACGCAATGGCTGGTCGTGCCGCGGCGCGAGGTGGTGCGCGGCCGGGTGACGGATCGCGCCGGCTTGCCGCTCGAAGGCGCCGTGGTCTGGCCCCGGCACGATCCCGGGACCGCCGTGCGCACCGACGAGCAAGGCCGCTTCGAGATCAACCGTGCGCCCTATCCGCGCTGGGCGATCCTGGCGGAGGCCGCGGGATTCCTGCGCGGCACGGTCCAGATGACGGCAGGGAGCGCCGGCGCCGGCGCTGGCTCCGACGGTGCCGCGCTCCGCCTGGTCCTGGCGCGCCGCCGGCCGGTGATCGGCCGGGTGATGGACGTCGCGGGCCGGCCGGTCGCTGGAGCCGAGGTGGCGGCGCGCGCACCGGCCACGGCCGAGGAGGCGTCCGCCCAAAGGGCCGCCGCCTCGACCGACCCGGACGGCCGCTTCTCGGTGCCCCAGGCGCCGGCCGCCCGGTTCGCCGTCGAGATCCGCAAACCGGGCTATGCCCCCCTGCGCTGGCCGGAGATCGCGGCGCCGCCGGGCGAGGGACCGATCGACCTCGGCGTCCTGCGGCTGGTGGCGGGCGCGGCGGTGCGCGGCAAGGTGAGTGGCCGGGAGGGTGCGCCGATCGCCGGGGCCGAAGTCTGGTTGGGCGGGCCGGGAGCCGTCCGGCCGGCCGGGGATCGCAAGCCCTCGGCCCGCACCGATCCGGCCGGCGCCTTCCGGATCGCCGACTTGCGGCCGGGCGAGCCGGTCGATCTGCGGGTGGTGGCCGAAGGCTATCTGCCCGCTACGGTCGAGGCCGTGGTGCCGCCGCCGGCCGAGCCGCTCGCGATCCGGCTGGTCCCCGCGGCGAAGGTTTCCGGCCGGGTGCTCGACGGCGCCGGCCGGCCGGTCGTCGGGGCCGCGGTCGATCTCCTGCCCCGCCCGCCCGATCCCGGCATGGCGGGGATACCGCGGCCGGCAGGTGCGCGGGAGCTAAGCACCAAGGCGGGGGAAGCCGGCCGCTTCAGCTTCTCCGGCGTGGCTCCGGGCGAGGTGGTCCTGGAGGCGGTTGCGGCCGGCTTCCAGCGCTCCGCGTCGCTGGCGGCCGAGGTGAAGGCGGGCGCCGACCTGCGCGACCTGATGCTGGTGCTCCCGCGCGGCGCGACGGTCGAAGGCTCGGTGAGCGACCGGCGCGGCGAGCCGGTGGGAGAAGCGCAGGTACGCATCGGGCGCGCCCGCGGCGCCTCCGACGGCACGGGCCGGTTCCGCGTCGAGGGGGTGGCGCCGGGGCCGCAGCTCGCCGAGGTCGAGCACCGCGACTACAACCGTCTGACCGAGCGCTTGGAGATCCCGCCGGAAGGGACCTCCGCCGACTTCGTCCTCACCGGGGGCTGGCCGGTCGCCGGCCGGGTGGTCGATGAACAGGACGCGCCGGTCGCCGACGTCCAGGTCGATCTTCAGCAGCTCGACCGATTGGAGTCGCGTACCTACCGCGCCCGGAGCGGCGAGGACGGCCTCTTTCGGTTCCCGCGGGTGGCCGAGGGACGCTACTCGCTCGCCGCGGCGCGCGACGGCTATTCTCGGGAGGACCGATTCGACGCCCTGGCGGTCGCGGGCGCGGCGGTCGAGGACGTCGAGGTGGTCCTCCTAGCCGGCGTGGCGCTCCGCGGCCGGATCCTGGGTCTGGAGCCCGCCGACCTGCCAAGGGTCCATTTGCAGGCGTCGCGCCTGGAAGGCGGGACCCGCGAAGGCCGGGTCGATCCGGCCGGCCGGTACGAGATAGCCGATCTAAACGCCGGCGAGTGGCAAGTCGCCGCGACGCTCGCCGGCGGCCGGCGCCAGGCCGGCGCGCGCTTGACCGTGCCGTCCGGCGCGCGGCTCGTGGAGCACGACCTCCAGTTCGGCGACGGCCTGACGCTCTCGGGCCTCGCGCTGTTCGACGGCCGGGAGCTCGCCGGCGCGCGGGTCTCCCTGCGCGGTCTCGATTCGGCGGTTCGGCGGAACGTCGCGACCGATTACCGGGGCACCTTCCGGATCGAAGGCCTCGATGCCGGCCTCTACCGATTCACCCTGGCCCACCCGAACCAGTTGCTGGTGCACAACGAGGATCTCGAGCTTGCCGCCGATCGCGAGGTGGTGGTGGATCTGCGCACCGCCGAGGTCCGCGGCCGGATGACGTCGCAAGGCGGCCGGCCGCTGGCCGGCGTCACCGTCGCCCTCTACCAGTATCTGAATCAGGGGGCGGAGCCGGCCTCGCTCTTCACCGTGGTCAGCGGCCCCGAGGGAACCTTCCGTCAGGCGCGGCTGGCCCCCGGGCGCTACCGGATGGCGGCCCAGCGCGACGACTACGCGCCGGCCGAGCGGTGGCTCGACCTCGCGGCCGGTGCCACCGAGGAGGTCGAGATCGAGCTCAAGCCCACCGCCGGTCTGGATCTCGCCCTCCGCTTCGCCGACGGACGGGTGCCGCTGGTGATGACGGTCGCCGCCTTCGGTCCGGACGGCGCGCTCGCCCTGGCCGAAAACCGGGGCTTGACGGTGGAGGGATTCACCCGTCTCGCGTCTCTGCCGGCCGGGACGTGGGAGCTGCGGATCGGCGCGCCCGGCGCGGCGGTCGCGCGGTATGCGGCGACCGTGCCGAGCGAGGCGCCGCTCAAGGTGGTGCTACAGCCCGAGGCCCGCCTCAAGGTACGAATCCCGGCCCTGGCGGGGCGAGACGAGTTGGCAACCATCACCCTGGTCGACGCCGCGGGCCGCGCCTTCCAAATGCCGGAACCCGGCGGCCCGCCGCGCGGCACCTGGCAGTTCGCGGCCGGGGTCGGCTGGGTCGAGGGCCTTCCGGCCGGAAGCTGGACGGTTCACGCAACGGGACCGCACGGCGAGTCGTGGCAACGAACCGCAACGCTCGATCCGGGCGCCACGCGCGAGCTGGTCCTCGGGGAATGAACCTTACGGGGCCTCGGCATCACACCGTTCCGCTTTTGCGAGCTTCTTCCAAAGCTTCGTCGCCAAGACACCGACTCCGGGCTCCCGCAGCAGACTATGGTGATCTCCCGGTACGGTCTCGACCTCCAATCCGCCGAGGGTCAACGGCTGCCAGACGGCCGCGAGGTCAGCCGCTTCATCCGGGGAGCGGTCCCCGGCGAGGAAGAGGACCACCGGGCAGGCCAGGGGACGCTGGCGATAGGTGCGCAGGGATTGCAGATGAGCGCGGACGGAGGCGCGCAGGTGCGAGTCGACGTCGGCTATTTCGGGCTCCGGGATCTCGGCGCCAAGCTCCGGCGGCCGGCTGTCCAGGAGGACGACGAGCCCCACCTCGCGCCCCAGCTCTTTCAGCCGCCGGGCCGTCTCCCAGGCCAGTAGGCCGCCAAAGGACCAACCTCCCAGGAGATAGGGGCCCTGCGGCTGCACGCCGGAGATAGCTTCGGCGTAGTGGGCGGCGAGGGTTTCGAGGCTGGCGCCGTCGTTGCCGTCCCCTTCCAGGCCGTAGAGCGGACGGCCGGCGAGGCGGTGAGCAAGATCCGCATAGCAGAGGGTGCGGCCGTCCAGGGCGTGAAACCAGAAGAGCGGCGTCCCTTCCCCCTGGCCAAGCAGCACGAGCGGCGGCGCGACCGAGTTCTCTCCTCCCGAGCGAACCTCCGCGGCGAGCGAGGCGAGGGTCGCACCGCGGTAGAGAGCCGCCAGAGGCAGTGCCCGGCCAAGATCCTTTTCGATTCGCGCGATCAACTGGACCGCAAGCAGCGAGTGTCCTCCCAGCTCGAAGAAGCCGTCCTCGCGCCCGACTCCCTGCACGGCCAGCAGCTCCTCCCAGATCGCGGCGAGGCGGCGCTCGAGATCGTCGGCCGGTGGCGCAACGCTCCGCGGGCCGGCGGCGCGGCCGGCGAGGAGGCGCTTCAAGGCCGACCGGTCGACCTTCCCGTTGGGAGACAGGGGCAGCGCCTCGAACGCGACCAGCTCCGGGACCATTGCGGAGGGGAGCCGGCTCGCGAGACGGGTGCGCAGCGCCTCCAGGTCGATCTCCTCGGGACCGCCGGCACCGGTCACGCAGCCGACCAGGCGGCGGTCGCCCGTGGGCAGATCGCGCACCACCACCGCGGCCTGACGGACCTCGGGACAGCCCTCCAGGGCGGCCTCGATCTCGCCCGGCTCGATCCGGACGCCGCGGATCTTGACCTGCTCGTCGATCCTTCCGAGGAGGTCCAGCCGGCCATCGGGCAGCCAGCGGGCGAGGTCGCCCGTGCGATACAGGCGATGTCCGAACGAATCGGGCACGAACCGCTCGGCCGTCAGGTCGGGGCGGCCGAAGTAGCCTCGCGTCAGGCCCGCGCCGCCCAGGACCAGCTCGCCGGGTACGCCGGCGGGCACCGGCCGCCACTCGCGGTCGAGGAGCAGCACGCGGGCGCCCGCGATCGGCCGACCGATCGTGATCCGATCTCCCGCCGGCAGCTCGCCGACCGTGGCCCATACCGTCCCCTCCGTCGGACCGTACTCGTTCACCAGCGGTACTCCGGGAAGGGCGGCGGCGTGCCGCCCGGGAAGCCCGGCCGGGCAGGGTTCGCCGGCGACGATCACGGTGGCGAGCGAGCGAAGCTGGGCGAGCTCGGCCGCGTCGAGAAGGAAGCCGTAGAGCGAAGGGATGCTCAGCCAGTGCGAGACGCGCCGCGCTTCGACGAGCCGCGCGAGAAGCGGCGGATCTCCAGCCTCGCCATCCTCCGGAAGCACCAGCGTCCCGCCTTGGCAGAGGGTCCAGAAGATCCCCGCCACGGAGCTGTCGAAGGCCAGGGAGGGGAGCAGCAGGAACGCCGACACCCTTTCGCCGTAGGCGATCAGCCGTGCTTGCGTTGAGGCAAGAAGGCTGCCCCGAGGAACGACGACTCCTTTGGGACGGCCGGTCGAGCCCGAGGTGTAGAGGAGGTAGGCCGGACAGGAGGGATCTTGCAGGGGCGGCCCCGTGGGGCCATCCTGGACGGCGGAACCGGCGTCGTCCTCCCACCCGGGGCGGCCACGGAGGGCCGCCTCGACGGCGGCGTCGTCCAGCACCACGGGGGCGCGCGCGTCGGCCTGCAGCCACGCGAGGCGCTCCTCGGGGTAGGCAGGATCGAGGGGCAGGTAGGCTCCGCCCGCGCGAAGCACCGCGAGGATCGCGACGATCGCC
>Ga0268264_10003785_pt1 | contig 12977 bp, 16 predicted proteins | sample KBSSwiS32_FD_190357 | JGI IMG/M metagenome (GOLD analysis project Ga0268264, IMG submission 190357) | Switchgrass rhizosphere microbial communities from Kellogg Biological Station, Michigan, USA - KBS Switchgrass S3-2 (SPAdes) (version 2) | ecosystem: Host-associated > Plants > Roots >...
TGATGTTGCGCATCGCGGCGGACCGGACGTAGAACCGCTCGATGCCATTCGGGATCAACCTTCGCGTCAGCGGCGATGCCGCTGCCTACTGGGAGCTTGTCGGCCGCGCGTCGGCGTTGGAGGCGGACCCCACAATCCAGGTGCTCCGCTACCCGCCGCATATTACGCTCGCAAAGTATGACGATGCTCTTTCCGGCGAGCTTGAAGCCATCGTTGATGCATTGGCGGATGTATCCGCCCTGACACTCACCTTTGACCGGCTCGGATCATTCGATCCGGGGTTCCTGATCCTTTGGGCAGCGCCGAAGCCACAGCAAGTTCTGCTCGACTTGCATGCGCGCGCGCACAGCATCATCGATCCGGCACGATGCAAGCCGCCATATCGTCCGGCAAGCTGGACGCCTCACTGCTCGATCGCTCTGCGGGTGGCCGAGCAGCATCGTGACGCCGCAAGTCGCCTGCTATTGGCTGATTTCGAGCCGTTCACGCTGACCTTCGACGTGGTGGACGCTGTGGCGTCGCCGCCGATCGCGATCATAGCGGAACGCACTTTGAACAATCAGCGGACGTCAGATCAGCCTCGCCCTTGAGTGCAGCGAGGATTCTCGTTTCACCATCCTTTCTGAGACTGCCTGCCATACCCTGGCGTGCCATTTACCGCTGACGAAACGTGCCAATCTGCGCTGAAGTCTACAGTGATGCGGCGAAGATCTCGTTGATCCGCTCGGCGGCAGCGCCTTCCGGGAGTGGCCAATAGGCGCGTTCGCCACGCTTGATCACAACAGGCTCGAGCGTGCTTGGTAGCAATGTCGCGCACATGGCAGGCAAGGTGGCCTCGAGCCGCAGTCGCAGCGCATGGGCGTCAAGTTCGGCTTCGGTGAGGTCGCACACCCAGGACGGAACCGGTTCTGAATATGGCGTAGTTCGGAGCCGCGGGGCTCGGAAGCATCGCTACCGTTCATCCAGGCGATCGAAAGCTGCTCCCGGCAGTCCATTCCGTGTCGCGCACGGAAGTCGAGCAAGGTGCGCCAGACGGCATCGTCGGGTTCAGTCATCGGATCTCTCCAAGGCAGAAGGCGTGGGCGAGACGCGATCAGCACCAAGGCCATGCCTGCCTCACCCTCCAGCATTCGAGCTAGAATCAGCGCTTGGGATCTCTTGGACATTGCCGACCGGGTTGGTCGCTCGCCCCACGGGATGGCGATCTGTCCCGCGATCGGATTTCGGGACAGGCGCCGTCGGAGGACCAAATTGTCCAGCCGGGATACGCTGACGGATGAGGCTGTATCTCGCCATCAGGCGGCAAGTGCTAAGACGTGCCCGAGCGTCGCGCAGATGCCGGCTTCACGGCTGGAGAACGTGTCCGATCATGCGGTGAGGCCCTGGAACGCAATCGCGACCACAGCGGCGTAGCGCGTGAGGAGTCGCATATTGCGTCCTCTGCTAGGGATGGCGGGAGATCTTCGAGGAGTGCCTTGCGCGGCACGGCTCGACTTACACCGGGACCTCGGACCATCCGCCGGCGGCGCTGATCCAGACCATCCCCAGCGCGCCGGGGCGAGCAGGAGATTCATCGAGCCCTGCTGCTCGCGGATCCCGAACGATTACGCTGCCGAGGTCGTTGATGCGCCGCGGGGCTCGCCCGCCCACGACGATCAGGACGCCGCCGCCCGGCATATGAACAAGGTCGGCAGAGCTGACCATGGCAGCCAGTTCCCGGCCGATCGTATAATGGAGCGTCCACTGATTGTCGGTAATGGGCGTCATGGAGAATGTCCCGTGAGAGGTTAAGCCGCTTTGCAGGCCAGAAGCCATGACCGGCTCAAAGGCGGAAGCTTCCGGGCGCGCCGATGGCAGCTCGGCGGACATGATGTTCGCGCGTCTCCCTACCCCCTCTCCTTCGAACGGCAGGGGTACGATGGCTGCCCGAAACGGAAGGCTGCGCCTGATGGCTGGACCGCCGCTCGATATGAGAGCGCCCGGTGATCAGCGGATGGCTCTCCGATCAGGCGATCAGGCGAGCGCGTTTTCGTGGTTGAGGCCGTGACTCTGCTGAATTCGGCGGCATATCCCGTAACGAGGACGGCGAGCAATATATGTCCAATGGTCCTCCACAATCATTGCGGGGTGGCCGGATTTCGCGGCAGCGGGATCGGAACGGCCTGGCCTTTGAGCAGATTGATGAAGGCGCCAGCATAGCCGATGGAGCCGCGTCCCAGCAGATCGAACAACAGCGTCAGCGCATGGCTTGCCATCACGCGATTGACGAAGAGCGATTGGCGCTCGAGCGCCTCGGCGACCGAACAGGATGGAGCGTCGTCGTCGGCCAAGCTCTCGTCGGCCAGTTCCGGGAAGGCTTCGAGGACGGTTGGAAGGCGTCCCTGATGCTCATCTCTGGCACGCGCCGGACAACCGATTAGATATTGTCCGTCGGTGGCGCGATTGCCCAGGTCCATCCAGTATGCGGCCGGGGCATTCGCGTTAGCCAGCTCTATGCCAAGCGCTCGGCGGGCCGAAGCCGTGTCGACGCAGCTGATGAGGATATCTGCGCCTTTGAGCCCGATCGCACCGGGCGCGCGGCCGTGGACTGCCGTCCAGGCAAGGCCGTGCGCGAGATTGATCCGCTCCGTCAGCGTGCGGGCTTTCGAATGACCGATGTCGCACCGATAGAATGGCTGGCGCCCGAGATTCGCCTCGGTGACGATATCGTCGTCGACGACGGTTACGTCGAGTGAGCGGGAGGATATCGCGCGGAGCGCCGTGTCGAGCGAGGCAAGGCCCATCAGCATCTGCGCGCCATTTCCTCCACATCCGACAAGCATGATGGTGATCGGGCGGTTGTCGAAATCAGCGGGAAGATAGTGGCGCTCTCGGGTGTCAGTCTGCATCGATACCTCCTGAGAAGGGAAGGCGCGGCAGGGGCAGAAACATGCCACCGGCGCACAGGCGTGAAGCTATCGCGGGACCATCCGGCTGATCCAAACGGCCGAAAACGATCGATATCTTGGTCGAATGGGCATCGTCGGCATCGTCGGTGGCGCTGAAAAAGGACGCCCCACGTCCATGGCTGTGAATGTCACAGATCATGTGCCACTCCGGGGACAGGGCCGGCGGCCGGTAGACGAGGCGCGAGGGCGTGGCCTCGTCGATGACGGGAAAGTCCACCGTGAATTGCCCGGTGGCCTCGTTCCACAGAATGAATGCGGCAGCCTCGTTCGGAAGCTCGGCGCGGAACGAGGCTAGTATCTCCTCGATGTGGACCTTGGGGATAAGGCCACACCTAAGCTCAGCGCTTCGCGAGCCGGCATTACCATAAGGAATATAAGCTTCCATCGGCGACGTGATGGGCACATCGAGAGCAAGCCACGGTCGCCGCAGGATGAGCATTACCCCGTCGGCGCCCACGGCCAGTCCGTGCCCCGAGCGCGCTTCACGAAGCGCGTCGAGGACGGGTGATCGGCCGTTCGGCGGGACCGGATAACAGGGCACGGCGGCAAGCACGGCAGCCGCGGTCGGGTCTTCGGCGAACATCGTCATGCGCCTGCGCTCATAGAGATGAGGGTACCTACGGTGATGCTGTCGGAGGCCGTCACTCCCGCCCCTTGCCGCTTCTGTCGTCCACCGCGCGAACCGAAGGGCTTGAGACGGCTGACCGGGAATTGGGTCGCCCGGCGCGCCGCAAGATCGTCCCATAGACGGACGAGGCCACCCTTCCCGTTGAGCGTCAGCTCCTGTCCCGGATTGGGGTGGGTCGACCAGGAGTCGAACACGGCGCTCTCAAAGGCCGGGATGGACGCAACGCTGAGCATTTTCGGCTTCGGGATGTTGCCCCAGCAAAGTCGCCCGTTGACGAAGACGTTGAGGACCGGCGAGTACAGGACTTCGGTTGCGACGGTGGGACGCTGGCTTGCCGGCAGCGCATAGACCCCGAGACCTGACCTGGTAGCGATGAATAGATGCGCGGGATAAGGCACCGGCACCGTCGTTCGTTGGGAAAGCGCCCGGAGATTGGCAGGAGGAGCAGACAGAGCGAAATAGGCTGGGCGCACCTGTTCTGGGATCCACCAGGCCAGCATGTCGGGATGGGCGACCAGGATATTATCCGGGAGGATCTCCGGCGCGACGGCGCGGCCAAGCCTCTCGGTCCATTGACGCAGGTGCGCGCGCGACAGCGGCGCGCCCGCAGCGATCGTCGGCTGGCCTTCGTCATCAAGCTCGACCGCATGGATGCTGGCGAACGCCGGGCCACCCTCGCTCGTAGCGCCATAAGGCTTGAGATTGCGGGGCGCCTGGCTCCTGTAGAGCAGGATGGCGTTGCTCAATACAAGACCGCCGCCGCTGGCTTCGAATTGCGTGCTATGGTCGGACATGTGAGCCTCGGGGTTTTGGTGGGACGAACTGGACGATGTCCTGAGCGGCTTTCAGGAAGTCGGCGCCGCAGCGCAGCGACGCGAACCAGTCGTCGATTCGGTTCGCGTCCGGCAGAGGGCAGATGCCGGCGATGTCCATGAAGCCCATTTCCATGCCGGATTGTGCGGCAGTATCGAGTTCGCGCGTGAATTGCTCAAAGGGCACGAGCGTCAACGGCGGGAGCGAGGCGCATTCCTCAATGCCGGGGAGATATTCGTAGGCGACCTGGAAGTCGAAGTGCCACGCATTGCGCTCCGGCGTCAGGGAACCGAGGGCCTTATACGCCTTCCGGAGGTCGGCAAGTTTGCTGCGGAGCGCCTTGGGCAGCCGTGCTGATGGCGCCGCATTCGCCGCGATCATCCATTCCGGCCGACGGTCATTCATTTCGGAAGGCAACGTCATCCCGTCGAGACTGTCTTCGTCCACCCCATGATATGCGATCAGGCATTCCCGGGCGGCTTCATCGTCGGTGGCGCCTTCCCAATAATACATCGAGATCTCGTCGAAGAGATCCTGGTAGCCAAAGACGGGAAGCGCTCGACCAAGGGTATGTTCGAGCGCCTGATAGGCTGCTGCACGCCAGGCGATGGGGGCATCGCTGGTCTCGATCCAGCCAAGATCGAGCTGCCCCATGCTTTCGCAGACGATGGCAATCGCCGGAGGTCCGTCTTCCTCGCTGAGAAGAACGGCGACGCGCAGATCGACAAGCTCGAGCGGCGCCAGCACATCGAGCACCGCCGCCTCGAAGGTGCGTTCGATGTGTCGGCGAGCCGCAAAGCGAGTGCAGGCTCGGGTCGGGCTCTCCCGCGACAGCACCCAGTGGCCGACCAGTTTATGGTGCGCGGCCAGCGGGGCGTCGAAGACGGCGGGGATATCGGGCGAGAGCGCGACAGCGCGTCCCGCAAGGTCAGCCGAGGGGCGGAAGTTGGAGTCCTGCGGGAGGTAGCGGCTCGCGGGTTTCGGCCTTGCTGTCGATCGGGTCGAACGCGATCCGCGCATGGAGAGCCTGTGCTTGGGCGCCGCAGGCAGGTGCAGTGAAGCTGGTCGTGTCGCCATCGTCGGGCTCGATCCATTGGAGGAGGGTCTTACGCGGAGCGGCCGGAATGGCCGCGCTCGTCGGGGCCGGCACTGTCAGCCCTTGGTGCCGACGGCGCGGCGATATTCGGTGACATGAGCGGTGCCCGACACACCGGCATCGACCGTCTCGGCATTGAGTATCGCCGGATACAGCGTGGCGTGGTAGGCGCGCAGGGCTTCCGGGTCGCCAGCGAGATGCGGTGGAACCGGCAGGTCGATGCCGTCGTATCGATACGCGGGGGTTAGGTGATTGATCTGCATGGGGTGACTCCGGGCTAATAGGCAAACAGAGAGGATCCTGACCGCCGTCAGAACAGGGTGGCGGGTTCTTCGGGCCTGGCGTCGGCGGGCGGGCTCGTCGGCGTCTGGATCTTCGGGGGGTTGGTTGGCGCTGGTGGTTTGGCCGCTGTGGTCTTGGCGGCTTTTGCCTTCGCAGCCTCCGCCGCGGCCGCCTTGGCGTCCTCGTCCGCCTGTCGCTGCGCTGCGATCTGTTCGGCCAGCGTCTTGCGCGTGGCGATGAGCTGGCCCAGCGCGCCCTCGACACCCCTGCCGAGTTCCGCATCGATCTCCGCGGCGCTAGCCGTGATCGAGATCGGCCGGGCCTCGCTGGAGTCGAGCGCGGGCGACTTGGGGTCCACCTTGCGCGGAATGATGGTCAGGGTGACAGTCTCGTCGGGTCCGGCTACCAGATCGAACCCGAGCGAATAGCGGGCGAGTAGCGGAAGCAGGCTGGTAATCAACATGACGTCGATCCTTCTCTGGATAGGCGGGGAAAGCGGTCAGGCAGCGAGTTCGACAAGCGGTGCTTCGACTCTGGAAGCACAGCGCTCCGGGGGCGGGGCATATTTTCCATCGAGCGTCATCGCGCTCGGCAGTCGTCCAGCCCAGTCGAAGCCAGGTCGATTAAGCATGCCGGCGATCAGTTCGGCCTTCTTCGACGCGAGCATCTTGGCGAACCGCTTCTCGCCGACATGGGCGATCAGACCGCATTCCTGGGCGATGAACTTGAGATCTTCCTTCGTGTAGCGGTCGAGGAACGCCTGATCGACGTGCCAGCTATCGCGCAGGTCAACCTTGAAGGCCCTTGCAAGGTCGGCGACGTGCGCGAAGTTGAGCACGTCCTTGGCGTAGGCAGCGCCGATGACGGACAGAGTGACTTCCGCCTGGCGGTCTGAAAGCGTCAGGATCGCGTCGATTTTTGCGCCATATTCCAGACCTGGGAAGGCGGCGCCGACCAATAGGGCGGCGCGGGAGGTCAGGGTCTCGGCCTTGATCTGCGGGAGCGTGCCGGACATCGCGCCGACAAGGATAGCGGTCTTGGCATGTTCAGCATTCCCTGCGAGCGCACGCGCAAGCGCCGTTCGCCATGTGGCCTCGCGCAGGTCCGTGGTGCGCCGAGCGATCGCTTGGGCGGTGACGGCCGGCTTTTGCGCGGTCGATGTGCCGGCTGCGGACTTTGCCGGGGTCGGCGCCGTGGCAGCGCGCGTGTGGTCCCGGCCGGAGAATTGGGCGTCATGGGCGAACGGCTCCCGGGAATCGTCCGCTGGCGCAGCTTCCTCGACGACGTCGTTCTGCCCGTCATCACGAGCGTCATCGACCGTGGGAGTAGTCGCAGTCCTTGCCGCCTTCGCGGCGCGTTCCTCCGCTTCAAAACGGATCACTTCGGCCGCTTCGGTCTTGAGCTGGAAGCACGCCGCGTTGGTGCAGTAGCCATCGTCGATATGGGTTTCGAAGAGGGCGCGTTGCGTGCCGGAGTTGAAGGGGCAGACGGTGCATTCGCTCTTGTCGAAACAGGCGCCGCCAAGATGCTGCGTAACCCGCATCAGCAGTTCGCGCGTCTTGTTGACATCGAGGGTGGCGTTGAGGATCGTCTCGAGCGCCTTTTCCTGCTTCTCGGGGGGAACCGCCGCCAGCAGTTCAGCGTGTCCGAGCTTGATCCGGCGCTCGTCGAGCGCGATCTTGACGACCTCGGAGAGATTGGCGAGCGCCAGGCGACGATCGAACTTGTCGCGGGACCAGCCGAGCCGCCTTATGGCCTCGGCCCGGTCGCCTTGGCAGGCCGCGAGGTAGCGCACGGCAGCGTCCGCCTGCTCGGTCTCCGATGGGTCGTCGCGGTCGTCATTTTCCGCGATCGCGGCTTCGAGCGCTTCCTGGTCGGTCATCTCGCGGATGTGGACGGGCACTTCGCCATCGGGGCCATAGACTTCCAGCCCTGCGCGGTAGCGGCGCTCACCCGCGACGATGGCGAAAACATCGCCCTTGGGACGCAGCAATATGGGCTGGATTATGCCACGCAGCCTGATCGAGGCCACCATTTCGTCATGTTTTTTCCGGTCGAAGTATCGGCGAGGATTAACGCCTTTCACCATTCTGGAGAGGGCTAGTGTGGGGGGATAGCTCTGTTGTGGAGTGACCAAGGCTGATCTCCTCGTGGAAGATGGCATGCTCGCCCGCGAGGCCGCATGCATGATTGAGCCCTTTGCTCACCCTTCCCTTCCTCCTCATCTCCATGGCGGCTTGCCGCCAGCACCGGCCACGGCCGAGTCTGGAATATGGGATTTGAGGCTGCTTCGCGCTTGCGGCGGCGAAGGGGGCGCCCGGCGACGGGCGACGTTGCTGCCGAAGCCGCGCGAGCAGATCGCTGTTAGAGAAATGACGTTGTAGCGTGAAGCTCACGCCAGTGCCGGGGTGCGGCGGCGCATACCGATCCGTCCGTTGCGCAAATCAAGCACTCGCTTCCTGTCGCCAACCTATGATCGAGAGAGGCAGCGCTCATGGCTCACCCCGGATGACGGCGTAGACAACGTCATCGAAAAGGCGGGCAACCGCCGTCTCGGCATCCCAGAAATGGGTGCCGGCGCGCAGGCGGCTTGCGACCCACAGGCCCGTGTCGAGAGTGCGCCAGTCACCGATCACGGTCCAAAGCCCGTGTGGCGAAAATTCGAACCAAAGGCGGTGTCCGAGACGATTGGCTTTCATCTGAAATGCCCAGAGGCCATCGGGCCTGCGCTCGGCGCGGACTTCTTCCCCGGAATAGAGGCCGGAGAAGAGGCGATTCATCGTCTCACCGTACCGATCCATGCCGAGTTCCTCCCTAACGATGGATGGATCCAAGGTAGTTTCAAGGCCGGAAGCTTCGACCGGAGTGGCAGGGAGCAGCGCCGTCAGGCGGCCGCCCGCCACCACACGATGCGTTCTACACTTGGCTTAGTCGCGAAGCTGGCCGCTTCGCGCATAGGCTCACGGGCCACGTCCGTAGAGAAGCGCGCTTCTGCGATTTTAATTGTCGCGCGCCCGCGCATCCATGCCCGTCGTCTCCTGCATTCCTATGTCTTGGCCGCGCTATCCTTGTTTCGTCGGACGTCAAAGGGAGGTAGGCGGCTCGCCGATCCACTCCACGTCAATGCGATCGAAACCGGACCGAACGCCTTCCACGATGACAGTCTTCCCCGAAGCCACAGGGCATTCCCCGCAGAAATTGAGCGTCCACAACGGCACACCTGTTGCGTCGACGACGACCGGACCGCGTGTTGATCGCCCAAGCGTTCCTTGCACGCGAAGCCGGCTTCCTACCGGCACGTCCGAATAGTTCTTCGCCATGGCAGTCAGCGCAGCAGCGTGATTGTCAGTCCCGCAGCGTCAGCAATCAGCTGCCACGGGCGGTCGGCGGTCAGCACACCCGCGCCGCGAACCTTCGCCAGCGCAAGGCAGGAGCGATCGCCAAGCGAAAGGCCAGCCTTGCGCGTGACGCTCACAAGCTGTCCCGACGTCACCGCCTGCCTTAGGTCGAAGGGCGTTACCTCGATGCCGGTATCCGCAAAGAAGGCGTCGATGGCCTCGGTGGGCAAGTCGTTGAGCGAGGCATAGGTATAGACCTCCGCCACGTTGACCGTGCTCACCTCCGCATCGTCCAGCATGTCGAATACCGCGTCCCCGCCAGCCTCGCCAAGGATCGCCGCGAGAATGGCCGACGCGTCAATGATGATCGCGCTCACAGCTTGTCAGCCGCTTTCGCCTCGCTTGCACGCTCGGCCTCACGCCAGCCGAGAAAATCGGCAACGCTTGCCTTCTCGGCTAGGCCGCTCTCGCGTGCCAGAGCGCGGATGCGGTCTTTGACCTCCTTCATGGTCCTGATCCGTATAGCACCATCGACGAGTTCGATCCGCACCGGCCCGCCCCGCTCAAGCCCGACCGCGCGTCGCAGTTCGACGGGCAGACTCACGCGCCCAGTCTCGCTGACATGCCCCCGCAGACTCGAAGGCGGGTTGGCAGTCACATGATGTTCCCGCTTGCGTCGTGCAGCCATTAGAAGACCGTTCCAATATCATCGCCCTGAATAGGGTATAGGGCAAATTTCAATCGTGCGCCACTTTCCTGAGTTATGGCGAGAGATCACATGATGCCATGCAGCGCGCTTGTGCCGACTGCTAAAGGGAAAGATGCACGCCTTTTGCGCTAAGCTAGCTCGGCGCGGCAGTGAGTGCCGCCCCCTCTTGCTCGGCCGAATAAGGCGCTGCGGTATGAGCTCGTAGCAATGGGAGGGTCACCCGAGGGACATCTCATGTGATGTTGTCCGAAACCGGATTACCCGAGTTCATCGGAACGCCGGGTTAAATGCGACCACCGGCAGGACCCTAGATTTCGGGTATTCGCTGGCGAAAGACGCCTAGCCGCCGACGGGCTTCAAAGGCCCTCCACCTTCAGGTGGCGTAGCCAGACATCATTCCAATCCCCCCGTCCTGGTGGTGGCCATAGCGTCTCGACGGTGCGGCCGGGCCTAGCGTGCGCTTCAAGGGCCAGAGCCTCGGCGCGTCGCCCGGCCGTTCCGGGGTCCGGAAGCAAGATCAGCTTCGTGACCTCGTCGGGAATGGCAACCTGGCCGAACCGTTCGCTTCCGAGCGCAGCCCAGACGGGTATGCCGAGGAATAGGGACGCTGACCAACTGGTTTCGATGCCTTCAGCAATGCCGAGCGTGTCGTGCACAGGCATTAGTCGCACCGCGCCCGCACTCGGCATCCCCAGCGCCATTTTGGGATTTTCGAGATCGCGTGCCTTTGCGGGAATCCTTATGTCTAGGAAGTTGCGCTGGATCGCGACCAAATCGCGATCTTCGCGAACCGCAGCAATCAACGCAGGCCGGTAGCGCAACCCTCGGTCGGTCCCGATCGGGGTGCGGGCAAGGTAGCGAAGCTCGGGGTTATAGCCCGACAGGCCTCGGGTCTGCAGGTAATGCTGCGCCGGCGTTCCCGGGAGTGGTCGCGCCCGATCCCAGATCTCGAGGGCGCGTTGTCTGCGCCAAAGCGCCGCGCTGTCGGGGGCGTCTCCAACGCCGCCACCCTGAACGGTCGGAACATAGTCGGTGTCCAGGATGCGCGCGTCACGGATGGCGCGGATGATGTCCACCCGGTCACAACCGGCAAAGCAGGTGAACAACAGGGTCTTGCGGCCCACGCGGACGGAAAGGCTGGGATCATGATCTTTATGTGCAGGACACCGGCACATGCCGCCGCCTTTACGCCAATGCCCCTTCAGAGCTTCGACGATGCGACGGCCTGCCGTCTCGAGTCCAATTACGTTGGTCTTGGGGTTTGGTCCGATCTGAAGCATGACCCGCCCTTCCCCTCTCCCCTAAATCGGAAGGATCCAGGGTATGATGCTGGAAAACTTTTCGTGGCGGCAAAACACAAGATTAGGCTGGCGGTATGCATGGCAAGCTAACAAGCCCACTATGACGATGCGCCTGGTTGAGAAACTCACTCCCCAAGGGCAGCCAACAGGCGCAACAGCTATGAAGCCGACCGCCAGCCGGTTTCACGTTGTCAGAAACTTAACGCCGGTTGAACATTACAAGGCCGACGGCGGAGCAGGTCAGAAGAGGTATGCGAATTGCGGTATCCTCGCCGAGATCGGCCGCCGGAATGTGCTGCGCCTCAGGCCAAAACGGCGCGGGGATATGCGGCTCCTTTTGACATCGCTGCGCAGGAGAGGCAGTAGATTTAATCGTCTGAAATCCGGCGCGACCATCAGGCCCATCTCCCGCCATCCGTTCGCAATTTCCAGGAGTCATCGCATGACTGAGGCAGAAAAGCCCGACCTCACCTCCCTGACCGTCCAGCTACTGAGCGCCTATGTTTCGAATAACACATTGCCGAGCAATGAGCTGGCTGAGCTGATCCGAACGACACGCGGCGCGCTGGAAGGCGGTGTGCCAGCAAACCCAGCCGGGCCGGATTTTGCGCCGGCTGTATCGGTACGAAAAAGCCTCGGATCGCGCGATCACATCGTGAGCATGATCGATGGTAAGCGCTACAAGAGCCTCAAGCGGCATCTTTCGTCGCATGGCCTGACCCCGAGCGAATATCGGACGCGGTACAATCTCCCCAGCGACTATCCCATGGTCGCGCCTGGTTATTCGGAGCAACGTCGTGAGGTCGCCCAACGGCTGGGTCTTGGTCGAAAGAAGGCGGAGTCGCCGTCAGCGCCCGACACGCAGGCAGCAGCGATGCCGGCGAATTCGTCAGAGCCGGCCTCTACGATCGCACAGGTTCTCCCAAGGCCAAGTTTGACGTCTGCTGTTGCGGCTCCCTCGCCGGCGCCATCGCCGCTCACGAAAGGAACGAAGCGAGCAGCGCCGAAGGCAAAGGTCGCCGCCACAAGCGCGCCTAGCCGCCAGAAGGCGTCACCGCAGGGGACGCCCGGCGAGCGTAGCCCGTCAGCGAAAAGGGAGGGCGAAACCGATGCGGCGAGTGCGGTCGCTACCAATGCGGATGCACGGGAGGAACAAGCCGCTTCGCGGACCGGTGCAACTCCGGCGAAGGCGCCAGCCGGCCGCAAGAAGGCAGCAGCTTCTGCGGCGCCAGATGCGGCTGCTGCGCCGTCAGACCAGCCCGCGCAAGCGGTGAGCCGCGCCCGCACAAAGGCGAAGACGACGAGTGTGACAGCCAATGCGAAGAAGGCGACCGCACCGAGGCGAAGTGCGAAGGCCGCGAGCGCGGCGCCCGAAGGCGAGACCGCAGGCGCTGACGGGCCTTTGACAGAGGCGACAGCTTGAGCGGCCAGCCGTCAACCTTCGCGGTTGACGGGCTTGGGGGGAAATAGTCCTCCCCAGAGGCGCCGATCGTGCCGGCGCTTGAGAGGCTTGCAGCAACATGGCAGCGGTCAGAATCGGCCTGATCCGCGGCATGATCAAAGCAATGTCCGACAAGTTGAATGTCCAAGGTTTCGTCACGGTTCCTCATGCGGATGACATGATCCGATCCCATTTGCGCTGCAAAACGTCAATTCACGGGCCGTCCTTTCAGCCGGCGCAGCTCACGTCAGTCGGGTGGATGGCCTGACTCTTTGGTTCATCGTATCGACGAGCCACAGCAGGGTGCCGTTGAGAAGGCCATGAAGACGCGCCTGGTAGCTTCGGTACAGCATGGCATGGCCGAACTGCGCGACACGCCCGCGCAAGAAGCCACCTTCGAACAGGCCGAAGCGGCCGAGCG
>Ga0268264_10003791_pt1 | contig 12967 bp, 9 predicted proteins | sample KBSSwiS32_FD_190357 | JGI IMG/M metagenome (GOLD analysis project Ga0268264, IMG submission 190357) | Switchgrass rhizosphere microbial communities from Kellogg Biological Station, Michigan, USA - KBS Switchgrass S3-2 (SPAdes) (version 2) | ecosystem: Host-associated > Plants > Roots >...
CCGGTGTACGAAATAATAAGATCGTATCCGCCATTGGGCAATTTCAGGTTAAAAACGCCTTCACTGTTGGAAGTAGTACCGAAAGTTGTATTCTGGCAAAAAACAGAAGCGCCGGCCAGCGGCGTAACACCTGAAGAATCCGTGACTTTACCAGAAGCAGTGAATTCCTGCTGTGCCAATGAAGTAAGGCTAATGACCGTAAAGAAAAAAAACAATAATTTTTTCATCAGAGTTTAATTGAATTATAAAGCGCCGCCCTTTTATCGAAGACTGCTGCGGCCCATATCAAAACAAAAACGCTGCCGGATTACAGGAATTGCAGGTAATGATTGCAGGCGTTTTTTATGCAAGCTTCCAAAGGAGTGAAAACGAAGCCGGGTAAAGCCCTGCAGATTTTGCTGTTATCAAAATAAGTAGCCGTTTGCGCTATGCGCGCCGTTTCTTTGGTCAGCAACGATGGTGCCCCTGAAAAGAAATTTTTAACTTTTTCTATGCGCCACGCAATGGCTGCCAGTGCGGCTGTAGCTTCACGCTGGGGTCTTTTTTTTCCAAAACCATCTGCCATAGCGTTAAAGACCTGGCGAAAAGACCAGTTGTCGGCGTTCACGATAAAACGCTCATTGCTGATACCGGCTTCCAGTAACAGCAGTGTCGCTTTCGCCACATCCTCTACCGGTACAAAACCGTTAATGCCATTGGTATACCAAGGAAATTCGTTGTAGACAGTTTTAAAAATTGCGCAGCTCGAGCTGTTCCAATCGCCAAAACCCAATATAGTACTGGGGTTCAGGATAACCGTATCCAGCCCTTCACCTGCGCCCCGCCAGACTTCCATTTCCGCATGGTATTTACTAAGGGCATAACGGGTGTTGATATGATTGTCTTCCCATTGCTTTTTCTCTGTTACTGTTTCGCCGTTACTGGTACGGCCCAGCGCTGCTACTGAACTGATGTGCACCATACGACGGGTATTGGTAGCTAAAGCCGCATTCACCACATTAGCCGTTCCTTCAATATTGGTCAGCATCATTTCCCTGTGATCTTTTGCGGAAAAAGAAACTTTTGCGGCGCTATGGATCACCGCGTCCATTCCATGCATAGCATCTTCCAGTACCGATGTATCCAGCACGTCTCCTGCTACCCATTCTACTGTATCAAACACCGTTGCAGGCAAAAAATCCGGCAGTTTGTTTTGCCGTCGGATGGCCCTGACCCGGTATCCTTTTTCTGAAAGCGCTTTAATGATATACGCGCCAAGAAAACCGGTGCCGCCTGTAACGAATATTTTTGCTGAAGGATTAATGTAATAGCTTTTATGGATGCCGAAGTTAGGCAAAAGGCAGAAGCCGGCGATTATTGATCGCAGTTCTCCGATCATCAAAGACGGTCAGGCGTCCCCGTCTGACCGTTTGTGGATTACCAATAAAAATGGCGTAATGTTTCCATTACGCCCTTGCACACTGTTCTTAATTTATTGGGTTGGTCTTTCTTTAAATGGCATCCGACAAAGAAGAAAAAGTAAAATCACGAATCTTTAGAGGCGGTACCAGGTAACTGCGGTACGATTCTACACTGATGCTACGTTCCGGTTTACCCAGCGCTTCTATGTTATTCAATGCAATCACCGGGCTTTCATTGAACCTGAAATTTTTGATGGGATGTTTTATTTGTCCATTTTCGATATAGAAAGTTCCATCCCTGGTAAGTCCTGTCAGCAACAGGGTTTGCGGGTCCAGCATACGGATATACCATAGCCTCGACACCAGTACGCCCCGCTCTGTTGTTTTAATCATTTCTTCTACCGATTGGTTACCACCTTCCATAATAAAATTGGAACCGAATGGAACAGCCGCCTTATTTGTCTTTTGTGCCCAATAACGGGAGTAGGCTAGATTTTTTACCACGCCTTTTTCTATCCAGTTGATTTTTTCCAGTGCCTGTCCCTCACGGGTCCAAGTAGACGAGGGCAGCTCTTCATTGAAGGGATCTGAATAAATAGTCACTTTTTCGTCCATTAATTTTTCACCGAGCCGGCTGCCACCGCCGGGCTTACTCATAAAACTCCGGCCCTCATCGGCACTACGCGCATCAAACCCCCGAAACATGTTTTCCAAAAAATAAGTAACTGCTACCGGCTCCAGTATCACGGTATATTTACCCGGTTCGATGGCCTTCGCACTTACGGAACCATTTGCTTTTTGCGCTGCAATTTTTGTTGCCGACAATGTATCCAGTTTTGTAACATCATTAAAACCCCGGGCAGCGTACCCGGAGCCGGTACCTTCCTGGTTACGGGTAGTTACAGAGAAGGTAACATCGGTATCTGTATCGTAAGCAAATAATCCTTTTGAATTGAGTATGGCAGTAAAACTTGTGGTGTTTTCAATAAAACCGGCTGCTTCCAGTTTTGCTTCTTTGGAAACACCAATACTTTTGCCCACCGCTTCGGCCCGTGTATCGGGCGTAATAGCTGCGGTGCCCGGTATAAATGATTTGGATTCTTTAAATGTTTGCGGCCCCAGCAAAGGCATGTATTCAGGATTTTCAGGCGCCAGTTGTGCCAGCTCCTCCGCTCTCCTGACTACTTTCTCCAGCGACGCATCGTCAAATTCGTTGATAGTGGCGCTGCCGGATTTTTTTCCAAATGAAGAAGTAACGGCCAAACCAAGTGTACTGATCTCACCCGAAGTAGACACGCTATTTCTTGCATAGCGGATATTACCTCCTTCCGACCCGTTCAGCGAAACTTCACATTCATCTGCCTTCGAATAAGCCAGCACTTTTTTCAATAAAGCCTGTGCCTGTTCTTTATTTAAAATAGCCATAATAATTATTTGTTAGATTTTTCTTGCCGTGTTAATTACATTGACTCCGTTGAAACGGGTTGTAGCGCATCCGTGTGATACTGCATTCGACTGGGAAGGCTGACCCTTGCCATCGTTAAATGCACCGCCCAATCGGTAATCGCTTTCGTCTGCAATGGCCGTACACGAATTCCAGAATTCCTGGGTATTGGCCTGGTAGGCAACATCGTTCAGCATACCAACGATCTTACCATTTTTAATTTCGTAAAATGATTGTCCGCCAAACTGGAAATTATACCGTTGCTGATCAATAGAAAAAGAGCCGTCGCCGATGATGTAAATCCCTTTCTCTACATTTTTTATCATATCGTCAACCGATAATTTCTGTTTCCCCGGCTGCAGCGATACGTTCGGCATGCGCTGGAACTGTACATCTCTCCAGCTCTGCGAATAGCAGCATCCCTGCGACTCTTTCAATCCGAGGATATGCGCCTGGTCGCGAATGGCCTGAAAGTTTACCAGTACGCCCTCTTTAATCAAATCCCAGCTCTTGCATTTAACGCCTTCATCATCGTAGCCAACCGCACCCAGCGAACCCGGCTGCAATTTATCAGCCACAATATTTACCAGCTTGCTTCCGAAATGAAAATCTTTTGAATGCAGTTTTTCCAGCGAGAGAAAACTGGTTCCCGCATAATTGGCTTCATACCCCAATACCCGGTCGAGCTCTGTAGGATGAGCAACCGATTCGTGAATGGTAAGCCATAAATGAGAAGGATCGAGAACAAGATCATACTTACCCGGTTCTACTGATTTCGCTTTCAGTTTTTCATTCACATCAGCCGCAGCATTCTTGATATCTTCCAGCATATCGTACCGGTCTTTATAACGGGTTACCACACCCGGAATTTTTGAAGCAGGGTTGGCGCTGAGGTATTCATAACCCATACCTACCGGTGAGCTGAATGATCTCCTGGTTTGAAATTTGCCCGATGCTTTATCGATCCTGGTAACATTAAAAGTTGGGTATAAACGATGTATATCCTGATCAATATAGGAACCATCTGTAGAAGCAAAATATTTCTGTTCATTTACCGCAAACATAAGCGAGTTAACAAAACTGGCGCCTGCTGCCATAGCGGCCGCATTGCAGGAAAGCAGCAAATCTACTTTCTCTTTTACGGGTACTTCAAAAGCGTTTTTCTGAATAGGCGTTTTCCAGCTTACTTCGCCATAACCTTTTTGCGGAGCCAGTTGAACCGGTTCAGACAAAATTTTTGCATTGGCTTTTGCTACGGCCACTGCTTTTTCGGCCGTTTTCGCGATATCATCTTTTGTTACATTATTTGACGCAGCAAAACCCCATGCGCCATTGGCTATAACACGAATGCCTACTCCAAAAGATTCGGTATTGGCAATATTCTGAACGCGGTTCTCGCGTGTTATTACAAACTGGTTCAGGTAACGCCCGATACGCACATCTGCATAGGAAGCGCCTTTGCTTTTCGCCGCGTTGAGCGCAATATCTGCCATTTGCTTTTTTTGCGCGGTATCAATGGTTTGCTGCAGCGCCTGCAGCGGATCTATGGAATTTCCCAAAAGAGAAATATCCGGCAATACCATACCGCCAAAACCAAGAGCTGATAATTGAAGAAAGTCTTTTCGTTTCAAAATACAATAATTGAAGTGTGATGAAAAAGCAATTGCACTTGATTATTTAAGCATCAGCAATCTAAGGCTTTTTTAAAATAAACACTTCCACTCATCCTGTTTTTTGTTCCACCCATAAAAAAACACAACTGCCCAAAAACAGCAGCAGCATCAATAAATACCAGTTTTTTGTAAAAGAACCTATCGCACCTGATTCTTTTTTCGCAACCGGATGCCGTTTCACATACTGCCATGTTTGTTGCAAGGCGGGATATTGTGAGGTAGTTTTCCAATCATCCGCCTGGTAAGCGTACCAGGTATAAGCGGCATTGCCAGGCAATGGAATTGATTGCCATCCCGCCGCAGCTGGCCAGTACGTTCCGTTGTATTGAAATGGCAATCCCCGGTCTTGCTGCAAGTATATACGGGCGTTTTGCACAACGGTCGCTGGCAGCATCCCGTCATTGGCGATGGCTTGTAAATGAACAGGCCTATTGATATGCGGAATAAATGGATCTATCAGCCAGGAAGCCGCCGGAAATGTTTTTTTGGAAGCCTTGCTCAATAATAATGACCAGAGCCTCCGGTAAGCATCCATATTACCCGCCAGTGCCAGGCTATAAGTGCCCGACAAAGTGCTGGCAATTATTTTACCATTGCCGTATTGCATGGCAGAAGCAAATATATTGGATTGCTCATCCAGCAAAAGCGGTTGCGTGCCGCTGTTATAAACAATGCATGCAGGATCAGGAATTTTTATTTTGTACCTGTTGCTATCGGAAGCAACCTCGTGAAGCAAAAAAATGGACTGCTTTTGCTGCAATGTTTTCACCGGGAAAAATGAAGTATAAAAATCGCCCTGCCTTGCTGCTGTATCCGTCTTTATCAACAGGCCGGTGCCCATCGATTGCAGCGCCGAAGCAATAGCCGCCCGTTCTGGCTTACTCAATTTTCCCAGGGTTGCTGCATCCGTTAACAGCACATCGAATTGGGTAAGATAAGAAGATGAAAGCAAACTGCCTTTTTGAACAGTAGTGTTTATGAATTGCTGGTTGCTTCTGTTAGTGCTGATAACCGTACTGATGGCAACCGGGTAAGCCTGCTGTGATAAATAATTTTTCAAATACGTGTTTTCAAAATCAGGAGCAGCAGAGATAATGAGCAATTTTAACGGTGTTCTGATATCTACCGAAACAGGAACAGGCTCATGCCGGATAGTGTCATTTCCCCGGATCACCAGTAAAGAATAGGTTGCATTACCGGTATGCAATGGAATAGTATGGAGCGCAAAATCTTTTTCCTGCCCGGCGCCTATAACAACGGTATCTTTTATTGACCCAAAAGCTTGCAATGCCAGCCTTATTTTACCACCCGAATTATTCTCACAATGACCCTGAACATTCAATGGCTCTCCCGTTTGCAGGTGTTGCTTCCAGTACACATGGCTGATGGTAAACATTACTGGATTGGGATGAAAAACTATTGGTCGTGGATGAAGTGCCTCCAACGCTTCTTTGTCTAACCCGTTTCCAAATACCTCAACCGGTTGGCCCGGATAGAAAGCACCAAATGATTCCCAGGTAATAACCGGTAAAACAACCTGCCGGGGGAAGCTATTTTTTTTTACAGCGGTGGTTGAAAAAATAGCAACGCCCTGGTTGTTTTGTACAAACCGATCAACGCTATCCCTTATATAGCCATCGGTTAACAATACAATTTTTTTTACGTCCTTATTATTTTCTGCATAAGGATATGCCATCGCCAGTAAGCTGGTGATAGCCAGTAAAGATGCTACCAGCCTTGCAAACAAATGAGCGCGGCGCTTGCGCGTCCACTCTTTATACGAAAGGTATACACCTATTACACAACCGGCTACCAGCAGAAGGTTCCAGCTTATCATGGTTGCCGTTTTTGCAGGTTTTCAAAATATTGTTTGGAGAGTGCCTGCGCCGAATTGGCGGGTATTGCGCCGGGTGAACGGCGGGGAACCAATAGTAATTGCTGTAAGCCATATTCTGCTACGCTAAGGTCACTGGCGGCTATGGGCTTCCGGGAATCGATATTGCTGATTATCTGTTTTAAAGCGGTTACTGCTGCAAGGTAGACTCCCGGTTGCTGAACGGCTTTTTCGTGCAGGCTCAGGTTGGCCTGTTGCAATATTGCAGATAAAATAACCTGGTCTGCATTCCCTGTTTTTATAGATTCCAGTACGGCCAATGCGGAACGAACTCCTATTTGCGGATCATTTTCCTCCTTGCTAGTTTTTGGAACCACCGGGCCATTGATCTTACTTAATTCGCCTGTTAGTCTTTTTTTAAGATCCAATGGAGCTGTTTTAAAGCCCGCCTTGGCTACATAAACCCTTGATTGCTGTTGCAGGTCTTTTAACAACCGCAGCGCCTTGTATTCAAACGGTAATGCAGCCTGCGGTGCAAAAGTGCGCAGGCGCATTTCTGCCTTCCACATTTCTGCCAGTGTTGCCTGCAATTGCTTTTTTGTTCCAGGTTCAAAAAAAGTAGCGTCTTCGGCGTTATCGTGTTTATCTGTAAAAACATCTTTCAGCTTTTCGGCATTACTGAAATCGTTAATACCGGCTACTTCATCTATATTGGTTTCACCCGATCCCGCTTCATCTCCCAAAAACTTGCTGTATCGAAGCCGGAGCAATTTTTGATCGATGCCCAGGTTATTACTGCGATTCCTGAACGCCTCCTCACCGATGGTATCTTTATCTCTGATCAACTGCGCTGTTTCTATAATGATCTGTCGCTGGCTTCTGAAGTATTCGGGTTTCAGTGTAAGGCTGTTGGCAAGGCCCTCGAGGCTCATTAATTGTGCGGTATCCGGTAAGTGAACAATATAAATATCCGACCGGCTTTCCTGCTGATGGTTGTCTGTAGCCTGTATATAAAAATACAATTCATCGCCGGGCTGCATGCCAAGGGCCTGCAGCAAGAGGGATTGCTGCAAATGGTACTCGCTTTTGCCGGCTATAAAACCTGTCAACGGGATTTTCTGTTCTTTAAATTTTACCGCTTCCCCATTTCCGCTGGCGATGGTGGCCATAATGGCGGCACCTGCTATCCTGTAATCATCGCTGATAGTGCTGGCAAGCCTGACCTGCCGGGGTGCACCAATGTCAATACTGGTATATTGTTTGGGCCACTGAACCGTGATAACGGGTGATGCATCTTTTATGGTCTCAATTTTATAAAACTCAGAAACCTTTCCGTCGATGCTCAATTGATAAAAAGCGGTGCTGTCTATTTTTTTCGTGAACTGCCATTGGGTGCCACCCTGGTTTTTTGCCAATTCAACCCGGAGACTATCATTAAAAATAAGAAATACTTTTCCTGCGGCAAGGTTGGTTTGCAATTGCCAGTTTATTATTGAGCCCTGTTCTGCAGTGATGTTTAAGGCATGCTGTTGTCTTTCACTTTTCCCGGTATAGGCCGGTGGCTGAATAACAATCTTAATGCCGGCAACCTGCGGAAGCAATCTTTCCGGCTGGTTGGGAAACATGGCTGCACGGCCCGAACCCGGTTTAGCATTGCTGTGCTGCGATGGCAGCAACTGTGATGCCCGTCCTGCTATCAATGAAACCGCCAGTACCAAAAATGGTGTTAGCAGTTTCTTCCATGGTTGCAGTGGCGAAGAAATGGACAATAAGTTTTCATTGGTCTTTTTATATTGTAATGTTTCAAGTGAATTTAATGAAGAGAGGGGCTGCAATAGTAACCCGGTACTTTCTTCGAGCGCGGGGTACATTTGATCGAGCAATTGTACAATGCCGCTTTCTTTTAGTTTCCATACACGATGAACAAAAAACAATCCAGCAAATACCATCAAGAAAAACGCTATGAACCACCAGTAAGCGCTATTCATAAGCTGGTGAAACAATTTCGCCGGCAAAAAAGACAAGGCAGCAGCTACAAGTACATCTCCGGTAACAGAAACAAATACCCATTTGCTCCGCAATCGTTTTAATAAAGCAGCGCCCTTCATCTCATCCATTTGTTTTCGATTTAGAATAATAAAATGAAAGACTTCGTTCTGCGAACAACAATATGAATGCGATTAACCAGCATACAGCAGACAGTTGAGTCACGGCAGACAAAGCAGGCTTTGCATTATTTTCCTTTGAAGACTGCATCAACGGCATTGCCTGTGCGGGATCAATCAATGCCTTATCGAATGTCGCCGCCGCGCTGTTCGGGTACACCAGCGTATACAATATGGCAGGAAAATTATCGCTCCATGGCAATTCATTCCAATCGGGGTTAATGTGGGTGTACAATGCATAAAGAGTTCGCCCCGCTTGTTGTTGAGCAGTCAAAACAGGGTGACCGAAACCGTCCTGCCAGCGAACTTCGGGGAGTTGTTCAATGCTATCCCTTTCAATGATCAACTTGTTTACACCCACAGCAGCAAACAACGACCCATCGGCCGGCAATATAACCGAGGCCTCACGTTGCGGATGACCACCCGCGTACAATACTATATTGGCTGCATTGTACGAGTTAAGCGGCATAGCATCCTCCAGCCAGAATAACCAATCCTGCTGATCAGGCATTTTACAATAATGTTTTTTTTACTGAATTGCCGGAGAGCTTCCGATGCGGCCACCAGGTAATGAGCATCGGTACCGTAATGTTGTGTAAAGATAGTTATGCGCAAGGCTGCTGTGTCAGTCGCAGAAGAACCAACCAAGCTATCCGGCATATACATCTGCCAATGGAGGTTCAACATTACGTTGGTACGTACGCCGGCAAAATTACGCAGGTATTGATTGGTAAATACATATACCGGTAATGCAGCATTAACCTGTTGATCAAGCGCGGCCACAATGTTTCGGTAGGAGGCATTTGATACTCTATTAGCCGAAGTATCTGCCAACGCATGTTCCAGTTTTTCTTTTTTAAACCCTTCTTCAAAGAAATGAAACTCATAACCGGCCAACAATAACGAATCAATTGTTGGCTTAAAGTGTTTGTAAGAACTTGCTACATCTTTTCTATCCATCAGCAGCCATCCCTTTGCATTGCTGCCAACCGGGCTGCGCCATTGGGGCCCTGTTAACGCCAGTGCAATAAAACCAATGAGCAGGCAACGCAGTATCAACAAGAGTATTTCTGAAAGCTGTATCCTGTTTTGATAACGCTGAAGACTTTCCGTTACCAGCGATACGCTGCCTACTTTCAGTGTTTTACCCGGCCGCTGGTTCCACAAATGGATAATAACAGGAACCGCAATACCTGCCAGCGCTGAAAGCCATATTGGTTGCAAAAACTGGAACAAAGCTCAGCTTCTTAATTTTGATCGTTGTTTTAAAAAATCGCGCAGGGCCTGTTCAACCGGCAATCGCATATTCAGCAGCCGGTAAAAAAAATGCCGGCCCAGCATTTTCATTTTAATAGCGGCCAGGTATTTTTCCAGTTCTCCTTTATAAGCTACTGCATCGCGGCCTGCGTTAATGCTAACCAGCCTGCCGGTTTCCAAATCTTCAAGCGCCGCATAGGTTCCGTAATCAAATTCCAGTTCATTATTGCCGGCAAGGTGAAAAACAATTACCTCGTGTTTCATTATGGCCAGGCTATCCAGCATATTGAAGATTTCAGCGTCCTGTTCGTATAAATCAGTAATAAAAATGATTAGTTCTTTTTTGGAGGTTGAAGAAAAAACGTTCCTGTAATATGCTGGCTGGGTAATCCGCCCCGATGCGGCAATACTTTCCAATTGATGGTAGAAACGGTTCATGTGCTGGTAATCGCGTTTGGCATCCAGCGATAAAAGCTTTTGTTCCTGCAAAACATATAACCCTGTTGCATCTCCCTGTAGTGCTGCAAGCCAGGCCAAAGATGCGGCCAGGTATTTTGCGTACGCTATTTTAGTATAACCATTATCGGTATGATTCATAGACCCGCTTGCATCTATAATGAACCGAACGGCGATGCTGGTTTCAATCTCTGATTCCCGGATATAATAACGGTCGGATCGGGCATATACTTTCCAGTCGAGCTGGCGCAGATCATCTCCCGGCTGGTAGCTTCGGTATTGGCTGAATTCAAGTCCTTCTCCTTTAATGGTGCTTTTGTTGATGCCGGACATAAAACCATCTATCGTGGTTTTAGCGGCCAGCTGCAGGTCTTTTACCGTTAATAATATTTTTGGATCCAGTAAGCGACTCATGCGATTTAAGTTAACACGGCTTTGGGACGTTCAATGATCTTTATCAGTTCGGTGGTTACATTATCGGCGGTAATATTCTCCGCATCTGCTTTAAAATTCATGAGTATGCGGTGGCGCAATACCGGGTAAGCCATGGCCTGTAAGTCTTCCATCAGCACCGCATAACGGCCATGAAACAACGCTCTTGCTTTTGCCGTTAATATCAGCGATTGGCCGGCACGCGGACCGGCGCCCCAGCGCACCCAGTCTTTTACATACTTTACCGGGCTGTTAACAGGGCGGGTGGCACGCACCAATTCGCTCACATATTGCACCAGCACAGCGTTGATGGTTACCTCACGCACAAGGCCCTGCAATTGTTTAATATCTGCAGCGCTCAGCACAGGTTCAATGACCGGCTTTTGTGTACCGGTGGTATTGTTTAAGATAGCCGCTTCTTCGGCAGCGGAAGGATAGTCAATGCTGATGTATAATAAAAAACGGTCAGATTGTGCTTCGGGCAAAGGATAAGTACCGGCCTGCTCAATCGGGTTCTGGGTGGCCAAAATAAAGAACGGCTTATCCAATGGATAGGTTTGGCCCGCATAGGTAATGGCAAATTCCTGCATCGCTTCCAGCAGGGCCGATTGTGTTTTGGGTGGCGTGCGGTTGATCTCATCGGCCAGTATCATATTAGCAAACAGCGGGCCCCTGTTAAACTTAAAAAAACGCTTGCCCGTACTGTGATCTTCTTCCAGTATTTCGGTACCAATAATATCTGCGGGCATCAGATCGGGCGTAAACTGTATTCTGCGGAAGGATAGATCCAGCGCCTGCGAAATACTTTTTACCATTAATGTTTTGGCCAAACCGGGAACACCTTCCAGCAGGCAATGACCGCCCGCCAGCAAGGCAATCAGTATTTCATCCAGTACGGCATCCTGCCCAACAATTACTTTTTGTATTTCTTTTTTGAGCAGGGGCAGTTTTGCCAATAAGTCCTTCACCGCTTCTTCTGAATAATTCAAAACCAGAATTTTTAATTATTAATCAGTGGAAATTAAAAATAAATAAGTCAACTTGTAAAAAAATTATACCACCGGCAGCAAGCATCAGACAATGAATAACAGGCAATTCACATTTACCAGATTGAGGTACCATAGCGGCGATTGGGATACCGATCAACGGATGCCTTCTAATATACTCAATTCATTGATTGAATATACAACCATACCGGTTAACCTGCAGGAAAAAGTAATTGATCTGAGCAGCGAAGATATTTTCCAATACCCGTTTTGTTATCTCAGCGGGCACAAACTGGTGCAGTTTGATAAACAGGAAGCGGCGAATTTCAAAACATATATACAAAATGGTGGATTTGTTTTTGCAGACGATTGCAACCATGATATTGACGGACTTTTTGCCAAATCATTTGAAACGCAGATGCAGGTGTTGTTCGGTGCCGGCGCACTAAAAAAGATTAAAAACGACCATCCGCTCTATCGTTCATTTTTTAAGTTTGAAAAAGGACCACCCAATACCGTGTTCGAATTAAATGGCTGGGGCGATGACCTGGTGCATGATTATTTAAAAGCGATCGAAATCAATGGGCGCATTGGGGTATTGTACAGTAATAAAGATTATGGCTGCGAATGGGATTATGATTTCAGGAACAAACGCTTTTTAAGCGAAGACAATACAAAGTTTGGAGTGAATATTATTGTGTATGCGTTGCAGGCGTAATGCAATTGCTGATTGCGGAATTTTGAGATTTCGGGATGTTGTCTAATGGAATCTCAAAATCGCTACATCACAAAATCAGCAATATCAATCACAGGCTGTTTTTTCATTTCCACATCTATCGCATTTCCACATTAGCACATTTTCACATTGTATTCAGTAATTGTAATAGCCTTTCCCCGTCTTCCTTCCCAATTCTCCTTTCTCCACTTTTTCTTTTTGTATAGCAGAGGGCTCTAACCTCGGCGGTTTACCAAGTGCCTGATATAAAGAAGTGCTCACCGCATAGTTAATATCATTACCAATTAAATCCATTAAACGGAAAGGTCCCATTTTAAAACCAGAGGCCTCCATCAATTGATCAATCGTTTCAATGGCAACCCCTGCTTCCATTAGCCTGAGCGCTTCCAGGTAATACGGACGGGCCACCCGGTTTACAATAAAACCCGGTGCATCTTTACACAACACCGGTATCTTACCCATTTGCCCTGCCAATAACATAATCGTCTGCAGGGTGGCTTCGCTGGTTTGACTGGCTTGTACCACTTCCACCAGTTTCATGGTGGGTGCCGGGTTAAAAAAATGCATGCCCACCACCCGTTGCG
>Ga0268264_10003811_pt1 | contig 12936 bp, 9 predicted proteins | sample KBSSwiS32_FD_190357 | JGI IMG/M metagenome (GOLD analysis project Ga0268264, IMG submission 190357) | Switchgrass rhizosphere microbial communities from Kellogg Biological Station, Michigan, USA - KBS Switchgrass S3-2 (SPAdes) (version 2) | ecosystem: Host-associated > Plants > Roots >...
ACCCGGCGCGGGCGTTGCCGATCCCCGGGGCCCCGGCCCCCACGACGTACTCGACGGCCGTCACCCGCCCGCGGTAACCGTCAGGTGTGGCGAGCTGGACCAGCGTGCCGCGGCTGATCACCGACAGCGTGTCCGCCGCGCCCGCGACGGCCAGACAGGCCAGGGTGGCCACCAGGCCGTCGACCAGACCGAACGCGGCGAGCGCGGCGCCCCACACCGCCGCGGCGACGAGCGACGTGCGACCCGGGCGCAGCGCACGGGCGGCCGGGCCGGACAGCAGCCCGGCCGCCGTCCCGCCGACCGCGATCGCGGAGACCAGGAACCCGAGCGTGCGCGGGTCGCCGCCGAACCGCTCCGCGTTGACCGCCGGGAACAGCGCGAGCGGCATGGCCAACAGGGTCTGGGCGAGGTCGGTGAGCAGGGCGCCGCGCAGCACCCGACTGCGCAGGAGGAAACGCAGGCCGGCGACGGTGGAGCGCGGGGTGTCGTCCGCGGCGTCGGGGGGCATGCGCGGAAGCCGGGCCACGCCGTAGAGGGCCGCCACGGTGACCACCGCGTCGACGGCGAACGCGCCCTGGGCACCCCAGCCCGCCAGCAGGACCCCGCCGAGGGCGGGGCCGGTCAGCATCGCGACCTGGAAGGCGATGTGGTCGAGCGCGACGCCGGCCCCCACCCGCTCACGGGTGAGCAGCCGCGGCACGAACGTGCGCCGCGCCGAGGACCCGAGGGCGGCGCAGCCGGTCTGGAGGCTCACCAGCACCAGCAGCACGGCCACCGACCCGATCCCGAGCGCGACCGCGGCGGCCAGGAGTGCGGCGGCCGCCGCCATGCCCACGCGGGTCACCAGCACCAGGCCCCGCCGTTCGACGCGGTCGGCGAGGGTGCCGCCGACCAGCCCGAACACCCCCGTCGCGAGCCCGGTGACCAGGCCGACCGCCCCGACCCACGCGCTGCTGCCGGTCAGCTCCCAGACCTGGAACAACACGGCGACGACGGCGATCTGCGCACTCACCGCGGAGGCCGACCCGGTGAGCCAGAGCCTGCGGAAGTCCGCCGACTCGCGAAGCGGGCGGACGTCCAACACCCCGTTCACCGCTCGGCACGCAGGCGCTGCGCCGGTGACTCGGGATCACCGGGTTCCGGGCCTTCGTCGACACCGTCGGGAACGCCGCAGGCCTGGTGGCCCGCAGACCCGTTCGCGGGGAGCTGCTCCTCGATCCGGTCCACGAACGGCCGCTCCCGCAGGGCCGCGGCCATGTCCGCGATGACCTGCGTGACCCGGTACGGGAGCTCGTCGTCCAGCTCGGCGACGGCGGCCTCCGTGGCCCGCCACTCCGCCTCCAGGAACGGGACGAGCGCGGCCCCCTTCGCGGTCAGGGCGATCAGCCGGGTGCGGGCGTCCTCCCCCGGAGCGCTCTCGACCAGGCCCTCCCGCCGCATGGTCGAGACGGTCTGGCTCATCGCGGAGTGGGTGACCGCGACCTCGGCCGCGAGTGCCTTCACCGACAGCGGCCCGAGGTGGTGCAGCCGGATCAGCGCCATCGAGAACCGCGGCCGGACCCCGCTGATCCCGCGCCGCGCGTAGAGCTCGCCGATCGCGGCGTCCATGTCCGCCAGCAGCGCCTTGAGCGGGACGAGCCAGCTCTCGCGGGTGGGGTCCGAAGATGTCACAGTGCTAATATAACAGCACTGTTGTATATGTCCCGGGGGCGCCTCGCGGTGGCCCACAGCGAGCCGGGGTGTCGCCTGCGGGGGCCGCGGCCGAGGCGGGCAGAGTGACGGGCACAGTGGGTGGTGTGCGTCGGACGGCCCTCTCCCTGCTCGTCGCCCTGCTGCTGCTCGTGGTGGTCGTGGGCGGGGTGCTCTGGTGGACCGGGTCCCGGCCCGAGCCCGGTTGTCGGGTCGCGGCGGCGGGGACCACGGTGTCGCTGACCCTCGCGCAGGCCGAGTACGCGGCCACGATCGGCGGCGTCGGGTACGCCGAGGGGATGCCGGACCACGCCGTGACCGTCGCGATCGCGACCGCGCTGCAGGAGTCCCGGTTGGACAACCTCGCAGGCGGCGACCGGGACTCCGCCGGGCTGTTCCAGCAGCGCCCGAGCCAGGGCTGGGGCACGTACGCGGAGGTCACGGACCCGGTGCACTCCGCGCAGGCCTTCTACCGGGCCCTGCGGACGCTGCCGGACTGGCAGGACGTCTCGGTCACCGAGGCCGCCCAGCTGGTGCAGCGCTCGGCCGCGCCCCAGGCCTACGCCCAGTGGGAACCGCAGGCCCGCGCCATCGCCGTCGCGCTGACCGGGCAGGAGCCCGCCGCGCTCCGGTGCCGGGACCTGACCGCCCAGCGCCCGCCCGACGACGTCGCGACGGTCGCCGCCCGCGAGCTCGGCACCGCCCGGCTCAGCGGCCCGCAGCAGGCGCAGCGGGGCTGGGCGATCTCGGCCTGGCTGGTGGGCCACGCCGCGCGCTTCGACCTGGCGACGGTTACCTACGACGGCCGAACCTGGAGCGCCGACACCGGCACCTGGTCGGACACCGGCCCCGCAGACGCCACCCTCTCCCTCACCCACCCCGCCTGAGCCCCCCGCCCGAGCCCCCGCGCTCGAGCCCCCGCGCTCGAGCCCCTGCGCTCGAGCCCCTGCGTTTGAGCGAACGGCACTTTCGGGCGATAGGTATGAGCGAGAGTGCCGTTCGCTCAGTCGGAGGGGGTGCTGGGGGGACAGTCAGGCGAGCAGGGGGGCTAGGCGCTCGGCGTGGTCCTTCAGCAGGGCGAGGATCTCCTCGTTCGGCTCGGCGATCCGGTGTGGCGGGCCCGCGATCGCCAGGCCGGCCACCAGGGAACCGTCGCCCGGGGCCCGCACCGGCACGGCGAGGCAGCCGCGGTCCGCCCGCAGCTCGCCGCACTGCCGGGCCATCCCGCGCGCGCTGACCTCCGCCAGGTCCAGGTCCGCCGCGCGCGTGGTGTGCTCGGTGAACGCCCGCTCCTCGCGGACCAGCGCGTGCCAGTCCGGCTGCTCCGCCAACAGCAGCCGACCCAACGCGCTGACCTGCGGGTACCGGGCCAGGAGCGCCCCATCGCTGGGCGGGTGGTCCGGGTCCGGGTCGACGACGACCACCTGCCCGGTCCGGAACGAGGCCAGGTGCACCCCCCACCGGACCATCCCCCGCAGGTGCTCGACGACGGCGCGGGCGGCGGTCGGCGGCGCGGTCACCATCGGCAGGGCCAGCCGGGCGGCGCGGCGGCCCAGCTCGAACCCCTTCAGGTCCGGCAGCCGCACCAGGTACTCCTCCGCGACCAGCAGGTTCAGCAACCGGTAGGTCGTGGCCTGCGGCAGCCGCAGGGCCGCGGAGATCTCCTTCGCCGTGACGCCCGGACCCGCCGCGACCACCTCCTCCAGCACGGCGAGCGCGCTGCGGACCGCCTTGGGCTGGCGCCCCGACAGCGGGGCGGGGCCGGTCACCGGACCTCCGCCCCTGCCGTGCGCCGCGCCGCGGCCGGGGACCCGCTCGCAGGGCCCCACACCGCCACCGCAGACCCACTCGCCGGGCGCCCCGCCGCCACCACGGACCCACTCGCCGGGCGCCCCGCCGCCACCACGGACCCACTCGCCGGGCGCCCCGCCGCCACCGCGGACCCACTCGCCGGGCGCCCCGCCGCCACCGCGGACCCACTCGCCGGGCGCCGGGCGGCGGCCGGGGACCCGCTCACGCCGGCGTCCCCGCGACCCGGCGGCCTGCGACGTCGGCGGCGACGGTCTCGTCGTACACCCCGATCCCGGCCAGCGCGGCGGGCCGTCGTCGGCGCAGCACCGCCCACCACCCCACCCCGAGCACCGCGATCCCGCCGAGCACGGACGCGGACCCGGGCGAGCTCACGACGAAGGCCACCAGCACCACCACCAGGATCGGCGCGATCACCGCCGTGGCGGCCACCGCGGACCAGGTCAGCTCGCCGATCCGGTGCAGGAAGACCGGGGCGGCCACGCAGACCAGCAGGTAGGCGACGAGGAATCCCGAGGTGGCGAGCGTCAGGAGCGTGACCAGGACGGGTCCCACCGGAACCCCCAGTGCCAGCGGCACGGCCAGCACCGCCACGACCACGGGCATCGCCACCGCCAGCGCGACGTGCGGGGTCCGGAACCGGCGGTGTGTGCGGCCCACCGCCGCGGGCGCGACCCCGTCGCGGGACAGCGAGAAGAGCACCCGGACCAGCGCGGTCGTCGTCGCCAGGGCGCAGGCGAGGAACGAGGCGATCAACCCGAGGTCGAGGACGACGGGGACCCAGGACCAGCCGCGCGCGGTCGCCAGCACGAGCACCGGCTCGGCCTGCCCGGCCAGCCCGCCGGGGGTGTCCGCGAACCCGACGACCTGGACGTGCGCCCCGAACAGGTACAGCACCCCGGCCACCGCCGCGGTGATCCCGACGGCCCGCGGGACCGTCCGGAAGGGGCGGCGGGCCTCGGCGCCGAGCGTCGTCGCGATCTCGAACCCGATGAACGCGGCCAGCGCGGGCAGCACCCCGGCCGCGATCCCACCGAGACCGGGCGTGGGCGTCGACGCGCCGGGACCCGGCATCGGTCCCCCGGCCAGGAGCAGCGCGAACACCACGACCAACACGGTGATCGCGATGCTCTCCACCAGCAGCACCACCCGGGCGGCGAGGCGCACCCCGCGCAACGCGAGCAGGGCCACCACTCCCCCGACGACGACGGCCACGGCGGCCGGGACCCACCGCCCGTCGGTCCCGCCGAGGCGTGCCAGCAGGGCGTCCACATAGGCCGCGACGCCGGCGAGCGCGGCCGCGGCGAGCAGCCCGTACCCGGTGAGCAACGCGATCCCGCAGGCCAGCGCGGCGCCGGGCGCCAGCCCCTTCGCCGTGAGGGGGTAGAGCCCGCCGGGGGCGGCCATCCGCCGGGTGAAGCGGGCGATGCAACCGGCGACGAGCAGGGCGAGCACCGTCGCGACCACGAACGACCACACCGTGGCCCCGCCCGCGGAGGCCGCGACGATCACCGGCACGGCCGCCATCGCCGCCGAGGGCGCGGCCCCCGAGACGGACTGGGCGAGCACGTCGAGCGCGCCCAGCCGCCGTCGTTCGAGCCCGTGCACCGGGGAGCGGTCCCGCAGCATGCCCACCTCCTGATCCTGGCCCGCGCACGTTAGCCGGTCGACACAGGCTCGTGACCAGCCACGACGAGTCGAATGAGAATTCCGCTCCGGCGATTCCCGTGGCGTGGGAACGGCCGCGACGGTGATTCGCGCCACCGGAGAACGGCCGTTGTGCCGAACCGGCGGGGCGAGGACGGTCCGTGCATCCGCCACTCCCCTGGAGGAGCATCCATGAGTTCGCGAACACTGAACGGCACCCTGGGTGTCGGCTCGATCGTCTTCATGGTCGTCGCCGCCGCCGCGCCGCTGACCGTCATCGCGGGCACGGTCCCGCTCGGCCTGGCGGCCGGCAACGGCGCCGCCTTCCCCACCACGTTCGCCCTCTGTTGCGGTGTCCTGCTGCTCTTCGCGGTCGGGTTCTGCGCGATGAGCAGGCACGTCCCGAACGCGGGCGCGTTCTACGCCTACGTCCAGCGTGGACTCGGCCGGGCCCCGGGCCTCGGCGCGGCGTTCCTGGCACTGGTCACCTACACCGCCGTCCAGCTCGCCGTGTTCGGCTACATCGGCGCGGTGATCGACGGCCTCGTCCAGCACTGGGGCGGTCCAGCCCTGCCGTGGTGGGTGTGGTCGATCGTGGTCCTGGCGATCGTCGGGGTCCTGGGGTACCGACACATCGAGCTGTCCGGCAAGGTCCTCGGGGTCCTGCTGGTCGCCGAGGTGGCCATCGTGATCGTGTTCGACGCCGTCGTGGTCGGCACCGGGGGCGGCGACACCGGGCAGCTCTCGACGGCCTTCCTGCAACCCGGACAGGTCGTCTCGGGCTCGCTCGGCATCGCGATCATGTTCGCGATCGCGAGCTTCATCGGGTTCGAGGCCACCGCCGTCTTCCGCGACGAGGCCCGCGACCCGGAGCGCACCATCCCCCGCGCCACCTACACCGCGCTGCTGCTGATCGGGGTGTTCTACACGCTGTCCAGCTGGGCCGTCGTGTCCGCGTGGGGCGACCAGGCCGCCGTCGAGGCCGCGGGGGCCGACCCGGGCAACATGATCATCACGACGATCACGAACGTGCTCGGCCCGATCGGCGGGGACGTCGCGCAGGTGCTGCTGATGACCAGCCTGTTCGCCGCGATCCTGTCCTTCCACAATGTCCTGGCGCGCTACTGGTTCGCCCTGGGCAACGCCCGCTCGGTGCCCGCCGCCTGCGGCCGCAGCCACCCGAAGCACGCCTCGCCGCACGTCGCCTCGCTGACCCAGTCCGGCATCGCGCTGGTCTTCATCGCGGTCTTCGCGATCGCCGGGATGGACCCGGTGGCGCAGGTGTTCGCCTGGATGGCGGGCACCGCGACGCTCGGCGTCCTCGCGCTGATGGCGCTGACCTGCACCGCGGTGCTGGTGTTCTTCCGTCGCACCCGCGCCGACACCCGGCCCTGGCACACCTTGGTCGCCCCGGCGCTCGGCCTGGTGGGCCTGCTGGTCTGCCTGTGGCTGACCGTCGCCAACTTCCCGACCCTGATCGGTGGCTCGCCCGCGCTCGCCGCCGGGATCGGCGCGGTCCTGGTGCTCGCGTTCGTTCTCGGGGCAGCCTGGAGCCGCAGGCCGGTCCCCGCCACCGTCGACGCCTGAGGAGAGAGATGACCACGCTCGAGAACCGCACCCACGCGCTCGCCCTGACCAGCGCGGCCGAGGTGAGCGCCGTCCGCGAGGTGCTGATCGACGCCGGGCTGCTCGGGGAGACCGTCCGCTACACCTTCTTCGCCCCCGAGGAGCCGACCAAGGCCGAGGTGCTGGCGGGCGGCGAGACCGACCGCCGCTTCCGCGCCGTGCTGCTCGACATCGCCACCGGCCGCTCGTGGGACGTCGTCGTCTCGGTGGCCTCGCGGTCCGTGGTGAGCAGCCGCGAGATCGCGCCCGAGCGGGACGGCCAGCCGCCGATCATCGACACCGAGTTCGAGATGATCGAGGACATCCTCAACGGGGCGCCGGACTGGCTCGCCGCGCTGGAGACCCGGGGCATCGCACCCGAGTCGGTGCGCGCGGTCCCGCTGTCCGCGGGGGTCTACGACTACCCGGACGAGGCGGGCCGCCGGATCGTGCGCGCCTTCGGATTCCGCCAGGACCACGAGAAGGACCACCCGTGGGCCCATCCGATCGACGGACTGGTGGCCTATGTGGACCTCACCGCGCGTGCCGTGGACCGGGTGATCGACACCGGGGTCGTGCCGGTGCCCGAGACGACCGGCAACTTCGACGACCCCGAGGTCCAGGGTCCGCACCTCGACCTCAAGCCCATCTCGATCACCCAGCCGGAGGGACGCTCGTTCACCGTCGAGGACGGGCACGTCAAGTGGGGCAAGTGGGACCTGCGCATCGGGTTCAACGAGCGCGAGGGCCTGACCCTGCACCAGATCGCCTTCGACTCCCGGCCGATCTGCTACCGCGCCTCGGTCGCCGAGATGGTGGTCCCCTACGCCGACCCGGCGCCGGTCCGCTTCTGGCAGAACTACTTCGACTGCGGCGAGTACATGTTCGCCCGCTACGCCGACTCGCTGCAGCTGGGCTGTGACTGCCTCGGCGACATCCTCTACACCGACGCCGTCATCGCCGACGACCTCGGCAACCCGCGGACCATCCAGAACGCGATCTGCATGCACGAGGAGGACTACGGCGTCCTCTGGAAGCACTCGGACATGTTCACGGGCTCCCGCGAGACCCGCCGCCAGCGTCGCCTGGTGATCAGCTTCTTCACCCCGATCGGCAACTACGACTACGGCTTCTACTGGTACCTCTACCTCGACGGCACCATCGAGCTCGAGTGCAAGGCCACCGGCATCGTGTTCACCTCCGGTACCCCGGGCGAGTACGCCACCGAGATCGCGCCGGGGCTGGGCGCACCGTTCCACCAGCACCTGTTCTCCGCGCGGCTGGACATGACCGTCGACGGGCCGAACAACGCCGTCGAGGAGGTCGAGGCCGCACGCGTCCCGATGGGCGAGGACAACAGGTACGGCAACGCCTTCCGCCGCTCGGTCACCCGGCTGGCCCGGGAGTCCGACGCCCAGCGGGACGCCAACGCCGCCACCGCGCGCGTCTGGCACATCGTCAACCCGGAGAAGCGGAACGCGTTGGGTCAGGAGGTCGGGTACGTCCTGCACCCGACCGGCCAGCCGACCCTGCTCGCGGACGACGCGTCGTCCATCGCGGGGCGGGCCACCTTCGCGACGAAGGCCCTGTGGGTCACGCAGTACGACCACGACCAGCGCTATCCCGCCGGGGACCTCGTGAACCAGAACCCCGGCGGGGCGGGGCTGCCGGCGTGGGTGCAGGCGGACCGGCCGGTCGACGGTGAGGACATCGTCGTGTGGCACACCTTCGGGCTCACGCACTTCCCGCGACCGGAGGACTGGCCGGTCATGCCGGTCGACTACACGGGCTTCGTGCTCAAGCCCGCGGGGTTCTTCGACCGCAACCCGGCCCTGGACGTCCCGCCGAGCACCCAGGGGCACTGCCACTGAGCACACGAAGATCATTCCGAGTGTGACGGGAGCGCACCCGCGACCACCGTCCCGTCACACTCGGAAGGATCGATCACTCCGAGTGTGACGTGAGCGCACCCGCCGGCACCGTCCCGTCACGCTCAGAACGATCACTCCGAGAGTGACGGGAGCGTGCTCACCAGCGCCGTCCCGTCACGCCCGCAACGATCGATCACTCCGAGTGTGACAGGAGCGTCCTCGCCGGTGCCGTCCCGTCACGCTCGGAAGGATCATGCGGAGGTGGGAGCGGGGCGGGGGCGTCGCACGCCGAGGACCAGCGCCGCCGCGGTGAGGGCCACGATGCCCAGGGCGTAGACCTCCGCGGTGACATGGAGGCCGAAGGCGGTGCCCGCGAAGCCCGCCGCCACCGCGGGCAGCGAGAAGGCCAGGTAGGAGATCACGAACGCGACGGCGAACAGGGCCCCGCGCTCGTGCGGCTCGGCGATCCGGGCGAAGGTGCCGAAGGTGGCCAGTGCGGCCGCGCCGAACCCCACCCCCGCGACGATCGTCCCGACCAGGCCGAGCGCGACCTGCTCAGTCCCGATCCCCGCCAGGGTGACCAGGGTGCCGAGCCCGAGCAGTGCCGCCGCGGGGGCGAGGAGCCGGGTCGCCGCGCGGTTGCGCAGCACGAACGCCGTGACGGCGCCGGTGCCGCACAACAGCGTCACCACGACCCCACCGACGAGGTGGTTGGTCAGCCCGAACAGCTGCGCGGCCACCGACGGCCCGAGCGACAGGTACAGCCCCCCGAGCGCCCAGCTGGCGATCATGACCGGCACCACCGGGACGACCTCGGCCCGCAGCCGGGCGGGCACCCCCACGACCGGCCGCAGGGAGGAGAACGCCCCCGGGCGCCGGGCGGAGGTCTCCGGCATCACCGCCACGATCACCGCCGCGACGCCCATCCCGGCCAGCAGCAGCGCGAAGACGAACCGGGTCGGCGCGGGCCCGAACTCCACGAGCGCACCGGTACCGAGCGCACCGAGCGCCAGCCCGGACGTCGGGGCGACGGAGTTCACCAACGCCGCCCGGCCACGGGCGTGCGGCGCCTCGAAGTCGACGAGGGCCGCGCCGAGCGTGGTCATCGCCGCGCCGGTCGCGACGCCCTGCAGCAGCCGGGCGACCGAGAGCACCACCACGTCCCCGGCCAGCAGGAACAACACCAGCGCCACGGACTCCAGCAGGATCGCGCCGAACAGCACCGGCCGGCGTCCGACGTGGTCGGACAGCGCGCCGACGACCAGCAGCGACCCGAGCAGGCCGACCACGTAGATCGCGAACACGACGGTCAGCACGGTCGGCGTGAAACCCCAGAGCTGCTGGTACACGACGTAGAGCGGGGACGGCGCGCTGGACGCGCCGAGGAAGAGCATGACGATCGCGGCGACCGCGCCGAAGAACAGCGCGCGGGAGCGGATGTCGGTGGTCATCGGGAGCCTCACTGGAGTGCAACGATCTGTGCGTTAACGACCGTAGCACGGCTGCGCAAAGATCGTTGCTTTAGTGCATAATGGCTCCATGACCAGCCCCAGCACTGCGGCCACCCGGCCCGGTGGCCGCTCCGCCCGGGTCCGCGCAGCCGTGCACCACGCCGTCGCGGAGCTGCTCGCCGCGCAAGAGGACCTCACGCTGCCGGTCGTCGCCGCGCGGGCGGGGGTGCATCCCACCACGCTGTACCGCCGGTGGGGGTCGATCGGCGAGCTCCTCGCGGACGTCGCCACCAGCCGCTTCTCCGGCGACCTCGTGGTCCCGGACACCGGGGCGCTGCGCACCGACCTGGAGCGCTGGGCCGCGGACGTGGCCACGGACGTCGCCGACCCGGAGGTGCAGGCGCTCATGCGCGCCGCGATCGGGGCGAGCGAGGGCGGCGCCTGCGCCTGCCGCGGGGACCGCGAGGAGCAGCTCGCCGCGATGATCGAGCGGGAGCGGGAGCGCGGCGGCACCCCGCCGACCGTCGAGCGCGCCACCGACGCGCTGCTGGGCCCGATCTACTTCCGGGCGATCCTCACCGAGACGCCCGGGACCCCGGAGTGGGCCCGCGGGCTCGTCACGCTCCTCCTCCCGGAGTGATCCGCTCCGCGAGCCGCGCGGCCTAGATCGAGTACTCGTCCAGCCGGCCGGCAGGATCGCGATCACCTACCCGACGGACTCGCTCGGCGTCGCCGCAGGCCCGGGGCTGGGGTGCTGCCCACGGTGTGGAACGCAATGCTGAACCCGGTCGCCGGGCGGAACCAGCGACCGCGTCACCCGCTGCGCGTCCGCCGACGGGCGCGCGCGGCCGGCCCGACCGCGCACGAAGATCCTTCCGAGCGACACCGGACGGCGGTCTGCGGAGCAGTCCTGTCCCGCTCGCCGCCGACGATCGTTGCGAGGGTGACGGGACCGCTCTCGGCCGTGCGCTCGCGTCACACTCGGATCGATCACCGGAGAAGCCGATCACCGCGGAAGTCGATCACCGTGGACGGCGACCACCACGGACAGCGATCGCAGCGGACGGCGATCGCAGCGGACGGCGACCACCACAGATAGCGACCACCAGAGACAGCGACCACCAGAGACGGCGATCGCAGCGGACGGCGACCACCGCGGACGGCGACCACCACAGACAGTGATCACCACGGACGGCGGCGTCCCCCACCCCGCTCAGGGGTGCTGGCCACACCCGCACTGGCCCGGTGCCGCGGTCGTCCCGGGCCGCCCGCGGGCGGGAGTCTTCCTGCCAGGAGAGGCCGACGCCCCCGCGCGGCCCGCCGGAGTCTCGCAGGAGCCCCCATGACCACCGTCTTCTCTCACGACCAGGTCCACGCCCAGGCGGCCGTCGCGCTGCTCGCCTCCGCGGTGCGGGGCCCGGTGTTCGAGCCCGGCGACCCCGGCTACGCCGAGGAGGTGGCCGGGTTCAACGTGGCCCACACCCCGGCCGCGGCCGTCGTGGTCGGGGCGACCTGCACCGCCGACGTCGCCGCGGCGGTCCGGTTCGCCCGGGCCAGCGGACGACGGGTCGCGGTGCAGGCCACCGGACACGGTCTCACCGACGAGCTGTTCGGCACCGTGCTCGTCAGCACCCGGCGGATGGACGCGCTGAGCATCGACTCGCTCAACCGGCGGGCGACCGTCGGCGCCGGGGTGCGCTGGCGCGCGGTGCTCGACGCCGCCGCCCCGCACGGGCTCGCCCCGCTGTGCGGCTCGTCGTCGCAGGTCGGGGTGGTCGGGTTCACGACCGGCGGCGGGCTCGGTCCGTTCGCGCGACGGTACGGCTTCGCGGCCGACCACGTCCGGCGCTTCACGATCGTCACCGCCGACGGGGCCGTCCGCGAGGTGGACGAGAACACCACCGGTCCGGACGCCGACCTCTTCTGGGCCGTACGCGGCGGCAAGGGCAACTTCGGGATCGTCACCGAGATCGAGTTCGACCTGGTGCCCGTGACCCGCTTCGTCGGCGGCGCGGTGCTGTTCGCGGGCGAGGACGCCGCGGCCGTGCTGCACGCCTGGCGGGAGTGGGCGCCGACGATGCCGGAGGACACCGGCACGTCGATCGCCCTGCTGAACACGCCCCCGGACCCGCGGCTGCCGGAGCCGATCCGGGGCCGGTCCGTCGTGGCGGTGCGGTTCAGCACGCTCGGCACCGCCGAGGAGGGCGCGGCCCTGCTCGCCCCGATGCGGGCCGTGGCCACCCCGCTGATGGACACCGTCGGCGAGCTGCCCTACGCCGCGCTCGACGCCGTCCACATGGACCCGACCGACCCCATGCCCACCTGGGACCGCGGCACCTCGCTGCGCGAGCTCACCGCGGACACCGTCGACGCGCTGCTCGCCCAGGTCGGCCCGGGCAGCGGCACGCCGTTGGCGATGGTGGAGCTGCGGCTGCTCGGCGGCGCGGTCGCCCGCCGCCCCGAGGTGCCGAACGCGGTCTCCGGCCGCGACGTCGCGTTCTCGGTCTTCTCCGTCGGCGTGCTCGCAGGCCCCGAGCCGCAGCGGGTGCCCGCCGCGGGCGCCGCGCTCGTCGAGGCTCTCCGGCCGTGGGCGGCGGAGGGTGGGCTGGTCAACCTGCTCGGCCAGGCCTCGCCCGCCCGCGTCGGCGCGCTGTGGTCCGAGGCGGACCGGGAGCGGCTGCTCGAGATCGCCTGCCGCGTCGACCCGGAGGGGACCTTCGCCACCAATGTGGTGATCGCCTGAGCGACTGTGGACTCCTCCGCCGGTGGCGCGGGATCATGAATGCCCCGACGCCGAACAGGATAGGAGCATCCATGGCCGCCTCCAGTCAGGAACCGAACCGCGGGATCGAGATCGAGGGCAC